>Ga0268298_10004712_pt1 | contig 13146 bp, 6 predicted proteins | sample WWTPWeurt_MetaG_FD_194462 | JGI IMG/M metagenome (GOLD analysis project Ga0268298, IMG submission 194462) | Activated sludge microbial communities from WWTP in Nijmegen, Gelderland, Netherland - WWTP Weurt | ecosystem: Engineered > WWTP > Aerobic digester > Activated sludge | place: Netherlands... | reverse complement strand
GTAATAGGCGCCGAGCTCGAACTCGAACAGATCGCTCTGCTGGTTCAGATAGCTCGCCTCCACGGTGGTGACCTGCTCGGGCTCGAGGACGAAGTCCTTCTTGTCCGGGGCCTGGCTCGCCGAGATGAGCTGCACGCCCGGGAGCGACACCTCGATGGGCAGGTTCAGGTAGCTCTCCAGGAACGTCGGAGTTCGGAACGCGTTGGAGCCGGCGACGCGGATCGACTGCTGCTCTGTGGGCTTCAGGATGAGCGACGCGCGGCCCGACGGCACCACCCGCTGGAGATAAGGCACGTAGTCGAGGCGCCCCGAGAGCACGAGCGACGCGTACTTGTTGAACGTCAGCGTGTCTTGCAGGAACAAGGCCCCGTGGTGCTCGATCGGGGGGTCGTCGATGAGGTAGTTCCAGTTGATGTTCTTGAGCCGGTAGCCCAGGCCCACGTGGATGTCGTGGGAGAGCGCCGACGGCGCGTTGAACTTGCGGGTGAGCTCGATCTCGCCGTTCAGCGTGTTCTGCGTGGCGTGCGTCGGGTAGAGCGTGTGTCCGGAATACGAATAGTCCGCGCCACCGTTCACCTCGAGCCGCACGTAATAGGCCCGGACGTTCAGGAAGTCGCTCTCGAAGGCGACGGCCGCGTCCGTGTTGTCGGCGGTCAGCGAGATGTCGTTGAAGGGCCCGATGCCGTATGTGTCGATGTTGGATCGCGCGTAGCTGCCGCCGAGGAGCAGGCGCTTCGTCGGATCGATCGTCGTGACGGTGCGGACGTCCAGCCGGATGTTCTGCGCGCCCACGTTCGGGTCCACGCCCGGGAGGAACACGAGGTCTTTCCTGTCCGAGTCGACCTCGCGCGTCCACCTCGGATACCGCGTGTATCCAGCCGACGCCCGGTAAGCGACGGCGCCCTGTTTGCCTGTCACCCAGGCCGATCCGTAGCCCTGGAGGTGATCGCCGAGGCCTGCGCGGACGCCGCTCTTCCCCTCGCCGGGGGCGATCGTGATGATGTTCACGACGCCGGCGAAGGCGTTGGCGCCGTAGAGGGCGGATCCCGGGCCGCGCACCACCTCGATGCGCTCGATCTGGTCGACGTCGACGGACAGCGACTCCCAGTATGTGGAGCCGAGGATGTCATTGTAGACGGAGCGCCCGTTGACGAGGACGAGGACCTTGTTCGCGAGTCGGCTGTTGAAGCCGCGGATCGACACGTTGGTGTCGCCGCCTGTGATCTGCATCACGTCGGTGCCGGCGACGCGGCGGAGCAGCTCCGGGATCCGCGTGATGCCCGAGAGCTGGATATCCTGTCTCGTGATGATCGTCGTCGAGTTCGGGGCGTCGAGGGGAGACTGCGCGCCGCGGGACGCCGTGACGATGGTCTCTTTGAAGATGTCGTCTGTCTTCGCCTCGCCGACGAGCCCTTTGGTCTCCTCGCCTGGCTTGACATCCTGTTTGAGCTCACCGGGCTTCAGCTCACCGGGCTTGACCTCGCCGGGCTTCACTTCCCCAGGCTTGACCTCACCAGGTTTGACCTCGCCGGGCTTCACTTCCCCTGGTTTGACCTCACCGGGTTTCACCTCGCCTGGCTCACCGGGCTTGACTTCTCCGGGCTTCACCTCGCCCGGTCCCGGCTGCGGCTGCGCGGCCTTCTTCGCGGCGATCTGCTCTTCGAGCTGCGAGACGATGGCCTGGACACCGACTTTGTCGGAGGGCTCGCTCTTCAGATACTCTTTATAGGCGGCGACGGCCTGATCGAGGTTCCCGAGGGCCGCCTGCGCGCGAGCGATGTTGTAGACGATGTTCGGCGAGGGGACGATCGCCTGCGCCTTCTCCAGCTCGCGGACGCCCTCGGCGTACTTGCCGGCGGCGATGAAATCGATGCCTGCGCGAAACGACTTCTTCGCTGCCACGCGCGTCTCGAGCTGCGTGATGAGCGTCAGGATGGTCGCTTTGTCGGCGGGCTCGGTGGCGGCGTACTCCTTGTACTTCAGGATCGCCTGCTCGAGATTTCCTGCCTCGGCGTGTGCGCGCGCGATGTTGTACGTGACGTTGGGGTGCGGAAAGATGCTGTAAGCGCGCTCCAGCTCTTTGATCCCCTCGTCATATTTCCCCTTGTCGACCAGCGCCATTCCGTTCTTGAAGGCGCGGCGCCCGTCGGTGCGCGCGTCGGCGTGGGCGATCGTGGGGACGAGGAGCGCAGCGAGCAGGGCCGCGCAGCCGACCAACCCGGTACGTGTGCGCAACATCACGCGCCATCCTAACGCGGAAGGGATCTTTGCCCCCAAGAAAACGCGCACATTCTCTGGCGGCTTGTGGATTGGCTGCTATGCGGGGTGATTCCTGGGCGGGAGCGTCTTCGAATACAGGCTACTCAGGATCGATGCCCACCCCCGGCCGGTGCTCGGTCTGGCGCCCTCCGCGCCGTCCGCCCCTCCCAAAGCGCTCGCTCCGCTCGCGCCGGGTGGGGCCCAAGCCCTGTGCTCTCTGTGGCTCCGTGGTGAAAAAGGCTTCTTCTTCACCCTTGAGCGAACAGCGGTGGTCTTGGAGCGCCTGACAGAATCGGACCGAGCCGGCGACAGGAGACGCGCTCACGGCCAAGGCGCGAGCGCGGAGGCGTACTGCCGTACGGGGGGAGCGCGAGCAACGCAAGCCGTGGGCGCGTATCCGAACGCCGGCGACGGGAGATTCTGTCAGGCGCTCCTACTTGCACCAGCCGTGCATGCAGTGCCGGCCGCCCTTGCAGTCGGAGTCATCGAGGCAGCCGTCGAACTTCGGGGGAGCGCTCGTCGTCGCCGTCACGGGCGGGGGCGCGCTGCCGCCGCCTGTCCATGCCGCGTTCAGCTTGATGGAGCCCTTCGCGTCCGTGGCGCTCACCGTCAGAGGCGTGGCCTTGTAGCCCGTCTTCGTGAGCGACAGTTTGTGCTCTTTGGCGCCGCCTTCGTCCTTGAAGACAACGTCGCAAGGCGTCGCGGAGCAGAGCTCTTTCCCGTCCTCCGTCACCGACGCTCCCGAAGGATCGCTCTCGATGCGGACCGTGCGCTCGCCCGCCGAGGCAGCGGCCGAGGTCGTCGTCGCGGCCGCGGAGGAGGTCGATCCCGACGCCGGAGCCGTCGCCCCGGAGCTCGCGGACTGCGTCTGCGCGGGCTTGGACTCGCCCGATCCGGCCCCTGCGACCTCGGGCGGCTTCCGCAGCGAGAGGAACGCGACAGCCGCGATGGCCGCCGCGGCGAGGCCCACGAGGATGTAGCTCGTCGCGCGGCTCTTCTTCTGCGTCAGGTGAACGAGCGAGGGCATCCCCGACTGCATGTCGGAGCTCGAAGGATCCCCCGGACGATCGGTGTTGAACGGCCCCGGCGTGCGCGAGGGCCCCGACGGATGATCGCCCGCGGCCATCTCCGGAGAGAGCTCCGGCGCCGTGCGGATCGAGGCGGGGATGGGGATCGCGCCGGACGTCGGCCCGCTGTCCCCGCCGCCGGACAGCCGCCCCACGTACGCCGCGGGGAGGTTGTCGTGCGTGTCCGTCATCGTCGGATCGCCCGTCCGCTTGAGCGCGACGAGCAGCTCGTTCATCGAGCCGAAGCGCTTCGAGGCGTCCTTCTCGAGGCACTTGTAGATGATCGACTCCATCTGCGGAGAGATCTGGATCTTCGGGTTGGCCTCGGCGAGCGGAGGGGGCACGTCGTTCACGTGGGCCATGAGCGTGTTCACGCTGGCGCCGCGATCGAACGGGACCTTCCCCGTCATCATCTCGTAGACCATGACGCCCAGCGAGTAGATGTCCGTGCGCGCGGAGATCTCGCCGCCGGTGATCTGCTCGGGGGCCATGTACTTGGGCGAGCCCATGAAGAGGCCCTGCTGCGTGAGGTCCTCGGCGTCGCCGGTCACATCTTTCACGAGGCCAAAGTCAAGGACCTTGACCACGTCGTTTTCATCTCCGCGGTTCGTGAGGAGAATGTTGCCGGGCTTGAGATCGCGGTGGACGACGCCGAGCTCATGTGCCTCGCGGAGCGAGCGACAAATCTGCCGGGCGACGTGGCTCACGCGCACCTCGGGGAGGGTCGTCTCGTCGCGCAGAACGCGATGGAGCGTCTTCCCCTCGATGAACTCCATCGCGATGTAATAGATGTCCCCCTCGTCCGAGGACCCGTAGTCGAAGATCGTGACGGTGTTCGGGTGCGTCAGCTTCGCGGCCGTGGCGGCTTCGAGGAAGAAGCGCTTCCCGAACTCGGGATCACGATCGCCTTCGTAGCGCGGGTTCAGCACCTTGAGGGCGCAGATGCGGCCCAGCGGCTGTTGTTCGGCCTTGTAGACCTTGCCCATGCCACCGCGGGCGACCAGGCTGACGACCTTGTAGCGACCGTTGATCGTGCGTCCCAGCAGCGGATCCGGGCCGCTGCTCTTCTTGGAGGAGGAGCCGCTCGCTCGAGCAGCGCTCTTGTCGGACGCCTCTCCTTCCCGGTGATCGGCCATGGACGTTGCGTCTCCACACGCGCGAGGGCAGTGAAAAAAGCCTTCCCTCGACGAAAATCGATCGTGAACGAGTTTTCGTGAACGGTCAATCTCGCCGCGATGGGCCGATGTTCACGGGCGCCACTGGGGGCCAGGCCCGACGTTGCAGGGCGCCACTGGGGCCGCAGGCCCGACGTTGCAGGGCGCCACTGGGGCCGCAGGCCCGACGTTGCAGGGCGCCACTGGGGCCGCAGGCCCGACGTTGCAGGGCGCCACTGGGGTCGCAGGCCCGACGTTAGCGCCGAGCGCGAGGCCGGTCGGCGTCAGGGGTGCTCGGGAGCAGCGAGCCTCAGCGCAGGGGCATGCCGCGCTGGTGGGCCTTGGAGAGCAAGAACGGGATGCTCGCCGGAGGCGGCGGCGCGAAGCCCCGATTCGTCGACGTCCGGCCGTGAGCGAGCCGAGAAGCCGAGCCGGCGTTGCGCGCGGTGGGCGCGAGGTCGTCGATCTCGTCCGCGTCCGCGGCCGCCACCGCAGCGTCGATCGTCGCTGCGATGCGACGCGCGACGAAGCCGTCGTCGTACGCGACCGGAGGCGGCGGGAGCGCGCGAGGGAGGTATCGGGGCGGAGGCGGAGGCGGCAGTGTCGCGGGCCTCATCACCATCGGAGGCGGAGGCGGCAACGTCGCGGGCCTCGCGACCATCGGAGGCGGAGGCGGCAATGTCGCGGGCCTCGCGGCCATCGGCGGCGGAGGCATCGTCTGCGGCAAGCGGCTCGGCACCATCGGAGGCGGGGGAACCGGCGAAGGTCGCGACGACGACGTGACGTGAAAATGGGCGGGCACCGGCGCGGGCGGAGGCAGCCGGAGGAAGCCGTCCGCGTGGAGAGGCGCGGGGATCGGACGCTGCACAGGCGCCGTCGCCGAGGACTGGGCCGGGAGCGCCGTGGAGCGCTGCGGCGGCATCCGCTGGGGGACGGAGTCCCGACGGTGTGCAGGAATCGGGGGAAGGGGAGGCAGATCGGAGCGGTGATGCCAAGGCTGAGCCTCGCTGGATCCACTCTGGATCCCACGCGACCCAGCCCCGAGGGACGGCTTGCTCGAACGCTCCGCGGGCTTCTCCATGCGGAACGCGCGCGTCGCCGAGGTCACCACGATATGAGGCCCACGAACGCCGTCATTTCGAGTGTCGACGAGGACCGCGCGAGCCCCGGCCCGCCACGCTTGCGACACCTCGGCGCGCGAGACGAACTCGACCAGCCAGCCCACGAGCTCGGCGCCCACGAGGTCGTGATGAGGCCCCGAGAGCAGCACTCCATCGAGCAATCGGTAGCTGCTGTTGCGCGTGTCGAACGAGCCTTCCCCCTCGAACATCGGCAGCAGGCGACCATCGATGTACGCGTCGACGGCGTGGCGAACAGCTTGGTCGGCTTGAGCGGCGAGCGGGGTCATGGGTGCCTCTCGGAAAGGGCGACAGCTCCCTCGAAGCACGCGGTGTGCCGGGACCCTCCGTCCGTCGAAACGCTCCTGCTGTCCGTCCGCGGGCTGTGCTCGGTACGACGTCCAGCGCGTCGAGGGGGTCGCGATGCCTCGACGCCCCGGGCGTCCTACCGCTCAGAACACGCTCCCTGCGGCCCGAGGGTAGCTTGGAATCGCCGCAGAGAGCCTGTTCTGGAGAAGACGAACAGACGAGCGCTCGTGTCGAACGGAGGGAACCCGGCCCCCCGCGGGAATGCGATGTCGCGCGGAGCATCGGGCCCCGCGTCACTCACCGACTCCACATTCGTAATCGGAAAAACGGACCCATCTCGTTTCGAAATCGGAGCAATTGCGCAAATTGAGTGGGACAACCTGCCACCGGATTGCGCAAGGGCTCGAGAGAAGGGTTGCGCAACATCGATGTTGCGCGCATGGGCGTCAGGGCTTTCGGGTCAGCACGACGAACGTGGTGGTCGTCGCGCCGCCGTCGATCACCGGGACGCCGACCCACAGTCGATCCTGCGGATCCGTGATCAGCGCGACGGGCGTGTTCGGCGACGGGAACGTGAGCAGCGCGGCGGGCGGATCTTGCGCGGTGATCGCTTGTCCGCTCGCGGAGTAGCGGATCTGGAGCACGTCGAGCGCCTCGAACGACATCGCGTCCGAGGGCTGAAACGCGACGATCCCGGGCGCGGCTCCCGAGGGAGCGATCGCTGCGAGGCTCTGCCCGAAGCCGTCCAGCGTGAAGAGCTCGTCACCGTCGGTGGGCGGGGCGCCCTCCGTGATCTTCGCTCCGGCGAAGGCGCGCGCGATCTGGTCGCCCGCGAAGTTGGTCATCACGACGAACGCGTTCCCTTGCGAGTCCGACACGACAGGGCCCGATGCGTCGCCCCACGCCGCGACCTCGATCGGCGCCGCGCACGCGGGATCCGCGCCGGGCAGGAGGCTCCCGTCGCAGTCGTCCGCCGCGTAGAGCCCGTTGGTCCCCGCGGCCGCGTCTCCGAGGAGCGAGAGCCCCGTGTACGCGAGCCTGCCCGTCATGTCGCCGCCCGCAGCGGGGAGCGCGAGCATCGAGAAGATCCCGTTCACCGGGTAGCGCTCCTCCGCGCTCGCGCCGCCGAGGATCACGAGCTCGCCGGAGGTGTCGGGGAAGGCGTTGGAGTACGAGACCGCGGTGCCGCTGCGGAACCCCAGATCGAGCGCCTCCGCACCAGCGAACGCGCCAGCCGGGATCTTCGCGTCGAACGTCTCCGTCGCGATCGTCATCTCGCCCTCGGCTCCGTTCGGAGGCGTCCAGCGCGCGAGCGTGACCTCGCCGTCCCCGGGCCCTTGCGTGACAAGGAGCGGGCCGCCGTGCGCGCCCCACGTGGGCTGCTGATAGGCGATCGCGCCCGCTGCGGTGTAGACAGCGACCGCGCACAGATCGTCGGCGCTGAGCGTGAAGAGGCTCGCCGTCGCGGAGTCCGGCAAGCACGTCACGCTTGCCCCGCCCCCGCCGGAGTCGCCGCCCGAACCTCCGGAGCCTCCGGAGCCTCCGATCGCGGTGGAGCCTGCCGCGCCTCCGGTCAGCGTCTCGCCCTCGTCGGTGCAGCCGGGGGCGCACAACAAGAGCAACAGGGTTGCAGCAGCAGCTCGGTGGATACGATGAAAGGTCGTCGACGATGCCAGCATGCGATCTCCTCGGCGCTCACCCGCGCCTCTTCGGTGCTCGAAGCGGCAGGGCTGGCGAGCGGCGGAGCGCAAGGGCGCGCGAGCTCATGAGGAGGCGGCGCGACGAGGCCCGCCGCGCGCTTCACCCCGAAGCCGCGGCGCTCTCGCGCAGAGCAGGTCTCCTGGCTCCCGGATCGTCCTCCTCGCGGCTCCTTCCCACGCCCGTGAGCGCAGTGGATTTCGCCGCGATTCGTCCCCGGTCACAGTGGCGGGGGCCGCGCCAGCTTCCGGGGCGCGCCGCGATCGCAGCGTCGCCCGCACTGGCTTCCCTCGCGGATCGGAGGATCCGATCCGCCAGGCCAGGGAGCGCCGTGGGTCCGCCACGAACGGCTCCGAGGCCCGCGCTTTGCGCGAAACGACGGTCATCGTCCCCCGGCGGTGTGTCCGGGGGCCGATGTCCGCGCGTGCAAGGTCGGCTTTCCCGGCGTCTCACGTCAAGCATCGCCCGCTCGCCTGGCGACAAATTCGCGCGACGACGCTCGGCGCCTCACGAGGCCGTTGCGCTCTCCGCCGAGATGGACGACGCTGGACCCGTCCAGCCTGGCCCCATAACGTGGCGTCGGCACCGGGATGTGGAGGAACGTTTCCCGCCACCGCCCGCGCCGGCCCGGTCGCCCGGTGGTTCGGGCCCCGCCGGTCACGGCGAGGCCCGCCCCGGTCGGCAAAGAGATGGGGGCCTGCTCAGGTCCTCCGAGCGTTGCCCCCAAAACATCTCGTGGTTGACGTGGTCAAGACGCCTCCCCCTCCGATAACGCCCGGCACGGTCATCAACGACCGATACGACATCCGCCAGAGCCTCGGCAAAGGCGGCATGGGTGAAGTGTTCCTCGCGTTCGACCGCTCGACGCAGCAGACCGTCGCGCTGAAGGTCGTGCGTGAAGAGTCGCGCATGCCGGGCGACGACGAAGCTCTTCGGCAGGAGCTGCTGCTCGCGCGGCAGGTCAGCCACCCGAACGTGTGCCGCGTGCACGACCTCGCGCCGAGCCCGTGGGGACCCATCCTCGTGATGGAGAACATCCCCGGGCAGACGCTGCACACGCACATTCGCAAGAAGAAAGCCCAGGGCGGATACACCGCCGAGGAGTTCCGCAAGATCGCCTCGGAGGTCTGCGCGGGCCTCGCCGCGATCCACGCGCAGGGCCTCGTGCACGGCGATCTGAAGCCCGGCAACGTCATGGTGACGGACGAGAAGGCCGTCATCCTCGACTTCGGCTTCGCGCAGGAGCGCGCCCGCGCAGCGACCCGGAAGCACGGCGCCCCGCCCGACGGCGGCACCCCGAACTACATGTCTCCCGAGCGGCTCAAGAGCGGGGGAGCGAGCGCCGACGACGACGTGTACGCGATGGCGCTCACGCTCTGGGAGATGTGGACGTGCCGCGTCCCGGAGCCCGGCTACCGTCCGCGCGGCAAGGCGATGCGCCAGCAGATCATGTTCGATGTGCCGAGCGGCCTCTCGATCGACGAGACGCGCCAGATCTTCCGCGGCATGTCCGAGGATCCCGCGATGCGCCCGCAGGCGCGGCACATGCGGTTCTTCAACTCTTCGCAGCTCACAACGGGCGCGATCCAGCTCCCGCGCGAGCGCCTGGACCCGGGGCCTCCGCCAGGGCGGGCGCAGACCCAGACGTTCACGCCCGGCGCGCAGTCGATCTTGATCACGTACGCGACGAACGCGACGGACGCGGTGGGGACGCTGCTCCCTCTCAACAAGAGCGTGATGACGCTCGGGCGCAGGACCGATCAGGATCTCGTGATCCCGGAGGCCACTGTCTCCGGCACGCACGGCGTGATGCGCTGGCAGAACGGCTCGTGGCTCATCGAGGATCTGTCGAGCACGAACGGGAGCTACGCCGACTACAGCTACGAGCGCAAGGCGCAGGTGCAGCTCATGCACGGCGGTGAGGCGCAGGTGGGCGAGTGTCGCGTCAAGCTCGTGAGCTTCCCGGCCGAGTCACCGCACCACAAGAAGACGAGGCAATACCTCGCTCGCCGCGACGGGCTCACCGGGCTCCTCGTCCGCGAGCACCTCATGAAGGCCATCGACGAGGACGGCGACTTCGCGGAGTGGGCTGAGGCGCCGATGCAGGTCGCGCGGTACGAGCTCCGCGGGCCCAACCATCAGGTGAGCGATCGACCGACGATCCTCGAGATGCTGGCGCTCCGTCGCGCAGCGCAGCGCGTGGTCGAGCTGTCGGAGATGCTGCTCCTGTCGCTCGTCCCGCTCGTCGCGGGGCGCACGGGGCCTCTCAAGTTCGTGGTGTCGATGGTGGGCCCCTCGCTCGACGAGGCGCGCCACGTCGTGGAGCAGGTCGTCTCGCAGGTGCAGGGCATGCTGCCCGAGACGCTCGAGCTCCACGCGACGCTGATCAAGGGCGAACCTGGCCGCAAGGCGCGCACGCTCATCGACTGAGGGCCCTTCGATGGCATCGCGACCGCCGCTCCTCGGACCTCCCTCTCAGCCCTCCCCCTACCGCTACCTCGGTCGCGGCGGCGGCGAGAGGCCTGTGCGCCTGCAGATCGTGATCGCGCTCGTCGCGGGCCTCATCCTCGTGGCGGTGCCGCTCTACCTGTGGCGAAGGCCCCGGCCCGAGTCGATACCGTCGGCGGACGCGGCTGTCGCGGCTGACGCTGGCCCTCCCCCGGTCACCGACGCGGGCATGTTCGAAGCGAGCGCGCCTCCGCCCCCTCCGCCGACCGTGCAGCTCTCCGGCTTCACACCTCTCAAGTGCACGAACCCTGGCCCGGGCAAGACGCCGCCGGAGCGCTGCGATCACATCCCGTTCTTCGAGGACGGGCTCGCGCGCGCCATCCGCGACAACGCGGCGTGCGCGCCGTCGACCTCCACGCCCATCAAGGTGAGCTTCGTCCTGGAGATCGACTTCCCGCGCAAGCGCACGAACGTCTTCATCGGCAAGTCGAGCACCATCAAGAAGGACAAGGGCAAGGAGCTCTTGCGGTGCGTGTCGCGCGGGATGCCGACGCCCGATTGGGGGACGATCGTGCACCAGTACTCGCGCTACAAAGTGAACGTCACGGCGACGTATCCGCCCCGCGACACCTTCTAGCGGCGGAGCCGAGCATCGCGTGCGTGACGATCGGTCCATGTCCCCGCGCGCGATGTCCGCTGCGCGATCTCCGGGCGCGCCCCTCGCCACTCGGAGGAGCGACCGCGCTGTCCGTTCCCCGCGCGCGGCGTCGCTCCTCGCGATCGCGGCGAGCCTCACGCTCGGGCTCACGGCCGCGGTGTCGAGCGCGGAGCCTCCTGCGATCGACGACCTCTCCTCGTACTCCCCCTACGAGCAGGAGACCGTGCGCATCGGCCTCGACAAGACCGGCGCGACGCTCGAAAAAGACCCAGAAGGCAAGGTGATCGAGGGGGTCGACTTCGTCACGCTCGAGGTCTTCGAGAAGCGCGATCCGATCCCGAACCGGCTCAACGGGTTCGTGAACTGGTTCCACGTCACGACGAAGCCGCACTTCGTCGAGCGCGAGCTCCTGTTCAAGAGCGGCGACAAGTACCGGCGCTCCGTGATGGAGGAGACCTCGCGCAACCTGCGCCTCTTGCCGCAGCTCACCGTGGTGCTGCTCCTCCCGACCAAGGGCACCGCGCCGGGCCGCGTGCGAATGCTGGTCATCACGAAGGACCTGTGGAGCCTCCGCGTCCCGATCGAGTACCGGATCACCTCGGGCGGCGGCATCGAGTACGTCGACGCGCAGATCACCGAGGTGAACCTGCTCGGGACGCACCACCAGGTGTCGGCGAACTTCTCGTACGATCCGAACACGATCTCGTTCGGCGGATCGCTCATCGTGCCGCGCATCTGGGACTCGCGGCTCCGCTTCGTCGCGGACATGAACCCCATCTACAACTACCGCACGAGCCGCTTCGAGGGCGCGTACGGCTCCGTCACCTACTCGCTGCCGCTCTTCTCGCTCGCGAGCGAGTGGGCATACGGCGCGCGCATCGGGTGGAGCACCGGCGTGACGCGCAAGTACGTGGGCTCCGACGTGAGCCTGTACGACGTGAACATCAACGGGTGCGTGCGGCCCGCGAGCCTCTCGGAGGGCGGCGGCGGTGTCCCCTGCCAGTACACGCGCGATCGGCAGGCGGGCACCGTGTACGTGACGCGCTCGTTCGGTCGGGACATCAAGCAGAACGTGACGCTCGCGGCGACGGCGACGCGCGACGTGTACAGGCCGGAGGATCTGTCCGCGTACTCGGCGAAGGTCGCGTCCAAGTTCGTGGATCGCGTGCTGCCCCTCAGCGACACGCGTCTCGGCCCTGAGCTCACGTACCAGACGTTCTCGGCGAGGTACGCGCGGGTGCTCGATTTCGAGCGGCTCGGGTTGCAGGAAGAGCTGCAGCTCGGACACAACCTCATCCTCAAGCTCTCGCCGGCGTACGCGCCCTTGCGTGACTCGCGCTTCGTGCTCGGCGTCGGCGCCGCGGCCTCCTACACGGTCGCGCTCGGGGACGGGATCGCGCGAGCGTACGTGGAGTCGCACACGGATTTCGAGCCGACGGGCGTGCCGGACGCTTCGCTCGACATGGGCGCGCGCATCATGACGCCGCGGACAGGGATCGGGCGCTTCGTCTTCGACGCGCGGGTGCTCGATCGCTATCGGAACTACCTCAACGACACGAGCTCGCTCGGGGGCGACACGCGGCTCCGCGGCTATCCGACGGCCATGTTTCGCGGCAAGGATCTCGCGGTGTTCAACGCGGAGTATCGCAGCCGTCCGCTCGAGCTGCTCAAGGCGCAGATCGGCGGCGTGCTGTTCTTCGACTCGGGCGCCGCGTTCGACGGCTTCTCCAACCTGCGGCTCGGATCTGCGACGAGAGAGTCGAGCGATCCGCGGCTGCAAGCGACGGGCGGCCTGTCGGCGGGGTTCGGGTTGCGCCTGTTCCTCCCGCAGATCAACCGCATCGTGATCCGCGCGGACTGGGGCTTTCCGCTCGCGCGCGGCTACCGGGAGACCGACGGCTTTCCAGGTGAGCTCACGGTCACGTTCGGGCAGGCGTTCCCGGTGCCGCTCGTCCCCATCTCGACGGCGACGACGCAGTGAGGACTACGAGCGCTCCGACGTGTCCTTCTTGCCGGCCCAGTAGGCCCACGCGATGAACAGGAGCTGAAAGGGGAGGCGCGCCCAGAGCGCGAACGACGGCGCGTGGTAGTCGCCGAGCGGGAGATCGTGCAGCGCCATGTTCACGTTGGCCGGGAAGACGGCGAGGTACAGCGCGATGAGGCCCCACGAGGCCGCGCGCCGGAGCCGCGGCACGAACAGCCCCACGCCCCCCGCGATCTCCGCGAGCCCGCTCGCGTACACGAGCGCGAGGTGCGCGGGCAGCGCGGACGGGATCATCGCCACGAACGGCGCGGGCGCGACGAAGTGAATGGCGCCGACCCCGATCATCGCGACGCCGAGGACCCCACGGGCGATCGTGCGGGCGCGGCCGCGCCTGGACGCTGCGGTCCCGAGGTCGCGCGCGGGGGTCCCTTGCTGGCGAGCTCCCGTCCCC
>Ga0268298_10004711_pt1 | contig 13148 bp, 4 predicted proteins | sample WWTPWeurt_MetaG_FD_194462 | JGI IMG/M metagenome (GOLD analysis project Ga0268298, IMG submission 194462) | Activated sludge microbial communities from WWTP in Nijmegen, Gelderland, Netherland - WWTP Weurt | ecosystem: Engineered > WWTP > Aerobic digester > Activated sludge | place: Netherlands... | reverse complement strand
TGAAGGAGCTGTTTATTTCCAAAAAAACCAAGGTAACTTTGAAAAATCCGTTCAATCTGATATTAGTAAAGACAAGGCGTACGAAGATATTTCGTCTGATATCTTTGATGCAGATGGCGATGGTGATATGGACCTATATGTTGTGTCGGGCGGTACCGAGTTTCCACAGGGTAAGTTTTATCAAGACAGACTTTATCTCAATGACGGCAAAGGCTTTTTCAAAAAGTGTTCCGAATGTTTACCACCAATTACGGAATCTGGAGGAGTAGCTATTCATTTTGATTTTGATTTTGATGGCGACATGGATATATTGAGAGGAAGCCGAGTAATACCTGATAAATACCCGTTTGCTCCCAATTCATATCTATTTGAAAATAAGGGAAATGCAAAATTTAGGGATGTAACAGTTTCCAAGGCGCCTATGCTTAGGAATCTGGGAATGGTGACAGACGCGATGCAAGTGAATTCGCTGATAGAAAACAAACCTACGATTGTAGTTGTAGGAGAATGGATGCCTATTAAACTATACAGTTATTCAGCAGACGGATTAAAGGAAATAGATGCAAGTCAATTCGGATTTAACAATTCAGTCGGTTGGTGGAATTGTATCATTGCAGATGATCTGGATAATGATGGTGACGTTGATATGTTTGGAGGAAATTTAGGTGAGAATTATAAGTTTCACACTTCGATAGAAAAACCCTTTTCAGTTTATTGCGACGATTTCGATCAAAACGGCACATATGATGTAGTGCTTGCCAAGTACAATAACTCAGAATTGGTACCTATCAGAGGTAAACAATGTAGCCAGGAACAAATGCCATTTATAAAAACCAAATACCCTACATATAAATCCTTTTCTGAAACAAATTTGCAAGGCATTTTAGGCGATAAGATGAAGTCTGGAGTACACCACTCAGCACAAACCTTTTCAAGCAAACTTTTTCTGAATAATCAAGGAAAGTTTGAGTCTATTCCTCTGCCCAAGTTAGCTCAGATTTCTACAATACAAGGAATCGTCATCCAAGATTTTGATCATGATGATGAAAAAGAAATTGCAGTTGCAGGTAATTATTTTCAAGTCGAAATTGAAACTACCCCGGCAGATGCTTCGATTGGATTAATGATGAAGTATAAGGATGGTAAATTTTATTGTGTTGATAATTCGGATTCAGGTATTTTTCTTCCAAGAGATGTTAAAGATCTGAAGCAAATTAATATTGCAGGGGATTATGCACTTTTAGTTTCAAATGATGACGAACCTATGCAAATATTGTATCCAAATAAAAAAATAAATCTCAAATAGGATGAAATTCAATTTTAATCATTTAATGAAGTATATATTAATATTTGTTTTTATTGTTGTCTATTCTTGTAAAAGAGATGCCTCAGCGCCACAATCAAATGAAGGCAGTAAATTGTTTACATTTATAGATCCCAAAGAATCAGGTATCACATTTGTCAATAAGTTGACTGAGGTTCCCGATGAACACATCTTCAATTTTAATTATCTCTATAATGGAGCAGGTGTTGCGATTGGAGATATTAACAATGATGGATTGCAAGATATTTATTTTACAGGTAATAGAGCAGAAGATAAGCTTTATTTGAACAAAGGTGATTTTAAATTTGAAGACATCTCTCAAAAATCAGGTATTGCCGCATTTGATGGTTGGAAGAACGGAGTAGTGATGGCGGATGTGAATGGTGACGGCTGGCTGGATATTTATGTCTGTCGAGGAGGATTTAAAAATGACCCTAAGAAAAATACAAACTTACTTTTTATCAATAAGAAAGATGGAACATTTTCTGAAGAGGGCACAAGGTATGGTATAGGGGATCCGGGATTTTCCATGACAGCTTCATTTTTTGATTTTGACAATGACAATGATCTTGATTTGTATGTAGCAAATCGACCGGATAAGTTTTATCTGGACATCCCTGCCGTCATGGCGGGCAAAAAGAATCCCGGCTTATTGTGTGGAGATCATTTATTCCGGAATAATGGAGATAATTCATTTTCAGATATCTCAGAAACAGCTGGGATCACGAACAATTATGGATTTGGCTTAAGTGTGACTACCGGTGATCTTGATCAGGATGGCTTCCAGGATATATATGTTTCGAACGACTTTATCGAAAATGATTATTATTATCACAATAACGGAAATGGTACATTTACAGAATCGATTAAGAAGATTTCGAGACATACACCTTTTTATTCTATGGGTACTGATTTTGGAGATTTAAATAACGACGGCTTTGAAGAAATATTTACTGTAGAAATGCGCCCGGAAGATTATAAACGATCCAAAACTTCAATGCCTGTCATGAATCCTAAACAGTTCGATACTATGAGGATTGTAGGAATACACGAACAATATATGCATAATGCGTTGCAACTGAACAATGGCAATGGATCATTTTCTGAAATTTCGCAATATTCTGGTGTCGACAAAACCGATTGGTCATGGGCTACATTATTGAGTGACTTCGATAATGATGGGTGGAAGGATATTTTCGTAGCTAATGGGATAAGAAGAGACTTGTATGACCGCGATTCTTATGGTAAGCTAATGTATGATTTACAGCACAATAACAGTAAGAAAAGTACTGAAGAAATTTTATCAAATCTTCCTGCCGCAAAAATTGTAAATTATGTTTTTCAAAATCAAAAGAACCTAAAATTCAAAAAGGTGATGAATGATTGGGGAATTAAGGAACCTAGTTTTTCAAACGGGGCTGCTGTAGCCGATTTAGACAATGATGGAGATTTGGATTTGGTTGTCAATAACATTCAGGATCCGGCATTTGTATATAAGAACAATTCAAACCAAAATTACTGTCGACTAGCTCTTGATGGACCGGAGAAGAATAAATTCGGAATTGGAGCTAAAATAACCTTGAAAACACCGGAAGGGATTCAATATGCTGAAGTGCGTAATGCCAGGGGATATTTATCCAGTTCGGAATATATAGTTCATTTTGGTTTAGGAGATCAGAAAACAGTCAATGAAATTATTGTTAAATGGCCTGACGGGAAAGTATCGGATCTCAAAGAACCGGCTATAAATAAAGTGCTTAGTGTAAAGTATTCTGAATCCGAGAATGAAGCAAAAGATGGTCAGGGCAGTGAGTTGCTCTTTGTAGACAAAAGTGACGTCATCTCCCCGGCATTTACACATAAGGAAAATATGAATTTTAATGATTATAAAGTTCAGGTGTTATTACCTCATCGATTGAGTAGATTGGGTCCGAAATTATCTGTAGCGGATGTAAATGGAGATGGAAAGGAAGATTTTTTCGTGGGTGGGGCAAAAGATCAGTCAGGGGCTATTTATTTTCAAACTGAGAATGGTTCTTTCAGTTTGAGCAAACAAGCGGCACTGATCGCTGATAGTAAGTATGAGGACCTTGGCTCCGGTTTTTTTGATGCCGATAATGATGGTGACGTGGACTTGTATGTAGTTTCAGGTGGGACAGAATCAAGTGAAGGTGCAAACTATCAAGATAGATTGTATTTGAATGATGGCAAAGGGAACTTTACGAAATTTGCTAAAAATTTGCCGACAATCATTTCAAGTGGCTCTTGTGTGAGTTTCATTGATTTTGATGCTGATGGAGACCTCGATATATTTAGAGGCGGAAGGACAATTCCTGACAAATATCCATTTCCTCCCCGTTCTTATTTTTTGAAAAATAACGGTAAGGGAGTATTCGAAGATGTAAGTAATATAGTTGCGAAGGAAATTATGCAACTTGGAATGATTACTTCAACATGTGTAACTGACCTTAACGGTGATAAAATTCCTGAATTGGTCTTGGCAGGAGAATGGATGCCAATTAAGATTTTTGAAATAAAGAATGGTGTTTTCGTAGAAAGCGCATTGAGCCAACAGTTAAAGAATACTGAAGGATGGTGGTATAGTTTGTCAAATGCGGATCTGGATGGTGATGGCGATCAAGATTTACTTTGCGGCAATCTAGGAGAAAATTATAAGTTTCATGCAAGCGTAGAAAAGCCATTCCAGGTTTATGGAAATGATTTTGACCACAACGGCAGCATAGATATTGTCCTGGCGAAATATAATGGTTCGAATTTGGTTCCTGTGCGGGGAAAACAATGCAGTGGCGAGCAGATGCCTTTCATCAATGTAAAGTTTCCTTCTTTCAATGCATTTGCCGACGCAAAACTAGAGGATATTTATGGTAAAGGACTGGATTCAAGTGTACACTATTCCGCAAAACTATTTGCCAGTGTCGCATTGATGAACGAAGGTGGTAGTTTAAAATTAGTTGAATTGCCAGGTGAAGTTCAATTTTCAACAGCTCAATCCATTCTGTCGGCTGATTTCAATGCGGATCAAAAGTTGGACTTATTTGTAGCAGGAAATCAATATGGTGCAGAGGTCGAAACGACAAGAGCTGATGCCAGCATCGGTGCTTTTTTTCAAGGAAATGGCAATGGCAGTTGGAAATTTATTCATCCTTCTTCATCTGGAGTTTTTCTTCCCTATGATGTGAAAGATGCAAAACTGATTCATGTTGGTGGGACAAAGGCAGTTTTAGTTTCAGTGAATAATGGAAACCTTAAGTTGTTGCAATGGAAATAAATTTCATTAAGTGTAATTAAAGTTAGTTTCATTCATGATTGATTTTCGGTTCATTTGTCAAGTTACTATTTTATTAGCAATAATTTTATATTCAGGTTGTAAAAGTGATGAAAGTAAAACCGCTCCTGTTGATACTCAGGGGAACTTGTTTACTTTATTGAGTCCCAAAGAAACCGGAATCCAGTTTGCCAACAACATCAGGCAGAATGTTGATGAACATATATTCAACTTCAATTATATTTTTAATGGAGGTGGAGTTGCAATTGCTGATTTTAATAAGGACGGGCTTGAAGACTTGTATTTTACAGGAAATCAGGTTGCAGACAGATTATACCTCAATAAAGGGGATTTGAAGTTTGAGGATATCAGTACTTCTTCTGGCATCACCAAAAGCGGAGGATGGAGGTCTGGAGTGGCAATTGTGGATATCAATCAAGATGGTTATCCTGATATTTACGTTTGCCGCGGCGGCTATGCATTCGATAGTATCAGAAATAAGAATCTTCTTTTTGTAAATCAGAAAAATCTCAGCTTTACTGAAGAAGCAGAAAAGTATGGCATAGCCGATGTTGGATTTTCAATAACAGCGAATTTTTTTGACTACGACAATGATAATGATTTAGACCTTTATGTAGTAAATAGGCCTGATCATTGGGGCATCTCAATCATGCAAATTGTTGATAGGAAGAAATCAAAATATGACGATCAAAGTAAGTATGTCACTGATCAATTTTACAGGAATAATGGAGATGGTACTTTTACTAATATTACAAAGACTGTTGGCATTTTACCAAATTATGGCTTTGGCTTAAGTAGTTCTGTAGGGGATTTTAATCATGATGGTTGGGATGATATTTATGTTGCGAATGATTTTTTGGAGAATGATTATTTGTTTATAAATGATAGAAAGGGTGGATTTAAAGAATCCGCCAAAGATTATTTTAAACATATCCCATTTTACTCCATGGGAAGTGATATGGCTGACATCAATAATGACATGCAGGATGATTTGTTTGTCGTAGAAATGAGACCGGAAGACTATAAAAGAAGTAAGACATCTATGCCACAAATGAATATTCCAATGTTCGACTCATTGGAACATCAAGGTTTTCTCAGGCAATACATGCACAATGCATTATACTATAATTATGGTAACGGAAAGTATGCAGAAATTTCTCAGCTGGCAGGTGTAGACAAAACAGATTGGTCTTGGTCTCCGTTGATAGAAGATTTTGATATGGACGGTTATAAAGATATTTTTGTTACCAATGGATACAGGATGGACGTTTACGATCAAGACGGTAATGCAAAAATTAAGGAAATGGCCGGTAAAAATGGGGCTGGAATGATGCTGAAGAGTCCCGACGAATTTTATCAGTTTTTGCCATCAGTCAAAGCTGTCAATTTTATTTATAAGAATAATGGAGACCTTACATTTTCAAAGAAAATGAAAGAATGGGGAATTCAAGAAGCAAGTTTTAGCAACGGATCGGCAACAGCCGATTTGGACAATGACGGTGACTTGGATATTGTCATAAATAATATTGACGAAGAGGCTTTTTTATATCGCAATAATTCAAACCAGAGGAGCAATTACCTTCAAATGGAGTTGACTGGTCCGCAGGGCAATCTGGATGCAATAGGAGCTAGAATTCAAGTGTACACACCGGAAGGCAAACAATCTATTACTCAAAGATTGCAACGTGGGTATCTATCATCATCACATCGTATTATCCAGTTTGGATTAGGATCTGCTACAAAAGTGGATAGTTGCATCATCGTATGGCCAGACACCAGGATAAATAAAATCACTAATGTAAAAATTCGGTCAAAAATAAAGGTGAATCACAGTGAAGCAGAGCCGAGTTCTTTATCAAAAGGAAACCCCTCTGCTTGGTTGATGGATGTTTCAAGTGAGGTTTTGAAAGTACCATTTAAACATAAAGAGAACTTGTTTAACGATTATAGAAAGCAAATTTTACTCCCTCATCGAATGAGCAGAATGGGCCCGTTTATTTCCGTTGGAGATTTTAATGGAGATCACAAAAATGATTTTTTTATAGGTGGAGCGAGAGGCCAAAGCGGACAAGTATATTTGCAGCAAGGTGAAGGACTATTTGAGCCAAAAACTCAATCAACTTTTCAAAGAGATGCCAGATTTGAAGATATGCAAAGTTTGATTCAAGATTTTAATTCTGATGGATATCAGGATCTCTATATAGTCTCAGGAGATACTGAAGCACCTGAGGGAGAAATGTATCAGGATAGACTTTATTTGAATGATGGTGCTGCAAATTTTACAAAATCCATTAATTCGATCCCAAAAATTATCTCCAGTGGGGAGTATGCGCTGAGTTTGGATTTTGACAATGACGGTGATATGGATATTTTCAGAGGTGGCCGAACAGTTCCGGATAAATATCCATATGCTCCACAATCTTATTTATTGGAAAATAATGGTAAAGGCTTGTTCAAAGATGTTACAGATGAAAAGGCTAATGTTTTAAAAAAATGTGGTATGATCACATCTGGAGAATGGGTTGATCTGATAGGAGATAAATCAAAAGAACTGGTGCTGTGCGGGGATTGGTTAGGAATTAAAATTTATAGTTGGGATGGACAAAAATTTATTGAAGTAGATGTGAGTCATTTGGGACTGGACAGGCAAGAGGGATGGTGGAATAAATTGATTGCAACTGACATAGATCAAGATGGTGATATAGATTTAGTTTGTGGCAATTTGGGAGAGAATTATAAATTTCATACTTCTGCAGAAAAACCATTTCAGGTATTTTGTAATGATTTTGATCAAAATGGAACTTACGATATTATTTTAACCAAGTATAATGGTAATGATATAGTTCCGATAAGAGGTAAGCAATGTTCTCAAGAGCAAATACCTTCGATTAAAAGCAAATTTCCTACATTCAAATCTTTTGCTAATGCCAGTTTGAATGATTTATATGGTGAAAATTTAAATAGCAGTTTAAATTATAAAGTTAACAACTTCAGTAGTGGAGTATTTTGGAACGAAGGCGGAAAGTTCAAATGGAGTGCATTTCCTGTCGAAGCCCAGTTTTCAAGTATTAGGGCTATTGTTTGTGACGACATAAATGGAGATGGTAAAATTGATGTCATCTTCGGAGGGAATAATTATGATACAGAGGTCGAGACGACCAGTTCCGATGCTTCAATCGGAGGTGTTATCTTGCAACAGGAAGATAGAGGTTTTATTTACATTAAACCAAATGACTCAGGACTTAGTATTGATGCTGTAATTACTGATATCACAAAATTAAATTCTAATTTAGGTTCGATTTATGTGATTGCTACTAATAATGACTATACAAAAGTTTATAGAAATATACGAACTGGTAAACAAAATCTCAATTAATTTGTATTTGATTCACAAATTGAAAAAATGAAAGTACAGAGTATTACAATTATTGTTGGTTTGTTTGCTATCTTTTTTGCTTGCTCCAAAGTACCTCAGAATCAGGTTACTACCAAACTAGGTAATAAATTTATATTTCACTACGATTCAGCAGGTGTAAATTTGAAAGAAGGCGATGTTGCTTTATGTATTGCGCAAAGGTGGGTAGGAGATAGTCTGGACATGTCAACCAGCTTTCGGAATTTACTTTTGCCTTTTACAGTACAAAGCGAAAAGGATGTCACAAAGGATGCTAAAGTTCAAGACATATTATACCATTTGTCAGTGGGAGATAGTATTTCAGCTATACAGGAAATGGATTCATTTTTAAAGGCGAAATACAAACATTTAGATGTAGATCATTTTGTGATGAATTTAAAAATAGTTGAGGTAGGAGGCCCAGGAACAAGTGAAGCTCAGTTGTATCTTTCTCAATATGGAGATTCAACAGCAGTAACAAATCGTTTGGAGCGAAAGAATGCTTTGCGACATCAAATGGAGGAATATATTGATTCTTACAAACAAGGAAAGGAAACTAATCTCATACAACTTGATTCAGGCATAACCTTGAAAGTCCTTGAAGAAGGCTCTGGTCCTCAGATCGGTAAAGATCAATATGTCAGGTTTGATTTAATGGTGTTGTTTGAAGATAAATCATTTTTAAATACAACATTGAATGAACCAAGACCACAATTTATTCCTACGGGAGCTGGACAAACAATTTCGGGATTGGATAAAGTTCTGCAATATGCAAAAACTGGATCCAAGTATTTTGCTTATATACCATATCAACTTGCGTATGGCGAACAGGCGAGTAAGGTAGTACCGCCTAAAACTAATTTGATGATGTATGTAGAGGTTCGTGAATCTATCCCTGTGTGGCGGGACGCATTTATGAAAAAGTATTATCCCGGTCTCTATCAATAGAAAATATTAATACAACAGTTTAGAACAAAGTTGCAACTTTATATTACAACAATGTAAAGGTTGCTTCTGCTTTTGTTGAAGAAAATTGGAATTAGTTTTCGGATTGGAAATTGTGGCAGAGTTCAATTCTAAATCAAACCATAATTATTTACTTTCTGCTTTGAATGATATTCATTTGTATCGGTCCATTGTTGTTTGCTACAATAATGCATTCGTTTTGACCTATTTTGATTTTCTTCATTTTGCGAACGTCTCCATTTAAATACATACCATTGAGGTATGACGGCAATTCAGTAAATTCTCCAGTACCTTTTCCCATTAATATGCCTCCCGTTCCTGCATCACTTCTCGTAGTTTCTACTTCACGATTGAAATAATTTCCGGCATATAAAACATCAATTTTTCCATCCAAATTGACATCGGTGAGCACGAAGTCTTGAATGGGTGCTATCTGAGCTTCATTTGGAAAAGGTATAAATTTAAAAGATTTTTTCTGGTCATTCAGCAGCACTCCACTTCGAAATTCATTTACTTTTTTAATGATAGTATTGTCAAGTTTTCCTTCAAGGACTTCTTCTAACGAAGCTTTAGCGAATGACTCGTAATTTGCGAATTTTTCCTTTATAAAAGGCATTTGTTCACTACTACATTGGCGTCCCCTCACTGGATATAGTTTACCATCAGCATCATAACTACCCAAATAGGTATCCCAGCTTCCATTCTTATCAAAATCATTTAAGTACACATAAAATGGCTTTTCAGGACTAGCTTTGAATTTGATATTTAAACCTAGATTACCCAGCAGTATATCCGGATCTCCATCCTGATCAAGATCTGTTGCAGTTATCGTATTCCACCAACCTGATAATTGATTTGTATTCCAGCTGGCACTTTGATCACTGAATTTTCCTTTGCCATCATTGATTAAAATTTTGATGTTCATCCATTCTCCACCAATGATTAAATCCTGATCACCGTCTCTGTCAATGTCAGTGTAATTTCCGCAACTGACGTTTCCGTACTCACCTGTCATCTCGGGACATAAAGTTGCTGTTCTGTCGACGAACTTACCATTTTCATTTAAGAGAATAAAGCTTGGAACTGATTTACCGTATTTTCCCGGAACCTGCCTGCCTCCCAGAAATATATCTATATCTCCATCTGCATCCATATCAAATGCTTTTACCAATCCTTTGCTTACTGTAATTTTCGGCAGTTCACTTGAAAGATCTTTGAAATTTCCTTTGCCGTCATTCTCATATAATTTATCCAGAAATAATTTGGAATTTAATTCGAACTCATTGCTACCTGATGCGACATAGAGGTCCATATCGCCATCACCATCTTTGTCAAAAAATACTGCATCGCTATCTTCTGATTGTTTATTTTGTAGGAAAGCAGGAATTGTTTTAATTTGAAATGTATTGTCTTGATTTTGTATTGCCAATTGTCCTGATTGTCCTGCACTACCTCCCAGGTAAAAATCCTCCAGATGATCACCATTTACGTCAGATACTGTAAGACAAGGACCAAGAGTGGACATTTTATGCGGCATCAGTACTTCCTTTTTATAATCGTCATAATTATTTTCCTGGTGACGAATATTTAGTCCAATTTTATCTGTTATTTCGTGAGTGTAGGTGTATTGTGAATTTTGATTGAGTTGGTTGGGCAATTTGAATTTTGAGTCGCTTTCATTTAAATCCAAAACTTGATTTGTCTTAATATTTTCAAGTTTTAATGCTTTTCCACTTGGCCATCGAACGATGATAGAATCGATTGTTTTGACATCGCCCAGTCCAAAATGCAAAATATATTCTGAAGCACTCATATATCCTCTATTGTTGTTTACATCGGCAGTCTGCATTTTCCCGGAATAATATATATTCGCACGAGCGCCTATACTCCTGGTATTTTTTCCTTCGCCTTTCAGATTGAGTCTGATATATCTATTTGTTTTTGAGTCATTCATGTTTTCGTAAATGAATGCCGGATCATTTATATTATTGACGACTAAATCCAAATCACCATCATTGTCCAGATCAGCATATGCTGCACCATTGCTGAAACTGGCTTGATTCATATTCCATGATTTTGCCATTTTTTTGAAACTAAGGTCACCATTATTTTTAAAAACATAATTCACCAATTTTACCGATGGTGCCCGATCCAACAAGTCAGTGGCATGTGCGAATTTTTCACCCTTATAATTTGGATTGTTTCTGTTTTCAAAATATTCCGATCTCAAATGATCGAAATCTTTGTTTCTCACATCCCTCCTGAAACCATTAGTTACATATAAGTCGCGATAACCATCATTATCCAAATCAACAAATAGTGGAGTCCATGACCAATCCGTATTAGAGATGCCTGATAACTGAGCAATATCACTAAAGTAACCATTCCCTTTGTTGAGTTGTAAACAATTAAACATATACTGATATTGAAATCCCGAAGAGATGAGCTTCCAAAACTTTTCCGGATTCATACCACTCATATTAGCTTTATTTCTATAATGATCTTCTGCCACCATATCTGCTGAATAGATGTCCACCCAACCATCATTATTAATATCCGCTGCATCACTACCCATACTAAATTGACTGGTGTGTTTGAACGCTGTGTTGATAATATTATGAAAACCATTATCTTCAATATTCATCATTAATGCATCTGGTACTAAATAATCATTGCTGATAAAGATGTCGGGTCTTCCATCATTATTATAATCAGATACTGAAGCACTCAGACAATATCCGGATTGTATCAGTCCCAACTCTGCAGTTTTATCAACAAATTGTTCAGATTCATTAATATAAAAATGATTGCTAAATTTAAGATCGGGAGCAATAATATTATTACGTGATTGATAATCAGAAGGAGGCTGATTCAATATAAATGCATCCAGATCATTATCCAAATCATAATCAAAGAAAACAGCATGAATGGACCTGGACGCATCTGCCAATCCATATTTTTCTGCAGACTCTATGAATGTGTTGTTCTTCTGATTGATATAGAGCTTATTTTTGCGGAGACTTTCTTCTGCGCTTAAGTGGCAGGAAATGTAGATGTCATCCCAGCCATCTGCATTAAGATCAACGATACTGACTCCTCCTGCCCATTCTGCTCCTCCTGCTACACCTGCACTTGAAGTGATATCTTCAAATTTAAAATTACCTTGATTCAAATATAGTTTATTGTCTCCTTGATTGGAGGCAAAGAAGAGATCCATCTTTCCGTCATTATTAATATCGAGAACACCTACTCCGGCACCATGATACACAGCTTCATTATTTAAATAATTAATTTGATCATCCTCTGTGAGAATATTAGAGAAATGGACACCGGTTTGAGCCGGGCTTTTTAGGATAAAGCCAACGCTTGATTCATCATTTGCCGAAGTTGTTTTTTCTTGTTTCTTTGTGTTACAGGCTAGTATGAATGAAACCATTGAAGCAGCCAGAAAAATTTGTTTGATCATTACTATTTCTTGATTGTGAGACAAAGGTAAGGGATTTCGCTGGAGGATCAGTGCGTGCATTTTACATATTATACTAATAATGTATATGAAATATACTATATTTTGGGTATATGTGTGGTTAGAGAGACCTCTATCTTTGTCGCTGTATCTGGAAAGGTGTACGGTCGTTTGTGCATTTGAAAGATATAAGACGAAACTCAAGGCTCGATTCTCCTCCAGGCGAAGCAATCCTCGGCGAAAATCCAGTCTAATTTTGTTTAAAACTCTTTGATTGTCAACGATAAGTCATTTTCATCGATTGAAAATGGTATCGTGTGATGTCAGTTGTAAGATATAAACGTATTAAATGTTTATATCTGTACTATTCTATGATTTTGGTCATGGGGTAAAGAGTTGGTATATATAGTATTGTATTAAAAAAATGAATTCTTATAACTTAAAATTTACTAACCAAAACTAAATCTCATGAAAAGGACAAATTTTACAATGTCTGCACTTGTGGTAAAGTTAGGAATGTTGTTTTTGCCTGTAATGTTCTTCCTCCTGGTAGGACTTGAGTCGAAAGCACAATCCATTAACATACCACAATTGAAGCCTGTGGCGCTAGCGATTGACGCATTGCGTACGAAGATGCACGAGAAGGAGCAAATCTGGAAGAGCGGAGGAGCGAATGATCCTCAGCAGAAATTGG
>Ga0268298_10004710_pt1 | contig 13149 bp, 12 predicted proteins | sample WWTPWeurt_MetaG_FD_194462 | JGI IMG/M metagenome (GOLD analysis project Ga0268298, IMG submission 194462) | Activated sludge microbial communities from WWTP in Nijmegen, Gelderland, Netherland - WWTP Weurt | ecosystem: Engineered > WWTP > Aerobic digester > Activated sludge | place... | reverse complement strand
GCCTGCAGCACCGTCATCTGGCGCTCCACGCGATAGGCGCCGGCGCGCTGCACTTCGCCGTACACAAAAACCTGGGGCGCGCGCTGCACGTAAAGGGTGTCGCCCGCCATCACCGGCACGTCCTTTTCAGGCGTCCAGCTCACGAAGAGTTCGGCCACGTCGATTTCGGCCCGCACCCGGCGACCATTGCGCATGCCGGTCAGGATCACCTTGTCGGCCCCCTGGGGCGCCGTGCCGCCAGCCAGCGCCAGCGCGTCGGTCAGCTTCATCGCGGTGCTCTCGAGGGGATAGCGGCCGGGCCGGGCCACCTGGCCGAGCACCGCCACCTGCGCACCGCGCACCTGCTGGAGCACCACCGTGACCTGAGGCTGGAGCACGAAGCCCCCCTTCTTCAGGCCGTCGGCAATGGCCCGTTCGGCTGCCGCCACGCTCAGGCCGCCAAGCTGCACGTTGCCCACCAGCGGATAGCTGATCGCGCCGGTTTCGGACACGCGGGTTTCGAGGCTCAGGTCGGGGTTCTGGAAAACCGCGATCTTCAAACCATCGCCAGGGCCGAGGCGGTATTCCTGGGCGGCCGGCTCCTGCGCATGCGCAGCCACCGGCAGCAGCGTCGTGACGAGCACGGCGGCAGCCAGCGCGCGACCCAGCCAGGCGCCCATTTTTGTCCAGCCCTTCATCAAAACACCCACTGCAAGCTCCCCGCCAATGTCCAATAGTTGAAACTCAGTCCTGCTTCGTTCGATTCCCGCTGCTCCCGCGTCAGCGCGGTGATCCAGCGCGTGCCCGGGCTGATCTGCCAGGTGCCGGCCACCGAGGCCAGCACGCCGCGATCCTCGCGCCGGGCCACGCTGCGAACGCCAAAACCCGGGTCGCCCCGAAACTCGGCCTTGCGCCACTCGAGGCGCCCCTCGACCCGCAGCTTCGGCGAGTATTCCCACAGCGCGCCAAACCGCAGGCCCTTGGTGGCCACGTAGCTCGACACGAAATCCTGCGCCGGCTCCACGTCGTAGCGCAGCGCGCCGCTCAGCTGCGTGCGCGGTGTCACCCGCCATTCCAGGCCGGCCAGCGCGTTGCGGCCCGAGTAATCGTTTTGCGGAAAGCGCCCGTAAGTGCGCTTCACCGTACCTAGCTTCAGCAGCGCCCTGGTGCCGCTTTTGATGGGTAGCGACGCATCGGCAAACAGTTCTTCCTGTTCAAAGCGCGATTCCGACACCCCACCCGACGACGTCGGCACATTGGGGTACTGCCCGCTGGCGCGTCGGCGGGTGATCGCCACCACCGCGCCGGAAGCCGGCACGTAACGCAGCACCGTATCCACGCCGACAAAATCAATCTCGTTGCCCGGCCGCGATCCATCCGGATAGCGCCGGCTGCCCTGCCCCGCCTGCACGCCCACCTGCCAGTCCGGCACCAGCCGGTAAAAGGCGCTGCCGGTCAGCTGGCGCGTCACCGCCAGGCTTCGCTGCTGCTGGCGGTAGTACGCAAAATCGTCGGGCGCCTCACGGTGCTCGGCACTCAGCTCGCCGTTCCATTCCGGCCCGGCAGTCCAGCGCCAGCGCCCAAGCGCGGTGCTGGCGTTGTGATTCAGAAATTCAAAGGCGCCGTAGCGCGCCAGGCTCAGGTCGTAATCCAGCACCCACTGCTGGCCCGCGTAAGCCTTGTCCAGCCCCAGCCCAAGGCGGGTCACGCTGTACCAGTCGCCCAGCCGGGCAAGCTGTGCCGACTTCGCCGCCGCCGGCCCCGACAGCCGGAACACGTTGCTGTCATAGGCGATGGTTTCGCCGATGCTGATCCGCGAACCGATTCCCCTGCCCAGCGGTAAATCCAGCGCTGTGCTGCCCCGCTCCTCGGCGGCCCGCTGCGCCGACTCGTCGCCAAGGTGCCGCGTCAGCGTCAAATCCGGCGGATTCAGCTCGTCGCTCTCGAAAAGCAGCACGGCACGGCGGGGCTCGCCGAGCAGGGTCGAGACACGCAGGGGTGACAGGTCGTCAGCCAGAACCGGCAAGCCGGCCCCAAAAAGGAGCAGCGCCCCGCCAACACGAACACCAAATTCACACAAATCCACACCCCAGATCAGCCAGTTTCGGCATCTTGAGGGAGCAAGCTCTGAAATCAAGCGCAATTTTACGCATTTTGCAAAATTCGGGCGCCGACAGGCAGATATTTGCAAATAAAATCACATTACCTACAAATTTGACATTACCTTTCACCTACATGCAGTAAATTCGGCATCCTCAAAATCCGCCTCGAATTTGTCTATTGCAATGCAGGCCGCCCTTGAACGACAGGCCCCCAGGCTCAGGCCACACCTGTCGCTAATTTCATTGATCGAGACGCTTCTCGATCCGATCGCGTTCGCCGGCAGCCTGCTCGCTGTCGCCGGCGGCTTCGGCGTGGGTACGAAACCGGCTTACCTGGCGCTGGCCTTCACGGTGTTCATGCTGGCCCAGCCGATGCCAATGCATATCGACAGCGGCTTGAAGGCGCTCTACCGGGGAAGCTGGCTGAAGGGTGCGGTGGTGTTTTCCGTGCTGACCCTGATCGGGCTGCTGACCGGCTTCGGCAATGCCTACGCGCCGGAGGTGCTGCTGGCGTGGTTTGTGGCCGGGCCGGCCAGCGCAGCCCTGGCGCGCCACGCCGCCCATACGCTCACGCCGCTCGTCATGGCCCGCACCGGCTACCACCAGCGCGCCGTGATCGTCGGAGCCAGCCTGGCCGGCCTTGCCGTGGCCGACCGCCTCAACAACTCGCGCCGGGCGGGCAAGCGCCTGCTGGGCTTCTTCGACGACCGCCACCCGGGCCGCCACGCCCGCGCCGACATCCAGCACCTGGGGCCGATCCGCGAGCTGGCCAACTACGTGCGCCAGAACAACGTGGATGTGATCTACATCGCGCTGCCCATGAGCAGCCAGCCGCGCATCGTGCAGTTGCTGGACGAAATGCGCGACACCACCGTTTCAATCTACTTCGTACCCGATCTGTTCATGACCGACCTGATCCAGGCCCGCCTGGATGACCTTGCCGGCCTGCCTGTCGTGGCGGTGTGCGAATCCCCCTTTACCGGCGTAAACGGGCTGTGCAAGCAGATTTTTGATTTTGTCGTGGCGGCGCTGATCCTGGTGATGATTGCACCGCTGCTGCTGGTGATCGCCATCGCCGTGAAAGTCACCTCACCCGGCCCGGTGCTGTTTCGCCAGCACCGCTACGGGCTCGATGGGGAGCGCATCCTGGTGTACAAGTTTCGCTCCATGAGCGTTTGCGAAAACAGCGACACCGTGACCCAGGCCAGCGCCAACGACCTCCGCGTTACAAAGCTGGGCGCCTTCCTGCGGCGCACCTCGCTGGATGAACTCCCCCAGTTCATCAACGTGCTGCAGGGCCGCATGAGCGTGGTCGGCCCGCGCCCCCACGCGGTGGCCCACAACGAAACCTACCGCAAGCTCATCAAGGGCTACATGGTGCGCCACAAGGTGCGCCCGGGCATCACCGGATGGGCGCAGGTAAACGGCTGCCGCGGCGAAACCGAGACCCTCGACAAGATGAAGCGGCGCGTCGACTACGATCTCGAATACCTGCGTAAATGGTCGTTTCTGATGGACATCAGGATCATCCTGCGCACCATCGGGCTGATGCGCAAAGACCCCAACGCCTATTGACCTGACGCATGCAGGGGCGACTTCAGTCGCCCCTGCAAAGGCACAACAACGCAGCCGCAAGCGACGCAAAGATTCCACCGCTAACGGTGACATCGCCTTCCGGAAATACCGCCGAACGCGCAATCGGAATGACCTGATGCGCAAGACGGCGATGTGCTCCTGTCCTCCCACACCCGATCCGGGTCGCGGATGACCCATTCCCGGCGCCGCCTCCTGCTGCACCGCACACCCCCACACCCACTGACCCGCCGCCTCACCCGGCACCCCTCGCTGCCGCGCTGCGGCATTGGGGCAGGTGGGTTCTGCCGCACCCAGCCCCCCTCTCAGGCCGTCCGGCCAAAAATTTAATCTTCATTAAAAACAGCTGCTTGCATGAAAACGTGGGGCTGGCACGCAAATCGCATCGATGCGCTACGGCCCGGCGCCTTTAGCGGGCCCTGAGGCGCAGGATTGCGCCGGGATGAACAAGCCGATGGAGGCTTGCCAGGTGCAACAGCCCGGAATGGCGTATCGGCAAGTCGCGGCTGCGATCAGGGACTATCTGATCGCCCACCCCAGTGCGGCCGACAGCGATCAGGGCATTGCAGACTGGTGGCTTGCCGGCAGCGGCCTGCAGGCCTCGCTGGACGATGTTCGCCAGGCCCTGGAGCTGCTGGCAAGCAGGCAGATAGTGGAAAAACAGATGCTGGCAGACGGGCGGCTGATTTATCGCGCGGCTCAGCGCAGCGGGCGCCCACCTCACTGAACGGAGGATCGGATTTCATGGCCAACGTTTTCGCGCTGCACTCGGTAGGCAGTTCGATCGTGACCCTGCTGCGCAACAGCTACCCTGCCGAGGAGGCTGGCCGGCCGATGCCCGGCTGCAGCTTCGAGCTCGTGTCCTCCGGGCAAATGGCCGGCGAGATCGAGGAAACGACCCGCCTGAGCCTTTATTTCTACCGCGTCACCGTCAATGAGCACAGCCGTTCGAGCCGCCGGCCCGCCGCTGCCAGCGACACACCGGCGCCCCTCGGGCTCGACCTGCACTTTCTGCTCAGCGCGTGGGCCGCCAATCCCCTCGACGAACTGGTCACCCTCGCCTGGGCCATGCGCCAGCTGCACCAGTTTCCGGTCCTCGACGCCTCCTGCCTGTCGCCGGAAGCCGGCTGGGACAGCAGCGAAGTCATCCAGGTGATCCCCGCCGAACTCAGCACCGAAGACGTGATGCGCATCTGGGACGCCCTCGAGCCGGCCTACCGGCTGTCGGTGTCCTACGTTGCCCGGCTCGTGCACCTCGACCCCACCGAGCCGGCAGAAGGCAGCCGGCCAGTGGTCGCGCGGCGCCTCGATTTTGGCACGGAGGATGCGCCATGAGCTTCGTGTTCGCCGAACGGGAACGCGTCGAAACCCGGATCCTGGGCGCCCTCCGCTGCGTCGACGCGATTACCGGCACGCCGGTGGGGCACGCCCTGGACGTGCGCGCCGACGGCGCCGACATCCTGCTCAACCGCAGCGGGCTCCACATCATCCGCCGGGCCGCCGCGCTGGCTGCCCACGAAGCCAGCTTCGAAACCCCGCCCGTCCTCCCGGCCATCGGCAGCCTGCGGCTTGCCCTTACGGTCAGCGATCCCCTTGGTGTCTACCTGCCGCGCCGGGCGACCCTCGCCCTGCCCCGCGATCCCAACCCGGCGAACGCCGCGGCGCCCGACTCCCTGTTCCGTCCGGCCGAGCTGCCGCTGTTTCCGTCGCCGTCGGCCCCCGTTGCCGTGAACTGGGCCGTGCTGCGGGTCAGCGTGGCCGCCAGCACCGGCGAAAGCCTGGGCGGCGCGCTGCTGCGGGTGCTGCGCAACGGCAGCGTGCTCGGCAGGGGCCTCAGCGACTGGCGCGGCGAAGCCCTCGTGCCGGTCGCCGGTGTGCCGGTGACTACCTTCTCGGAGGACGAGAACAGCGTCGTCAGCAACGAGATCGACGTCGTCCTGCAGGTGATTTTCGACCCCGCGACAGGGCAGCTCACGCCGGCGGCCCAAGTGCGCGACGGCCGCCCGCCCGCCACCCTGCCGCAAGTGGACCCGCTTGCCCTGGAAGCCGCCGCCAACACCCTGCCGGGCACCACCCGGAACATCGCCATCGCCGCACGACGCGTGCAAACCCTGTCCCTGAGTGTGCTGCTGCCGTGACCGCGATGACCCCGACCCAGCCCTTGCCCCCAAGCCCCGCAGATCGCCGAAAGGAGATGAACCGTGCCTGAATATCTAGCCCCTGGCGTCTATGTCGAAGAAACGAGCTTCCGCGCGAAGTCCATCGAAGGGGTGGGCACCAGCACCACGGCCTTCGTTGGCCCGACCCGCAAAGGCCCCTATCGCGTGGACACCGACGACCAGGAAACCCCCGAACTGCTCACCAGCTTCGGCGACTTCCTGCGCATCTATGGCAGCTACACCGACCTCAGCCTGTCGGATGGCTCGCCCAACACCAACTACCTGGCCCATGCCGTGCTGGCCTTCTTCAACGAAGGCGGCTCGCGGCTCTACGTGTCGCGGGCAGTCAGCGCCACGGCGGCGGCGGCCGGCGTGCCGGTCACCCCCGCGGCGACCCCGGCCGCCGACAGCGTCGCCTTCGCAGCCCGCTTCCCCGGCAGTGTCGGAAACGGTGTGGTGGTGGTCCAGGAGACCGTCTCTCCGGGTTCCCTGGTCACCATGATCAGCGCCCGGCCGGGCACCCTGCTGCGCACCGGGCCAATCGCGACGCCAGCGCACCACGTCAAGGTCGGTACCGAATGGCGCCCCGCCGCCAGCCCGGGTGACCCGGCGGCAGACCCGGCCGCCCTGGCCGCCGCCACGCCCCGCTTCGTCACCCTGCGGGTCATTGCCGTCGATGCCGACGGCGAGGAAATGTCCTGGGACGAATTGGGTTACGACCGTACCCACCCCCGCTGGGTCGGCAGCCTTCTCGGCCAGGAGCCCGGCCGGCGCAGCGATTATCTGCAAAACAGCTTCGCGATCACCATCGGCGGCAGCGTTTCCGCCATCGGCCTGCACAACGCGTTGTTCACCGGCGCGGTGGTGAATGCCGAAGGCCTGCTGGAGAGCCGCTACGCCCTCACCGGCGGCCTCGACGGCGCGGCCCCCACGTCGGCCGAATACGCACTGGCTCTCGGCGAGATCGCCTCCCTCGAAGACGTCTCCATCGTCGCCGCGCCCGGCTCATCCGCCTACGCCGACGCCATGGCCATCGCGCTGGCCCTGATCGCCCACGCCGCCGCCCGCCGGGCCTACCGCATCGCCGTGCTCGACACCCCGCCGGCCCAGACACCGGGCCAGATCCGTACCCTGCGCGGGCAGATGGATTCGATCCGCGCGGCCCTCTACTACCCCTGGGTGGTGGTCGCCAACCCCAACGCCCGCGCCGGCCGCGACGACATCCCGCGGGAGATCGCGCTGCCGCCGTCCGGCTTCGTCAGCGGCATCTACGCCCGCAACGACGTGGAACGCGGCGTGTACAAGGCCCCGGCCAACGAGGTGGTGAGGAGCGCCCTGCGCTTCGAGATCGACGTGAACTTCGGCCAGCAGGAACTCCTCAACCCCCTCGGCGTGAACTGCCTGCGCCTGCTTTCCGGGCGGGGCTACCGGGTGTGGGGCGCGCGCCTGATCTCATCCGACCCCGAATGGAAGTACGTCAGCGACCGCCGCTACTTCAACTACCTGGAAGCCTCCATCGACCGGGGCACCCAGTGGGCCGTCTTCGAGCCCAACGGCGAGCGTTTGTGGGCCAACGTCCGGCAGGCCATCGCGGACTTTCTCTACAACGAATGGCGCAGCGGCGCGCTGCTCGGCAGCACGGTGGAAGAAGCCTTCTTCGTGCGCTGCGACCGCAGCACCATGACCCAGAACGACCTCGACAACGGGCGCCTCATCTGCCTGATCGGCGTCGCCATCATCAAGCCGGCCGAGTTCGTGATCTTCCGCATCGGGCAGAAGACCGCGGATGCCCGCAGCTGAGTAGAGGAGCCTCACCATGGCCAACCGCAACACGCCCTTCGGGGCCTTCAACTACCTCGTCGAGTTCGACGGCGGCGAGATCCTCGGCGGCTTTTCCGACGTCTCCGGCATCGGCAGCGAAATCAAGGTCGCCGAATACCGCAACGGCAACGAAAAGGAGAACCACACCCGCAAGGTGGCCGGCATCCACACGGCCGGCGACATCACCGGCAAGCGCGGCATCATCAACTCCAAGGCGCTCTTCGACTGGATCAAGGCCGCCCGCATCAACGGCCCGGACGCCCAGAAGACCATGAAGATCACCCTGTTGGACGAAGCCCAGCGGCCGGTCCAGTCGTGGCTGCTGCGCGGCGTGATCCCGATGAAGTACACCGGGCCCACCCTGGCCGGCAAGGGCGGTGGCGAGGTGGCGATGGAAGAAGTCGTGTTCTCCGCCGAAGCCTTCGAGATCCAGGCCTGAGCACCATGACCAGGGCGATCCATCCGGCCGGGAGCCTCCCGTGCTGAGCGGCCTCTCTTTCGAGACCGCCCGGCCGGTGGGCGGATTGGCCCCGGCACGCACCGACGTGGCCTGCTTCATCGGCCATGTGGCGCGCCGCCCGGGGGTGGCCCTGCCGGCCGATCTGCGCAGCGCCCTCACCGCCGCCGGCTGGATCGACGGCCCCTGGGCGCGCAGCCCGGCAAGCCTCGAATCCCTCGAGCAGACACCGGTCACCTTCGATTCCTGGGACGCCTTCGCACGCCTCTTCGCGTGGGACGCGCGCCCCCTCACCGACAGCGGCGAGGCCCGCTGCGCCACCTATCTCGGCGCCGCGCTGCGCAGCTTTTTCGCCACCGGCGGGCGGCGGGCCGTGGTGATCCGCGTCGCCGACCCCTTCCCCTACCTGGAATCCAGCGGCGCCCGGGTGGCCAACCGGGACGCCCGCCTGGCCGCCCTGGTGCCGGCATTCGCCCCCGCCGCCCTGCCCTTCGACCCCACCGACCCGCGCACCTGGCGCGGCATCCAGCACCTTTACGGGCTGCCCGAGGTGAGCCACCTGTGCCTGCCCGACCTGCCCGACCTGTGCGCCAGCGATCCGCTGGCCCCGCCCGCCGCCTTCACGCCGCCCCCGCCGCCCGAAGTCTTTGTCGAATGCAGCGACAACGAGCCACCGCTACCCGGCGACCTGGGCCTGCGCCGCATCGCCGCGCCGGGCTCCGACGAGGCCGGGTTTATCGCCTGGCGCCGGGCCGCCAGCCGCACTTGCGATTTTCTGCGCCGCTACAAACGCGAAACCCTTTTCATTGCCGCCCTGCCCCTGCCCGAAGCCGGGCGCGACGACGGCCGCAGCCACCCGGATCTGCTCGAGCCCCTGCGCAGCAGCGGCATTCTCGAAGCCGCCGGCAGCACCGAAGCCCCGCCCGACTCGGCAGCCAGCGCCTTCGTCCAGATCACCTGGCCCTGGCTGCACAGCCTGCGCTCCGCCGATCTGCCCCAGTCCATCGAGCCCCCCGACGGCCTCTTCGCCGGCCTGCTGGCGCGCAACGCCCTGCAACGCGGTACCTTCCGCTCGGTGGCCGGAACCCTCCTCGACGACGTGATCGGCCTGACCCCCCTGCCGGCCATGGGTCTCGGGCCGGACAGCCCCACCGACCAGCTGGCCGGGCGCCTGTGCGTGTTCGCCCCCGAACCGGAAGGCGTGGCCGTGCAGTCCGACGTCACCTCATCACCGCAGCACGCTTGGCGCTTCGGCGGCAGCAGCCGCCTGCTGGCCGCCATCCTCAAGGCCGCGCGGCACTTTGGCGAAGCTCATGTCTTCGCCCCCAACGGCCCGGCGCTGTGGGCCCAGCTGCGGCGCAGCACCGAAGACATGCTCGAAGCCTTCCGGCGGGAGGGCGCCTTTGGCGGCAACAGCGCCTCCGAGGCCTATCAGGTGCGCTGCGATGCCAGCACGATGAGCCAGAACGACATCGACAACGGCCGCCTGATCGCCGAAATCACCGTGCTGCCCGCCGCCTCGATCACCCGCATCACGGTGGTCCTGAACCTGCTGGCCGGCGAATCGGCAGCAGCTCGTATCCAGGAGGTGGCCTAGATGCCCAACCCCGCCGACATCGCCGAAAACCGCCTCGCCCCGCTGCACGTCTTCAACTTTCACGTGCGTTTCAAGCGCGACACCCTGCTCGGCCCGCCCCCGCCCGACGCCCCCGAGCTGACCCTGTGCAGCGGCGCCTTTGCCGAATGCACCGGCCTTGAGGCGACCATCGAGCCCAAGCTCATCAAGGTTGGCGGCGCCAACTACGGCGTGGCCCAGCGCATGGGCCGGGTGAGCTTCGCCACCGTGGTGCTCAAGCGCGGCATGACCACCACCCGCGACCTGTGGAAGTGGTTCCAGCTGGTCTCCGGCGGCGCCTACGCCTACCGCCTGAAGGTCGAGATCGAGATGCGCGACGCCAGCGGCGCCTCCGTGCTGACCTGGGGCCTGGCCCGCGCCCTGCCGGTCAAGTTCAAGGCCGCCGACCTTAACGCGAAGGGCAGCGAAGTCGGCATCGAAGAACTCCACCTCGCCCACGAGGGGCTGACCCTCCTCGACCCGGCTCTCTGAGGACGCCACGGCCATGCCCGCCACCCCCGAACCGGAAAACCTCGAGATCGCCACCTTCGAGTCGAAGAGCGGCCCACAGGCCCAGCGCGTCACCGTGCAGGCCCACTTCAACCCGGAATCCCTGCAATACACGGTGCAGAACACCCTCAAGGAAGAAGGCAAGGGCGCCAAGAAAAAGCAGCACGTCAGCCAGACCACCGCCAAGCTCACCATGCAGCTGGTTTTCGACACCACCGACACCGGCGAGGACATCCGCCTGTACACCGACGACATGGCCAAGCTGCTGCAGCCCTACAAGGACGGCAACAACAAGGCGCCCCCCATCGTGGAATTCGGCTGGGGCGTTTACCGCTTCACCGGCGTCGTCGAGCAATACAAGGAGACCATCGACTTCTTCGCCGCCGCTGGCGTGCCCCTGCGCTCCACCGTGGACATCACCCTGTCCAGCAACGAACCGGCCTTCGAGAGCAGCCACAGCCCGAGTGCCGCCGTGGACGGCGAGCTGTCGGCCGACGAGCCCACCGTGCATCCGCAAGCCGGCCCCGGCCAGAGCAACGGGCCCGGCGGTGCGGCGGGCCTCGCCAACGCGCTGGGCGACCCGCGCGCCGCCCGCGCCATCGCCTCCCTCAACGGCTCGGCCTCGCTGCGTTTTGGCGCTGGGGCGAGCCTGGCGGTGGGTGGCGGCGTCCAGCTGCAGGCTGCGGCGGCCTTTTCGACCGGCATCAGTGCCAGCGCCGGGATTGGATTCGGCGCCGGCGCGGGGATCGGTATCGGTGCCGGTGCAGGCGCCGGAATCAGCGCGGGAGCCGGGATCGGCGTTTCGGCCAGCGCCGGCGGTGGCGCCTTCTCGGGCCTCCGCGCAGGCGCTTCGAGCAGCCTGAGCGTGCCCAGCGGGCGGGCCCTGTTTGCCGCCGGCAGCAACGTCTCCACCGGCGCCAGCGCCCAGTTTGCCGCCGGCGGGCGGGCCGAGGCGCGCGGCAGCGCGAGCCTGTCGGCCGACGTCGGGGCCAACGCCGACCTGTCGGCACGCATCACCTTTGGTTGAGGAGCCCGGCATGCCGACCATCTTCGACGAGATCACCGGCGAAATCGCCCCGCCGACGGCCAGCGAGGGCGCCGCCCCGGCCCAGCCCGACGCCGCGCCCCAACCCGACCTCGCCGAGGCCCTGCGCCACGAACTGCAGATCACCCGCGAACGGGAGCGGCGCCTTCTCGCCGACTAGGACCAGGCTCATGACCGAAACCGCCCTCAGCCAGACGCCCGTCTACACCGCCCGCCCGACCCTGCGGCTGGCGGGGCAGGAGGATGTGCGCGTCTCCGAGCTGCTCATCGGCATGCGCATGGAAGAATCCGAAGGCGGCATGAGCGCCCTTGATTTGCGCTTCTCCAACTGGGCCAGCACTACCGGCGGGGGCGCCGAGATCGCTTTTCCGGCCGACTCTAAGCTCAGGCTCGGGGCCGCCATCGAGGTCTATTGCGGCGACGAGATGGAGCCTCGCGAAATCTTCCGCGGCAAGATCACCGCCCTCGAAGCGGACTTTCGCACCGGAGCCCCGCCGGAACTCACCGTGCTGGCCGAAGACAGCCTGCAGCAGGCCCGCCTGGCCCGGCGCAGCAAGGTCTATACCGACCAGTCCCCGGCCGACATCGTGCGCGCGGTGGCCGGCGAGCTGGGCCTCACGCCGGTCATCACCGGCCTGGCCAGCCCCGTCGCCACCTGGGCCCAGTACAACGAGAGCGATCTGGCCTTCCTGCGCCGCCTGCTGTCGCGCTTCGACGCCGACCTGCAGGTTCTCGGCAGCGAGCTGCAGGTGTCGCCCCGCGGTGAAGTGCGCCGTGGCGCCCTCGACCTGGAAATGTTCAGCCAGCTGGCCCGCGCCCGCGTCACCGCCGACCTGTCGGCCCAGGTCACCGCCGTTACCGTGCGCGGCTGGAATGCCCGCGACGGCATTGCCGTGAAAGCCGACGTCAGCGCCGGCACCCACCTCGGCCCCGGCAGCGGCAAGGAAGGCGCAGCGGTGCTGCGCGATGCCTTTGGCGAACGCAGCGAACACATCGGCCACTTTGCGGTGGCCAGCGACGACGAAGCCAGCGCCCTCGCCGCAGCCGCCTACGATCAGCGCGCCCGCCGCTTCGTGCGGGTGGACGGCACGGCGGTCGGCAATGCCCGCCTGCGGGTCGGCTGCCACGTGAGCCTCAGCCAGCTCGGCGCCCCCTACGACAACACCTACTACGTGGTTCGCACCTGCCACGTGTACGACGTGCACCAGGGCTACCGCACCGACTTCGCGGCCGAGTGCGCCTTCTTCGGAGTGAGCTGAGGCCATGGACCGCTCATCCTTCCTGCACCGCTCGCCGGCCTGGCTCAACGCCAGCTACCTGGCCATCGTCGTGTCCCTCGACGACCCGGAGCACATGAACCGGGTGCAGGTACGCCTGGTGGCCTTCGACGACTGCACCAACCAGGACGCGCCCCTGTGGGCCCGCGTGGTGTGCCCCTTCGCCGGCAACAACCGGGGCGCCTTCCTGATGCCCGACGTGGACGACGAGGTGCTGGTGGTCTTTCACAACGGCGACCCGTCCTATCCGCTGGTACTCGGCGGGCTGTGGAACGGCAGCAGCAGCGCCCCGGCCGATCTGTCCGGCGGCCAGAACCGCTACAAGGTGATCCGCTCGAAGAACGGCGTGAAGCTGACCCTCGACGACCAGCAGGGGCAGGAGAGCTTCATCGTCGAAACCCCCGGCGGCCAGAAGATCACCCTCAAGGACGGGCCCGGCAGCATCGTCATCGAGGACGCCAACGGCAACAGCGTCAAACTCGAGCCCTCCGGCATCACCATCACGGCGGCCGCCAAGGTCACGGTGAACGCGCCGCAGGTCGATGTGTCGGCCGGCATGGTCAAGGTCGATGCGGCCATCGCCAAGTTCTC
>Ga0268298_10004709_pt1 | contig 13151 bp, 11 predicted proteins | sample WWTPWeurt_MetaG_FD_194462 | JGI IMG/M metagenome (GOLD analysis project Ga0268298, IMG submission 194462) | Activated sludge microbial communities from WWTP in Nijmegen, Gelderland, Netherland - WWTP Weurt | ecosystem: Engineered > WWTP > Aerobic digester > Activated sludge | place... | reverse complement strand
GAAGAGGGCTAAATTCATGGGCCAAACGTGACGCGAGCACCGGAGGCGTACTCGATGTACTCCGAGGAGCGGAGCGGCAGGTTTGGCCCAGGAATGACGGCATCTTCGGCCGCAGCCGGTCTGATGGGAAAACAACCGCAGCAGCTCGGGTTCGTGACGGTCCTGCCGACGAATCGGAGCTCCCGCGCGCGTCTTCGCGCGTAGTGGCTGGCGCGCGAAGCGCGACTGGTGCCCTCGGACAGAATGCCCACGCCGAGAGCAAGTACAAGGAAACAGATGCCCTACAGGCCCAAGTGAACGGCATTGGCCCTAGGGCCGGCGGATTTTCGAGGCTCAAAGCCCGAGCCCCCTGAGCCTGGCGTTGGCACGGCGCTGGCTCTAAGACTTCACCATGTTGAACCGCGGAGCGCTTCTCCTCCCCCTGCTGCTCGGTTCCCTGGCCTGCGGGGTACCCGAGCCTCCCACCGATCGTTCGACCCTGGCCCGGCTCACGCCCGCGGTGAACCCGGCGGAGCTGAAGGCCGCCGTCGCCGGCAACACCGACTTCGCCCTCGAGCTCCACCGGCGCCTCAGCACCACCGACCAAAACGCCATCTCCTCGGGCTACTCGGTGTCGACGGCGCTCGGGATGCTGTGGGCAGGCGCCCGCGGGACCACCGAGACCAAGCTGGCCGCCGCGCTCCACTTCCCCTTCCCCCAGGCCCAGCAGCACCCGGTCTTCAACCACCTCGACCGGCAGATGCTGGCCAGGAACGACACGGTCGGCGACTACGATCGCTTCCAGCTCCGGGTGGTGAACGATCTTTGGGCCCAGGTCGGCTGGACCCCGCTCCCCGCGTTCCTGGACGTCCTCGGGACCCAGTACGGGGCCGGCCTGCGCCGCCTGGACTTCGCGAAGAAGCCGGAGCTGGCCCGGACGACGATCAACGACTGGATCGCCAGCCAGACCCGCGATCGGATCCAGGACCTCTTCCCTGAGGGCAGCATCGACGCCTCGACGGTCCTGGCGCTGACCAACGCGGTCTATTTCAAGGCCGACTGGAGCGAGGCTTTCGACCCTAAAAACACGGCCAACGGCACGTTCCATCGCCAAAACGGGACGACCCTGGACGCGCCCTTCATGCACCGCCGCGCCAAGCTCCCGATGCTGGTGGAGGACGGCTTGACCGCGGTGGAGCTGCCCTACGCGGGCGAGGAGCTGGCCCTCCTGGCCCTGATGCCGAGCGATCTGCCCGCCTTCGAGCGGGACCTCAGCGCGGACAAGCTCGAGGCGATCGGCGCGCGCCTGGTCCAGGCTGACGTCGAGCTGGCGATGCCGAAGTGGACCTTCGAGCAGAAGGCCGATCTCGAGCCGGTGCTGTCGGCCCTGGGCGCCCAGGAGCTCTTCAGCGGCGACGCGGATCTGAGCGGCATCGACGGACACCCTGGGCTCTTCGTGCAGGCGGTGGTTCACCAGGCCTTCGTGCTGGTCGATGAGTCGGGGACGGAGGCCGCGGCGGCGACCGGCGTGTCGGTCGGACGGGTGTCTCTGCCTGAGCCGGGCACGCCGATCACCCTGGATCGGCCCTTCGTTTACCTCCTCCGCGATCGGCAGACCGGCAGCGTGCTCTTCGTGGGACGCGTGGCTGAACCCCATCAGGGATAGTCGCCTTCCACCCGTCGCGGGCTCCCCGTGTACTATCGGGGCGGAGCCCCTCTGCACCCGCGCGCGCCCCTCCTCCTCTTGGCCGTCCTGGCCGCCTGCAGCAGCTCCGATCCGCGCTGGTTGCCGGCGCCGAGCGCCAAGGCCGTGCTCCTCTTCGAGCTGACCGCGGCCGGCGTCACCCGAGCCGAGGCCCACGAGATCTCGGACGCCGCTGAGCTGTGGAGCGTGGAGCCGACCCAGCGGCAGCTCATTGCGCTGGCCTATGACCGCCCGCTCAGCGACCTCGGACTCAAGAGCGGGCCGCTCCAGCCCTCCTCGGACGGCGGCGTGCTGCCGACGAGCGGCGCGACGATCTTCCAGCTCAACGTCCAGCCTTCGGGCCTCGGAGTATGGGAGGAGCAGAGCCTGCTCCCGTCAGAGCTGCGATCGCTGCGGCTGGCCGAGCTCCTCCCCTGCGCGCGCTTTGATGCGCAGTACTATCGGCTGCCGGGGACCCAGAACCTCGACGCGGAGGTGGGGCTCCCGATCGACGACAGCCACGCGCTCGTCGCCATCACCGATGGCCGCTTCTTCGAGGTGGGCCGCTCGGGCGCCCGGCTGCTGTCGGAGCTGTCGACAGCCACGCCGCACCACTCGGGCTTTCGGACGAGCAGCGGGGAGCTCTGGCTGGCGGGGCGGGACGCGCGCGTGGTTCACGGCACGGTGGCGGGAGGCTTCACGCCGGCGCCGCCGCTCGAGATCCCGGCCTCGGGCGTCATCCTCGACGGCGCTCACGAGGATGCGCCGTTCGAGCTGTACGCGCTGAGCGCGGACCTGCGCCTCGCCCGCTTCGATGGGAGCCGCTGGACGACGCTCACGTCCTCAGCGGCGGTCGACGATCGGACCCGCCCTCGGCTCGGGTGGATCGAGCCAGGAAAGGTAGCAGTGATCGGACCCGCCACCGATCGCGTGCTCGAGGTTCAGGTCGGGGGGCGCACCCAGTCGGTGGGGCTCGACGTGGCGTTGACCGATTCGGTCTTCGCGATCGCCCATGTCGATCGGGTGGGTTCCTTCATCGGCACGCGCAATGGGCGCGCGTTCCTGCGCACCACCGATGGTTGGAAGGAGCAGCGCGGGGCGCCCTCGACGGTGAAGGTGGACGTGATCACCGCAGCGGGGGACGGTGGCATGCTGATGGGCGGCGAAGGCGGAGAGATGGTGGAGTGGAGCCCGGGCTACGGTTATTGCCCGCAGATCCTGCTCGGGACCGGGCGGCGGATCGAGTTCGCGATCAGCCTGGGACGGGACCTGGTGGTCGTGTCGGCCAGCAGCCCGGACGAGATGCTGATCGTCTACTTATCGCGCACCAACTGAAGCTTGCGCTTGGCATCGATCTCGACCGCGACCGAGAGACCATCGAGCTCGCTGTACACGCCCGCGTCTTTTGCCGGCGCGCGGGCCAGCGCTGCCCTCAGCCCCTCCGGCGACACGCTCAAGATCATGAGCCCGGCTTCTAACCTCACCGCGGCCCCTTGCGTGTCCTGGGCCACGTCGAGCCGAAAGGACAAGGCCCCACCAGGCACCACGCACGATTCGAGGACGGACCCCGTCTTCAGGGCGTTCTCAGCCTCAGACAGCGAGAGACGGAGCCGAACCGCACGGGGGTCGAGGCGAAGGTTCATCCACTCCTCGTGCGTGAGCGGGACCTGGCCGGCAAGGGGGCTTTTTGCCCTGGAGCGCAACGCATGAAAATGTTTACGACTTCGGGCCTCCCGCCGATCGCCTGGCGCACCGGTGTGCAGTTCCTGACGATCGTCCAGCCTGCTGGGCGTCAGCTGCGGCTCGGAGGCCGAACTCGCCTCAGAAAATAGATACTTTTCAGCCGGCATCCCGAGTGCTGGAATGCGAATCCGATGCGCCGCCTAACGCAATACGCTGCTCTCGCCGTCGCCGCCGTTGCCCTGGCCTGCAGCCCTGCCCCGGAGCCGTTCAACGGCTGGACGCTCCCGATGCTCACCGCCACCGAGGGCTTCTCGCTGAGGCTGGAGGAGGGCGCGCTCAAGTCGGGGGAGGAGAGCCAGAACTGCTACTTTCTTCGAGTCCCGGACCTCAATCAGGGGGCGCCGGTCTGGCTGACGCGAGTCAACATCGCGGTGAACCCCGGAAGCCATCACATGAACATCTTCCGAGTGAAGACCATCATCGATCTCGACCCAGCCAAGGGGGAGCCGATCAAGCTGGGTGAGCACGACGCGACACTGGTGCGCGGCTACGCGGACTTCGCAAACAACCCCTGCTGGCACAGCGCAAACTGGGCGGACTGGCCGCTGATCGCGAACTCTCAAAACTCCGAGCCAGATAACCCATACACGGACTGGCAACTCCCCGAAAACGTCGGGATCAAGCTGGAGCCTGGGGAGATGCTCATGGTCCAGACACACTACGTCAACTTGGGCGCGCAGCTCACCCCCTACGGCGCCCACGTGGGTATCAACCTCCACCAAGGCGCCGCCCCAAGCATGGAGATGGGGAGCCTCTTTGCGACCCAGCAGAGCATCCGAGTGTGCCGCTCGCAGGGCACCGCCAAGTTCAGCGGGACCTGCCGCTTTCCTCGTGGACAGGTGACGATCGCCGCCGCCAATGGCCACTTCCACTCGCGAGGTCGCAAGTTCGAGGTCTTCTCGTGGGACGGCCAGAGCGCGGAGCAGCCCGCTGCGCCCTTCTATACTTCCAACAACTGGGATGACCCCCCGATGGCCCGCGGGCTCGACATCAAGCCCCCGATGGGCGGCGGCGTCTGGTGGAACTGCTCATACCAGTGGATCCCGCCGGTGGCCGACAGCTGCGATGAGGTCAACGCCAAAGACCCCCTCAAGGGCAACGATTGCTGCTACACCTTCGGCGGAAACGTCGATGTCGGTGAGCACTGCAACCTGTTCCTCTATTACTATCCCCGCGTCGAGAATACCGACGTCTTCTGTCTGTGAACGGAGCTGAGATGTCTGTGCGTCTTCAGGCGGCGCTCGCCGGCGTCGTCGTCTTGGCCAGCGCCTGCCCAAGCAACGACTGCTTCATCGGCGACCAGAGCAAAGATCCCGAGATCGGCCTGGTCTACCGCAGCAGCGACGGGGTCATGCACGAGCTCTCCGCGGGCGGCCAAGTTCCCCTGATCCTGCCGCCTCAAGGGGGCAAGGTGATGTTCATCGGCGTTCGCGCCAAGAACATCGACGGCTGCCCAGTGACGCTGACCGCCTCGCTGCGCGACCAGTGCACCAACAACCTGGTGGCGCTGGAGGAGCGGCCGGTCACCTTGGAGGCCACGGGCGACGGCTGGCTGACCCCCAAGGTCCCCACGGCGCTCGAGAACTACTCGAACCTCCCGGCTTGCCCGCGGGCCTCGATCGATCGGGACATCAACAATGAGCCCTACGAGCTGACGATCAAGGTCGAGGACAAGACCGGGCGCAAAGGCAGCGTGAAGATGATGGTCACGCCGGATTGCATGGACTCCGCAGAGCGAGACCAGTGCGAGTGCGAGTGCGCGGCAGAGTATCGGCAAGGACAGACCTGCAACGGTGAGCACCCGGACTCGGGCGTCCCTCCGGGCACCTGCCCGACCGACGGCGGGATGATCGGTGGCGACCGTTAAAGCTCGTCTCAAAAACGCTAGAGCTCAGCTCCTCGGCCTCCTGCTCCTGGCGGCCTGCAATCCAGCGTCCCCGCCCACGCCTCCCTCGGAGTGGCAGGTGGTCTTCGAGCACCAGCCCGGGGCGCTGCTCCGGGTCATCGGCAACAGCAGCAAAGACGTCCTGGTGGTCGGCGCCGACGTCGATGGGCAGGGCCCGATCGCGCTCCACTTCGACGGCACGCGCTGGAAGCGGCTCCACTCGGGCACCACGGGCGATCTGTGGTGGTCCTTCCCGCTGGGCGCCGACGACTACCGAATGGTGGGCGACGGCGGTCAGATCCTCCGCTACACCCCGTCGACGGGGGCCTTCAGCGCCAGCCAGGCCCCCACCACCGATCGCCTCTTTGGGGTGTGGGGCTCGAGCGCGACCGATCTGTGGACCGTCGGCGGCCAGACCGCGCGCAACCGCGGCGTCATCTGGCACGACGAGGGCAGCGGTCCGAGCGCGCTGAGCAGCGGCCCCAGCGCCACCAGCAGCGCGGCGATCTTCAAGGCCCAGGGCGTCGGCAGCGACACGGTGTGGTTCGTCGGTCAGCGCGGCGTCCTGCTCCGCAAGGACTCGAGCGGCTTCACCCAGTTCCCCGCGCTCACGCCTTACCCGCTGATGGGGCTGCACGGCATCCAGACCGATCGCGTCTACGCGGTCGGCGGCGTGGCCGGCGGCGTCATCCTGCGCTTCGACGGCACGACCTGGAGCGACGAGTCGCCGATGGGGATCCCTCAGATGATCGCGGTCTGGGCCGTCGATGGTGACGAAGCCTGGGCGGCGGGGTTCAACGGTAACGCTTTCCACCGCAAGGACGGGGTTTGGACCAAGCACGAGCCGCGGCTGCCGACCTTCGTGGACCTCCACTCGATCTGGGTGGATGATCAGGGCGGTATCTGGATGGCGGGCGGGCGGCTCTCGCTCGACCCACCGACGGATGGCGTGCTGTTGTATTACGGCCCACCAATCTCCAAGGAAGTCGTGGAATGAAGAAGCTGTGGTTGTTGCTCGTCCTCTCCGGCTGCTCCGGGACCGCCGTGTCGATCGACGACGCCTCGGTGTCGGCCGACAGCGGCGTGGGGCGTGACGGGAGCGTGGCCGACAGCGGCTCGAGCAGCGGCGACGCGGGCGCCGTGCGGACGGTCGAGATCGGCACCGGCACCACCGGCTTTGAGCCCATCGCCGAAGGACAGACGCTCCCGCTCCTCGCCGGACCTCAGGGCGGCGGCCGAAACTACGGCTACAACCTCTCCTTCGCGCTGCGCCTACGGGGCTACAACCCGCGCGGCATCGCGATCACCTATCAGACGCTCGTCGCCTCCAGCCGCGAGGTTCAGGCCACCCAGATGTTGGTCTACGACCTGGTGCGCCAAGGAGACGCTTACGTCATCTACGGCAGCGCGCCTCAGATCATGGACTGCTGCGCGGTCGAGGATCTCGACGTGATCATGCGGGCCGAGGTGATGGACGCCGACGGCCTGACCGGCTCCGATGAGCGCCGCATCCACGCGGGCCCGGTCTGCGCCTCGCCGGGGACAAACGTCAGCATTTGCCCGTAAACTGCGGGCCGCGCGCCTCACCGGAGCCCTCCCGATGGCCGGCGCCGCCCCGAGCTGTTTCTCTCTGTTCGATGTCTCCTCGCTCCGTCTTCGGACCGCTCCTGCTGCTCGCCGCTTGCGGCGGGGCACCCGAAGCGCCGCCTCCCCCGCCCGCCCACGCTGAGCTCGAGGCCTTTATCACCGCACAAATGCAAGTGGCGGGCATCGCGGGTCTGTCGGCGGCGCTGATCGTGGGGGACCAGGTGGCGTGGATGAAGAGCTTCGGCTACGCCGACCTCGACACGGGCCGGAAGGTCGACGACGAGACGCCATTTCTCCTGGCCTCGCTCTCCAAGACCTTCATCGCGATGCTCGGCGAGCAGCTCGAGGAGGAGGGGAAGTTCCGCTTCAGCGATCCGATCGACGGCCCCTTGGCCCAGACCGTGCGCCACCCGAGCCACCCCGAGCTGCCGATCACGGGGCTCGAGCTCGTGACCCACACCTCGGGGATCATCGACGACTTCTTGGCGCTGGGCGGCGCCACGACCAACGGGGACAGCGATCAGACCCTGCGCGAGTTCACCCAGCGCTACGCCGCGGTCCCCGGCCACTTCGACGGCGCGCCCGGACAGCGCTTCGACTACTCCAACGCTGGCGTCGGCTTCCTCGGCGCGACCTTGGAGGGCGCGGCGGGCGCCTCGATCGCCGAGCTCAGCCGGCGCCAAATCTTCGAGCCGATCGGCATGACGGACAGCGGCTGGTTCCTCCGCGACATGGCGGTGGAGCAGCTCGCGGTCCCCTATAGCGGGACGTGGGAGGAGGGGCTCAAGCGAGACGAGCACCTCGGCTTCGGCTTCTTTCCCGCCACCTCCCTGCGCTCCTCGATCAAGGACCTGAGCAAGTATCTCCTCACCTTCATGCGCTTCGGCCTGACCCCCGAGGGCCAGCGGGTGCTCCCCGAGGCGCGGGCGCGGGCGATGCGCGAGCCGCAGGTGCCGCGGCAGAACAAGGATCAAGGCATCGCTTGGTACTATGAGGATCTCGCCGGGAAGCGCTGGCTCGGGCACACCGGATCGGCGGTGGGGGCCAGCACGATCATGATGTTCCTCCCCGAAGAGCAGCGGGGCGTGATCATCCTGACCAACTCGGATCTCTATGTGCGGAGCCGGCTCGGCTTCCCCGCAGGGCGCGACGCCTTCCTCGAGATCTTCGGGCGTATCGCGGCTGAGGCTGTGCCTTAGGCCGTCGGCGTCACGTCGATCGACAGGTAGTTCGCTAAGAACTGCGGGATCGTGAGCGAGAAGATCCCGTCGTCTTTGCCGTCACTTCCCGGCTCAAAGCTGCCCCAAGGATTGCGCAGCTCGACCATCTGAACGCCGTCCTGTTCATAGACGCGGAGCAGCGCGTAGGCGTGATCCTCGACGATGTTGGCCAGCGGCTTGCCGTCCGACTGCCCCTTGGGGCTGCTGGAGGCGACGATCGCGCACTTCTTCTCCAGCCAGGTGCTGAGCCGCTGATAGGCCTGCTCGGGGCTGAGGAGGTTTACCGGGATCGTGCGGTTCTCGTGGCCGAGCAGGGCCTCGAGCACCGTCTCGGGGTACATCGCGTAGAGGTGCTCGTAGCCGCCGCGCTGCTTGGCGAAGGCCTTCTCGATCAAGGAGACCCAGTTCGATCCCTTGGTGGCGGTAGACGCGTAGACCAGCTTGCCGTCCTTCTTGGGTAGGTCGCCGTCGATCTCCACCGCGACCCGCTTCCACTTCTTGCCGGAGCGCTCGTAGAAGCGGACCTCCAGGTTCCCGGCGGCGTTGACCTTGAAGAGGTCGGCGATGCGCTGAGGGTTGACGGAGGCCACGGCGGAGAGGCTGCTGATGAGCCCGCAGTCGCCCTCGTTGCCCTGCTCGGGGTCGGTCGGCTTCACGCCGCCGGGGCCGATCACCGCGCCGCTGGTCGGCTGGTAGCTGGCGGTGTGGAGGTCTTCGCTGTCGACGCCGGGGTCGACGACCTTCCCGTGCTTGACCACCGGGCTCGGGACGTCGGGCGTGAGGATCTTGGGCGCGCGGCGGATGAAGCCCGCCAGCCGGGCCTCGGCCAGGGGGTCGAAGCGATCGTGGTGGGCCTGAAAGGCGCCGTCGAAGCCCTCGAGCTCGTAGGGGGTGATGCCGTGCTCGAGGACCCGGTCGATCAACCAAAGCGCCTTGTTGCGCGGCACCTGGGTGTGGCCGGCGATGGCGGCGTCGACGACTTTAAGGAAGTCTTTCTCGACCCTTAGGACGTTATTGACCTTCATGGTGGCCCAGCAGGGGCCCCATTATTGTCGGCTAAGGTGGGATATTGTTGCGGCCTTCGGGGCCCTATTTGGGGGCGGCCAAGGCCTCGCTCAGGCCCACGATCCCAGCGGCGCCGGCCGGGGCGGTGATGGTCGAGCCCTTGAAGTCCTCGCCGATCGGCTTGTAGGGGCCGCCGAGGCACTGCGCGAGGAAGGCCTCCGCGACCGCGTCGAAGGCCAGGCGGTTCTCCGGCCGCGCGAAGCCATGACCCTCGTCGGGGAAGAGGACGTAGCTGACCGGGATGCCCTTGGCCTCGAGCGCCTTCACGATCTGATCGGACTCCGCCTGCTTCACCCGGGGATCATTGGCGCCCTGCCCGATCAGCAGCGGCCGCTGGATCTTGTCGACGAAGCTGAGCGGAGAGCGCGAGGCCAAGTAGCGCTTGCCGTCGTCGGTGCGCGGATCGCCGCCGATGCGCTGCACGAACATCTCGAAGATCGGCGCCCAGTACGCCGGGATCGAGGCCAGCAGCGTGGCCAGGTTCGAGGGCCCTACGATGTCGACGCCGCAGGCGAAGGTGGTGGGCGTGAAGGTGAGGCCGACCAGGGTGGAGTAGCCGCCGTAGCTGCCGCCGTAGATCGCGACCTTGGCCGGATCGGCGATCTTCTGATCGACGGCCCACTTCACCGCGTCGATGAGATCGTCGTGCATCTTCCCCGCCCACTCGCCGTTGGCGGCGTTGGTGAAGCCCTTCCCAAAGCCGGTGGAGCCTCGATAGTTCACGCTGAGGACCGCGTAGCCGCGCGAGGCGAGCCACTGGTGATCGCGCCGAAAGCCCCAGCTGTCGCGGGCCCACGGGCCGCCATGCACATTGAGCACGAGCGGGAGCGGCTGGGCCGGGAGCCCATCGCCATCGGGATCCGTGGCGGGCGGCAAGGAGAGGTAGCTGACCAGCGAGAGGCCGTCGCGGGCCTTCAGCACCACCGGCCGCATCTTGGCCAAGGAGAGGCCGCTCAGGCCCTTGCGGTTCAAGAACAGGAAGCTCAGCTTCTTCTGCTTGGTGTCGAAGTGGTGGAAGGAGGCCGGCCCGTCGTCCAAGAGATCGGCCACGATCCAGTGGCGATCGTCGTCGCTCCGGCTCATCACCTGCACGTCGCCCTTGAGCTCCTTCTTGAGGAAGCTGAGCAGCGGCTCGATCGCCGGATCCAGGACCTTCCACTCCATGCGCTCGTACTCTACGGCGACCGCCTGCACCTTCCCGGTCTTCCGGTGCGTGAGGGTGTCGGTGACATCGGCGCGCGCGTCGTCGTGGAGCAGGGTGGCCTTGCCCTTGGCCAGGTCGTACGCAAAGAGGGCCGAAGTGTCGCGGCCGCGGGAGTCGCGCAGGTAGACCGTCTTTCCGTCCTGGTCGAAGCCGAACACCTCGGTGGTGAGCGCGTCCTCCTTGGGGATCTTCATAAAGCTGGTGGCCTTGCCGGCCTTGAGCTCGAAGATCTCGGCGCCACCCTCGGGCGTCTGCTTGGTGGCCAAGCGGACCTTGTGATCGAAGTCGACCTCGAAGCCGGCGTAGCCCTCCTCATTCTTGAGGAGCAGCGTGCGGGCCCCGGACTTGAGGTCGACCTTGTACAGATCGTGGAAGCGCTCGTCGCGGTCGTTGAGGCCGATCACCAGCTCGCCGGGCTTCTTGGTGTCATCGGCGACGATCATGACGCGGACCTTGGGCAGATCGGTCAGATCCTTGCTCGCGCCGCTGGCCAGCTCGATCGCGTAGAGGTGGAAGTTCTCGTCGCCCGCCTTGTCCTGCAGATAGTAGGCGTGGGTCTTGTTGTGGGCGAAGCCGTAGATGCGGATCGGGCGGTCCTTGGCCTTGGTCAACGGGCGGGCCTCGGTCGGCTTGTCGACCGGGGCGATCCACAGGTTCATCACCCCCTCGTAAGGCGCCAGATAAGCCACCTGGCTGCCGTCTGGGCTGATCTGGACGTTGGTGAAGTCGGGGTTGCCGCTGAAGACCGCGCGCGGGATCAGCGCGTCATCGGCCTTGGCGCTGGGGCGCGGCGGGGGAGTCGGCGTGGGCGCGGGCGTCGCCGCGCTGGTGGTCTCGCCGGTCGGCGTGGGCGCGCTGGGCGATTCGCCGCCCGAAGCACAGGCCAACAAACAGAGTGGGGTGAAGAGCCAAGCGACCTTCGACATGCCCCGGATCGACTCCGGAATGGGGCGGGTGTCAACGGGCTCGCAGGCGATGGGGCGTCACCGGCTGCTGCTTGCCTTTGACGATGATCGGCTCGAGGGGAACAGCCTCGAGCCCCTCGGGCAGCGCGCTGGCGGTCGCGCTGTTGCACCACACCTCGCCAGCCGGTGCATGTCCGCTGAGGCGCGCCGCGAGGTTGACCGTGTCGCCCAAGACGCTGAACTGCGTGGAGCGCGCGGTGCCGAGATTTCCGGCGATCACCGGGCCGGTCGCCACCCCGATGCCGATGTCGAGGCGGCCGATCTCCGGGAAGGCGCCGCGCGCGTTCATCGTCTCCACATGGGCCAAGAGCGCCAGCGCCGTTTGCGCGGCCCGCGAGACGTGATCGGGCTGCTCGATCGGACCGTTGAAGACCACGTAGATCGCGTCCCCGATGAACTTATCCACGTAGCCCTCGTGCTCGGCCACGATCTCCAGCACCTCGGCGTAGTAGCGCCGCAAGATGTCGAGGATCTGGCCCGGCGTGAGGCGCTCGCTCATCGGCGTAAAGCCCCGGACGTCCGCGAAGAACACCGTGGCCTCGCGCTGCACCGAGGGGAGCTCGAGGGCCCCATGCTGGGCTCGGATGCGATCGAGCACGGGCCGGCTCACGTACGCGCCAAAGGCGTGTTCCATGCGGCGCGCCAGGCTGAGCGACTCGACCATCTGGTTGAAGCGGACCGCCAAGCGTTGAAGCTCGGCCGCGCCGCCCTCCTCCACCCGCACGTCGAGATCCCCGGAGGTCACGCGCTCCATGGCTTGATCCAGGGGGTGGATGCGCTCCACCGCCAGCTCACCGAGCTTGGCCGCCGCGCTGATCACCGCGGGCAAGAGGAGGAGGAAGATGACGGCGAGCGCCGCGAAGCTCAGCAGATCCGCCGGGCCGAGCTCGTGGAGAAAGCTCGGCACTTCGTCGCTCTGGAGGTAGGCCTGAAACTCTGGGCCGGTCATGGCCCGCTCCCCGATCGTGATGTTGAACTCCTGCGGCGCCGCCGCGAAGGCCGCCGCGATGATGCGGGGAATCGCCAAGGCGATCAGCGCGGCGCCGCCCGCCCATACCGCGACCAGGCCGAGCACGGTCGATCGGATGCGCGTCGCGAAGCGGCTGGCCGCGCTTCGTCCAATCGCGTCGATGACCAGCACGATGAGCGTGCCGATCGCGGCGCTGGCGAACCAGATCGAGCCGAGGAAGGCGGCCGCGCTCGCGGCCTTGGCTTGGATCGCCTTCTCCAGCAGGATCGTGAGCAGGATGCCGCCGAAGAAGGAGGCGCCCGGAAGCAGCGCGGTGATCAGGAGCTGGCGGAGCGCCCCGCCTCGGGCCAAGCGAACGTAGCTCTGGGTCTCTGCCCAGATGGCCAGCGCGACGCCGCTACCGAGGCATCCGAGCACGAGAGGGACATGGAGGACCTCGGGCAGGTCCGGCCAGGCTCGGTCGGAGAGCCCGGTCACGAGCAGCAGCGTCAGCCACCCCAGAGGCGGCGGAGGGAGCGGCCGAACCGCGGGGGTGAGGACGGTGTTGCTCACGCGGAGGGCGGGCGAAGCGGCAGCGTGAGGGTGAAGGTGGTGCCAATGCCGACGACGCTCTCGACGGTGATCGCTCCTCCATGGGCCAGGACGGCGTCGCGCGCGATCCGAAGGCCAAGCCCGGTGCCACCGCGCTTGGTGCTGCTGACCGCCCCGGTGAAGAGCCGATCACAGAGCTCGGGCGCCATGCCCCGGCCGGTGTCGATGACCCGCAGCTCCACTGCGTCCGGTACGCTGTGGAGCGCCAGCAGCACGGTCCCGCCGCTCTTCACCTCGGGGATGGCGTTGGCGACCAAG
>Ga0268298_10004708_pt1 | contig 13154 bp, 8 predicted proteins | sample WWTPWeurt_MetaG_FD_194462 | JGI IMG/M metagenome (GOLD analysis project Ga0268298, IMG submission 194462) | Activated sludge microbial communities from WWTP in Nijmegen, Gelderland, Netherland - WWTP Weurt | ecosystem: Engineered > WWTP > Aerobic digester > Activated sludge | place: Netherlands... | reverse complement strand
GAGTACCTCAACTGGGAAGACCTTGCTCGCCCCCGACGTGCAGCTCGATGACGGGCTGCGGGTTACGAAGAGAGGCGACAACTTCCCTGACACAGGGGGTACTGTCGCGTCTCGCACTGCCGCGTAGACGCCAGTGCCTTCCATTTCTCCGCCTATCGCGTCCTTTTGGTCCTTCAGCAGTTTTAGCTTGTAGTCGATGTCGTCGATCAACTTTGCACCCGATAGAACCGGGCCGAACTCGACGCGGCAGTCGCCTCCTTCGATGTTCTTAAACTCCCAATCAGTCACCTCGCGGAATAGGTTTCCCAATAGCTGACCGGTCTCAGGACGCGAACCGCGTGAGATGCTCCTCCCTGGCTGTACTCTCTGTAGCTCATAGTTGATGATCTGTGATGCAACGAGTACGTCGCCGATTGTCTGTTTTGCGGGATTTGCCCCGAACGCTATGCCAACAGCTATAACCGCGGCTGGTCGAGTCAGCGCAATCGCGTTCTTTGCAACGACCAAAGATCCGCCAGCGGAGTCGGCAGCCATTCGTGACATCACTGCAACTGTGAAGGCCACACCTAGGCGGCCGACGTAGTAGGCAACGTCGTCACGATAGAAGCACAAGAGCAAAGCCTCGCCGTCGATAGGCGACAGTGCCGAGCAGGCCGCTCTAAGCTCGACTGTTGTGGCCACCAGAAGTAGCACGTCGATACCTGGGTCACGAATGGCCTGTAGTTGCGGATACTCGAACTCTATGGTTTTGACTCGCGGCATCGCGGGTGGTTCGAGATTCGGACGTAGGTTAGCGTCTGCCTGAGTGAAGTCCGACGGGGCTTTGAACTCATCGGTCATCCCGTGTTGGTCCTCTCAGCATTCCCATGCTACAAGTTCATCCTCTATTCAACTTAGGCGGGCTACGCCAGCCTCGCAGCGGCGTCTCATTCAGGGGATTTCGCGCGGGCTTGCGGAGGGCAATGCCTTCTCTTGTCGACCAGCCACCAGTGCTGCCCAGACTGGAACGGTCGGCCAAGGCTGCGTCCTTCGGGCACTATCATCAACAACCCCGAGACTCTCGCCGTCGCGCGCGCTACTGTGGCCCCATGATCGAGCTGCATTTTTGGCCCACCCCGAATGGACATAAGATCACCATCTTTCTTGAAGAGGCGGGGCTCCCGTACACCCTGGTCCCGGTCAACATCGGGCGGGGTGAGCAGTTTCGGCCCGAGTTCTTGGCGATCGCGCCCAACAATCGCATGCCGGCGATCGTCGATCGGGACCCGAGCGACGGTGGCGGGCCGATCTCGGTGTTCGAGTCCGGCGCGATCCTGAGCTACTTGGCCCAGAAGACCGGGCGCTTCCTGGCCTCGGATCTTCGGCAGCGGGTCCAAACGCTGGAGTGGTTGTTCTGGCAGGTCGGTGGCCTGGGCCCCATGGCCGGCCAGAATGCGCACTTTTCAGTCTATGCACCGGAGAAGATCCCGTACGCGATCGATCGCTACGTGAAGGAGACCAACCGGCTCTACGGGGTGATGAACACCCGCCTCGGGAAGCAGGAGTTTTTGGCCGGCGAATACTCCATCGCGGACATGGCCTGCTATCCTTGGATCGTCCCCTTCAAGGCCCAGGGACAGAACCTCGACGACTTCCCGAACCTCCGGCGCTGGTTTGACGCCATCCGCGCGCGCCCCGCCGTCGTCCGCGCCTATGAGAAAGGCAACGCCGTGAGCCCCCAGCGCGCACCGCTCGACGATGAGGCGAAGAAGATCCTGTTTGGGCAGACCGCGGCGTCGATCGAGAAGCCTTAGGAAGCGCTAGGGTCGAGAGTACTCGAGCCTCAACTGGTAGGGCGTGTCGACGCCCGCCGGTTTGATCTGCGCGTTCGGGTTCGAGTAGAGGCTCCCGACCCGGAGATAGTAGGCCGCGGCCGCGGTGGTGGCGGTGAAGCTGACCCGCTCGGAGAGGTCGAAGCCATCCGAGTAGCAGCGATCATCACCGAGATTCACGCAGGCGCGGTGGGTCCCACCGGGCGCAAACAGCTCGAGGAAGAGATCTCCGCTGGCGAAGTCCACCTGCGCGTTGATGTGCTGAGCCCCGGCGGGCGGGTGGATCTCGTACCAGTCTTCGTCGGCCGTAGTCGCGCACATGGAGAGGCCCTGGACCAGGATCGGCGAGGTCGTCGCGCTCGCCACCAGCGAGGGCGTGGCCGCGAAGTCGTTGGGCTCAGCGAGGTCGGGCTGGCAGTCGAACAGCGGCACCTCGTCGATGGTCAGGCTGTACGGCGTGCCCGTGACGCTGCCCGCGCGCAGCACGTGGACGAGGGCCACCGCGAAGCCTTGGCCATTGACGTTCCCGGAGATCTCCTTGACCGAGCCGGTCCCCGCGGTGGCCGCCAAGAGGTTGCCGCCGAGATCGTAGAGCTCGAGGTTCAGGATCGCGTCGGCCTCCACGAACTGGAGCCGGATGATGTTGGTGAAGCCGCCCACCAAGAACACGCGGAACCAGTCCTCGTCCCCAAAGCAGCTCGACAGCTTGTCGAGCCGGGTCGGCGGCAGCGGCACGTCGAAGGGCGTCGCTTGGCTGTTGCCCGCCGGCATGAGGTCGATGAAGTCCGGCGAGCAGGTGGGCGTGCCGATCTTCTCGAGGTGGAGCTGATACGGGCTGCTGGTCGCGCCGTTGATGCCGTGGACTCGCACGTAGTGATCGCCGGGCTGATCGGTGCGGAAGGCCAGGTATTCGCGAGGCCCCGAGCCAGCCGACTCCGCGATCGGCGTGCTCTGACCGACCATTACGTCGGGGCCATAGAGCTTGAGCTCCAGGTCCGCGCTCGGCAAAAAGCCGACCTCGGCGATGATCCCGTCGCCGAAGCCGAGGTTCATCACGTACCAGTCCTCATCGCCGCTGCAGATGCTGAGGTTGTCGGTGATGATACCGGGCAAGCGGTCGGGCGCGCGGATGGCCTCGGTGGGGCGGTTGTTCGGCTCGAACAGGTCGTCGCTGCACACGGCCGCCGGGTTGTCGCGGAGGTCGACCCTCAGGGTGTAGACGTTCGCGTCGGCGCGCTGGCCGCTCACCCGGAAGAAGTAATCCCCGGCAAAGCTGGCGTCGTAGACGATCTCTTCGCCGTCACCGAGGCCGTTGGCGCGTGCCAGCGGCGTGAGCGAGTTTGACCGATACAGCTCCAGATCGAGGTCGCCCAGGCTGGCGCGGAAGTCGAGGTGAGCCGAGATCCGGGTCTGCGCCGGCACATTGCGCACCACGAACCAGTCGGGATCGGCCGAGCAAAGTCGCCCATCGTAGGGCTGGTCCGAGGCGATGTCCTTGGCCGCCGAGATGAGATCGTCGGGCTCGTGGCCGTCGTCCGGGCAGATCTCCGCGGCGTCCCGCGAGACGATGATCGCGTAGGGCACCGGGTTGATGTTGGGCACTGCCAGGAAGACCTTCACCAGCACGGTCAGATCGGTGCCGACCTCCAGCTCGACGCGCTCGTTGTCGGTGACGCTGCGGGACTCATCGACCAAGGTCGTGCCGTCGGCCAGGTATAGCTGCAGATCGATGTCTCCGTCCTTTTGCAGGAAGCGGGCGTCGACGGTGAGGAAGGTGCCCGCGCGGACCTCGATCTTGTACCAGTCGACATCGCCTTGGCAGAGCTTGAGCTCGTCGAAGCGGGGACCCGAGCCCTCGGCCAAGAGGTGGGCCTCGACGGAGCGGTTGTCGGGCTCGAGGAGATCGTTCAGGCAGTCCGGGATCCGGGGGATGCAGATCGGCGGATCGAGGTCCTTGTTGCAGTACTGATCGCCGGGGCAGCCGATGTCGTTCTCGCAGATCGTGGGCGGGGCCTGGCAGGTCTTGGTCCGCGAGTCGCAGATCTGGGGCAGCACGCAGGTCACGCACTGCACGTTGCTCCCGGTCGGACACTCGCTCTGGTCGTTGACGCAGCGGATGTTGGACTCGCAGCGGCCCAAGGAGACGTTGCAGAAGGTGCCTACGCCGCATTGGTCATCGTTGATGCACTGCACGCAGCGGGCGAGCGGGTCGCAGAACTCGCCGGTGCGGCAGGCGGCCATGGTCCCGGAGGCGACGCACTCTTTCTTGGCCACGTCGCAGGTCGAGCCGGCCTCGCAGCGGTTCTCGGCCGAGCAGCGGGTGCACTGGGTGGAGAGCTGTTGGCAGGTGTGGTTGACCAGGTCGCAGATCTCTTCGTCTTCGCAGAAGGCGTCGCCGTAGCAGCCGGTCTCGGGGATGCACTTGTTGGCCCCGCGATCGCAGAACTGTCCCGCGGGGCACTGCGCGCGGCGGGTGCAGTCTTTGGCCGCCCCGGCGTCGAGGCAGCGGCCGAGGAGCGTCGAACAGAACTTCCCAAAGTCACAGGGCCGAGCGGCGTCGCACTCGTCCGCGAAGCCCTCACGGAAGACGCAGGTCTTGGTCCCGAGCTGACACTGCTTTCGAGGGTCCTTGGCGACGCAGGCCGTATCGTCGATGCACTCGGCCATCGCGCACGCGCCGTCGGGTCCGCAGACCTGATCAGCCGCGCAGTCCTCATTGGTATGGCAGGGCTCGGGCGGAGTGGGGCCTCCGCCACCCTTGTTACAGCCCCCGGCGGCGAGCAGGGCGAGGAATACTGCAACGAGCCACGGCCTTCGGAGCATCTCAGGGACCTTTCAGGAGCGTCAGGGAGAAGCTGCCGCTCGGCGTGTTCGGCACGGCGGGATCGCCGAGCCGCTCGCGGATCTCGACCAGCCAGCCGCTGGGGTCATAGGCCAGGCTCAAGGTCCGCTTGCGCACCGCGTCCGGGTAGAACTCCAGCGTCGGATCACGGCCGTTCAGAGCCAGGACCCAGTGGTGGTTGGGATCCTCGGCCGGGGCGATGAACTGGGGGCCGATCGCCGGGTAGGCGTCGGCGAAGGCCATCCGGATCGCCTCCGACTGGCGCATATCGAGGAAGAAGACGGTGGCCAGCGGCAGGCGCTTGGGGAAGGGGGGCAAGAGCGGGGGCTTGCTCAGGTCGACGGTGGTCACGGCCGGGCTGACCACCTCCCCGTCATTGGCCGGTCCGGCCAGGGCGGCCCAGCTTCCGGCCCCCGAGGTCAGGTCCCAGGCGTGGGCGAAGGTCCGGGCCCCGCTGGCGGTCACGGTCAGCTGGGCAGGGGTTCCGTCCTGGACCGACTGGATCGTGTAGGCGACCTCGTAGATCGCGTCTCGGGACTCGTTGGTGCTCGAGCGGTAGTTGAGCTGGGCCCGGTAAACAAAGTGCATTCCGGGCTGGAAGGGCAGGCCGCTGGCCGTCCCCGAGTCCACCGCGGCGACACCCGAATCCTCCCTCCCCCGGTTGATCTGCTCCGACTCGCAGGCGAGCTGGGCGACAAGGAGGGAGGCCACGAGGGAGGCTCGCGCGATCCGCATGCTGGGGTCCTATACCATCGAAACGGACCATTAGACCCAGATCGATGGATTAAGTTAGAGTCCCGCTCGGCGATGGGTCAGGGACAAGAAGAGCGGCGCAGAGCAGTCCGCTACGCAGTCGAGCTCCGCGTAGAGTTCAAACATCTCGGGCGCCCGCTCGATACTTACGCGGACATCACTCGAGACATCAGCGAAGGCGGTGTCTTTGTGGACAGCACGGTTGGGCTCGAGGTGGGCACAGAGGTGGCCCTCGAGATCTCACCGTCGCCGGGCACTCCACCGATTCGGATGCACGCCGAGGTCGTGCGCGTGGAAGAAGAGCCGGGCCAGACCGGTAGCAAGGCGACGTCGCGAGCGCGCGGCATGGCTTTGCGGTTCAAGGAAACGGACGCTGCGACCGGCGAGCTTGCGCGCCTGATCAACCTCGCCAAGCAGATGCAGATCAGCAATGCACAGTCTTCACCAAAATCACCCAAGAAACGCTGACGATCTCCACCCGGAGCTCCCTCGCACTACGCGCGGCACCTTCGATCGCTTCGAGCTCGGTCGCCTGGTCAAAGCGTGGTCCGATTCGGGCGCGGCCTTGCCGGTCGCGGTGGTCGTCTCCATCTTCGATGATCTCTGCGAGTCCTTGGGAGACGCGCCTACCGACGTGGCGCTCTCGCCGTGGTCGCATCCCCTCGCGCTCGATCACGTGGTGATCGATCAGGGCGGCATCGCGCGGCTCACCGTCAAACCTTCCGAGCCGGTCCTCGCGATGGCGCGTCTGCTCTACGACACCTTGTCGGCGGGGCAGGGCGATCTCGGCGTGCCCGCTGCGGCGCGTCCCTTGCTCGAGCAAGGTATGGCCAGCGATCCCTTGCTCCGGCCCCAGGCCACCGAGACCCTGCAGCGCCTGCTCAGGACCAGCCTCGGTCCTCCCGCCCAGCGCGAAGAGGTCGTGGCCGCCTGCGCTGTTTTGCCGCGGGCGGAAGACCCGGGTCTCCTCGAGATCCCATCCTTGGTCGGGCCGGCCATGACCCAGGCCCCCCGCGCGGTGGTCGAGGCCCAAACGCCCCTCCCGGTGGTGATGGCGGCGGTCGAGCCCCTGGAAGACCCCCTGGCCGGGATCGCGATCGAAGATCCGGTGTCGTTCCGGCCTCGACCGGCTGAAGCCCCGCCGCCGTTGATGGTTTCAGCGCTGGTTCCACCGGCGGCTCCCGAGCAGGCCGCCGCGCTCGCGCCTTCGCTGAGCCCTCCACCAGCATCCCTAAGCCCCAATGAACCGGCGCCCCTCAACCCCGCTGAACCGCCGCCCCTTTTTCCCCGCGCCGTCGTGCGTCATGAGTTGCCCAAGCGCCGCGCGGTCTCGCTGCCGGCCGCCCCGGCGGCTCGTCTCGGGGCCGGGCCTTCCCTGGCCGATGAGCGGTCGCGGGAAATCCAGCTGCCCAGCGAAGGCCGCGGAACGCTGTGGCTCCTCGGCTTCCTCTTCGTCTGCGTGGGGATCCTGATCGCCTGGATGCTGGGGCTGTTCTCTTAGGGCTGTAGGGCATCTGCATCTCTGTACTTGCTCTGGGCGTGGGCATTCTGTCCGAGTGGCACCAGTCGCGCTTCGCGCGAAAGCCCCCCCGCGCGAAGACGCGCGGGGGGAGCTTCGATTCGCGTTGTTGCGCGAAAATGCGGTCTCATTGACGGATGGCGTCCGTAGCTGAGGTCCTGGACTCTCGGCTTGTATGCCCGCTGGATGTACCACCCGCCTCATCTTTAGCGCTTCCTTTGTGCTCGCCTTCACGCTCTTCGGCTGCAGCGAAGATGGCCCCGGTAGCGGCAAAGATCCGAACCTCGTCGCCGGAAAGAACGACGGCGGCGCGGGCACGGGCGATGGCGCGAGCGCGGGCGGCGACGGCGCGAGCAGCAGCGGCGGTGATGGCGCGGTGAGCGCGGATGGCTCCGGCGGCGGCAACGACGGCTCGGGCGGCGGCAATGATGGCGCCGCTGGCGGCAACGACGGGGGCAGCAGCGGCGGCTGCGGCCCGGTCGAGATCTGCGGCAACGGCCTCGACGACGACTGCAACAACGCGGTCGATGACTCTTGCCCCTGCTCGCCGGGCGCGACCCAGGCCTGCTACGGCGGCGCGCCCAGCGAGGCCGGCCGAGGCGTCTGCACCTACGGCACTCAGAGCTGCACGCTCGGGAGCGACTTCGGCCAGTGGGGTCCCTGCACCGGCGACGGCCGCCCTCAGCCGGTCGTCTGCGGCGGAAACCAAGACTGGCGCTGCGACGGCATCATCGACGAGGGCTGCGGCTGCCCCGTCGGTGAGCGGCGCGACTGCTACGACGGCCCCGCGGGCACCGCTGGCGTCGGCATCTGCCGCGCAGGCTCACAGAGCTGCGTGGCCACCGCGACCTCCGCGTCCTGGGGCGCCTGCGCTGGCCAAGTCCTGCCCGCGGCGGTGAACGCCTGCGACGGTCAAGACAACCTCTGCAACGGCATGCCCTACTCCGGCTGCTCCTGCACGCCCGGCGAGTCGCGTCCTTGTTACGACGGCCCGCCCGGCACCGAGAACGTCGGCCTCTGCATCCCCGGCTCGCAGAGCTGTCAGATCGTCAACGATGTCCCGACTTGGGGCGCGTGCACGGGCGAGGTCATCCCGGCGCCCAACACCTGTGACGGCGTCGATCGCATGTGCACCGGCAATCCGAACAGCGGCGGCTGCGGCTGCGTCGTCGGCACCAGCCGACCCTGCTACGACGGCGCGCCCGGGACGGCCGGCGTCGGCGTCTGCGTCGGCGGCAACCAAACGTGCGAGACCGGACCCGGCGGCGCGGGCTCGGTGTGGGGCATGTGCAATGGTCAAGTGATCCCCACGCCGAACACCTGCGACGGGATCGATCGGATGTGCGACGGCATGCCGCTGGCCGGCTGCAACTGCGTCGTCGGCACCACCCGGCCCTGCTACGACGGCCCAGGAAACACGCGCGGAATCGGCCTCTGCCACGACGGCAGCCAGACCTGTGTGGCGGTGGGCGCCGGCTCGGATTGGGATCCGACCTGCAACAACCAAGCGCTCCCGGCCGCGGCCGAGATCTGCGGCAACGGCGGCGACGACAACTGCAACGGCACGCCCGAGGAGGGCTGCGGCCCGCAGATCCAGTGCCCGGCCGACACCACGACCTTGGCCGGAACCGCCATCGCGCTCAGCGCCAACGCCTCCTCGCCGACCGGTATCGCCGGCTACAGCTGGACGATCGTCAACGCCCCGACCGGCGGCGTCGGCACGCCCAACCAGTGGACCCCGCCCAGCGTGAACGCCCAGACCGAGTCCTTCCTGCCGTTCATCGTCGGCGTGTACACCATCCAGATCACCGCCATCGACAATGGTGGGCAGCAGGCCAGCTGCCAGATGCAGGTGACCGCGCTCGGTCACGGGCTCCGCGTCCAGCTCAGCTGGGACGGCGCCGGCGACGTCGACCTCCACCTGCACGCGCCCAACACTGTGACGCCGTGGTTCCGCGGCTCCTCGGACGACTGCTTCTACGCCAACCTCCGCCCGATCTGGGACGGCGGCAGCCCCGCGGCGGCCGGCGGCAACCCCAGCCTCGACTTCGACAACACCACCGCCAATGGCCCGGAGAACACGCGCATCGACGTGGCGCAGCTCGGCGTGCCCTACACCATCGCGGTCCACAACTACGCGCGCGCCGCGGGCCGAGTGGCGACGGTGGATGTCTTCTGCGGCGGCGTGAGCTCGCCGAGCCAGACCTTCACCTCGCGGCCGCTCCAGGGGAACAGCTCGGGCGACAGCTCCCCGAACGACTTCTGGAAGGTGGCTCAGGTGGTGTTCACCTCCCCGACGACCTGCGTGATCACGCCGATCAACACCTACGGTCCGAGCTCGACCTATAACTCGAGCTTCTGAGCGGGTGCGCGACGTGACGCTTCGCCGCCTCTTATTCGCGCTCTGGGCGCTCTCGGCCTGTAGCCAAGACGGCCCGGTGGGCGGGGGCGACACCGGCCTGGTCGCGACGGATGTCGGGTTCGCCGACGCGCTCGATCCCATCGACACCGGCAGCGACGCTGGCTTTGCGGCGCTCGACGCCGAGGTCGATGCGGGTTTGGCGATCGACGCCGGGTTCAACGTCGACGCCGGCCGACCCGATCTCGGTATCTTGATCTGTGGTCACGCCAATGAGCCCTGCTGCGCTGCCGGCCAGGCTTGCGCCGATCACACCGCCTGCCGCGGCGGGGTCTGCGTCGGCTGCGGCGGGACCAATGAGGCCTGCTGTAACGCCGCCACCCAGTGCAATGGCGGCCTGATCTGCACCGGCGGAGACTGCAAGCAGTGCGGGATGCGCGGCGGTCCCTGCTGCACTCAAGGCGCGGCCTGCGGAAACGGCGACGTCTGCGACAACGGCAGCTGCGTGGCTTGCGGCGTCGAAGGCAGCCCGTGCTGCCCGGGTGATGCCTGCGCGGCCGGCGCCAACTGCCGGAACAACCGCTGCGAGGCCTGCGGCGCCAACACCCAGCGCTGCTGCGCCTTCTCCACCTGCACCGGCGCGGGGCTGGGCTGCGACGGCTCGGGCACCTGTCAGGTCTGCGGTGGCCTCGGACAGCGCTGCTGCCCTGGCGGGGTGTGCGGGGCCGGGGGGCGCTGCGGCGGCGTGGCCTGCGTGGCCTGCGGCGGTCCGGGTCAGCCCTGCTGCACCCAAGGCACCGCCTGCACCGGCAACTTGTCTTGCACCAACGGCCGGACCTGCGGCGATTGCGGCGGTCCTGGTCAGCTGTGCTGCAATGGTACGACCTGCGCGGCTGGTGCAAGTTGTCTTGCAGGCACCTGCCAGGCCTGCGGCAACGCGGTCGGCGCGACCTGCTGCGCCGGGCAGATGTGTCAGACCGGCCTCTCCTGCGGCGGCGGCGGTACCTGTGCGCCTTGCGGGGGCCAAAACCAGCCCTGCTGCACCGGCGGTGCGCAGGCCTGCGGGGTGGGGTTGAGCTGTGGCGCGAGCAACACCTGCACCGACTGTGGTGGCCCCGGGCAGGCCTGCTGCACCGGTCAAAGCTGTGACCCCAGCGCGATCTGCAGCGGCACCTCCTGCGCGGCCTGCGGTGGCCCGAATCAGCCTTGCTGCGCGGGCAGCCGCTGCGGGCCCAGCACCCAGTGCACCGGCGGAAGCTGCGCGCCTTGCGGGGCACCCGGGCAGACCTGTTGCCCCGGCGACGTCTGCACCAGCGGCAACGCTTGCCAGACGGGCCGCTGCGCTCCCTGCGGCGCCCGGGGCCAGATCTGCTGCACCGACCCGAGCCACTTCCCCTATCCCTGCGAGGCGCCCAACAGCTGCACCAACGGGATGTGCGCGGCCTGCGGCTACAATGGAGAGCCCTGCTGCGATGGGTACGCCTGCGGGACGGGGCAGATCTGCGATCCCGGCAGCATGAGCTGTCAGCCCGGCTGAGCCGGTGGACAGCGGGACGGAGCCGTAGTCTCCTCCCGCCCGTGAAACCGAAGCTCCTCCTCGCGCTCCTGCTCTTCGGCTGTGCTTCGGCGCCGCCGCCCAGCACTCCGGCCCCCGCTCCCTCGCCGACTCCGGTCGCCGCCGCGCCCGCGCCAAAGGCCCCCAAGGCTCCCGTGGCCCTGGAGGAGTACTTCAAGATTGGGCGGGTCTCGGGGCTGGCCTCGATCTCTTTCGACGAGAAGTGGGTGGTGTTTTCTAGCGACGCCGGCGGCCGCGCAGATCTGTGGTCCGCTCCGATCGCCGGGGGTCAGCCCAAACAGATCACCCACGTCGAGGGCTTCCTGGGGAGCTTCGAGTGCTCTCCGACCAGCGATCACCTCGCGTATTTGGCCGATCGCGGCGGGACCGAGCTGATGCACCTCTTCTTGAGCAACGTTAACGGCGAAGCGCCCAAAGATCTGACCGCCGCCGACCCGGCGACCGCGCGGGCCGATCTTCTCGGCTGGACGGAGGACGGCCGAGCCATCCTCTACAAGTCCAACCGACGCGACGAGAAGTTCATGGACCTCTACGAGTACGAGCTGAAGAGCGGTAAGTCCAAGCTGCTCCTACAGAGCGACGGCAAGCTCGACGCCAACATCGCCAGCCGAGACGGCAAGCGCTTCATCCTCACCGAGACGCTCTCCGACGTGAACTTCAACCTCTACTTATTCGACCGCGGGATGAAGGCGCCGGTGCTCATCACCCCGCACACCGGGGACGTCAGCTACGGGCCGACGGGCTTCTCTCGCGACGGAAAGACGCTGTATTTCGTGTCCGATGAGAAGGGGGAGCTGGGTGAGCTCTATGAGATGGACCTCGCCACCAAGAGGAGCACGCCCAAGTTGAAGGGCGACGGGGACGTCGAGGACGCCCAGGTCTCTCGCGGCGGCCGCTATTTCATCACCAGCGTCAACGTGGACGGCCTCTCCAAGATCGCCATCACCGATCTGAAGTCCAAGCAGCCGGTGGAGCTGCCCGGCGCGACCGCCGAGCGGGCGATCGTCCCCGCCGCTTTCTCCAAGACCGATCGCTACGTCGCCGCTGCGGTGATCACCGACGCTGAGCCCCGGAACCTGGTCATCATCGATCTCGAGAAGAAGACGACCACCACCCCGGTCCAGGTCCTGCCCGAGTCTTTGCGGGGCAAGCCGATGGTCACGGGCAAGTCGGTGCGCATCAAGTCCTTCGACGGCCGCGAGGTCCCCGCGTTCCTGTACAGCCCGGCGGGCCCCGGGCCCTTTCCAGCCGAGATCGACGTGCACGGCGGCCCCACCGCGCAGTCTCGGCGCAACTTCGACGCCTGGCGCCAGTACCAGGTCAGCAAGGGCATCGCGGTGCTGGTCCCCAACGTGCGCGGCTCGACGGGCTACGGCAAGACGTACACCAAGCTCGATAACCTCGATCTCGGCGGCGGTCCTCTCGAGGACATCGTGGCCTGCAAGCGCTGGCTGGTGAAGGAAGCCAACGTCGATGAGCAACGGGTGGTGGTCCTCGGCGGCAGCTACGGCGGATACATGGCCTTGGCCGCGGCGACCTTCAAGCCCAAGGAGTTCGTAGCGAACGTAGACTATTTCGGGGTGTCGGATCTGAAGAGCCTGGTGGAGAGCTTCCCGCCGTATTGGGCCGCCTTCGCTACTTATATTTACCAAAAATTCGGCGACCCCAAGAACCCCGAGCACGCCAAGTATCAGCACGACCGCTCCCCGCTGAACTTTCTCGACCAGGTGGAGCGTCCGCTCCTGGTGGTCCAAGGGGAGAACGACGCACGGGTAAAGAAGGACCAGTCCGACCGCGCGGTGGAGAAGCTGCGGGCCCGGAAGGTCCCGGTGCACTACCTGGTCATCCCGGGCGAGGGCCACGGCTTCTCCAAGAACGAGAACCGCCTGGCGGCCTTTCAGGTCACGGACCGCTTCCTCGACCGCTACCTCTTCGGCGATACTTCGGTGGAGGTCATCGCCGGAGGTCAGTGATGCCGCGACGCGAGCGGCGATAGCTTCTTTCGGCCAACTCCCTCCGAGTTGCGGTATTCAGCTGGGCGATGTCCCGCCCGTTACCCCTGCTATTCCTCGCCTTGCTCGGCTGCTCCACCGGGGTCGAGGACCTCCGGCCCGTCGACGCCTCCACCACCCCAGATGCGGGGATGCTCGACAGCGGCCCGGTCTGTCCGCAGTCGTGCCCGGCGGACCTCCACTGCTCCGCGCAGCAACAGGACTGTGTATGTGTGGTGCGAGACTGTTTTGGGGCCGGAAATCCGGCGCGGATCGTGCGCTGGTGCAAGACGGGGGTTTGGA
>Ga0268298_10004706_pt1 | contig 13162 bp, 8 predicted proteins | sample WWTPWeurt_MetaG_FD_194462 | JGI IMG/M metagenome (GOLD analysis project Ga0268298, IMG submission 194462) | Activated sludge microbial communities from WWTP in Nijmegen, Gelderland, Netherland - WWTP Weurt | ecosystem: Engineered > WWTP > Aerobic digester > Activated sludge | place: Netherlands... | reverse complement strand
AAAGTGAACTTTCCTCCTCAGGATATTATTTTCGATCCCAATATTTTTCCGGTTGCAACAGGAATGGAAGAGCATCGCTTGAATGCGCTTGATTTTTTCAATGCCACAAAATGGATCAAAGAAAATTTGCCACATGCCAAAGTGAGCGGAGGTGTTAGTAATGTGAGTTTCTCCTTTAGAGGAAATGATCATGTGCGTGAAGCAATTCATTCTGCATTCTTATTTCATGCTGTGAAGAACGGAATGGACATGGGTATTGTGAATCCTGCTCAATTGGTGATCTACGACGACATTGATAAAAAATTACTGGAGCTGGTGGAAGATGTGTTGTTGAACAGAAGAGATGATGCAACAGAACGATTGGTAGAACATGCTGAATCATTGAAAGGAATTACCGCTCAAAAAACTGAAAAAGATGAGGAGTGGCGCAAAGGAACTGTGGAAGAAAGATTAAGTCATTCTTTAGTGAAAGGTTTAGTAGAGTACATTGATGTTGATACTGAAGAAGCCCGACAAAAATTAGGAAGACCTCTTCATGTAATTGAAGGTCCTTTAATGGCAGGAATGAATGTGGTGGGTGATCTTTTTGGAAGTGGAAAGATGTTCTTGCCTCAGGTAGTGAAAAGTGCGCGTGTAATGAAAAAAGCGGTCGCCTATTTAGAACCTTTTTTACAGGCAGAGAAAGAAGCCAATAAAAAAGCAGGGATCGTTGGAGACGGAAGACAGAATGCAGGAAAGATATTGATGGCCACTGTAAAAGGAGATGTGCACGATATTGGAAAGAATATTGTAGGAGTGGTGCTGGCTTGTAATAATTACGAGATCATTGATCTTGGAGTAATGGTTTCTTCTGATAAAATTTTGGAAGAAGCGAAAAAACACAATGTAGATGTGATTGGTTTAAGTGGATTGATCACGCCTTCCTTAGATGAAATGGTGCATGTGGCCAAGGAAATGGAAAGACAAGGATTTAAAACACCTTTGCTTATTGGTGGAGCAACAACCTCCAAAGTTCATACGGCAGTGAAGATTGCGCAAAACTATTCCGGACCAGTAGTGCATGTGAACGACGCAAGTAAATCTGTGCCTGTTGCCAGCAGTTTAATATCAAATGAACTTCGTGCCGATTTCATGAAAGAGATCGATAAAGAATATGAACGTGTGCGCGAACAAAATAAAAATGCGCAGGGACAAAATAAATTCATCAGTCTGCAGGAAGCACGCGAAAATAAATTTAAAATTGATTGGACAAAAGCGGAGATCTTCAAGCCACTGCATTTAGGCGTAAGTGTTTTTAATGATTATGACTTAAATGAAATTTCCAATTACATTGACTGGACACCTTTTTTCCATAGCTGGGAAATGAAAGGTTCTTATCCGAAAATATTGGAGGACAAGGAACGTGGAGCAGAAGCCAGAAAATTATTTCAGGATGCACGCGATATGCTGAAGCAGATCATTGCCGAAAAATGGTTAACTGCAAAAGCAGTGGTTGGACTATATCCTGCGAATCAAGTGAACGAAGACGACATTGCAGTGTACGACGAAAATGGGAAAAAGGAGATCATGAAATTCCATACACTTCGTCAGCAAACTAAAAAACCACAAGGACAGCACAACATTGCTCTCTCAGACTTTATCAAACCAAAAGCTGTCACGCCGAGCGAAGTCGAGACAGACCTGGCTCTAACAGAGACTTCTTCCCTCTTGTCATCTCGAGCGAAGTCGAGAGATGAACACGATTACATCGGTGCTTTTGCCTGCAGTACCGGATTTGGAATTGATGCCCATGTAAAAAAGTTTGAGGCAGATCACGACGATTACAAAGCCATTATGTTGAAAGCATTGGCCGATCGTTTAGCGGAAGCCTTTGCAGAATGTTTACATAAAAAAGTAAGAAAAGAAATTTGGGGTTATTCTAAATTCGAAGCCTTAAGCAATGAACAATTGATCAAAGAAGAATACGCAGGCATTCGTCCGGCACCCGGTTATCCGGCTCAACCCGATCATTTGGAAAAACTCAGCATTTGGAAATTACTCGATGTAGAAAAAAATACAGGAATTACATTAACCGATAGTTTGGCCATGGTGCCTACAGCTGCAGTAAGTGGATTGTATATAGGAAACAAGGACGCACATTATTTTGGTTTAGGTAAGATCACCAAAGAACAAGTGGAAGACTATGCAAAAAGAAAGAATATTCCATTTGCACAAGCCGAAAAATGGTTAGGCCCTGCATTGGGCTATTGATTGAATGGCCTTTAACGAAACACTCAACGATTGCATACGCGAAGCTTTACAACATGTAAAAGAGGTAGAAGAAAAATACATGTTTGGTGGAGTTTGCTACATGGTGAAAGGCAAAATGTGTGTGGGTGTGGTTAAGGATGAAATTACCTGCCCGCCGTACAGACTCTGGCAGGCGGGTGTGCAGAGTTGGTCCTGAAGCATATGAAACGGCACTTGAAAAAAAAGGTTGCAGGGAAATGGATTTTGCAGGTAAACCCATGAAAGGTTATGTTTTTGTAAGTGAAGAAGGCCTTCGCAAGAAAAAAGATCTTGATCTGTGGATAGAACTTTGTTTGGCGTTTAATAAAACAGCAAAAGCTTCGAAAAAGAAAAAATAAATGCACCCTGAGTTACTCGACACAGGCGCCCCCTGATGCTCACGAAGGGTGCTTTACGATAAAAATCAAACTTGATCTGCAATACGGTTGCAATTTAAGTATGATTTAAATCAATTTTCTTGATTGAAATTGTTAATTATTCGATTACGAGGATCTTCAATTAAAAAATTGTTTTAAATTCGTTATACCAAATCATTCTAATGAAAATGACAAACACCCCCCCCCCTCAAGGAGATAAGTCCTCTAAACGCATATAAGTTCATACTAGTGGCAATTAGTATGTTGACTTATTCCATTAAATCAAATGCACAGGTCAATACCTTTACCAATGTACAGGTGACAAATACAATGACCACCAACGGAAATGCCGTGTTCAACAGTTCTGTTCGTTTATCGAATTTGTCTGGAGGAAACAGCCTGGCCAAAATAATGGTAGATCAAAACGGTTTTTTATTGAAAGGTCCTGAAGTACCAACTTCATGGGAATGCTTACCTTTTACACCGAATTGGAACATTGGCGGGAACAATGCTTTTCCTTTGATAAGTGTGCCTGGATCTACAATTCCATACGCTGATATTGGTACTTGTGATTTGGTAGATTTTATGTTGAAGTCTAACAACAAGCATGCACAGTGGATCAAGCCTGATGGCTCCGTTATGTTTGGCACAGGAGTAGGAAGTAATAGTGGTGGCCCCGAATATAGATTCAATGAAGGAGTAATTCGTTTGCAGGGCATGAACAGTTATGGCGGACCACAGGTAATTTTTGATGGTGGAGTAAATCAATTCGGGGATTGGGGAATAGAATACCTGTCATCTACAGTTACTGCCGTACCTGGACTAAATTTCTGGAAACCTAGTTATAGTCCTAATAGTTATAATTATTTGTTTTTTATTGACGATAATGGAAAGGTAAGTGTTGGAGCCGTTACAAATTCAGCTTCCGCTCGCTTTAACGTAGACGGTTGGAGTGGGGATGGAATAAAAACTAGTGTAGATGCAAATGCAAAAGCTTACGTAGGCTTTAATAAAATAACAAATAAAGAAAATTTTTGCGTGCTTGGCGATGGAAGATTATATGCCGGCGAAAAAAGAATTCAATCAAGTCATTTGCATGCTAATGCCCAATATCAATTTGATGGAAAGCTAGCATGTAAGGAACTTGTTGTCGTAGATCCATTTAAGTGGGCTGATTTTGTATTTGAAGATGACTACCAACTACCACCCCTGGATGTTGTTGAAAGTTTCTACTTAAAAAACAAAAGGCTTAACAATATTCCCTCAGAAAAACAAGTAAAGGAAGAAGGGATAGATGTTGCAGAGCTCTTTTCAAGTTTACTTCAAAAAATCGAGGAACTAACCTTATACGTTGTTGAACAGAATAAAAGATTGAGAAAACTTGAAGAAGAAAATCTTCAATTGAAAAAATAACAATGAACGTGAAAATGTCATATAAAGTTATAATTATCGGATTACTCTTTCTCATTGCATTTCAATTTATTTCTTGTAGAAAAAAGTATCCGGAAAACACCATGAAGCTTTGCCAAAATCCTAAGGGCTATGATTTAATGCGTGGATTCATAACAAGTTATAAAGTAAATGGTGTTGATAGCTTACAATACTTAAATATTTTCCAAAATCCGAACAATATTTACTGTAGTCAACATATTTCTGAGATGGAATTAATGACAGCAAATCCATATTCTGAACGAAATGTGGTATCGCATAGTTGTATCGGTAAAATTAATTATAATTGGACTGACAATTATAACTATATTTTCATTTACTATGAATTCGATGATGTTTATTTAAAAAAGAATCTTTTCCTGGAATCTGGAATGAAATGGAAAATACTTAAGCTTATTCCATCAAAAAAAACAAATAAACATACTTTAAAAATCGAGCTCAACTATAATAACAACATATATGAGATTCAATTCAATTAATATTTTATTTTCGATTTTTCTTTCAACTTTTGCTTTTGGTCAAACAACCCAATATCCTGATCATTATAAGAAATATTGGTACTTTAAATCAAGATTAAATAACGATTTTTTAAAGATAGGTTTAGATAGTGGAGAAAGCATACCTTTTAATCAAAGAGGGCATAATGCCACCGGATTTTCAATTCCAAATGCAAAAACCGATATGCTTGCAGGTGATGCTGCTGCAACTCTAGGGTATTATATAGCAACTCTAGCTACTGAATATAAATTGCTTCAAGTTAGTAATCAGAAAACGGATAAAATTAAGCACGAGTTATTTTGTGCATTATCAGCAATTAATCGAATTGATTACAAAGCAGAAGGCACAATTCAATATGGTTCAGAAAAGCTTAATGGTTTTTTTATTCGAGATGATATTCCGAAAAATTTTGTTAGAAAAAATTATTCCCATTTTAATTATTTCAGTGATTGGAACGGAAATATTGATCAGTCCAATCTTTTACCCGTAAATAATAACACCCACAAAGGATTTGCTTCACAAATGGAAAATGGAGTATTTAAAACATATTCTAATTGGCAAGGGTCTGTCCAAGGTAATGGCAGCAAGGAAACAACTTATGAAAGCCAAGACCAAGTTTATAATTTACTTTTCGGTTTGGCGTTTGTCAGCAAATTTATTCCAATGTATGAAACAGACAATGGAAATACTTTTGGATATGGGAGTGGTGAAACAAGCCTAAAACAAGAAGCCATCAACATCACCAATAGAATTGTTAATCATATTCGAAATCCTAAAGATTTGAACAATAATGATTGTGGCAACCCTGGAAATACATTTCCCAATAATTGGCGTATTCGTAATCCTGCAACTTGTAATCTAGTTGATATAGGAAATAATGCAGAAGCTTTTGCATATGCCATTGCAGAATCTCAATGTTTTATAAATGGTGGACTTTCATTAGGAAACGGCACAATTACCTTTCCGCCAAATCCATTAGTGACTTGTCCTGGCAGTGGATATCACAATCTTTTTTCACAAACAGCCGGAAGAGCCATATGGGGACTGACAATAGATACTTATCTAGGGCTACCTAACTGCCCCAATCAATGGATAGATAATAGAGTATTTGCTACTAATTTACAAGCAATCTGCAATTGTTCTTATGGTAACATTATTGAAACTGTTATTGATGAATTACAATATGTTCTTAAACAAGTCCCGCTTGTTGGTGAAATTCTTGCAGACGTTGTTGGTTGGGTGTGGCAATGGGTCCAAATCGCAGTAACAAAAATAGTCCCTATTGTAGTAAATAACACTTGGTCAAACATACTTTTAAACGCTTACTCACCTGGTGCCTCGCTCGACCATGGCCCACTAGCAAGAAAGATCTTACATGGTGGTATATACCAACCGAATATAAATTATTCGATGGATTATCAACTCGACCAAGCTCCGTGTGATAATATCTTCAACTTAACTAACGGTCTTAACAGTGGAATTTATTGGAGTTCCGATAATCGCCTTGATCATCCTAACAGAAGCAATCTTAGCGCATCTCAACCTTCAACAAACCTGTGTATAGATGCAGCAGACCTCATTCCGGGCGAATACAATGGTATTGATTTCTTATTATATCATAACCTTTGGTATATTCATAAGTGGCAAGAACAAGGTAACTTAAACACTCCATTTATAGATCTGAGCGATGTTTATATTAATAAAAATGGTGGGATTATTTCCAATCAGGCTAATCCTAGCGACAATATTATTGCTTACGAAACCATTACATCTGAAAACACAATTTTCAAATATAATGGAATATTTCCTGCTTATTGGCGAGCCGGAAAAACTATTGAACTAAAGCCAGGTACAGAAATAACAAGTAACAGCAATTTACATGCTTATATTCAGAAATTTAATTGTGCTACTAATTTAGGTCAATTCAAGCCGGGAAAAAATGATTCTTCTTCCAGTCACGAGATAAATATAGTGCCATATCATTATGTCTTATATCCAAATGAAAACACAACAAAGGTTAACTCTGAATCCGAAATCAATGTGAATTACATAAGTGAAATTCCAAAAGAAATAGAAGAGATAAATTCTTCGAAAATCACTGTTAAAGCTGGTGAATTCGCTGTGTATCCGAATCCAAGTAATTCAACTACCAGTATTTATTTCAACCTAAGCGAGAACGAAACTGCCTCAATAAAGTTTGCAGATCTTACAGGAAGAATACTTTTTGAAAAAAACAATTTAAATTCAACAAAGAATGTTTGTGAACTAGAATTATCAAACTATAAAATGGGGTCTTATTTATTAACATACAGTACCAGTTCCGGTATTACAAAAAATTTAAAGATCATTAAAACAAATTAAAATGGGCAAGATAAAATTATTTGCTTCTTTACTGTTTGTCACATCATTATCTCATTCTCAAAATTTGAATTTTGTTTATGGGGAATTTAATGTGTATCATGAAAAAATAATTACACCTGAACAGATAAAAACACGCAGTAGCGCTTCTGCTTACTTCTCTCAAGATTCATTCTTATTATTAACTCCTAACATTTTATGCGATGTTGGCCAAGTAAAACTTAACAATAAACGACTCAAATTTAATGCTGGAAATAAATTTTACGGCAGTCACTTGAAGAAGAACAACTCAGACCCGAACGAATTTGAAGATGAATACAACAATATTTCTCTAAGTGAGCCAATGAACTGGAGAGTTTATGGTAACGGAAACATACCGGACATGAACTTTATCTATAACGGACCCTTTCCTTCTTTTTCATCAAATGTTAATTTACCATCCGTTATTAATAAAAGTGACACATTAATTTTATCAATTGGTGAAGTTTCTGACGCAGACACTATTCAAATTAATATTTGGGATAGTTATTTAAATAATAACACTAGAAAATTCAAGCTTTTTTCCTACAGTTATGATCGTATACCATATATAAACGGAAAGAAAACAATTAAAATCGCGGGCAAATACTTGATTGATTTAATTGCAGGAGAGACTGCATTTATTAGTGTTGAAGCTGTTAAACAAACTAATCAGATTGTCTTTGGAAAAAAGTTCAGATTTAAAACTTCTGATGTGATTATAAGACCTTTGATAACTATTGTTAATCAATGAAAAAAAGTTCCATTTTAATGCTTCCAGGAATGCTACTTTGCCTTTATTCGTGCAAAAAAGAAGAAAAGACAAAAGAGGCTCCAATTGTAAATGTAACATCTCCTGCATTAGCCGATTTGGGAACATTTACAAGTAATTACTATACTAAAAACTACTCCGCAATTGGAGGTAGTATATACAATGACAGCTCAATTTATGCTGCATTTTACACCGATGGCACAAATTCTAAAACATACTTAAGCGCCGGTACAGTTTCCGTCAACAATATTTTAATTCCTGCATTCAACAATCCAATTTTCTATTCGAAAACAAATGGCGTTTTAATTAGAACTTTAAATTGGCATATAGGCGGTAACGGAACCATTACAGCGTGTAACTTTTCTTACACGCCCAATTATCCAAATTATGAGGGGCAAAGTTTACTGCCAGATTCGGTGAATAAGATTTCAGGCATAAATTTCACTGTTTCTTCTGTTAGTAATTTAACAGGTTCATTGATATTACATATAGAACAAAACTCCACAGACATAATTAAAACGATCACAACATTTCCGTCAATTGTAAGCGTTACTCAAAACGAAATGAATAGTTTTAATGACAGTACATTTTTCAATTTACGTTTTTCCTTTATTAATTATTCCCATATTACTTTAAATGGTTATCAATATGGCATAAATGCATCGAGATCATATCTAAAATACGTTTATCTTAAACCTTAAGGAAATCATCGATTACATCACAATATTTATCAGAAGCTTCATGATTTAATAAGTCATAATGATTCCAAAAAATACCCCGAACCCTTCGAGGTTCATGCTGAGTTCAGCCGAAACAACCTCTGGGCTCGAATTTTAGTTGACTTACTTCTTACTCTCCGCAGCCTTTGCGTCTGCTTTGATCTGTGCTTCTTCTAATTGCTTTTTGCATTTGGCTTCTGCATCATCAATGATCTTCTGCACCTTCTTATCTGCTTCTTGTTTTGCTTTTTCAGCTGCTTTCTTCGCCGCAACTTTAGCAATTGGATTCGAAGCTTGTTCTACCAAGGCATCTGCTGCTGCATAACCGTCTTGCTTTTGTTTTTCGGCTTGTGCCTGTGCTTCTGCTTTCTGTTTTTCGCATTGTGCTTTTGCGTCTTCTAAGATCTTCTTCGCCTCTTCTGCTGCTTTGTCAATGGCATTGTTCACTACTTGTGTTGTAACAGTTGCTACTGTATTCTTCACTTCGTCTTTCAGTCCTGTAGTTACTGTTGGCTTTGTTACTGTTCCTCCAAAATTAGCTGTTACATTGATCTTGTCTCCCACTGCCATTGTTGTGCCTGCTTTCTCATTTGCTTTCTTCAACATATCATCCAATGCGCTTGCTGCTGCTCCTCCCATCATGTTCTTAGGGATCTGCATTTTCCATTTGTAATCAATGGTTTGATCAAATCCTGTACTTCCACTGATATTGGTTGGAATGTTATTGATCTTGGTATCGAATGGCTTCATCACCACTCTACCGTTCTCAATGAGATAATTCACATTCAGATTCGCTACTTCAATGGTCTTCAATTTATCATTCTTCAAAGCATCTGCTAATTTTACGAATGGAGGGAATTGATCCACCATTACTTTTTCAGTCTTCAATGTTCCGAATGCTTTCACTGCATTCAGATCCGGTTCCATTTTATCATTCAGAGAAGTTTTAAAATTCTCTAATGTTGCAGTAAATCTTCCTTTCGCATACTGACCGGCCGGTGCCATTTTCTTGATCACATCAAAGGAAGCATAGGTCTTCTGAATATCGAAATTCTCCACCTTCAAAGTTAAACCTGTAGTTGGTTTCACAGGATTTGTTGTTTCATAGAATCCATTGATGGTTAAAGCTCCGTCCATGACATTCATCTTTAAATTGGTCATGTCTACTTTCTTCTCTCTCACGATGATATTACCTGCTAAATTCTCAATGATAAGATTGGTGTAAAGTACCTTCGCCACTTTTGAATCGAGTACAAAGTCAATATTACCCGGCACTTCCATTACACTTGCAGCAGCAGTTTCCGTTGGTGCAGCAGTTGCGCTGCCTGCCGCTGTGGTTTCAGTAGCAGAAGATCCCATGAGCTGATTAAGATCCATTAAACTACTGTTCACTGCAAAATGTCCTTTGATAAGATCTTCCTTAAAGATGTATTGCATGAAGTTCTCGATCTTACCATTGGCCTGAATATCACTGTTACCAAGCTTAGCATCAAACTTAGCCAGTTCAACAAACTGTGTACTAAAATTCAAGAGCATTGTTTTCAATTGCACTTCGTATGGCAATGTACTGCTCACATAATCCATATCTGAAATCTCGAGAGCACCACTTGCTTTGAATTTGTCGTATTCCTTCTTATCAATTGCACTCAAGTTCCCGGCAATGCTGATATCGGATTTAATGATACCGTTCAGGTTATCCCCTTTCTCCAGTGGGATGAATTCCTTTACGGATGCAAGATCGATCTTTCCTTTGATGTCGGCACGCAAACCTGGATCCGAAATTGGTGTTTTTACGTGTGCAGAAAGGTCGATTGGATTACCTGCCATCTCCACATGGAATTTACTTACATCCACGGTGGTGTGATCAAGTATACCATCCGGATTCAACACTTTAATATCTACATTCACATTATTCACCGATTTTGGTAATGCAGGATACTTGAACATTCCGTTCTCAACCAATAGATTCACACCAAAGGCAGGCATTGAACTTGCATTGTAGGTTCCTTTTGCATTTCCATCCAAGGCCATTTTACCTGATGCTTGTAATCCTGCAAAATCTTTACTGAACACACTTGGTATCAGGGAAAGAATGGATTTGAAATCGGCTTTGTTCGCTTTGAACTTCAGATCCATTTTAATGTTGGTGTCTGGCATTTCTACATATCCATCCAAACCTAAGGTCAGTTCATTTAAACTGAATTCATTTTCTTTAAAAGCGAATTTCATTTTCGGCATATCCATATCCAGGTCTGCCTTCAATCTTGTTTTCACTTCAGTGAGATAATTCACGCCCCCCATGGCGAAAGTTGTTTTCGCGATCTCCAATAAATTACTCATCACAAAATTATCCTGTGTAAAGTCTCCATTCAAAGTATAATTGAAATCTTCGAGCTTGCTGTACATGCCACCTTGCTTATCATCATAAACGATGTAGGCATTTTCAATTTTAAATTCCTTAAGCTTCAAAGAGAATTTGGTTGGTTCCGATGCTTCTTCCGGTGTTTTTGGCAAGGAATCCGGTTTAGCTATATCCCAATTGGCTTTTCCATCCGCCAACACTTTTCCGAGAATACGAGGTTTATTGATCACAATGGAATTGATGCCGTAAGGACCACCACTGATCACACTTTTTAAATTGATATCGGTTCTGAGTTCATTTATATAAGCTAAGGTGTCATTGGCAAATTCATTGATCCCGATCACACTTACTTTATTGATCTTGAAACGAAAATCAGGGAAAGAAGAGATCAAACTCAGATCAAACTCTCCAAAATCCACTTTTGCATTCAGTGCCTTGTTGGTCTCTTCTTTTACCAAAGACACGATCTGATTCTTGAAAAGAAACGGTGCAGCAATAATAAAAATGATCAAGAGTAAAAAGGTGATCCCTGTCCATTTTAATATTCTTCTGATAAGTGATTTTTTCGGTTTTACTTCGCTCATAATCCTGGTTTTTTAGCGCTTTAAAGATAACAAGAAAATTAGAATGGAGTGCTGATTTTAGTTGGCTATATAGGCCTATTGTTGAGACTTATTCACCATTAAAGCCTATATAAACGGTCTATGAACCATAAAAGAAATAAAAAAGCATAAAAGTAACTTCACCAATATATTCGCGACAGGCTTTGAGGACGTCCCCCCAGTTTATGTATAAAATAAAAAGAACCATTTGGTGGTTACACACGTCTCGACTTCGCTCGACCTGACACAACAAGGCGCAGTCTTCCCGAGCGTAGTCGAGGGACAACCTGAAATTACCCGTTTGGGAAATTCAACATAAAATTTTTAACGGAATTCCCCCGAACTAAATTCAGGGCAGGCTTGAAGGCACCCTCACTTCAATATAATTCCTAAATAAAAAAGCCCCCAATTCATCATTGGGGGACTTTTCGTGTAAAGCGTAAATTAATTAACCAAGGTACGCTTTTAATAATCTGCTTCTGGAGCCGTGTTTCAAACGACGCACAGCTTTTTCTTTTATTTGACGAACACGTTCGCGGGTAAGATCGAATTTCTCTCCTATTTCTTCCAATGAATGAGCATGAGCTCCATTCAGTCCAAAGAATAATTTAACTACATCTGCTTCTCTGTCTGTTAACGTAGCCAGTGAACGGGAGATCTCGCTTTGAAGACTTTCCTTCATTAAGAACTTTTCAGGACTCACCGCCTCATCATTTTCCATGAGATCGTATAAACTACCTCCATCTTCATTCAAATTCAAGGGAGCATCCATACTCATGTGACGGTGATTGTTTCGCATGGTATCCTGAATATCTTCAGGCAACATGTCCAAAGCTTCGCTCACCTCATCGTAACTCGGTTCGCGCTCCAGATCTTGCTCTAATTTAGAAAGTGCTTTATTGATCTTGTTGATCGCGCCGATCTTATTCAAAGGCAAGCGCACAATACGGCTTTGCTCTGCTAAAGATTGAAGGATACTTTGACGGATCCACCATACAGCATAAGAAATAAATTTAAATCCACGGGTCTCATCAAAACGCTGAGCCGCTTTTATCAATCCCAAATTTCCTTCATTGATAAGATCAGGTAAACTCATTCCCTGATTTTGGTATTGTTTACTTACCGATACAACGAAACGCAAGTTTGCTTTTACCAATTTATCCAGGGCTTTTTGATCGCCTTGTTTGATCCTTTGTGCAAGAACTACTTCTTCTTCAGCAGTGATCAATTCAACCCGGCCAATATCCTGTAAGTACATATCAAGTGATGCCGTTTCACGATTCGTGATCTGTTTGGTTATTTTAAGTTGGCGCATAGTTTCCCTGTTTTAGTATTAATACGTATATATTGGATATAGCGTTGGGTAGAAAGTTTAGTTACGGGGCTTGTAAATATTAAAAGTTACAAATGAATAAGAGAACTATGCATTTGCCTGAGTGAAGAGGTAGCATTAGGTTGTTAAAATATTCCTTCAAATGTTAAAATGAATGAATTCATGTAAACCTAATTCGTTTGATTTACAGTCACTTCTCAACTACATTCCAATTCACAGCAATTCTTTGTAATTTCGAAAACAAATAAAGAAAGCCCGGGGAAAGAACTATGTTACGTCGACTCAACATCACAAATTTTGCCTTAATTAACGAAATGGATGTCCGTTTTCCCGGTAAACTCACGGTGATCACGGGTGAAACTGGAGCCGGAAAATCGATCTTTTTAGAAGCATTGGCTCTGGTTTT
>Ga0268298_10004705_pt1 | contig 13164 bp, 29 predicted proteins | sample WWTPWeurt_MetaG_FD_194462 | JGI IMG/M metagenome (GOLD analysis project Ga0268298, IMG submission 194462) | Activated sludge microbial communities from WWTP in Nijmegen, Gelderland, Netherland - WWTP Weurt | ecosystem: Engineered > WWTP > Aerobic digester > Activated sludge | place... | reverse complement strand
CGCCCCCTTTCGGCCCTTCAGTGGGCCGTTCTTTTTTGGAGCCATCGATATGAATGCCGAATCCGACTACACTGATGTCAAGATCAACTGGAAGAACGTCGAGAACTTCGCTGATGCTCTCAAGGTTCTCGAAGAACACCGCCGTGAGCCTCGTAGTTTCGACCAGATCCCTGTCGAAGGAACTCCAGACTACAGTGAAGGCTTGACGGCTTTGAAGGTTGCCGTAGGAACTCTGTCGGAGTCCATCGAGAACGGTCAACACAAACGGACAGTGTACGCGTTCGCTATTGCTGCCGCTGCGGTCGTAGACATCTACGAGTGGTTGGAAAAGAAGGGCTACTCTGTCGATGCAACGGTTGACATCCAAGGAGCTACCTCCAGTGAGTGACAACCTGCCTCCACATCCCGCTGAGTATGATTTCGACAAGTATGTTACGGAGATGATGGAGACCTTCCTGAAGGAACTGCCGCCTCCCAACGAACAGACACCGGAGTATTGGTTGTCACTAGCGGCATCTCGCCTGCATCGTCTGGCCAGCATGAACACGCCGAAAGTCATTCTTGAACAGGCTCGTCGTCTGCTGTTGAGCAGGCTATTGGACATCCCAGTATACGATCCTGACTATGAGAAGTCATACGTTGCTGACTCGTTCATGATCATGGCACCGGACCTCGTCAAGCTGTACCGGGACCGCTATTCTGCGGAACCCATTGACGTTCCAGGGACGATGGCTTGCCGATTCAAAGGTTTTCTGGCTCAACTGGAGGAACGGTTTCCTGACGTGGTGCAACCTACCGGTGACCCGCCCGAGCGTCAACTGCTGGAGGCCATTGACCGGCTCTTGGAGGACTACGGTCTGCCACCGCCCTGATTTGCATCAAAAATAGGCAGTCGCCCTAGCATAAATGCTGATTGCCAACGAGCCCGTTTTGGAGTATAATAAAAGCACGGGTACGAGTGCCTTTTGGCAAGCCTGCCCGTTGCACCAAACCTCACTAGTAGCGCGCTGCGCGAAAGGAAACCACCATGAGCAAGAAAGCATCCAACGAACCCATCGCCTTTCTGGCGAAAGGGAAAGTTCACAACGGAAAACTCACGATCCAGTTCGTAGGCAAATGGGTTTCTTACGGCAAGGAAAATGGCAAGGAGCTTCGGAACTTCTCCAAGAAGGACCTCAAGCGGATCCAGGCCTCCATCTCCTCTCCGGAGACCATCGAAATCGTCCAAGGCTAAACCATCCGAGGGCGAGATGGACCTCGCCCTCTTCTCAAAGAGGCGTCATCATGAACATCCCCAATCTTGGTCGAGCCCTGACCGTACTGGCCAAGGCCGAAGCCGCCGAGCTGAACGCTCACGCTGACGTCGATGCGTTCTGGGCTCCCAGTGAAATCCATGCTCTTGTTTCTCGTGGTGAGGCGCGACGTCAACGTATCGCACGGCGACACGCCGAATCGATAGCGAGAGCTCCACTGCGTATCATCGATCGTGAAGCCCAGAAGCGCGGGAGCATGGAGCGTGGTTCACCACGTTGGCAAGCTTTCGTGGGTAGGTTCGTACGACCCTAATGACCTTTTCTCTTTCACTCATCAATATAAGGATTGTATCCCATGGCCAGTTCGAACAATGTCCGTCACGCCTACCAACTCAGCCTGACCGTAGCCTACGACTACGATGGGTTGTTTTGGGCATTCATTCAAGCGCTCGAACACTACCGAGAGGCTTTCAAGAAGAAAGACCACGGTTTCGTTTGGCAATATCTGAAGGTGGTCGACCAGTTGACCGCCGAAAGTCTTGGTCCGGCAAATGCCAAGATCTGGCACTCCGAACGGCTCACTGACATGCTGTTGATCTGCCTGCGCCCTGGAATCGGTGTAATCAAGGCTCCTGGTTCTGGCCAGGACTTCTACAACCTCTACGAGAATGACACTCAAGCTGGTGAGATCAACGATCTGCTGACTTGCGGCATTGTGCCGTTCCACCCGAAGACCTCGCAAAAGGGAACCGACTTCGCCAACTACGTGTTCACTCATTTCGACAAGCAATTCGAGAAGCTGTACAACGAGAATAAAGACCCCATCGAAGCGGCTCGCAAAGCCGGTGATCAGGAACGCATTCGGCGAGCGGTTGCACTTCTTCAAGAACACGGGTATACTGTCACTAGTCCCGAAACCGTCTGATTTCTAGTCCTGTCCTCTCAACCAAGGAGCTCTCGTCTATGATCACTTTCAACAAGCCTATCCCGACCGCTGCACAACTCCATGACCTCCCTTCGACAGTGTACGTGCGCGTCTGGCAGAACGTCAACGATCCTGATCGCATCACTCACACCCTCGGACTCCTCGACCTGAAAGTGGGTCAGGTCGATCAGGGTCGCAAGTTGATCGGACAGTACGTGTCCACTACGCCCATCCAGTGGAAATGAGGTAGGTACCGGGACTTCGGCCCCCTTTGTCTGGAGGTCCATATGGGACGTAACCACGAAGAGATGACTGAGTACATTGAGTCCATACAGGATTCCTACCAAGAGTACATGTGGAAAGTCTTCGCCTATCATAGAGACTGGTCACTGACCCTCAACACATGGCTGCGCAGTCTCAACAAGTATCTACCGAAGTTGCGCCTGTTGAATCTTGCCAAGGGAGGTGGATACAACGTCGACAGGGAGTACTTGCATGATAACTTGACCAAACTGTTTCAACCGCACGATCTCGATCAGCTCAATGCGAATTGGAGTGAGACAGGTTTTCCAGTAGTGTGCCTATCCGACGATGCTGTCTTGAAGATACAGGCTCTATCGGATAAGTATGTGGACTTGATATTGTCCCGAACTGGTTACTTTACGGTTTCTACAGACGAACTCCTGTGATAACATCCTACAAGTAGCTCAATGAGCGAAAGGAAACATCGTGAGACTCACCAAAGCCGATATCGGCAAACGTATCGTCCTGGCTCCGTTCGAGGATGAACCCCGCGAAATCGCAACCGTACTGGAAGTGTCGCGCGGAATGGTCATCTGCCAAGTGAGGGTCAAGAAATCGGATATGTTCGATGACGGTCGACGCGAATGTGATTTCAGTCAAGTCGAACGCTTTCACGTACCTCGTGCCAAGAAGTAAGGGGTTACACCATGGCAATCAAGATGCTGGAAAGCATGGCGCTGCCTTCTGGAGCTGCGGAAGCCCGGGTCACAGCTATGTTGCGACCTCTGCGCCAGCACCTCTGCAAGATGCTACTGTTTGAAGCTGACCCTGACCGGGACAAGAACTGGTGCGATGAAATCACGTTCAACTACCTTGACCCTATACTTGAGTTTGCCAATGGGGTCAAAACGAAGAAGGGTCATCTATCCAAGGATACTCTGAAGAAAGTCTGGTCGGCTGCGTTCAACCGCCTGGGCGATGATTGCTACGTGTTGTTCCACAACAAAGGCTACAAGGAACTGCGCAACGTGGTCAAGACGAAAAGTGGAGCCACCGAGCTAGGGAAACTAGCCGCCAGTCAGTTTCAACAAGACGTCGATGCTATAGCCAAGCTATCCATCCTCAAGGAAAACGATGGTCTGATCGTTGCGTGCATTGAGATCATGGAAGTACTAGCCCATCGAGTACACGAGATCCGTAGGATTCACTCAACCCACTAGTAGACTACTACAGTCGAAAGGAGTTCATCATGACTTCCAACATAGCGCTCACTCTCGAATACACCATCAAGCAGACCTTCACCAAGGAGCAGGTTGCTATCCAGTTCCTGTTTCTAGCCTGCGTCAATCAGCGCATCTTCAAGAAGTCAGATGGTCCCTGGTTTATCATCGCGGATCAGGTCGAAAACCTCTTGACTGAAGACACGCGATTCATGGAAAGGGTAACCAACTTGATCGAGACCTGGGACATATCGCGTATGGCTTATGTGTTGAGGCTTGCTCAATGCACTCACCTTGGTGACGTTCCTGCAGCGGATGTTCCGTTCTATGAGGCTGACTGTTTCAGTTCCAAGCCAGAGGATTGGGCAGAGTATCTCAGCACGGGTCTGCTGTGGCACAGTCTGAATAAGACTCAATTGAGTGAGCTGCATGATGCCTACGTAAAGGGGTTCGCAAAGGAAGGCGAGCAGTTGGCCTCCCTCCTCAAGGAGCACGTAGAAGCCCGTGAGGCTGCACAGCAGGACGAGATCCTCCCGCAAAGAGTACAAGAAGAGGTCTTCGATCGAAGCGTCAAGGTTCTGCAGAGTGCTGGCTATCGCGTAGTGAAGCCGGACGGTACGGTCTTGGACAAGAAGTGAGTAACGTCTATGACTCGATTGAGGGAAACCAGTTCACAAGGCTACGCTGCCATTGCGTTAGATCGTGTCAAGTGTACCGCGAACCTCGGTGGCGTTCTACGTGCGGCTAGCGTATTCGGTGCCTCCTTAGTGATGGTCAGTGGTGGTCGACTCGGGCGATATGCAACGGATACTACCCGTGCGTATAAGCACATCCCCTCACTTCAAGTAGATGACATCTGGCAGAACGTGCCGTTTGGAGCTGTACCCGTGGTCATCGAAGTGCATTCTCGTGCTGGGTCATTGGTGAACTTCACTCATCCTGAGTCAGCGTTGTACATCTTTGGACCAGAAGATGGCTCAGTTCGTAAAGAGATTGTTGAACGAGCGCAGCTCATCGTGCAGATCCCTGCTGGTTGTCTGAATCTTGCGGCAGCCGTGAATGTTGTTTTGTACGACCGCCTTGCCAAGAGTAGTCGAAAGTAAATCTAGGAGAAACCATGGCTGACGTAACTGGACCGATCAATAGATTGCCAGGTCAAGTACACCTTGTTCCTGAAGGTCAGATGTGTGACAATCACCCAGAACGCAAGGCGATATCACGCATCCAAGGTGAGACCGATTCCTTTGGTGCCGAATTACATGATATGTGCGAAGAATGCCTTGCTGCACATCGAGCGTTCGTGCCAGAACCAGAAGAGTGTCCTGCTTGTAAAGCGACGGCACGTTTATTTCCGTGGCGTGATTATACGGAAGGAAGTAGTGGTCCCGTGTACTACTATTGCCGACCTTGTATTCAGAGTCTCAAAGACGAGTTCCTCAATGAACTCGATGATCTTACTACTGAGGATGACTTCTATGGAGATGATAGTGACTACGATTTCGTACGCGGATGACATGAAACCCGGCGACGTAGGCTTGAAAGAGAACAAGTAGCTACCTGCCACTCAATCATAAGTAACCAGCTCAGGTGAAAGGTATGAAACTCTCAACGTTCTGGACTGTCAAGTTCCTACTTCGGGAATTCCTGATAGGCGCTTTCTGTGGTCTGTTCGCGTACCTCGTGTTCAAAGAGGTTTCGTTTGGCGAGGCTGTGCAAGTCGCCGGTGCGATATGGCTAGCTCGCTTCGTGGTCTACTCGCTCACCAGGAGAACACTGTGAAGAAGTACATCATTCGCAATGGTTTCAATGCGGTCTACACTCCTAACGGGTATTGGGTCGCTGATCATCGACATGCTATGCTCTTCGATACGCGTGATGAGGCCGAAGCCAAGCTCGCTGACCTGAAGAAGAAAGCGAGCCTGTCGCAGCGACCGTATATGCGATTCGATAAAGTCATCGAGATCGATGTATGAGTATCTTGATTTCCCTGCTTGAAGTGTACGCTCTGTACTTTGTAGGTCTGCTAGCGTTTACGTTAGCCGCCTGCATCGGAGCGCATATCAAAGGTCGAATAAACGATAACGAAAGTGTGTTCAACGCACAACCAGCCCTTGGAGAAAAACCATGCTCGACACCTTACTCTACGTAGGCAAGATCGTTCTGATTTGGACTCTCGTCTCGATCCTGTTGATGCATCTATACGTTTCGATCATCGACTACAAACAACGTCGTATCGTCAACCTCAGTTTCTTCGGACTCGGTGTGCTGTTCTTCTACATTGGACCTACGAAGATTGGCGACATGAATCGAAAGCTCTGCCTCTACTACTACGAGCACGGTTACACCATGCGCTTTACCAAGCGATGGGCGGTCGGCATCTCTACTCCACTACCTCTTTGGAAGGAATCACGTCGTGAGCACATCAACTAGACCTACCTACAAACAGATCAAAGCGTACGCCGAAGCGGTCTCGTTTCGCAAGAAATACGAGGCTCGCGAGAACAAATACCGAGATATCCTGGCCAAGTTCGGTGCTGACGTGTACATCGCTGGACAGTGGACCGTGAAAGGTTACTACAGACCTGACAAACGTTTGTCAGTTGACAAGGTACGAGCCAAGCTCGGCCCACAAACCGAAGAGTGCTATACCGAGAAGGAGGTACTCGCGTTCAACGTCACACGAAACAAGAAGAAAGCCATCAAGAAAACCAAGAAGTAATCCATCGACCCCTTATACTGTTTCCATTTCACATCCTTCACAAGGACTACACCATGTTCACTACCATCACCAAACTGCGCAACTCCAACGCCGAACAGTCCCGGGTCAACACTCTTGAAGACGCGCTCAAGAAGGTCAATTCAGCGTGGCAACCGGATAATCTCATTCCGATTCCTGCGGTCGCTCTGGACAACGTGGTCGAAGATGTTCAATGGGTTCTCAACGAAGCACGCGTACAGGTCGTCATCGACCCTGCGTTGAGTTCCAAACTCATGGATGCGCTCAACAAAGCGTATCCCAGTGGATATATCTCGGCCATGAAACGCAGCAAGCGCAGGACCATGGACGCAGTGCTGTCGGTGTACACTGAGACGTTGGGCCGAGATTTCCTAGTTGACCCGGTCAAGACCCTTGACGAGATCAAGGGGCAAGAACCGACACCTCAACAAACAACGGAACCGCCAACGGTGAATTCCGCAGTGGATCTCAACTCGCTGATGGACGCCATGTCCGCGCTGAACATCCATGACTTCGCTCGGGTTCTATTGATGGTGAAGGAACCCTCCGGTTGTATAATTAGTAGAGGTCAATGTAACGGGCTCGAAGTCTTCTTTGAACCAGGAGTGGTTGATATCGGTGTGTTGGCCAAAGAGATCCACTCGAACTCCTGATCTATACTCACTCTTCAATCGTTTCCAATCTACACCTTCAAGTAAGGACACACTGTGTACACCACTATTCAGCTCCTGAAAGAGCAAGAAGCTTGTCGCGATGGCTTTGCTACGGTTTTATCGTACTTCGGGGGAACCAAGGCGAACCACGAAACCGTCATCCCTCTGCACGCGCTACTGCTGGTCTCGGGTTTCGAGGACACGCTTTGGGCGCTCGCGAATGCGGCGATCATCGATCCTATCCAGTTCGAGGAGTTCAAACAAAAGTGGGCGGTTCAATTGTTTTGGGCGATGCTGTCTGATTCGAGTTCTGTCTACAGATACGCAACCGACCTGTTAGGCGGACCCCTCTTCTCTTCGGAAACGTTGTCCCGCACTCTAAGGAAAGTGGCCACGAAGAAAAAGACGCAACGAAGTCTCATCGAGAAGATATCTTCGATCAAGACCTACACTGACCTGAGGAATTTTATCTCCGAGTGCCGTCAGTACACATTTAATTCGCCTTTCTGGGAAAACGTAGTCAACTCTCAGGCGTGGGATATACCGGGCCAGTTCCTGGCAAGGATTCTCAAACTCTGCTCGACGGAGGGTCGAACTGGCGTTGTACCTATGGAGTATGCCAACGAGTATCTGTTCCAACCCAAGTACGTTGGAGGCAAGGACGAAATCATACGAGCCGCATCGTTGCTGTCCAACGATGACCCGTTTGGATGGGTCACTCAAATACCTTGTCGAAAGGGCAGTCAGATCACGATGAACAAGGACTCACTGTCCATTCGACTGCCACGGGAAAAGTTCCAGCAACAAGTTCTCCTGTTGCAAATGCACAGACTTCTTATTGAGAACCCTAACCTATCGGACTTTGATCCTGTTGTCGAGCTCGATTCAGATGTCAAAGAACATTCTGAACTGAAGGACGAAGCGACGCAAACCCTAAGATGCACTGACCCGGTGCGAGTACACGGAGGTACTCGTCGTGAGGTCTCGTGGGCAGATGATTTGTACAGCATCTAGGGAACGGAGCACCGTCGAACATCAACTCAATCCTATAACCATCACCGATGATAGCGATAGGGCTGATCTCACAAAGGACGATGTCGAGAACGAAGACGAACTATAAACTTCATTCAACACAATTCAACCTACTTCAAAGGAATCCATCATGAACAACGCCGACCAGATGTTGTACAGGGATACCCTGTTCGCCCTAGGCTATCTCGAGAAAGGTAACGTCTTCACGTTTGTCACTCCAGAACACGGCTTATCAAAACGACAAGATCAAGCTCTAACCTTTGCTTCTTGGCGTGAAGCTGTCGAGTACAGAGATAGTCTAGTCAAAGGAAATCATCCTAATGCGAAAGGATATGAGGCTGTCCGGTTATCCATGAGGGTACCATTCGGAAAACGAACAGACCTCAAGAAATCGATCGAGCTGTGTGTCAGTGACGCCAGAGCCAGAGAAACAAGCTGTCTAGACGAGATCGAAGCCATCAAGAACAAAGAGACCATTTCACCCAAAGACCTCAAGCGTGGATTCAAGGTCGCACGCAAGCTTGAGCGAGTACAGAAGTACCTTCAATTTCTCGAAGACCTCCAGAAAGGAAAATGAAATGCTACGTATCGAAAACCTGACCCCCGAAATCCTGCGCGGTATCGCTGGTGTTGTTGGCGAAACCACCTACCGTGAAGACGACGAGATCCCACCCGAAGTTCTACAGGAAGTTCGTGAACTGAACGCCTTCCAGGGTATCGATGCCTACCTGAAGGCGTTAGGTGTCGAAGGTCAAACAGGCAAGTTCATCCAGGCGGTCGATGAACTACGATCAGCCGAGTATTCGGATCAGGAACCTACGTGAACCTCATACACGAACCTCTTGATTTCAATTCGGAGCAGGCGATGAACGAGGACTTCGAAATCAGACAGTTCGTGTTTGATGCCACTCCAGCGTACGACATGATGGCGATCATTGAGCTCAATGACAGCGGCATTCCTATCACCAGGGAATGTCTTGTTCAGGGAGTGCATGTTCGCTTTCGTGACCTACCCATCTTCACCTTCTTTTGGGCTGACGACAGTGAGAAGGTATTGCACAACGGTTTCTACGTGAAGATTACCACGAGGGAAGGCTTGCTGTTACGCGACCTTCGTGGCGAGACGATTCACGAGATGACCCGCGTGCGCTTCTCACCCGAGTACCAAGTCATTCCCCAATCAGCTCAAATCATCCTCGAACAGGCTCGCCCTGTCTCGAAACCTCAACAAGGAGAGTATCGATGAGTCTCTTGCACAAGCTCTGCACTCGTTTCCCGTCACTGAACGCCGTGCTGAACGTGGCACCAAACGAAACACCGGTCGAGAACATCACCGGCGTCTTTCCCGAAGACCCTTCGTTGGAAGACAAGCGTGGTGAGCTCATTCAGAAGATGGGCCCGAAGTGGATCGGACATCCCGAGTACAAACACAAACCGCACTAGATAACAGGCGACGACATGAAGTTCTTGCTGACCGTGTACCTACCCGGTGTTCTAGCCGGGATTGCCAGCCTAGCTTTCCTGATCTACAACGGCGACTGGCAATGGCTTTTCTCTACTCTCATCTTCTGGATTCTTCTCTCTGGCCTGGGTATCGCGGTCGGATTCCATCGTATCTATTCTCATCGTTGCTATACCAATCTTGCACCGTGGCTGGACCGTCTGTTGTTGATCTGTGGTACGTTGGCCGGACAGGGTAGTTCGTTGACCTGGGTTTCGGTGCATCGAGGCTATCATCATCCGTTCACTGACACCTACCGTGACCCGCACACTCCGGTTCACGAGGGGTTCTGGTACGCGGTAATGCTCTGGTATCTGAAGGTCAACGACAAGACCATCAACCATCGATACGCCGTTAATCTGTTTCGACGACCCTTTCACGTCTTCATGCACAAGCATTACACGAAGGTACTGTACGGGTTCGTGATTGGGTTGGCTGTCATCTCGTGGTTGATATGGGGTCACTTCAAGCTAGTTGCCTACGGGTACCTCATTGCTCTGATGATCTCTATCCTGCAAGATAACCTGGTCAACTACTTCGGGCACGCGCCACGATGGGGGTATCGAAACTTCCCAAACGACATCGACCCTACTCAGAGTTCCAACTTCTGGTTGCTCGGCTATCTTGGCTTTGGACAAGGGTTCCACCAGAACCATCACGTCTATCCTGAGCGCTTTGACTTTGGAGTGAAGTGGTGGGAGTTCGACCCATGTCGTCTCTTCAAACCGTTATTGAACCTTGGAGGTATTGAACGCAAATGACCACTGAACTACAGAAGCTCCCACCGCTACCCTACGTTCGCTACCTTGACATCTACGGACAGTTCCAGCAGAACTGTCTGTTCGAGTACGGTGGGCATGTCTTCGATTGTCGAACGGTGCTCGATACCTTCGTGCCCGTCAGCGACGAACAGGTAGTCTTGGACCTCAACTACAAGCCGATATCATTGTCGGCTGAACAAGCCGAAGAACTGTCGTTGCTACGGCACTCAACACTCAAGGTCGCCTTGACCAAATACCATCTAGCGTACTCAAATGTCACTCACAGGAATCCTGACGGTCTATCAGAATAACGGACTCTTCGACTACGAACGGCTGGCACACTTCACCGCCGAGCGTGCCGGTCGCTTGTGGAACCTGCCGTTCGTGTCACTACCCACTCACTCCCAGGAAGGGTACAAGCGTACGTTCCCGGGTGAAGAAGGCGAGCATCCGTTTCTGAACAACGCTCAAATCGATGCTATGGCATGTTCACCGTTCGACGTGACCATCTTCATCGACGCTGACTTCGTGCCGGTGACTCGCTGGCTGCCGTTGATGGCCAAGACCATCAACTCAATCAAGCCTCTGATGTTCTTGTCCACACAGAATGTGCTGCGCGAGAACCTCATTGATGAATTGCGAAGTCTTCAGGTCAACCCGTTTCCGATCTGGTCAACGGTGTTGATCTATCAGATGGACTACGACCCTGAGTCGTTGACACAGCGTTTCTTCAACGGAATACGCAACGTACGGGACAACTGGGAGTTCTATGCCAAGCAAGTAGGAGTCAGCGAAACGCTGTACCGCAACGACTTTGCCTTCGCCATTGCTGCCCATCGTCTGCGAGTACCTCTGCACTATCTACCGTCTGAGTACAAGTGTCTGTTCACCTTCGATACGCCGTGCGAGGCGATAACGGATACCTCCTTCATCATGGAAGGTAAAGCTGTTCCGTACGACACTCATTGCATGAACAAGCGTTCGCTTCTCAACCTGATAGGTGACTCATGAGTCGTGACCTGCAGATTCGATTGGTCGAGGTTCAAGGTCTCACGATATACACTTGCAACACTTGCGGAGTACGTGCGTTTGGCGGCTTCGCCAAGGTGACTGTCCACTATCCGGAACTGACGTTGATCAACACGGCTGTCCAAAACCTTTCCAACAACTCGATGCCGTTTGGATGGGCGCGTTTTGGACGTGACACGCACAAGTGTCCCAAGTGTGTAAGGGAATGAGCCATGGATTGTGTGTTCTGTGAAGCACCCGCAAGAGAAGAGGGTTTCATTGAAATGCGTTTACGTGCAAACGGTGACGCTGTAATGCTTCAGTTCGTACATACGGTTTGTCCGGATTGCGGAGCTCTCTTTGAAACCGAGGAACAGTACGATAGGAACTTTGCGCGGTTGACACAGATACGTGAACTGCCTCAACCATAAGGAGCCAACGTGCGGATCATCTCCAGATGGCCTGACTACTATGACGGTGTCCAGTCGTACGGTCAAGACGAACGTATCTTGTATCATCGGGTAGCTCGTTCAGTTGATGTGCAACAAGACAAGCTGCTACGTTCCTGGTTCATGCTCGACGACAGACTGACTTACAACCAACTACACGTCTACCATCCATCTGCTACACGTGAGGGCATCACTGGTTTCATCGTAGGGGTCGGTGGCATCGTACATCCTGGCATCGCTCTGTACTTTGGATGCGAACCGACCTTTATATACTCGATGGAACAGTTCTGGGAGGAGATGAGCAGACGAGAGCTCACACACTCGACCTTCCTGGATAGCCTGGGCGACAACCACTTCAACGTCTACAAGTACAACCGTTCGGACCGTGGAGCTCGTTGGATCAAGAGTTTCGAAGAATGGTTGAAGCCGAAACCTACACCACCTGACTTTACTAAATGGTGCGTCGATAACAAAGCTCCAATCGTTGGTATCTGTCCGGACAACCGGAAGGTGGAATTCTTCTACGTCGAAGACGACTTCAAGCGCATCAGGGAGGTGCTTGGTACCTATAGAACAGAGGCGAAGTTGTACACCAACGTGTTGTCCGATGACCGTGCGGTCATTAACCCTTGTTTGAAGCGTGTTGAGTTCTTCCGATGCAAGGACGCCTACACCGTATATCAAGAACTTGACATGTTCATCAGCGGTGTCCTAGGTGAACCGGGTGTGCCCATGGTGGAGATCACCGATAAGGATCGTATCAAGCAGCACGGATTCGATGAATGGTCGTTCCGCAAGATTGGTAAGAATTCGAAGGTAAAACCATGAAGGAACAAGATGGACCCCATACAAGATTCCATACGCTTCCCGTTGGACGATGTAACCAACAAAGCCTACCGTTACGCTCGTGAGGCGCACGAGCTGGTCAAGCAGAAGCGCAAGTACACCAAGGAACCCTACATCACGCATCCGATAGCGGTAACCAACTCGATGTGGGATTTCTGTCAACAGCACCCTGACATCGGGTTCACCTCGGTACACTACGCGGGTGCGTTGCTCCATGACGTGTTGGAAGACACTTGTACTACCGAGCACTCGAAGGAAAGCCGACAGTCCGACATCCTTCAGTTGTGTGGAGTTGAGGTGCTGACGTTGGTGATTGGCCTCACCAATCCCTTCACTCCTCCCGAACACGGTAACCGCCACAAGCGAGTGCAGTTGGAACTAGCGCGTATCGAGCAGGAAAGCGCCGATGTCCACACCATCAAGTGCTTCGACTTGATACATAACACAGAGAGCATCGTTCAGCACGACCACTCGTTCGCTAGAGTGTATCTGCCAGAGAAGCGTGACACGCTGGAGGTGCTGACGAAGGCCGACAA
>Ga0268298_10004704_pt1 | contig 13165 bp, 6 predicted proteins | sample WWTPWeurt_MetaG_FD_194462 | JGI IMG/M metagenome (GOLD analysis project Ga0268298, IMG submission 194462) | Activated sludge microbial communities from WWTP in Nijmegen, Gelderland, Netherland - WWTP Weurt | ecosystem: Engineered > WWTP > Aerobic digester > Activated sludge | place: Netherlands... | reverse complement strand
CGAATTGGCGGCTGTGGCTGGATAATTTTAAAAATTCTGCCTGCAGCCCGGTTTCAATCTTGTTCAGTTCGTCTGTGTCTGTCGCCCGGGTTAAGACGATCAGCGGGAAATCAAAGACGCCTGGGCTGCTGCGAACCTGCTGAATACTTGCAATCCGGTCAATTTGTTCGTCGTTTTTGGACGGGTCTTTTACCGCCGTCCACATCCGCCGGGATTTTTCTTCCGAAAGAATTTTTTCGAAGTGCTCGTATTTATCTTCGTGAAAAGCGTCAATTAGAATCATCCCTGCGATCTCAGCCGGATATTGATTGGCATACCAGAGCGCGTTGAGCCCGCTCCACGAATGGGCGACCAGGATGTAGGGTGGCTGAAGGTCTGCGGATTGCAATAAGCAGCGCAGGTCGTGGATGATGTCCTGGCAAGTTCTTGGGGTTGAAGCCTTTTCGCTCTGCCCTAAACCGGCGCGGTCATAACTGAAAACTTTTGAAAAGCTGGCGGCTTCTGGCTGAACCTTTGCCCAATCTTCCATTCCCCCGCCCAGCCCGGATTCGAGAACAACAGTCGTTTGCCCCTCACCGGAAAGTAATCCAAATAAACGATGACCATTGACCACGGCATTGATTTTAAGGTCAACCATTTTTTCTCCTGATCGTCTTGAGGATACGGAATTATCCCCCGCCACGCCTGAAATCGTCAAGGACTTCATTGATAACGTTTCGGGCGCTGGCAGCTTTTTGCTGGTCGGTCTGGCGGTATTCCAACAGGGTGATCAGGGCCTTCCAGAGCGCCCAGCCGCGGGCCCGGGCCCAGGCTGCCAGGGGAAGGGCCAGACCGGAGCGGAAGGCATCTCGGCTGGCGCCGGAGAAGAGGGTCCAGGCGATGGTCAGGTCACAGGCCGGGTCGCCCACGGCCGAGGAGCCAAAGTCGATCACGGCGCTGAGCCGGCCGTTTTGGACGAGTAGATTGCCGGCGGCGATATCGCCGTGGACCCACACGGGGCGTCCGTCCCAGCGGGCGGCGAGGGCTGCCTGCCAGACTGCGGCGGCGGCTGGGGTGTCGATCTGGCCGGTCAGGGCGGTCAATGCGCTGTGGGTTTCGGCGGAGTAGACTTCCAGGGACTCGCCGCGGTAAAAGTTGTGCTGCCCGGGCGTAGGTCCACCGGCCGGGTCAATCTGCTGCAGGGCGGTCAGAAAGCGGACCAGGTCGGCCGCAAATTCGGGCAGGTCGGCGATGGTTTGAAGGGAGGCCGTTTCGCCTTCGATCCACTGGTAGACGGACCAGGACCAGGGGTAATTGGTGTCTGGTTTCCCCTGCGCCAGTGGGGCGGGGATGGGCAGCGGCAGGCGGGGGGCCAGCATGGGCAGCCAGCGCTGCTCTTTGGCTACCTGGGCCACATAGTGGGCGGCGCTGGGCAGGCGGATGCTCATGCTCTCGCCCAGGTGGAAGGTGCGGTTGTCCCAGCCGCTGACCGCGACCGGTTTAACGGGGAGGTGCGCCCAGTGCGGGAACTGGGCAGCCACCAGCCGGCGGGCCAGGTCGGCGTTGATGGCGGCCGGGGAAGGGTCAGGCTGCTGGTGGACTTCAGGCATCGAAGCGCCAAAAATCGGAGATCAGGCCGAGCTTTTCAAAAATCTGATGGGCTTCGGCCTTTGTGCGCCCCTTGAATTCGGGCGATAAGCGGTCATGGTACCATAATTTGGAGAGTTCCCAGACTTGCTCCACCGATAACAGCGCACCGGCGGGCATGTTCATTTGGGTACACCAGGCTGCTGCGTTCTCTTTCGACCGAAAGAGGAGAATATTTGCTCAGGTAAAGATTAAGTCGTCGTACCATTGGCGGCAGGGCAAAGGAAAATAGATCAGGTGATTTTTGCCGTCGACCCCGCCGTCCTTGACCTGTAAGGCGACGGTTTGCTGCAGATCGGCGTAACGGGCTTCGATCTGGACGTCGATCTTGAGGGCTGCCGCAATCCCAAACGCATCCCAGGCGCAGTTGGCCCACCACTGCTTTTGGGCGCTGGTCACCCGGTATCTTGTTGGGATGGCTGAAAATGGGTTGGCCATGCGAACGCTGTCTGTGCCAGGCTCCAGAAAGAGCATGTGGCGCTCGTGCAGTTTATGAAAGGAGCCCCGTACCGCTTCTTCTTTTGCGTTGAGCAGGCTGGCGGTTTGTTGAACCGATGGCGGGCTGCCGTGTTCGCCAAAATGCCGATAGATTTGGGTTCGGATTTTGAAATCAAGATCGGTGAGGTTTGAATCCATACGTTGCTCCGTTTTTTGCCGTCTGGCTGTGTGGTCTCAATTATACGCTTAACCGGGTTGGCGGCAAATCCAGCGCCGACAGCCGCAGACTTTCGCCCCAGGTAAACTGCAACATTACCCGAATTTATGGCGATTTAATGTCTGCCAACTTGACGGAATAGCTAGAAATTCATATAATTTTTTTATTAATGTATCATGAGTTTTTTGTGGCCGGTTGCTGCTCTGAGGTTTCGTATCTGCCGGAGATCGATCGACTGGATTTTACCCAGGTCCATTACGTTTACTGTATTCCAAACAGATAATTCCAGTTCCATTTTTCAAAACCCTTTGTATGGTATTTTGGCGACTTCGCCCAAAATACCATTTTGCTTTGTTGTTTAAAATTTTGTTCATCCAAATTTAGATCTGGGAGGCATCTGTGAAAAACAAACTGGTATCCATTCTGATCCTTACAGCCATGCTCATGGCGATGCTGCCGCCCCCTGCGGCGTTGGCGGCTGACACTCCAAATCTGCTTAAAGACATCAACATTACGTCTGCAAATTCCTCTCCAACCGAGCTTGTTTATTTGAACGGTTTTGTTTACTTCCAGGGGGATGATGGAATAAATGGGGTTGAACTGTGGAGAAGTGACGGCACGCAGGCCGGCACTACCCTGGTTAAAGATATCTGCCCAGGAGCGTGCTGGTCTTTTCCCTATCACCTGACCGTAGTGGGCAGCACGATCTTTTTTGCGGCTGATGAAGGAACCCATGGAATTGAACTGTGGAAAAGCGACGGCACAGAGGCTGGTACTGCGCTGGTCAAGGATATATTCCCTGGAGTGGGGCTTTCAAACCCCAAAAACATGAGGGGTGTGGACAGCACACTTTATTTTTCGGCTATTGATGGGACAACGGGTACTGAGCTGTGGAAAAGCGATGGCACAGAGGCTGGCACTACGCTGGTCAAAGATATCTGGTCTGGGTTCGTCAGTTCAAACCCGGAAAATCTGACCGAGATGGGCGGATTCGTCTACTTTCAGGCTTATAACGACACTTATGGCTCAGAACTGTGGAAGAGCGACGGTTCTGAAGCAGGCACAGTGCTGGTCAAAGATATCAACCCGGGGGGCTTCAACGCCAATCCATCTTTAATGACTGTGATTGGGAGTGAGTTCTTTTTCAGGGCGGAAAACTTAACCTATGGGGCTGAGCTTTGGAAGAGCGACGGTTCCGAGGCCGGCACCACCCTGGTTAAAGATATCAACCCGGGAGCGGGCTGGTCAAGCTTATTAAACCTGGCTGCGATGGGCGGGGAAGTTTATTTCTGGGCCGATGATGGCACAGTCGGCGGAGAGTTGTGGAAAAGTGATGGTACGGAATCCGGGACAGTGTTGGTCCGCGATATCAATGTAGGGCCGATTGGTTCGAGCCAGGAAAAAATGACCGTACTGGGGAGCGAGCTTTTTTTTCGGGCTTATGATGGGGTAAGTGGGAATGAATTGTGGAAAAGCAACGGTACAGAGGCTGGTACTGTGCAGGTCAAGGATATTAATCCAGGTGGAGATTCTTCGATGCCAGAGGAAATCACTGTAATGGGAAGCGGGCTCTATTTTCGAGCCGATAATGGTCTAAATGGCTATGAATTATGGAAAACCGACGGATTAGAGACTGGCACTGTGCTGATCAAAGACATTTACCCGGGAGCCACCGGTTCACTCCCAGGAAACATTTTCGCAATCGGAAGCAGCATTTTGTTCTCGGCGGACGATGGAACATTGGGGGTTGAGCTCTGGCAGAGCGATGGTACAGAGGCCGGCACAGGGGTTGTTAAGGACATCAACTCAACCACCAATTCCAGTTTTCCGAGTTATTTAACCGTTTTGGGGAGCAGTGTTTATTTTGCTGCGAATGACGTGACACATGGCGCTGAGCTGTGGACAAGCGCTGGTACAACCGGCGGTACCGTGCTGGTTCGTGACATTTATCCCGGATCGAACAGTTCAAACCCCAGTTATCTGGTCGTTTTTGACGGCATGCTCTATTTTCGAGCTAATGACGGGACCAACGGGAGTGAATTATGGAAGAGCGATGGTACAGAGGCTGGTACGGTGCTGGTCAAAGATATTAACCCGGGATCCAGCGGATCCGATCCTTATTACTTGACCGTCGCAGGAACCACACTTTTTTTTGTCGCATCGGATGGGACGAACGGAAATGAATTGTGGCAGAGCGATGGTACGGAGGCGGGAACTGTGCTGGTGAAGGATATCTACGCGGGCTCGAGTGATTCATACCCGGATTATTTGACTGCCCTGGGAAGCGAGATTTATTTCCAGGCCGATGACGGAATAAACGGTATGGAGCTGTGGAAGAGCAATGGAACCGAAGCCGGCACAGTGCTGGTCAGGGATATCTACCCGGATGGGAACGGCTCCTACCCGGCTTATATGACCGCTGTGGGGAGCGGGCTTTTTTTCCAGGCTGATGACGGAATAAACGGTGTGGAGCTGTGGAAGAGCGACGGCACTGAGGCAGGGACTGTCCTGCTAAAGGATATCAATTTTGAAGCGGGTAGTTCGTCCCCCGATTCGCTCATAGATTTTGGCGGAGTGCTCTATTTTCGGGCGAATGATGGGACGAATGGGGTTGAGCTGTGGAAGAGCAATGGCACAGAAGCTGGCACTGCCCTGGTCAAAGATATCAACGCGGGGGCAGGCGATTCGTACCCCGATTTTCTGACCCAGGTTGGCAGCGATCTCTATTTCGCGGCAGATGATGGGACGAATGGCGCGGAGTTGTGGAAAAGTAATGGTACCGAAGCCGGCACGCTGTTGGTTAAGGACATCCAGGCGGGAGTGAGCGGATCATCCCCCATCAATCTGATGAATGCGCGCGGTATACTTTATTTCCAGGCGAATGATGGGACGAACGGCGCTGAGCTGTGGATGAGTGATGGCAGCGAGGCTGGCACCGGGATGGTGTTTGATATCAACCCGGGAGCGGGCGGTTCATCTCCCAAGGATATGACCCTCCTTACTGGCAATCTGCTCTTTTCAGCCCAGGATGTGCCGCATGGCAATGAAATATGGATAATTATCGGGGCGACGACCGCCGTGCAGGGCGTGCAGTTTGCCACCCACAGCGCTGGGCTTAATTTCGCTCTGGCCGGGCTGCTGGTCAGCATGCTGGTTGGCATGTTGGCCTGGCTGGGCTGGCGGCACAGGTAATTCGTTTGCAGATCGCCCGCCACACGGATGTGTGGCGGGCGATCTGTTTTTGACCACAAAAATTACATTCAAAGTATCATCTCAGTAAGTGGGGGAAGTTGGGTGTTCTTTCGGGGCTTCGCCCCGAAAGAACACCCAACACCCCACTTTATTGGGAAGTTACCATTCAAACCGTTTTAGACCGGGAGGAATCGTGAAAAATAAGCTGGCATCCATTCTGATCATCACTGCTTTGCTCGTGGCCATGCTGCCGGCCCATACAGCCCTGGCGGCGGGTAAAGACCCGCCGATTATGGTCAAAGATATTAGCTCCCTTCCCGGGGGTTCCAATCCGGCGGTATTCGTCTCTGACAATAACTGGCTTTTTTTTACAGCAGATGACGGTGTCCATGGGCTGGAGCTATGGAAGAGCAGCGGGGCAGCAGACGGGACTGTGCTGGTGAAGGATATCTTACCTGGAGCGACTGGCTCGGGCGTAGATAATCTGACTGTGGTGGGCGGTACGCTCTTTTTTGTGGCCAATGATGGGACGAATGGCGCTGAATTGTGGAAGTCTGATGGCACGGATGCCGGTACTGTCATGGTCAAAGATATACGCCCAGGGGCGAGCGGCTCAAATCCCTATGCCCTGACTGTGGTGGACTTTACCCTCTTTTTTATTGCCAATGACGGTGTATCGGGTAACGAGGTGTGGACGAGCGACGGCACCTCAATCGGAACCGTGCTGATCAAGGATATTGCGGCCGGGGCGAGTAGTTCAATCCCGTTAAATCTGACTGCCATCAACGGCACGCTGTTTTTTTCTGCGGATGACGGGACAACAGGCAGTGAACTGTGGAAGAGCGATGGCACGCTGGACGGCACGGTGCTGGTCAAGGATATTAATCTGGGTTTACCGCCTTCGAATCCATATTATTTTAGAGCTGTTTCTGGTACGCTTTATTTTGATGTTTTGTATGACGCTGTAAACGGTAATGAACTGTGGAAAAGCGATGGCACAGCAGCTGGAACCGTGCTGGTCAAAGATATTAACCCAGGAACAGGCGGCTCAGCCCCATCAAACCTGACCGCGGTGGGCAGCACCCTCTATTTCGCTGCTGATGATGGGACGAATGGTATCGAGCTGTGGATGAGCGATGGGACTGCCTTTGGGACCACGCTGGTGAAAGATATCCATTCGGGCTTACCCGACTCGTCGCCCATGTACCTGACTGCGCTGGGCAGTACGGTCTTTTTTCAGGCAGATGATGGGCTGAACGGGGTTGAATTGTGGAAGAGTGACGGCAGCGCGGCTGGCACCAATCTGGTTTTGGACATCTATCCGGGTAACGATCCAAACAACTCATACCCCAGCGAGCTGGCTGTGGTGGGCAGCACACTCTATTTCCAGGCCGATGACGGAACACACGGTTCAGAGCTGTGGAAAAGCGATGGCACTGGGGGTGGGACGGTACTGGTCATGGATATCTTTCCAGGAATGGATAGTTCTACTCCATCGTATTTGATCGCAGTCGACGGTGCGCTGTTTTTTTCCGCCGATGACGGGCTGCACGGCTATGAACTTTGGACCAATTTCGGGGTGACCAAGGCTGTGGTTGGGCCGGGGCCGTTGTCTTTTGCGCCGTTTGACCTGAACATTTTTGTGGTGGATCGCGGTCCGGGCAACTGCCTGAGCAGCATTACGGGGCAGCAAGGTGAGACAAATCACCCCAATGCGGTAACTGCCAATCTGGAAACCGGGCGATATTGGACCATCACTCAGAACGGCTGTGCCGAGGGTCAGTTGTTCAATGTCTCCATCACTGTACCGCTGAGGAGCGTGCTGCAAGATGCGGAAGACAAGCTGTGCCGCTGGACGGGTTCGGCCTGGGACTGCGGCCTGACGGGCGATCACCTGGTGACGGCAACGGAGATCACCCGCGATAATGTTCATCAGTTCTCCACCTGGACGGTGGGCGCCAGTGTCGGGCCGAACGCGGTGCAGGATGTGCTGTTTGCGGTGAAGAACGGCGGGTTCGGCCTGCCGCTGATTGGGCTGCTGCTGGTCGGCACTCTGGCCTGGCTGGGCTGGAGGCGCAGGTAGTTGGTAGTGAGTCGCCCGCCACACGGATGTGTGGCGGGCGAGCTGTTTCAACCAGTCCCTGTTTTGGATATTCCTTATCCTTGAGGTGGGTATAATTATTCTATATATTCACGTCACCAATGTTCAGGCTTCATACAAAGGAATATCAGCATGCTGCGGAGTAAGTATATCTCGATCTTGCTTTCTGGTTTTATCATCCTGACTCTGGGCATTGCCATCAGTCAGCCGAATGGGCGGGCGCTGGCTGTGCCGCCGGTGGTGCTTAATTTCAATGACTCAGGGCCGGGCAGCCTGCGGGACGCGATTGCCAGCGCAGCGCCGGGCAGCACGATTAACTTCTCGGGCGGTTTGACATACCCGGGGACGATTGTCCTGACATCGAGCGAGCTGCTGATTGATAAAAATCTGACGATCACCGGCCCAGGCGCCGACAAGGTGACCCTGGACGCGGGTTACAATTCGCTCAATACCGGCTGCGCCGATACGAGCGCCTGCCGGGTTTTGAAAGTTACCAACAATGCTGTGGTTTCCATCAGTGGACTGACAATCAGCGGCGGGCGTTCGGCCTCGGGCAATACTGGCGTAGATGGCACTGCGGGAATCGATAGCATTGCCGGATGGGATGGCGGAAGCGGGAGCCCTGGTACTGCCGGACCGGACGGCGTTAATGGGGTTCCATTCGCCCTTGCTGGCACAGACGGCGGATGGGGTGAAGTGGGTCAGGCTGGTGGGGATGGCGGTATAGGCGAGCGGGGCATGGACGCCACTTCAGCCCAGGATGGCGGCAGCGGTGAGCCTGGCGGGGGTGTTTATGTGGATGTAAACGCAACTCTGACACTGGACGGCTGCCGGGTGACCGGCAATACCAGCGGCGACGGGGGTAACGGAGGCAAAGGCGGCGACGGCGGGCTGGGCGGGGATGGAGGCAAAGGCGGCGATGGCGGCAGCGGCGGGAATGGCGGCAATGGAGGGTATGCTTACGATGACGGATTTTCTCCAGCCAGCGGCGGAAGCGGCGGTGACGCAGGCGACGGCGGGGCGGGCGGTCTGGGCGGCTCGGGCGGAGATGGCGGGATGGGCGGCAATGGCGGCAAAGGCGGGGACGGCGGCTTTGGCGGCGGAATTTATAACGCCGGGACGCTCATTTTGACCAATTCGGAAATCAGCGCCAATCTGTCAGGCGGAGCCGGGGCTGGCGGCGCGGCTGGCCTGGGGGGGACAGCCGGTGCTGGCGGCTTTGGCGGGCTGGGCGGCAGTGCTGGCCTGGCAGGGGCGGGCAGAGCGGGCGTGTACGGCGGCATCAGCGGCTCAGATGGTCAATCTGGCACGCCGGGTTTTGACAATTCGTCAAATCAGAATACCTCTGGCACATGGGTTGGTGACGGCACAGCTGGAGCGGCGGGATTGGACGGCGACGGGGGCGGGGTGTACAACTCTGGCACGCTGTACGCCACCAATGTGACCTTCTCCAATAACAGTTCTGGCACCGGGACGGGCGGCGCAATCTACAACTTTTCGGGTGCGGTCGTTTCACTGGCCAATGTGACGGTGATCGACAGCGGTGGCGCGGCGGCATTTAGCAATGAAGGCACACTGGAAATCCGAAATTCGATCATCGGAGCGCAGGCTGGCGGCACAACCCTGTGTGAAAGCGTGGCGCCAACCGACCTGGGCAACAACCTGGATTTTGGCACAAGCTGCGGGTTTGGGCCTGCTTCGCTTTCGAGCACCGACCCGGCCCTGGATGCGCTGACCACCGGCCAGGTGACCAATTATTACCCGCTGCTGGCAGCCAGCCCGGCGGTGGACGGCGGGGCGGTCAGCGGGTGTGTGCTGGCCTCGGATGGGGCGACGGCCCTGACCAAAGACCAGCGCGGGCTGGAGCGGGCCGATTTGCGCTGCGATATTGGGGCGGTGGAGCTGGTTCCCTCGGACAGTCAGTTTGTCAGCGCCGCCCAGACCATTGCCCGCCCGGTTGCGGGTACGCCTGGTGTTTATTATTATGGCCCGGTCAATCTGCGGGTGGATCTGAAAACCCCGGCCGCTCTGACCCAGCTCAGTATCAAGCTGACCAGCAGCGCTCATCCGCATGAGGATGATGCTGGCGGCGGGGCATATATCCTGGACCGCTATTACACCATTACGCCTGCCGGGACGGGCTTGTATGCGGCTGAGGTTTGTGCGCTGTATACAGACGCCGATCTGGCACTGCTCCCGATCACGGCAGCCGAAGCGGATATGCGTCTCTGCCGCTGGGATGACCCAGCCTGGTCATGCCTGGAGCGAAGCGCCAGCAGCAGTACAGCGGATAACCTGGTGTGCGCAGCCACGAACCAGTTTTCGGAATGGGTGGTTGGGGTTGTGGGGCCAAACAATGTGGGGCTGGCGGCACTGAATGCCAGCACTCCCGCAGCCCCCTGGGCGCTGGCGGGGCTGGTGCTGGCAGCCCTGGCGCTGGCGGGGCTTGGGGCGTGCGCCTGGGCTGCGGCTGACCGGCGCAGATAGTTCTTTGCAGCTCGCCCGCCGCACGGTCGTGTGGCGGGCGAGCTGTTTTAAATTGGTCCTCGTTTTGGATATTCCTTTTGCCCTGGATGAATATAATTAATATATCTGTTATTCACCCATGTTCTGCTTTTTTGCAAAGGAATATCATCATGCTGCGGAATAAATTTCTCTCAATTTTGTTGTCTTGTGTAATTATTCTGTCCCTGGCGATTGCCGTCTGGCAGCCGAATGGGCAGGCGCTGGCTGTGCCGCCAACGGTGACCAGTTTCGCTGATGCTGGGCCGGGCAGCCTGCGCGGCGTGATTGCCAGCGCCACGCCGGGCAGCACCATCACCTTCTCAGGTGGGCTGACCTATCCCGGTACAATTGTCCTGACATCGGGCGAGCTGCTGATTGATAAAAATCTGACGATTACCGGCCCTGGGGCCGACAAGGTGACCCTGGACGCAGGTTACAATTCGCTCAATACCGGCTGCGCCGATACAGGCGCCTGCCGGGTAATCCAGGTTTCCAACAATGCTGTGGTTTCCATCAGCGGGCTGACAATCAGCGGCGGGCGCTCTGCTTCTGGGGCAACCGGCTCGACCGGGTCTACCGGAACGGATGGCACCCCGGGCATAGATGGTTTCGGCGGATCTCCGGGGAACGATGGGGTGAATGGCGACAGTGGGGATGCGGGCCATATTGACGGCTGGAATGGCCTACCAGGTGAAGCGGGCGGAAATGGCTTTGATGGCGACTTCGGCGGATTTGGTGGGGATGGCGGGTTCGCCGGGATGGGCGGGGATGCCGAGCCGGGCGGCGGGGTGTATGTGGGTGTCGGTTCAACCCTGACGATGGATGGCTGCCGGATAACGGGCAACACCACCGGTGACGGAGGCGCTGGCGGAGTCGGCGGCGACGGCGGGATGGGCGGGACCGGCGGAAAAGGCGGCGACGGCGGCATGGGCGGGTTCGGCGGTTTTGGCGGAAATGGCTATGACGATGGTCAGGGAACGGCTGCCAATGGCGGCGACGGCAGCGACGGCGGCGACGGCGGATCGGGCGGTCAGGGCGGCATGGGGGGCGACGGCGGCATGGGCGGGGATGGCGGTATGGGCGGGCAGGGCGGCTTTGGCGGTGGAATTTATAATGCCGGCACGCTCATTTTGCTCAATTCGGAAATCAGCGCCAACCTGGTAGGCGGCGCCGGCCCGGGCGGCTCTGGTGGGTTTGGCGGTGCCGGGGGAGATGGCGGCTTTGGCGGCTGGGCTGGCAATTCTGGGATGGAAGGGAGGGGTGGTGTGGGCGTCAACGGAGGCTCTGATGGCCAGGATGGTAATGCCGGCCTTAATGGGAACGACTATTCTGCGGACCAGGCTTTTTCCGGGACGACGAACAGCGACGGTATACCCGGTTCTTCAGGCTATGACGGCGATGGAGGCGGGGTGTACAACTCTGGTACGCTGTATGCCACCAATGTGACCTTTACGGATAATAACTCTGGCGCCGGGACCGGCGCCGCGATTTACAATTATTTTGGCGCCAACGTAAATCTGGCCAATGTGACGGTGGTCAACAACAGCGGTGTGGCTGCTTTGAGCAACGATGGCAACCTGGAGATGCGCAATTCGATTATCGGAGCGCAGGCTGGCGGCACAACCCTGTGTGAAAGTGTGACGCCGAGTGACATGGGCAATAACCTGGATTTTGGCGCGAGCTGTGGGTTTGGTGCCACTTCGCTTTCGGATACCGATCCGGGTCTGGATACGCTGACCACCAACCAGCCGACCAATTATTACCCGCTGCTGGCAGCCAGCCCGGCGGTGGACGGCGGGGCGGTCAGCGGCTGTGTGCTGGCTTCGGATGGCGCGACGGTCCTCACCAGGGATCAGCGCGCTCAGGAACGTGGCGATTTGCGCTGTGATATTGGGGCTTTTGAGCTGGCTGCCTCGGACAGCCAGTTTACCGGCGCGGCGCAGACGATTACCCGCTCGATTTCAGAACTGCCCGCGGTCTATTATTATGGTCCGGCTAATCTGCGGGTGGATCTGACCGCACCGGCCTCCCTGTTCAGTCTGGCGGTCAAGCTGACCAGCAGCGCCCATCCGCATGAGGATGACGCTGGCGGCGGGGCGTATATCCTGGATCGTTATTTCACGATTACCCCGGGTGGGACCGGCGCTTATGCGGCTGAGGTTTGTGCGCTGTATACAGACGCCGACCTGGCGCTGCTCCCGATCACGATAACCGAAGCGGACATGCGGCTCTGCCGCTGGGATGACCCGAACTGGTCGTGCCTGGAGCGCAGCGTCAGCAGCAGCACGGCGGATAACCTGGTGTGCGCCAATACGGGCCAGTTTTCGGAATGGGTGCTGGGGGTTGTCGGGCCAAACAAGGTGGGGCTGACTGCGCTGAATGCCAGCACACCCGCAGCCCCCTGGGCTCTGGCGGGGCTGGCGCTGGCGGCGTTTGGGGCGTGCGCCTGGGCAGCCAGTCGCTCGGAGGAGTAAAGGGCGAGGGCTAATCAAAACGCAAGGACGCCAGGCACGCCGATAGGTGCGGCGCACTTCATACCGATGGGTTATGCACACAATCAGGCATAAAGTGCGCTGCACCTTCCTGGGTGCGTGAGCTGAAAATGCAAGAGCAGCTTTTTGGGGCCGGGCGGACAGAAGCACATTCTCGGAAAATTATATATTTCGATTTCGCCACCGCAATTGGAAAGGTGAGCCTATAATTATTGTGTCCGTTGTTTTCAAACTTATGTTCCGGCTTTTTTCAAAGGGATTTCATCATGCTGCCGAAGAAGAGACTCGCGATCCTGTTTTCAGGTTTAATCATCCTGTCCCTGGCGTTTGCCATCTGGCAGCCGAATGGGCGTGCGCTGGCTGTGCCGCCAACGGTGACCAGTTTCGCTGATACTGGGCCGGGCAGCCTGCGCAGCGTGATTGCAGGCGCCGCTCCGGGCAGCACCATCACCTTCTCCGGCGGGCTGCCTTACCCCGGTACGATTGTCCTCACATCGGGCGAGCTGCTGATCGATAAGAATCTGACGATTATCGGCCCTGGGGCCGACAGGCTGACCCTGGACGCTGGTTACAATTCGACCAACATTGGCTGTG
>Ga0268298_10004702_pt1 | contig 13166 bp, 6 predicted proteins | sample WWTPWeurt_MetaG_FD_194462 | JGI IMG/M metagenome (GOLD analysis project Ga0268298, IMG submission 194462) | Activated sludge microbial communities from WWTP in Nijmegen, Gelderland, Netherland - WWTP Weurt | ecosystem: Engineered > WWTP > Aerobic digester > Activated sludge | place: Netherlands... | reverse complement strand
TGCAAAATCATAAATTCTTGTTTACTTTTTCAACATTACCATTCGAAATAGCACTTCGCCGCCCTCTCATCCCCAACAAGTTGGGGACGGGTTCGAATCTTACCATTAAACCTATTCTTGGTTAAATTAAATTAAGGAAGAATTATCAGTTTTCGATTAACCGTAAATTTATTATTAGATAAACTGATTAGGTAAATTCCTGGTGTAATCCCACTAAGTTCAATCTTTTTTGATACTTCACCAATATTGCCCTGTAAAAGTTTATTGCCTTGAATGTCGTATATCACGTAATAATTAAAAACTTCTTTACTATTTACAAGGATCAAATGATCCTTTGCAGGATTGGGATAAAGTAAAATCTCGGTATTTAGATCTGTCCCCAAAATAGTGGTGGATACAGAACCACAATCTCTTTTTTGTTCAAGTGCTGATTTAATCAAATTCATATTTGCTCCGATATCTTTGCCATCAGATCCATTCTGGAAATATGGACTCGAATTTTCCAATCGATAATTTAAATAATTTGAACTACCATTTGCAAAATCAATAAAACCAATTGTATTTGTATTGTTTGGAAAATAATTTTTACTTACTCCTGAAAAGTTTGTGTATTTTCCGGAATCCCCTTTTATCAAAACATTCTTATGAAACCGTTTATTGGCATCGGTTATGTCCGCAAAATAATTCGCGATAGTGGCATTTCCTTGACTAAATCCGGGTCCGTAAATTCCCTGGTATCCACCTGCAGATATAAAACTGTTGGATAGATTATTGGTATATACTAATCCATTCATTTTTTTGTATGCCCATGTGATCGATCCGGTATGAAAAATAGTATTGTGATCTATAATTACATTTTCCGGTTCTCCGATATGAAAAGCAGTGCCCATGTTCGGTCCGGCATTATTTTGATCCCCGTACAACATGCCATTAATATCTTCAAATAAATTATTACTTATTCTAATTCTCTTTGACCGAATTCCTTTTCCATCATCTGATCCTGAAATCGAAATACCACCGCCGGTATGTTTGATGATATTATTTCGAATAGTGATATCACTCACTTCTGCTTGGGGTGAGCCCCCATTCTCCGTCCTGATGGTGAGCAGTATGGCATAGCCACTTTGACCAATTGGAAGATCAGCCCAACAGTTTTCCAAAGTATTACCTTCCAACAATACCCGTTTACCTGTTTTTAATTCAAAAATATTTTTTACCGTCCAATGCTTTCCTGCATAATTTGGATCCCCTACCCTCCAGGACTTGGGTTTAAAAAAATGATTCTGCCTGATTTCAACATCTGAAGGAACTAAGCCAGGTATTGCTGCTGCACCACCCCCAAATAGAATATTCTCTCCGGATGCCTCCAGGTAATTATTTAGAATTTTAAAAGGACCGGGACCATTAATACAGGATATTGCCTGTGCGTCAAATCCAATGCTGTGAAAATCTGAAATGTGACAATCAATCACCGCGGAGTATGCACAATCCATTCGGACACCATATTTCATAATATCCCCCTTCGTATGACCATGAATAAAACAACGATCAAGGATCAAGTGATGGGGTACTTTTGAGAACTGATTTTGTTGATTTGATCCATCACCTAAATTGATTAATCCGTAACTATTTATAACCTTCTCATCTGCTTTAATTTCCAATCCGACCAACCGGTAATGATGAGTACCAATTTCAGTTTTAAAGCATGGAACGCCGGATAAATTGTCCGTTATTACTTTCGGCAAAGCATCTGTTTGGTATGGATACTTTTGGTCACCGGTCATTTGAAATGGCATTATCCTGTTCCCTTCAACAGGAAGCAAATCCATTTTTGATGACATCACAATAATCCATTTTTCACTTTGCTGCTTCGCTGGTAATAAGAAACTTCCTTTAAAATCAACGCCTGCATCCAATATAATAATTGTGCCTGGCAAAGCCTGGTTTAAGGCCAATTGCAAATTGTTAAAATCTCTGCCTACTGGTCCCACAGAAATTCTTTTGTAACCTGTTGTATCTGGAAAACAGGTGATCACGGAATCTGTGAAAGGAAGAAATGAGGTGTCCACCTGACCATAAAGTTCCATTATTGAAATCAGTAGCAGTAATAACTTTAGACAATATTTAACCATGGATTTAATTTTTTTGGATTGAAACAAACTTAAGGTCGATTTATAACAATATTATCTTTACGTTCAAACGAATCATGAATTTACAAAATCTAAAATAAAACATTTAATGCTTATTTTTTACACACTAACAAAAATTGATCTAAACTCTTAGTGGATCAAATATTCTTGAATTAAATAATCTATGGAAGAATGCGATGTCTATTAATAATTAGGTCAACAGATCTGAAATCTAAATTAAAAAAATTACACCTTAAATTATTCTTTACATGATCATTCTTGCGAGAAAAAACAAAACTGCACTGATGATCATCGTGGCAGGCAGTGTAAGTACCCAGGCCAATACAATATTTTTGATCGTTGAGGCTTGAAGGTTTTTAATTCCCTTTGTTGCAACCATTGCTCCTGCAACACCCGAAGACAATACATGTGTAGTAGATACAGGAAGACCCAATCCGGAAGCAAGACCTATGGTGCTGGATGCAATTAATTCTGCCGATGCGCCTTCTGCGTAGGTCATGTGTCGCTTACCTATTTTCTCACCTATGGTAACCACAATTCTCCGCCATCCAATCATGGTCCCAATACCCAAAGAAATGGATATCGCAAGTATGATCCAAAACGGAACGTAATTAGTGTTATGATTAAAATAAGCGATTTCTGATTTAATTAACTTACGGTTACTATGAGAAGAAATGGCATTTGGTTCTGCAAGTATCAATTTTAACTCTTTAGCTAAAACATTCATTTCCTTTCGCACGCGCATCACTTCTTTATTGCTGTTGGCGTCCAACTTACGTACATCATCAGCAAATCCTGCAATATTTTCTGCACGGGCACAAAGAATTCGTTCTAACTCAAAATTCTGAGTCGATTCTTTCACCAAAACCTTTTCCAACACAACCATTCTGTTGATGCATTCATCCTTATTAAACTCAGGTGCTAAGGCAAACTTGGTCGGTACAAAAGCAAGCAGAACAATCAGCATCAATCCCACTCCCTTCTGACCGTCATTGGAACCATGAAAAAAACTCACCAATGTACAGGTTACGATCAGCAGACCGCGAATCCATATTGGAGGCTTACTGTCAGGTTCCGGTTCTTTAAAAATGGCTTTATCCACCACATTTCTCTTTAATATAAACATCAAGGCTATGGCCATGGTAAATCCAAAGAGTGGAGAAAACAGCAAGGCATTCCCAATTTTGAAAGCCTCGTTCCAATTGACACCAGCTTTAAGATTATTGTCCGGCACCAGAGTAAATGCTATTCCAACCCCAAGTAAGGAACCAATTAAAGTATGCGAACTGGAACAAGGAATTCCAAAATACCAAGTTCCAAGGTTCCAAATAATTGCTCCAATAAGTGCTGAAGCGACCATGGCAATGGCCTCATTTGTGCTCCTGCTTAGTACAGATTCCAATGGTAGCAGCTGGGCTATTTTAGTGGCTACTGCCATGCCAAAAATATAACTGCTCGAAATTACACCCAAAAAATTCATTAATCCTGACCAAATTACAGCCTGTATAGGCTTTAAAGACTTGGTATAAATCACAGTAGCTACTGCATTGGCGGTATCATGAAAACCATTTACAAACTCAAAAATGCACACTAATAAAATACATACCACAAAACTAAAAAGCAAGGTACCTTCTAACCCAAATTCAAATTCCAACATGGCTGCCCTAATTAAGACCTAAATATAATCTCAAATGTTTATCTACTTAGCCAATATTAAGAAATTATGAACAAATTGTTAAGTGGCGTTCAAAATTACGAGGAATCAAAGTGATAAATCTTAAATAGAACCCTTTTAAACTGAATTTTGTTAACTTCAGTAATGAAACGAAATAAGAAAAACAAAAGAACACAGGATCTTTTAAGCAACAGTAAACTTTTAAGGTTTTTTGCGGACAATAAGGATAAGGCTTATGGTATAAGTGCAATTAAACGCAGGCTTAGATTGGATAAGCTAGGCAATCTGTTGGAATTACTGGAAACGCTGGAACATAAAAAACTCATCGAAAGAGTATCTCCCGGAAAATGGATTTATAAAGGATTTGCTGCACAACCGCTCAAAGGAAAAGAAGAAATCTATGAGGGTGTGGTGGATGTCGCCCGTGCAGGTTTTGCTTACATCCTTTGTAAGGGCCTTAGTAGAGATATTTTTGTGAGCCAGAAAAACCTTTTTGGCGCACAAGATGGTGATTTTGTCCAGGTGCGTGTGGTCAGAATGTACATGAACAAACCTGAAGGGGTGGTTACAAAAGTTCTGCAAAGGTCAAGAACCCAGTTTGTGGGTGTTTACCGTGCCCATAAGAACCATTCCGTCGTTCTCCTGGAAAATGCAGGCCAGATCATGGAGATTTTCCTTCAAAATGATGCCTTGGATGGATTGGTGGACTTTGATCGTGTGGTGGTTGAAATTACACACTGGAAACAAAAACCGGGGGACAAAATGCAAGGGAGGGTCGTTCGCACCCTTGGCCAGGAGAAAACCATTAATATGGAAATGGAATCCATACTTGCCGGAGCCGGTTTCCCTTTAGACTTTCCATCCGCGGTGTTGCATGAAGCATCAGAAATTGTGGAACATGAATACGACCTTGAAGAAAGAAGAGATTTTAGAGAAATTACCACTTTTACAATTGATCCTGTTGACGCCAAAGATTTCGACGATGCGCTCTCCTATTCGCGGACAGAGGATGGACTACTTGAAATCGGAATTCACATCGCAGATGTAAGCCATTTCGTTAAGTCTGATTCCGCACTTGACAAAGAGGCTTTGAAAAGAGGTAATTCTGTTTATCTGGTAGATCGAGTGCTTCCCATGTTGCCGGAGAAATTGTCCAATGAACTATGTTCCCTTCGTCCTAATGAAGATAAACTTACTTTTTCCGTTGTATTTACCTACGACGAAGAAATGAATATTAAAAAACACTGGATAGGAAAATCTGTCATTCACAGCAAACGTAGATTTACTTATGAAGAGGTTCAGGAAATTCTCCATGGTAAAGTAGGGGACTTTGTACTCGAACTAAATCACCTGAATGATATAGCCAAACACACCCGAAAGGAAAGACTTCGCAACGGCGCCATTGACTTTGAATCAGATGAGGTTAGGTTCAAACTGGATGAAGCTGGTCTTCCAAAAGAATTGTTTGTGAAACAAAGGCTGGATGCCCACATGCTGATAGAAGAATTTATGCTGTTGGCAAATAAATACGTGGCACACTTCATGGCTTTCAAAAATAAAAGCATTCCAGTGCCCTTTGTATATCGTATCCATGATCTTCCGGACCCTGATAAACTTCAGGATTTTATGGTTTTTGCACATGAACTTGGTGTTAAGCTGGACCTCAGCACCCCAAAGAAAATTTCCAAATCCCTGAATCAACTTGCAGAATTAATTAAAGAAAATGAAGACTTAAAAATTCTGCAACCTTTGGCAATACGCACAATGGCAAAAGCAGAATACAATCCTAATAATATAGGACATTATGGTTTAGCTTTTGAATATTATACCCATTTTACCTCGCCGATCAGACGATATGCAGATTTAATGGTACACCGGATCTTGTTCGACAATCTCAAAAAAGAAAAAAGATATCGTTTGGATACTATCGAAGCACAATGCAGGTATATTTCATCACAGGAACGTAAAGCAATGGAAGCAGAGCGAGAATCCATAAGATATTTTCAGGTGTTCTATCTTAAAGACAAAATCGGAGAAATTTATGATGGCAGAATAACCGGCATGAATGATCGTGGATTTTATGTTCAGCTTATTGAGAATCAATGTGAAGGTGTATTACTACTGGATGATATGGACGATCAGATCGAAGTTAAGAAGAATCGTTTATCTGCCAGTTCATCCATTTCAGACCAACAATGGAAAATGGGAGACCACATTAAAGTAAAAATTGTTTCTGCGGATCTAGATGATAGAGAATTGGTCTTTAGTCTGGAAACAAACAGCAATTAATTGGTAATGTGAATTTTGTTAAATAAAGTTTCCTGATCTGAAAATGCAATGACAAAATAGATTCCCTTAGGAAAAGTGCTGACATCAAACTCAAGCCCTAATAGGCTATCCTCACTCGATATGGACTCCGTTACCAGCTTTCCCCTACAATCATAAATTTTACAAGAAAAAATTCGTCCTCTGGTATTGTTAATAATGATTTGGCCGGTCTTTTCGTGATAGGCGCTTTGCCAATAAAGTTTCATGGATCTTTCATCCACCCTTGCAGGGACAAAATCTCTCGGTTTTATTTTTGGCCCAGTATATTCGTAAGCGCCTAAATCTACTTGTGATCCCAGCAGTCTGTTGGAACCTACAAAGTCATAGGCAGTTATTTGCGTATTCGTCCCTGCGTTAATTGCAGGACTCTTTGGTCTAAGATTGAAATCCAGAAAAGTTTCATTATTGTTGGCTCGGACAAACATCGGATCAGCTACCAAATCATTTATTCCCTGGTCAAATCCAGAAGAATTAAAATAAAGATTATGGCTTAAAGTAAAATTTTCAATATTGGTGATTTTGTTTCCAAGCTTTCCCTGATTGGCAAAAAATATATTGTTTATGATTCTTGAATTTTTGACATTGCGCACGAATATTTCTCCACAATTTACTTGCTTGTTTCGATTGTTTCTAAAACAAGTATTGTTCAACACATCAACCTTGTTACTTTCATAAATATCTATTGCAACGCCTCCATTGTTATAAATAACATTATTGGATACCAGACTCTGCATTTGATAACCTTGTATACCTTGTACCCCCGTAGCATACCTATTGTCCCTAATGGATATACCGCTTGCGGAATAAGTTTTTTCACAGGATTCAATTTCTTTTTCCAACCTTGAATACCTGCGATGATTATAAATTGTATTGGCATTAATGAAATTGTGATAACCTTCACGGCTATCCAATTCAACTAAAAATTGGATTCGTATACCACCATTATTGGTCAGACTAAGTTCCCCATTATCATGAATCTGGTTATAGGAAATAGTAAGATAATCTGCATGGTTAACCATTATTCCTGTTCCCGGACAATTATGAATAAAATTATTGTAGATCTTAATGTGGTGTGAAATTTTTTCCCGAGAAGCTACCCGTTCAACAAGAATGCCGTTTCCTTTGGAAGTCAAATGATCAGGCATTGCTTCGTGGGCCTGTTTTTCAAAATGATGCAAATCCATCATGATGTCAAATCCTTCAATGGAAATATAAGAAGCGGATTCAATGACAATTCCTGCCTCTCCCGTGACAAGTACCACAGGCCGATCAACGCCTAAATTCTTATAAGTTATCCAGTTATTTTCTGTCCCGGAACGACGGACTTTTAAAACAGATTTCTCTTTTGAACTATAGCTTCCACTGTCTACAAATATGGTATCTCCGGGCAAACTTACATCAGAAGCTTTTTGCAAACTGGAAAAAGCATCTGTTAAATTTATGCCGCTATTGTTGTCATTACCTTTTGGTGATACATACAACGCCCTCGATTGCGATTCAAGAATCGGGAGAAATATCCAGGCACAAATTATTAAATATCGAATCGGCATATGAAGGAAGGTTTAATAGTTAGAGAATGTAAACCCCTAATTCGCTGCAAACTTAAGGAGAAAACCAAAGATTAAACGTTTCTCAGAAGAATCCCACCTAACTAAAAAAAGCACCCCAACTTGGAGTGCCTTTTTCATCGGCGTTCTTGACGCAACTTTACTTCTTTAATCTCTCATGATCTGATACAAATATACCTGAATCAACAAGCATTATACATCAGGTAAAACCATGATATTTAAAAAATCAGGGTTTACCCCTAAATTTTGAAAGCTTAAAATGAGGCACAAAAAAATAAATCTGTATTATTTATGTAAGATTTTGTCGGATATCTTTTGAGGATAGGTGAAAACCATTAATTTTGCACTCCCTTTGGGGAAATTGACCCATGGTGTAATGGCAGCACTGCAGATTTTGATTCTGCCTGTTAAGGTTCGAGTCCTTATGGGTCAACTTAAAAGCCCTCTAGCTTCAAGCAGAGGGCTTTTAAATTTTACACCCTTTTCCTGCAGGTATAATGCTATGCATTCATGATCGGCTTTCCTTTTCGATGAAATTCCCAACCTTATTATTTATAAATTGCTCACTTAGCGCATCAATATCTATATTTTTACCCAGTAAAACTGAATCATGAAATGCCTTTTGTTAAGATCTGCCTGTCTTATCTCGTTTGTCTTCTTGACTAACTGCACAAGGGAGGTACGTTTTCCACCGTTTGACAAAACCAATGCCTACAGCAAGGTTCGGGAGCAGGTTAAATTTGGGTCAAGGGTGCCAAATTCGGAAGCACACCGCAAGTGTCGTGCGTGGTTCAAAACAGTTTTTGAATCCCATGGGGCTAAAGTTGTCATGCAGGATTTTAAACCTAAGGCATTTGATGGTCAGATTTTAGACGGCATGAACATCATTGCTAGCCATAATCATAATGCCAAACATAGGATTATTCTTGCCGCACATTGGGACTCCAGACCCTTTTCAGATCAGGATCCGGACAGCTTAAACCGCAAAACTCCGGTACTGGGAGCAGATGATGGGGCTAGTGGTGTCGGTATACTCCTGGAGATATCAAGAATCATCCATGAAAATCCTTTGAAAAATTTAGGCATTGACATCATTCTTTTTGATTGCGAGGACTATGGTCAGGATGGTGGTCAAATGGAAAGTTGGTGCTTGGGAAGTCAGTATTGGGCTTCTCACCTTCATATTGCAGGCTATAAAGCAGACTATGGTATATTGTTGGATATGGTAGGTGCCAAGGATGCAACTTTCTGCAAAGACTATTATTCCTTGCAGTTTGCGCCCAAGGTTGTGGAAAAAGTATGGCGGATAGCAAATGAAGAACATTTGTCAAATTTCTTCATTGAAAAAAATGGTGAACCCATCATCGATGATCATATTTTCGTCAATAAGGATGCTCAAATCCCAATGATTGATGTTATTAATAGGCCCCTTACCAGTAAAACTGGCTTTCCATATCATTGGCATACTCAAAAAGACAATATGGATGCTATTGATCCAGCTACCTTGGATGCAGTGGGAAGAGTTCTGGTAAAATTAATTTATTTGGAAGAAGCCGGTAAAATATAAATGTTTGGGTTTTTAAAATCTACAAACCAAAGGAATAAATAATCACCTTCAAATAAATATGATTTCTCCTATCCGATAATTTGTTTGATTCAAAAACTATCTAAATATTTCAACAGGAAAATAGACCATCGGGGAACGACCACTTATAGCAATTCTTAACAAAAAAACTCCTGCTTGATCTGGTCTTTGTATAAGCCATTCATTTCCTGATTCATGAATTGACTCAGCGGATTGCAATTGCCCTAATGAATTCACCCAAAAAAACGATGGTTTCTCATCACCAGTCAATTCACTGGCAATAAAATGTACCATATCGACATCTCCGGGAACAGGATTTGGATAAACTTTAATGAGGTTTTCTGCAGGTACAACAGAGCCGGTCTGATTCCGAATTTCATAGAAGAATTTTTTACTGCACTGATTAGCATCCAACACCTCCAATTGGTAAATACCAGGCCCCAGATTGGTAATTTTAGATTGATTTGAACCAGTGCTCCAATGATATTGGTAAGGTGGTAGACCATCCGTTATAAATACTTCGATTGTGCCTGAATTATTACCCAGATCATTTTGAATTATAGCATTGTCTTTTAATTCGGAAATTTCCAGATGAAGGTAAACCACAGAATCGCAACCTCCCTGATTAACCAACCGTTGAGGATAAACCCCTCTTTCAAAGTACAATTGGCCATTCCACTCGAAAGGCATCCCTTTACAAATTTTACTATAAAAATGGTCAGTAGAATTTTCAATTATTTCTACGTGCACCAGGACTAATGAATCACATGCGTTTTGACTAAATCCCATTAACAATATAGAATCGCTGGTATGATTTACATCAAATCTGCGTCCATGAATGTCAACAAATTTATTTTCGCATAACGTAAGGTTATAAATCCCTGTTTGGGGTAAACAGGCTAACGTATCGTGATTCACATTCAATTTCAAGGATGGCAATTCGGCATTTTCCACAATGCTGGAGTAAACTCCACCATGGATGCTATTGTTAAAACTCTGTATCGAACAATCCTTACCATTGCCAACATTAGAATTGTTCCTTAACCAACTAACTTTATTATTAGCCACAGATCCATCAATAGATACAGTCATTGTGTGTCTGGATCCAGGATTAAGATAATAGCGATTCCCAACATTAAAGTCCCGCTGAGGCGAATAATAAAACTCAGCAGAGGAATTCAATTTGCTTTGGTATAATGGAAGCAAATCTTCAAAAGTAAATTTATTAGAAGAGACATCCAGAAGTCTATACCATGTATTTTGAAGTTTTGGGATTCCTGTAAAGTAGTTATCATTCAAATATATGATCTGAAGGTTTGTTAATTGATCCAGACTTGATGGTACCGGTCCATCCAATTGATTGCTCTGAAGTGAAATTTCAGTCAACTGGGTAAGTTGACCAATTTCTACAGGTAGAGTTCCAGTCAAACTATTTTGACCCAATCTTAGTTTTTCGAGATTTTTTAGACTGGCAATTTGGGAAGGTATTCTACCGCTAAACTTATTTTTTCTGAGGTTTAGGTCCTTTAATTTTGTCAACTGAAAAAGCTCTGGAATCAACTCGCCGGAAAGTTGATTTTCAGATAATACTAAAGATTCTAGTTTGGTCAGCTTTGAAATAGAAGGATTTAATTTTCCGGAAAAAAAATTATAGGAAAAATCCAATTGTGTTAAATCGTTCAGGTTGTAAAGTTCATTCGGAATGTTACCTTTTAAGTTACAAAAACTCAAATTAAGATATTTGAGATGAGTCATCCCCAGAAGGAGCATTGGAAAAAGGTATCCCTGGGTTTTAAGGCCCGAATTTTCAAAATTTATGTATTCTATAAAACAGCCATCCGCACTAAGTCTTACCCTGAGAGGGTCAATCCTATCCAGTGGTTTGGAAAAATCCCATTCATACATCAAGCCTTTGTGCTCAAGACTATTGTAGAACTTTACTAAAAACAAACTATCAGATTGTCTGGTATCCGAACAACTCTGTCCAGAAATTTGGAAGAAACCGATTGCAAGCAATAAAAATAAAAAGTTCCTATGCATCAGGTTGGTAATTCTTACTCCCTTGTTGGAATATGTTCAAATGGCCCCCAAAGAAATGACATATAATTAAACAATCCAAAGATTTTCAACACTTTATAATATGCATACAAGTTATAATATATAGATTATCTCATTTTAATTGTTTTAAAAATTATAGATAATTATATGTAACAAATTAACCGAATTCAGATTTTTTTGAATCGAAGAAATAGGAACGAAACAAACTATAATATCCTGGTTTTGGAACCTATAAATCATCCGGCAAATAGGGTAAATGGAATTAACCAATACACCGAGGAAGATCCCTTCTGAAATCTAAATATTTCTCCTAAACAATTAAATGATGAATTCGCTGAGGAATAAATTCTATGTCCAGATTGATATATTGTTGTCTGGAGAACAAAAACCTGCCTTAAGCTATTGGATTTCTACCTATACCTAAAACCATTTATCTAAGGTTTCCAGTCCCATAGCTCACCCTGGGAGAGCATCCGACTTATCATCAGTCGAGCCCAGGTGGGACCAATTTTAATTAGTTAATTTGAAAATGAGCTAATTAGATAATATATTTCTTGGATCCAATTTACTGATGCCTTGTTAGTGATGCAGATTTTGAGTTAAAAATTACCAATCTTTGAGTGGTATTCAAATTACGCTTCTATGCAATGCTTGAATTCCTGAAAGTTTCTTACTTTTGCCGCGGTTTTGAAACTACCATATAAGGTTTACCGGTCCCATCGCTCAGCCGGTTAGAGCATTTGACTCATAATCAGTCCCCAACAAGTTGGGGAGGTTCGAGCCCAAGGAGGATTACTTTTATCTACAATTTCCTTCCACATTATTCTTCCATTGCTTTTTCATCTCCAGAACTATAATCTTCTTGTTTTGTAGTTGAACTTCAAATTACAGTTTCAACTTATACCTTAAATTCTGAAAGTTTCTTACTTTTGCCGCGGTTTTGAAACTACCTTAAAAGGTTTCCCGGTCCCATAGCTCAGCCGGTTAGAGCATCTGACTCATAATCAGAGGGTCCTTGGTTCGAGCCCAAGTGGGACCACTTTCTATTAGTTAATTTGAAAATGAGTTAATTAGCTAATTTATAATTCTTGAACCCTATTTACTGTTACCTTGTTAGTGATGCAGATTTTGAGTTAAAAATTACTCATTCGTAAGAGGTATCCAAATTACACTTCCTAGCAACGCTTGCATTTCTCAAAGTTTCTTACTTACGCCGCGGCTTTTGAAGCCACCACATAAGGTCTCCCGGTCCCATAGCTCAGCCGGTTAGAGCATCTGACTCATAATCAGTCCCCAACTTGTTGGGGAGGTTCGAGCCCAGGTGGGACCACTTTTGCTGAATAATCTCATATTTTCTCTTATAAGAAAATAATATTTCATACTGAATTTCAGCAATTTATAACATTTGCCTTATAAGGTTCAGTACAAAGAAATAAAGAAAATCCGTCCAATATACCATCCAAATCTTAGATTTGTAAGGTTAATCATATTAAAATGAAAGACCGAGACAAGTTTTACCTTGAGAAAAGAAAGATGGGTGAACCAGCTTCAATTTCTTATAGGCGGTATATTAATGGTCAACCTTTTAAAATCAGTATTGGGTATTCTATTCATCCCGAACTCTGGAATTCAGAAACTCAGAGACCAACCGCAGATAAAAAACTCATAGGAGAATACTTGAAGGATTTTCCGACCTTAAAAACTCATTTATCCAATATTGAAACTCGAATAAATAATTTCAGGCAAGAGTCCGCAGCATTCATTCAGACTCAAGTTCTTAATAAGTCCGAAATTGATCTGAA
>Ga0268298_10004701_pt1 | contig 13168 bp, 11 predicted proteins | sample WWTPWeurt_MetaG_FD_194462 | JGI IMG/M metagenome (GOLD analysis project Ga0268298, IMG submission 194462) | Activated sludge microbial communities from WWTP in Nijmegen, Gelderland, Netherland - WWTP Weurt | ecosystem: Engineered > WWTP > Aerobic digester > Activated sludge | place... | reverse complement strand
TTAAATAAATTGTTCTTTTTTAACACCCAGCCATTCCAATGCAGTACCGTTTAACAAACGTTCCTGAATGGAATTATCAAGCCCTAACGATTCGATAAGTTTTCCCGGATGATGTTCACCTAAAGGAAATGGATAATCGCTGCCTAGCGCGAGTTGATTTGGTCCGAATAATTTCAATAAATATTGCATCATCATTTCATCATGCACAAGGGTATCGAGATAAAATTTATCGAGGTAATTGCGTGGATTTACTTGATTGTCTACTGCAACTAAATCGGGCCGCACATTAAAACCGTGTTCAATACGTCCGATTGTAGACGGGAAACTACCACCACCATGTGCAAATGCAACTTTCAGGTGTGGGAGTTTTTCAAAAATACCACCGAATATCATCGAACAAATAGCCAGTGATGTTTCAGCCGGCATACCCACCAGCCAGGGCAGCCAGTATTTATTCATTTTATCTTTTCCCATCATATCCCATGGGTGGACGAATATGGCGGCGTTTAAATCGGCAGCTGCTTTAAAAAAGGGAAATAATTCTTCCGCATTTAAATTCCAATCGTTTACGTGCGAACCAATTTCTATTCCAGCCAATCCTAATTCTTTTACACAACGCGTCATTTCCTGAATACTTAATTCAGGATCTTGAAGTGGAACTGTTCCTAAACCAATAAATCGTTTTGGATGTCGCGAAACAACTTCTGCAATAAAATCATTTTGGAAGCGGGAAGTCTCCAAGGCATATTGTGCGTTTTTTTCCCAGTAATGAAACATTACCGGAATGGCACTTAATACCTGCACATCAACTTCCGTGGCATCACAATCGTGAATACGCACTTCACCATCCCAACAATTGGATTGAATTTCTCTAAAAAACTTATCCCCCTGCATCATCCGCGCACATCCCGGACAATGATGATCAAGATGAATATATCTGTTATCCAAAAACTTCTCACTCCACTTCGGGAGTTTATCAGGGATGATATGGGTGTGGATGTCGATTTTAAGCATAGTTTGGAACGCGGAACCCGGCGGGGCGGGTCGCAGATTTTGGCTGATTTAAACTGATTTTTTTTATTTTGGAACGCGGAACCCGGCAAGCGGGTCGCAGATTTTGGCTGATTTTAAACTGATTTTTTGGGTTTATTTTTTTTGGAACGCGGAACCCGGCGGGCGGATCGCTGATTCTTACTGATTTTGATTGATTTGTTTTAGAAAGATGAACCCCGACAAGCGGGCGTGAAATAAACTGATTTATTACTGATTTTTTTGGTTTATTAATTTTTGAACAATCATCCGAAATGTGGGGTGGTGATATGAACTGATTTAAACTGATTTTTTTGTAATATTTTTTTTGAACTGATGACTTCGATAAATCGAAGAATATGTTTAATTGATTTTAGAAACTGGTGTCTAGTTTATTTCGGAAAATTTTTCTTTTGATTTCAGGATCTTTTCCAAAATTTAATAATAATCCAACTTCAATTTGTGATGCTTTTAGATAATTTATTAATTGATAGGTATGTTCTACACATAATGCTTCGCATGCTTTTATTTCAACACCTACAATATTTTCAACAACAATATCCATTATATAATATCCTACTTCCTGGCCATTGTAGAATACTTTTATTTTTACCTGTTGTTCAACTTTTAACCCCATGGATTTTAATTCAATAACCATGGCATTTTCATAAACTTTTTCCAAAAATCCGTATCCAAGTTTATTGTAAACATTGTAATACGCTTTTATCACTTTTTGCGTGATATCGCTGTGTAAATATTCCATCATCACAAATTTTCATTCAACACAATATTCATTCAGCCCTCACAAATTCACTAAAAATCATTTTCCGTAAATCCAAATATATTAATCGCGAACCATTATTCCCTCCAACAATCCCATCAAATCCGCTCAAACAATCTCTTTCAAATGAACCGATCAACGAGTATCCCTTTTACATTATCCTATCAGCGAGCATCCCTTTCATAATCCAATCAGCGTTCATCCGCCAAAATCCGCGACCCGCTGGCGGGGTTCCGCGCCTGCCTGCCGGTAGGCAGGTTCCCTTTTTTTAAATCATCCCATCAGCGAGCATCATTTCCAAAATCCAATCAGCGTTAATCCAACAAAATCCGCGACCCGCTTGTCGGGTTCTGCGTTCCCCCTTTCCCACCATCCAATCACCGAGCATCACTTCCAAATCCCATCAGCGTGCATCCACCAAAATCCGCGACCCGCTTGTCAGGTTCTGCGTTCCCCTTTACATCATCCCACTCACTTCGGTGGCTCCATCACGTATCCGCAGTTATCGCAGGTGCGGAGTTGTTCGTTGGCGTAAAAGGAATTCATGATGGCCGGTAATTGTGTTACGATATCTTTTAAAGGAAAAGTTTCTTCATGTAATTTATGATTACACTTTTCACAAAACCACATACAGGAATCAAATTCTTTTTCGGTGCGATAACGTTCTATCACTAATCCAATTGTATTTGCCGGACGACGCGGAGAATGCGGCACATTTGGTGGCAATAAAAACATATCACCTTCTTTAATCACAATTTCACGTGATTTACCATCTTCCTGAATGGCAACCGTTATATCTCCTTCCAACTGATAAAATAATTCTTCACCATCTTCAAAGTGATAATCTTTTCTTGAATTCGGTCCGCCGACAACCATTACAATAAAATCTTCATTGGCTTTATATACCTGCTGGTTACCTACCGGTGGTTTCAATAAATGTCGGTTTTCATCTATCCACTTTTTTAAATTAAAAGGTGCTGCTACTGCCATATCTTTGATTGTTTAATTTTGAAGTAAATTTATAAAGAATAATGAATATCAGTCTGAACAATTACAACGCAATAGTTTGCGGCAGCACGCAGGGAATAGGTAAAGCCTGTGCTATGGAATTAGCCACCCTTGGCGCTGAAGTAATTCTTGTTGCACGCAACGAAAATAAATTGCAACAGGCAATAGCTGAACTACCTGCACAAAACGGTCAGCACCACCAATACATCGTCGCCGATTTTGCTGATCCCAACAACGTAAAAAATCAGGTGCATGCATTTTTACAGCAATACACCAAAACCATACATATCCTCATCAACAATACCGGCGGACCGGCAGCGGGAAAAGTGAGTGAAGCAACGGAGGACCAGTTTCTTTCCGCTTTTAATGCACATCTCATCTGCAACCATATTATGGCAATGGCGGTAATACCTGAAATGAAAACAGCCGGTTACGGTCGTATCATAAATATCATCAGCACATCCGTAAAAGCACCATTACCTAATCTCGGCGTATCAAATACCGTTAGGGCTGCCGTGGCTAATTGGAGTAAAACCTTGGCAAATGAATTGGGTGGATTTAACATTACTGTAAACAATGTATTACCGGGAGCCACCAAAACTGAACGCTTAACCGGCATCATCAGCAACAATGCCGCTAAAACCCAAAGCACTGAAGATGCTATTGCACAAAAAATGCTAGCCGAAATTCCGATGAAACGATTTGGGGAGGCAAGTGAAATTGCGAATGCCGTAGCTTTTTTAGCTTCGCCTGCAGCAGCTTATATCAATGGTATTAATTTACCTGTCGACGGGGGCAGAACGGCTAATTTATAGTACAAACTACTGTACACGCAAATAAACAGCTGTTTTTCAGCCGTAGTGTTATTAATACAAATTGAATGCCATTTCGAATATCAAACGGATATCCAAAATGGCATTTTTACATGTAAGTTATTGATTATCAATGATGATGACCGCCGGCACCGTGCACATGGCCGTGATCAATTTCCTCCTGAGAAGCTTCTCTGATATCGAGAATTCCACCTTTAAAATGGAGGTTTACACCGGCAAGCGGGTGATTGAAGTCCAGTAAAACCTCAGCTTCACCAACCTCTGCAACACGAGCTCTCACAAGGTGACCACCCTGATCGCGCAGGTTTATTACCTTATCTACCTCAAGCAGATCTTCGGCTAAAACGCCATCAATCATAAAAATGTCTTTTGGAACATATTCCATTGCTGTATCATCAAATTCGCCGTATGCGTTGGCTGCAAGAATTTGAAACTCGAAATTACTTCCGATAATTTTTCCTTCAAGATTTGACTCAAACTCAGGCAGTAAGCCGCCTGCGCCGAAAAGAAACACAAATGGCTGATCGGCATTTACCACTTCTATGAGGTCTCCGCTGGCATTATCTTCCCTCAATTCATACGTTAAGGAAACCACTTTGTTTTTTGAAATTGACATGACTTAAATTTTGTTAAAGCGCCAAAGGTAAGTATAAAATGCCGTTAATCACGCACGATTTTTGCTGTTAGGCGGCAGTGCGGGACCGTCAGGAGGCCTGGTGATTGACAGTCAAAAGCAATATAATTACCGCAATGTTGCTTAAAACTCAATAATCATTAGCTTTGCAGTCCCTTACGCAAACCAAACCTATAAAATATAATTTACCACATATGAAAATGAACATTTTCAAGACGTTAATGCTGCTGGCCGGCATGTTATTAATTACATCAGTAAACGCACAAACTCCGGGTGGAAATGAAGTGTTGTTTACCGTAGATGGCCAACCTGTTACAAAAGAGGAATTCCTTTACGTTTACAAGAAAAACAATCCCGACAAACAAAACGATTATTCGAAAGCAAGTTTGGATGAATATCTTGACCTCTACATCAACTTCAAATTAAAAGTTGCCGAAGCACGTGCCGAACATATCGACACAACCGAAAAAGTAAGAGAAGAATTACAAAAATATGGCGACCAGTTAATCAAATCGAACTTCGATAAAGAAGTACTGGAAGCAGCCGCATTAAAAATGTATAACCGCTCGCAAACAGAACGTTTGGTGTATCATATTATGATTGCCATAGATGCAAATGCACCGGGTGCAGATACAACAGGCGCAATTAAAAAACTGAATGCTGCACGTGAACGTTTAATGAAAGGTGAAGATTTTGGTAAAGTAGCTGCAGAAATTTCTACCGATAAAACCAATGCTAACGATCCGGGTTTAGTAGGATGGATTACAGCAGGTCAAATTCCGGATGCAAATTTTGAAAATGCTGCATTTGAAACTCCTGTAGGCACATACAGCAACGTAATTAAAACTAAATTCGGCTACCATATTATTAAAGTAGTTAAAGAACGCCCTTCACCGGGAATGGTAACCGTTGGACATATTTTAATTAAAACACCTAAAGATGCAAAAGCACCTGAAATTGCAAAAGCTAAAGCAAAAGCTGACAGTATTTATGCATTATTAAAAGGTGGTGCTGAATTTGAAGAATTAGCAGGAAAATATTCTGAAGATAAAGTGAGTGCTGCTAATGGCGGTCGCTTAGAACCTTTTACTACAGGTAAAATGGTATTACCATTTCAGGAAGCTGCTTTCGCATTAAAAAACCAGGGTGATATTTCCGCTCCTGTTCAAACAGCTTTCGGATTTCACATTATTCGTTTAATCGAAAGAAAACCAAATGGTACATTCGCTGAAGTAAAAGACGAATTAAAAGGAAAAATTGAACGCTCACCGGAATACAAAACCTTGCGCGCCGATTTTGTTGAGAAAGTAAAAACAAAATATCCGTTTACTGAAAATGTTGATGCCAAAAAAGAATTGCTGGCAAAATTAGATTCATCGTTTGTAAAAAACAGTTGGAATTTAAATGCTGCTGCAGGCATGAATAAAGTAATGTTTTCTATCGGCAACCGCAGCTTTACACAGGCTGATATGGCTTCATATATTGAAATCAATCAACGTGTTTCCCGCGATAAAAACATTGAAGAAAAATATAATAAATTATATACCCAGGCATTGGAGCAAACTTTAATTGAATACGATTTAAGTGAGCGCAATATCGACTTCAAACGTTTATTACAGGAATACCGCGATGGCTTACCATTATTTGCCATGTTAGAACGTAAAATCTGGAGCAAAGGCTCAACCGATTCAGTTGGTTTAGCTGCTTATTATGAAGCACATAAAACAGAATATATGTGGGAAGAAAGAATTGATGCTACCACTTATACCGTTGCTGATGCTAAAACGGCAAAAGCTGTTAGAAAAATGGCCGGCAAAAATGCTTCTGATAAATCAATCATGGATAAATACAATGTTGACTCCACACAATTAGTTACTGTTAAAACAGCGGTTATTTTACCTGGTCAGGACAGCAATGTGGATGCATTAAATAAAACACCTGGTATTGGCAGTGATATTTTAAATGCTGATGGCACTATCACATTTGTGAAAATAAATAAAATTGTTCCTCCAACACCAAAAACGTTGGATGAAGCAAGAGGATATGTAATTTCTGCATATCAGGATCAATTGGAAAAACAATGGATTGAAGAACTCCATAAAAAATATCCGGTTGTTGTAAATGAAAAAGTATTTAACTCAATGGTTCGATAAAAATCAATTGAACGTTAAAAATGTATACATAGCACTCTTTATTAGCATAGTGGCTCTTGGTTGCAACAAGCATAAGCCTGAAAAAAACCAAGAGCCACTGGCAAGAGTGTACGACAAATATTTATATGTTTCGGATATCGCAGGTTTAATAAACGACGAAACAACCCCTGAAGACAGTGCCCGGATTGTGAGCGAATACATCGACAACTGGGTGAGACAAAACCTCATTTTACGCGTTGCAGAAGATAACCTGCAATCTGCCCTCGCCAATATCAACAAACAAGCTGAAGCTTATAAAGAATCGTTAATTATTTACGCGTATGAGCGCCAATGGCTTGCCGAAAATTTGGACACCATTGTAGTGGAAGATTCCATAAAAAGTTATTTCGAGCGCAACAAAAAAGATTTTACCCTAAAAACCGACATTTATCAACTGGCCTACGCCGTTTCACCCCGCAGCAATAAAACTGCCGATTCCATACAATATTGGTTTTCGAGAGGGCTGGAAAAATATCGCTACCCGATTGAACGTTATTGTGCGGCTAACTGTGAACGTTTTTCATTAAACACACAGATTTGGCTGAGTGAAGACGATTTGTTTAAACTGTTACCTTACGACATGTATAGTGGCGGCAGGTTCAGAACTAAGTCGCCGATTACCTATAGCGACACCAGCAGCAGGTATTTTGTAAAGGTGGAAGATTTTCATCTTGCCGGCGATATCGGCCCTTACGATTATTTAAAGGAAGGCATAAAAAATATTATTATCAATAAACGAAAAAAAGACCTGCTGGATAAAACATATCAGGATATTTATACAGAAGGATTAAAACGCGACAACGCAGAATTTTTAAAAAAAGAACAATGAAAAAAACGGTTTTCACCACCTTACTTACAGTAATCGGAATTACCTTATTTGCACAAACAGGAACCGATAAACCTGTTATCGATAAAATTGTTGGTCAGGTTGGCGACAAAATTATTTTAATGAGCGAAGTAGAATCGTTTTACTTTGAACAATTACAAAAAGGTGATGTACCAGAAGATTACCGCTGCCAGGTAATGCAGGAATTAGTTACCCAAAAATTGATGCTAATTCAGGCCGCAAAAGACAGTATTGAAGTAACCGACGATGAGGTGGAAAGTAATATTGAAAATCGTATCCGTTATTTTATTTCATTATTCGGCTCACAGGAAAAAATGGAAGAATTTTACGGTAAGTCGGTGCAAGAAATTAAAGAAGAATTCAGAGATGATGTTCGCAATTTATTATTAATTCAGCGTATGCAGGATAATATTTTTGGCGATTTATCAGTTTCCCCTACCGAAGTAAAAGCATTTTTTAATGGCATTCCTTCCGATTCATTGCCACTCATCAATGCAGAAATTGAATATGCCCAATTAATTATTATTCCCAAGGCCAATGCCGAACAAAAAGCCATTGCAAAAGCTAAGGCAGAAGATATTCGTAAACGTATTTTAGCAGGTGAAGATTTTTGTAGTCTGGCAAGTATTTATTCCTCTGATGGAACAAAAGATCAGTGCGGCGATTTAGGATGCAAAACCCGTGAAGAATTTGTTACCGAATTTTCAGCAGCTGCATTTAAATTACAACCGGGTGAAATATCTGAGGTAATAGAAACAGAATTTGGATATCATATTATTAAAATGGAAAGCCGCCAGGGCGACAAAGCTTGTTTGAGACATATTTTAATTATGCCACCTGTTACCAATTTAAATTTTGTTGCAGCAAATAAACAACTGGATAGTATTCGCGCAAATATTATAGCAGGAACCATTACATTTTGTGATGCCGTAAAAAAATACAGCGATGATGAAAACACCAATAAAACTTGCGGTGCTGTAATGAATCCACAAAGCGGAGAAAGTACATTTCAAATTTCCGAATTATCACCTGACGATTATTATTCCATCGAAAATTTAAAACCGGGTGAGGTTTCAAAAGTGGTACCTTTTACAACGGCTGACGGTAAAAAAGCATTACGTATTATTATGCTTAACGACCAAACCGATCCGCATGCATTAAATTTAATTGATGATTATGCAAAAATTCAAAACGCAGCCTTATCTCAAAAACAAGTGGCTATAATGGGCGAATGGGTGGCAGAAAAAGCAGCAACCGAATATATTAAAATTGACCCTGCTTACGGCGATTGTGTAGATTTGAATATGTTGCTCGAAACAGCAGGTAATTAATGTTATTTAGCGTTAATTATTTTTTTAGAAACTGAATATTAATTTGATTTGTATTAAAATAGCAGAATGAAAGAATTTAAAAATGATGTGGAAGCTATCGATTCGCTGGCGGCTGACTTTAAAAAGCTGCAATCGGAAATCGGCAAAGTGATTATCGGTCAGGATGAAGTGGTGCAAAATGTTTTGATGAGCATTTTTGCTGATGGTCACAGCTTGTTGGTTGGGGTTCCCGGACTGGCAAAAACATTATTGATTAAAACAATTTCCGATGCTTTACATTTATCGTTCAAACGCATTCAGTTTACACCGGATTTAATGCCGAGTGATATAACAGGAAGTGAAATTCTGGATGATAACCGCAATTTCAAATTTTTAAAAGGTCCCGTTTTCGCCAATATTATTTTAGCGGATGAAATAAATCGTACACCGCCAAAAACCCAGGCCGCTTTGTTGGAAGCCATGCAGGAAAAAAATGTTACCATTGGCGGACATTTACATAAACTTGAATTGCCATTTTTTGTATTGGCAACGCAAAACCCGATTGAGCAGGAAGGAACCTATCCTTTACCGGAAGCCCAGCTCGACCGTTTTATGTTCAACATCATTTTAGATTACCCGAGTTTTGATGCTGAATTAAACATTGTAAAATCTACCACAACCGATACAAAAATCACACTCGATAAAATTATCGGTGCTGAAGAAATAATTGGCTACCAACATCTGGTGCGCCGCATTCCAATTACCGATAACGTGTTGAATTACGCCGTTTCACTGGTGAGCAAAACACGTCCAAACACCGACAAAGCCGACCCTAAGGCAAATCAATATTTAAGCTGGGGTGCAGGTCCGCGGGCATCTCAATATCTCGTTTTAGGTGCTAAATGTCATGCTGCCATAAAAGGCAAATATGCTCCTGATATTGAAGATGTTAAAGCAGTAGCCCTTCCGGTATTACGTCACCGCATTGTGCGCAATTACAAGGCTGAAGCCGATGGCATTGGCGTTGATGACCTGATAAAAGGTTTATTGTAAAAGCCACTCGTATTTTTCCGCTGTTTATTGACTGCACAAAGGTTTTACACCATTTGTAATTTTCTTATACACAACCCGAAGCGTGTAATTACCGTATTAAGGGGAACTTATCCTGCTTATTCATGTTTTTATGAGACATTTAAGCCGTTAATTGAGTAAATTTGCGGTTCAATTTCAGAAACATTTATTTGTGAGCGATCAAATCAAGCATGAATGCGGCATAGCCCTCATTCGTTTATTAAAGCCACTCTCCTACTACCATAAAAAATATGGCACTCCTTTGTATGGGTTGAATAAATTATACCTGTTGATGGAGAAAGAACACAACAGAGGTCAGGATGGAGCGGGTATTGCCACCATAAAAATAGATTCCGAGCCGGGTTATAAATTTTTGGACCGCAAACGCAGTGTTGCACCATCGGCTATTAAGGATATTTTCGAAGAAGTATTTAAAAAGGCCCGCAAAATTGAACGCAAAAACCCTGAATTGTATAACGATACAGAGTGGATGCGCAAAAATGTGCCGTTTACCGGTGAGGTATTAATGGGGCATTTACGTTACGGCACTTTTGGCGGCAACGATATCGACAGTGTACATCCATTTGTTCGCGATAATAACTGGATAACCAGAAATCTGATATTAGCCGGCAATTTTAATATGGTGAACAATGAGCAATTGTTTCAGCAATTATTGGAACTTGGCCAGCACCCAAAACAATTTACCGATACAGTAACCGTAATGGAAAAAATCGGGCATTTTCTCGATGATGAAGTGCAACGATTGTTTGACGAAAGAAAAGAATATCACGACAATAAAACATTAACCAATTTAATTGCCAGCGACTTAGATATTCAGCGCATTTTAACACGTGCTTCAAAAGATTTTGAAGGTGGTTTTGCCATGTGCGGTATGTTTGGCCACGGCGATGCATTTGTAATGCGCGATCCGAATGGTATACGCCCATTATATTTTTATCAGGATGACGAAGTTGTTGTTGCAGCAAGTGAACGCCCCGCAATTATGACAACGTTTAATGTGCCGTTCGAAAAAGTAAATGAATTAAAACCGGGGCATGCCTTAATCGTTAAGAAAAAAGGTGCTGTTAAAGAAGCAATGGTAATTCCGCCGAAAGAAAAATTATCATGCAGTTTCGAACGCATTTATTTTTCGCGAGGCAACGACAAAGAAATTTACGAAGAAAGAAAAAACCTCGGTCGCTTTTTAACAGCAAGAGTTTTACAATCTGTTGATTACGATTTCGATAATACCATATTTTCATTTATTCCCAATACTGCTGAAACAGCTTTTTACGGCATGGTAAAAGGAATTGAGGAATATTTAAATAATTATAAATCGGAGGAAATAAAAAAACTCAACGGAAAATTAGATACGGCTGAGTTGCAACGTATTTTAAATTTACGTCCGCGTGTAGAAAAACTCGCATTAAAAGATGTAAAACTGCGCACATTTATTACCAACGATTCTGACCGTGGCGATTTAGTGAGTCACGTGTATGATGTAACGTACGGACAGGTTAATGATGGAAAAGATACAGTAGTTTTAATCGACGACAGTATTGTTCGTGGCACAACATTAAAGGATAGTATCATTGCCATTCTCGACCGTTTAAATCCGAAAAAAATTGTAATTGTTTCTTCGGCACCACAAATTCGTTATCCCGATTGTTATGGAATTGATATGAGTAAGATGGGAGATTTTGTGGCGTTCAGAGCAATGGTTGCGTTGTTGAAAGAACATAAAAAAGAACATTTAATTCAGGAAGTATATGATGAATGTGTTGAAGTAACCAAACTCAGCAACGAAAAATCATATAACGCCGTAAAAAAATTATACGATCAGTTTACCGATGATCAAATCTCAAATAAAATTGCCGAAATCGTAAAAGCGAAACATATTCGCGCTGAGGTTGAAGTAATTTATCAGTCGGTAGAAAGTTTACATTTAGCCTGCCCTAAAAATTTGGGCGACTGGTATTTCACGGGCAATTATCCAACACCCGGCGGAAACAAAGTTGCAAACAAGGCATTTATGAATTGGGTAGAGAAGAAAGATGTAAGGGCGTATTGAAGTAAGCATTTGATATTGTAACTATTCTTCAGTTATACGTGTTAGCATAACTTAAAATATTTATTATTCGAGTTTAAGCGCTTTTGATTCTGCGGGCAATGCAAAAGCGCCGATTCAGCTTGTTTATTAGCCAACAGTATGCTATTTAATTTCTTTATTTTACTTATAAATATAATCATTAAAAGTTATCTTAGCCTATTGATTTTTTGAATAAACAGATAATTCAATTTGTTTATTTATTAAATAACACAACGGCAATATTAACCTAATGAAAAAAGAAACGGCAATTAACCTATTCGAACAAAAACAAGTTCGGTCGGTTTGGAGTGAGGAGGAAGAGAAGTGGTATATTTCAATAGTAGATGTTATTGGTGTTTTAACGGACAGCCCCAACCCTCGAAAGTATTGGAGTGTATTAAAAACCAGGCTGAAAGCAGAGGGAAGTCAGTTGGCTACAAACTGTAGTCAACTGAAAATGCAATCCAATGATGGCAAATTTTATAAAACAGATGTAGCGGACACAGAACAGCTTTTCAGACTCATACAGTCGGTTCCTTCGCCTAAAGCAGAAACCTTCAAACTTTGGCTGGCTAAAGTTGCATCGGAAAGGCTTGATGAAATGCAAGATCCTGAATTAAGTATTGACAGAGCAATGGAGAATTACTTGGAACTGGGATATTCTGAAAATTGGATTAACCAACGTTTAAAAAGTATTGAAATCCGTAAAGAATTAACTGATGAGTGGAAAAAAAGGGGTTTAAAAGAAGGTGAACATTTTGCCACACTTACTGATATAATTACCAAAACCTGGTCGGATAAAACGACAAAAGAATACAAAATTTTAAAAGGTTTAAAAAAAGAAAACTTACGTGATAATATGACGAATACAGAACTCATATTAAATATGTTAGCAGAAGCTTCCACCAAAGATATTTCAGCAGCTACAAATCCGGAAACGTTTGAAGCAAGTAAAAAAGTTGCGAAACAAGGTGGAAATGTTGCCAAAGTTGCCTTAAAAGAACTGGAAGCAAAAACAGGCAAAAAAGTGGTTTCTTCCACAAATGCTAAAAAAATATTACCTCAAACAAAAGGAAAAATTGTAAGCCCAAAAAAAAATAAACTTCAGTAATTGAAGGCTTTTATGATGATTTAATTCAGTTGCAAATAAAGCTTTTATGAATCGAGTGGTGAAAAAAGCTGTAGGGTCGTATTAAATAATTTTCTGGTACCACATAAATTTAATTTCACTTAAGCTGATCATGCTTAGTTGATTCAGCTTATTTATTATTTGGAGCATCAACATCCTCCACGCCATCACATTTCGTTCCGGCCTTCCATTCCAAGTCCGCTCCCGTTGAAAAAACGGGATGCGGACTGTCCCGATAGCTATCG
>Ga0268298_10004699_pt1 | contig 13173 bp, 11 predicted proteins | sample WWTPWeurt_MetaG_FD_194462 | JGI IMG/M metagenome (GOLD analysis project Ga0268298, IMG submission 194462) | Activated sludge microbial communities from WWTP in Nijmegen, Gelderland, Netherland - WWTP Weurt | ecosystem: Engineered > WWTP > Aerobic digester > Activated sludge | place... | reverse complement strand
AAAGAAGCAACATCAGCAAGTCATTAAAAAGTTAAAAGGTACTAACACAAAAGTACTTGACCAAAATTTTCACCAAGCACATCAGGAAGTATTCACAGAATTCAATTGTCTCGAGTGTGCCAACTGTTGTAAAACAACAAGTCCAAGACTTTATCCTATAGATATTGAAAGAATGGCACATGCATTACAAATGAGGCCATCAGAATTGATGGACAAGTATATTGTAATGGATGAAGATCAGGATTACGTTTTTCATTCATCTCCTTGTCCTTTTTTGGAACAAGACAATACTTGCAGAATTTATGATTTCCGACCTAAAGCATGTCGGGAGTATCCACACACTGACAGAAAGAATATGATTCAAATTCTTGATCTCACCTATAAGAATATTGCTGTCTGTCCTGCAGTGTTCATAATGATAGAAAGAATTAAGGATAAAATGAAATTGTAATACGATTTTTTCTATTTCTCAACTACATCTTGGCAGATTCAATTTATATTTTAACTTTGAAATATTTCTTTGCCATTTGGAATTTTCGTTGTATTTCATAATAAAGCCATGGATACACCGCAACGTATATGCAAGCTACACCAACCATGGGTTAAAACTGATCACGAAAATTCTAGACATTTATTAAATCATTCCCCTTTCTTAAAAGATCGCTTCTTATTGAAGTTGGTTATCCCTTTTAGTCCTAACAATGAATATGATTTATAATTTATGAATACTAATCTATCTTAAATTAATCTCAAAATTATATGCTCACTCATAAAATGGTACTTTCTCTATTGGTGTGAAATGCCTTTTTAAAAAAATAATGTAACTATCTTTCTATCGCAAAATTTTAAATTTCTAAAAATTCAACAGACCAAATTCTTTCAGTTGTTGAATTTTGTCATTGAACCAAAATAAATCAAAATCGGAAAACTGATCATTGATGTGGGCTTTTAAAATGGAATATGTTTTTAATTCAGTTGACTTTTTTAATGAAATAAAATCCAGGGCATTTATCAAGCAATCTTTCTCTGAAGGGGTCAATACTAAATTAAGTGAAAGGTGCTTACTGTGAAATTCTAACACACTCAATTCTGATTTATTTCCCTTTAATCTTTTTTGTAGAGTCTTAACTTCAGGCGTTGTCCCCAGCCAAACCCATTTTGAATGAGGCTTTATAACAACCGGATCATCTTCAAATAAATTTTCTACAATAAATTTATCATCAATGGTGGTTCGCGGAATTTTAAAATCAAACCATTCCTGTAATGGATATTCCATGCCAACTCCATGCATGTAATTGTATAGAGATTTTTTAAGTCCAAAGCTGAATTTATCATGATCAATTTTGGTTTTATCCTTAAACTGAATATCGTTGTTGGCAAAAATAATTTCTTGTTTCTCCGCAACCAAACCATATTCGTCCGGATTCATGCCTACCGGACTATGTGCAGTAAGGGCAAACTGGTGCCAAAAGCCTGAGCGGATGACTTCTGACCGAAATAGTTGGCGTACCATTTCAAGACTATCCACGGTTTCCTGAACGGTCTGTGTGGGAAAACCATACATGAGATAAGCATGGACCATGATTCCTGCTTCGGTCAGATTTCTGGCTACCCTTGCAACTTGTGTAACAGTTACACCTTTTTGGATCAGCGCCAGCAGACGATCTGAGGCGACCTCCAATCCACCCGAAACAGCCATGCAACCTGATGCACTTAATAACATACACAAATCAGCCGTAAAGCTTTTTTCAAATCTGATGTTGGTCCACCAACTCACAACCAAATCTCTTCGTAAAATTTCCAGGGCAAGCTCCCGCATCAGTGCCGGCGGTGCGGCTTCATCTACAAAATGAAATCCTCTTGTACCTGTAGCTACTATCAACTCTTCCATTCGATCCACTAATAATTTGGCGGCGATGGGTTCGTAAAGTTTGATATAATCTAAAGAGATGTCACAGAAAGTACACTTACCCCAGTAACATCCATGTGCCATGGTAAGTTTATTCCACCTACCATCGCTCCAGAGACTGTGCATAGGATTAGCAATCTCAATAACAGATATGTATCGATTAAGGAGTAAGTCACTGTAATCGGGGGTTCCAAGTTCACTTTGGTGATAATCTTTGCATTCAGGATGGTTGATGTATATTACTTTTCCTTCTTCTTTTAAAAAAGTTCGCTTAAGATTTTGTTTACTCAATGCGCCACTGATATATCGGTATAAACTTTCTAAGGGTAACTCGCCATCGTCCAGACAAATAAAATCAAAAAAATCAAAAACCCTAACATCTGATAATTCTCTCAATTCTGTATTTGCAAATCCTCCACCCATACAGATTTTAATGTGCGGAAATTGCTTCTTAACAAATTGTGCACAGCGAAATGCTGAATATAGATTACCAGGAAAAGGAACGGAAAAACAAAGTAGCTGAGGATTCATTTCCTCCAGCCGATCTGCCAAAATTCGAAGACTGATCTTGTCTATATAGCTATGACTGGATTGTAAACTCTGGTGCAATTCATCAAAGGAATTAGCGGATCTACCGAGTCGTTCTGCATAACGGCTGAAACCAAAATGTTCATCGACACATTCTCTGATAAAATCTGCAAGATCCTCAAGATATAATGTGGCAAAATGTTTTGCTTTATCCTGAATACCCATATGGCCAAAACCCCACTCTAAATCTACCAACTGGTCAAATTTTGAAGCTTCCGGGAGAAAATTGCCTTGAGCAATCAGTTGGGCTAGTGTTGGATTCTTACCCTGAAGAAATTCTATAGCAGAGTCTATGGTTTTTACATATTCTTCCCACAGCACATATATTCTTTGTGCATTCCCGGACCATGCTGACGAAGATTGTGCAGGTTTCAAATTGGTCAGACCATTTTTTGAAAAGATATCCAAAATCACCTCTATCCCAAGATCCATCTGGTAGGAGGAAATGCTTTTGGTATTCAAAAAACCCTTCAGATAGGCTGTTGCCGGATATGGCGTGTTCAGTTGGGTAAATGGTGGAGTTACAAGAAAAATGTTTTTCAAAAAAATCGAATTTCACAAAAGTACATGGAAATTCTTATTGCCCATTGCAAAGATTCTGTTTACCAGGGCAAGGCTTATTTTGATTTATACTATTCCTCCTGACTGGAATTTATGCTTACCCTCTCTTTTTTCAACATAAGATAAGAATAAACCACCGGTACAATCACCAGGATAGTTATGATGATAAAGAAAATTATAAAAACAATTTTATTATTGTGCAAAAGCAAACTAACCAAAACAATAATTATCCCACCAATCATCCAGACTTTACTGGCTAAACGATGAGTTTGTTTCCAAACAGTCTCACTTTCCAGTGTCCATGGGGTGCGAATTCCTACAAAATAATTTGGCCTCACCGTCTGCAAGTAATTACCCAATCCGGCGAACATGGCGCCTATGATTACAAGAAGAAGATTTGAATGTTCCATCCCGCCTTCTTTTGAGGAATTTAAAATTACCCAGGTAATTGCAGAGATAAATGATGTAATCAACAATCGGATGTTAAAAAAATTATCGCCCATTTCCTGTAGCTTTTTCTTGGGATCTATAGAAGGAATAACCAGCATCAAAAAATAAATGCCAAGACCAAGTATGGCAGGCAAATAAAGTAGTGTATTCTTGGAGGACCAACCGTCGGCCTTGCCTTCTATATTGAAGTGCGTGGCCACTGTCTCAGGCAACTGCTCCCAAATAAAGGCAAGGTAAACATAGGGCAGCAGCGCAATAAATATCAGTAACAATTCTTTGCTCAACTTATTCATAAATCTATTTTTTTAGTGAAAGGATATAATTTAAAAGATCGTCCACCATGGTAGTATTAATGGAATAAAACACATATTGTCCTTGTTTTACGGTTGTCACCAAACCTGCCCTCTTTAACTTATCCAGATGATGAGAAATGCTTGGTGCGGTCATGTCGAACTTTGCAGCAATATCACCTGAAGTCATATCCTTTTTCCGTAAAAGCTTTAGGATATCCCTCCTGGTTGGATCATTCAAGGCTTTAAAAACATCATTCATGACCTACAATATGCTATACTAATAATACATTTAGACAAATGTCTAAATATCTAATTACATTTCCAAATAAAAATATTTTTTTTTACAAAGGAATCCTAATAAGTCTCAAAGGCTAATATTCAACTGACTATTCCGAGAATAAAAAACGGGGAAATAAGACTCTGTCTGAAACCCACCCTGCCAATTAGTAAGCAAATATCTTGAACTAAACATTTGCCACGCGGACCAACTCAATTTACAATAAATCCTTCAATGTAAACGTAAACTCTAACTTCTTCCCTTCTCTCAATACTTTTAATCGAATTCTCTTTCCCTCCTTGTTGGATAGGCGGCGTTGAATGGTATTGAGGTTCAGATAATCTGCACCAGTACTGTTCAACTTTAGGATGAGATCTCCTTCTTTAATTCCTGCGTTTGCAGCAGGACTATTGTCCACCAAATGGCTGACATAAAAATTTTTAAGTAGAGGGCCTCCTGCAAGACATGTAATTCCGGATCTGTCGAATCTCAATTGTGCATTGTAATTTTTAATGGATTTAAAGTATACCACAGAATGATTGTAATCAAAAATTACCCTAAATCGCTCCAGTATCTGGTTACCAATAATTCCTTGTTTTCTGTCCTTCTCACGTTCCATTAACTCCGTATCTAGTTCTTGAAAATAAGTGAGCAATTCCGGAAACTGAAAAGCACAAAAATCAAATGATTTGGTTCTACCTACGTATCCATTAATCAGCCCACCTATTCCGGACCCTAATTTTCCAGGCACCAACTGAGCAGGTAATGTTACATTGGTTTGGTGACCGGTATAAATTAAAAGTGACAATCCTGCCCCTGTATCCACCAGAAGATTCAACTTCACTGCGGTATTGTCCTCCTGGGTTTTCATCTCTACAGTAATATAAGGCTTATTTCTGTACAAATGCATTGAACAGGATTCATATTTTTTCAATTTTTCTTCCTTCAATTTTTCATGCAAGAGGATGATGTGTGAAGAATAATTTATTTCAATGAAGTAATTTTTAAAATGCGCTGCGCTCAGAATCCCATGAATTTCTTCTCCGATAATTTCAGAAACACCTGTTACAGGTTTTTGCAATACGAGCAAGGGAAGGCTTACATCTCCCATTCCCTCGATAAACAAATTAAGTGGTTTGGTGACCCATGCATTCATTTCTTGTTGGAGATCAGATCCCAATACCTTTACTTCACGACTGTAGATATCTTTAAAAATGTCCGTGTACTTACTTTCAAAAAGCAGATGGTGCTCTGCACCGGTATCAAAGATGAGTTTGAGTGGAATTATACCCTCAAGATTAACTTCAAGTATTATAAATGACTGAACATACCGGAAGGGTATGCGAATGGACCTGGCACCAAAAACAGGACCTGAATTGGATAAAAAAAAGCAAAGGCAACAAGTATAAAAGATCGTTTTTTTTACCAAGAGGTTCATTAGTTTCTACAATAACCTCTGACAAGATAAGCAGAGTCCGTTAAATTACAAACAATCTGTCTTGTATATGGTCTTTTTATAGGTATCCTTCGTTTCTAAACCCACAAGGCATAAGGAAGGTCAGTAATTTAACGTATTTGAATTCAAGTCTAATCTTGTACAAATACCTTTGCAAGATAAATTCTGTCGCCGGAATGATACCTGAGCAAATAAAGACCTGGATTCAATTCCGGCAATTTGACCATGATTAATTTCTCCAGTTGGTTAGATGGGATAAAGTTTAATTCAACGGATTGACCGGAAAAATTGTAGAGGTTAAGAAAGTCTTCTCTCTTAGATGCATCAGGAAGGAGAAGATTTATATATTCTTTGGTGGGATTTGGGTAAACCACCATTTCTGATGCTTGATCATTTGGCTCATTTAGGCCGGTGGTGCAATCATTCGCAGAAGCAAAACTTGGCCTGGAAAATATTTTCCATTGTGCACTACACCTCCCAAAAGAATAATCATCCTGTTGTTCTAAATAAACTATAGAATCTACGATGCCGGTAGAATTGCTCAGATAAATTTGTTCTCCGGATTTTGAGAGTTTAAAATTAGCATGAAGCCCCGCACTCATCCCATCCTCATCAGCCCAGACACACAGGTAACTTTTTGGAAGAATGGTAGTATCCGGAAATGGCCATTTGATTAAATTATCCGGTTGATCAGAAAGAAAATTTCCAATCAGGGATATAGACCGATCTGTATTATTATACAATTCAATCCAGTCATCATAATCCCCTCTTTCATCTGACTGGTAGGTTTTGTTGGATGTCATGAATTCATTGATCAGAATTTCACCTGGCAGTATGGTTTCCAGCTTTAACGGTAGGGTATGAAATTCATATTCCGCTCTCGCTGGTGAAAGGCTGGCCAGGTTTGTGTTTTCAGCAAAAATATAATATTGGATTTCATTTGCGTTGGGAGCTTCTAAATGGTTGGCATAAACACCGTCATTTGCCGAACCATCCTCATGTTGACCATCATCAAAAAGCGTTATGGCGGAAAACAGAGATCTCCTCTGGTCTCGGTAATAAAGTACTACATTATTTGCTTGTTCAACCTGAACACTTAAAACAAACATTTTTCGTGGGTCAGGAACATCCGGCTGTGTATTTATTTTACCAATGACAGGTGCAGTCATGCTTAGTTCCGGCGTTGTGTTCAGGTAATTATATCTGGCTTGTGCAAAACTGATAAGTCCCGGATAAATTTTTCCTGATGGTGGGTTGATCTGAAAATCCGATTGAAGATTTGTATTAAAAGCTGCATCCGAAAAAAATTTGTTTTTATCCAAACTCACTGCTTCCCTGATTAAATCCTGAAGTTTAACCCCATGGGATTGATAATAATTGTTTTGTCGTGCCTCATCCATGATCGTACGTAAATGGGCGAGATATCTTTTTTTGTACGAGGGAATGGACAATAATTTGGAGATCAATGGTCTTTCTGCGTTGTTGACATGAAGCAATGGAGAAAGGCTGATCATTTGTTGCAAATTGAGTTGTCCTGAACCGGAATTGGTAAACGCGCCGTAGAATTCATTTAAATCCCACATAATGGGATTAAAACGACCATGTTCATCCTGGTAAATCAAATAATTATGACCTGAACCACTGTAGCTGTCCAGATTGACAAAAAAATTATTTAAAGCCAACATCCACAATGCACGATCTACATCCAGTATAGAAGAGATTCCTGCAGGATTTTGGCTAAGTCCTTTCAAAAATTTAACCAACTCATTCCACCCTGCTTCAGATTCAATTTCATAATTGTTTTGATAGCATGTCGAATCATCGGAAATAAATTTTAATGCTGAACCTGATCCTCCCATTGGACAATTACCCGGTAATTGTTTTTGCTTCTCTACACGATCACATTGAAAATACACACCATCTGAATTGTAAAAATGTTGTTCCAAAAAATCATTACCAGGATCTTGCACATTAGTGTATAATCCGAGGTAAACATCATTTACAAAAACTTTCATGAAATTTGCCTTTGAAGCAGGCATATATTGTCGCACTATTTGGTATCCTAAAGCCTCTCTTAAAAAGCTGGGATCCATGAATCCGTTCGAAAGTTTAATGGTATTTACACCTTCATAGGATTGATCACCATTGATAAAATCTAGCTTAATATTTAACGGATTTTTTACTCTGGTCGGATTGTACGTACTGTTCCCTTTATATCGTATACCTACACTGTCAAATTCAACACCATTAAGATTTACTTTGGTAGCGACCAAACGCAAATCCGGATCCACGGTATGCAAGGAGTCTAGCTTTTTATCCCAATCTAATGTAGGAAAAACAATTCTGATCTCCTGAACTTTCTCCATATCATACAAGGACTGAGCCAATATGAAATTTGAAGTAAAGGCAAGTACGATCAAAAAAATAAAATGTATTTTGATAACAGGATACATACAAAAAAGATTCTTCAAATTTTTCATATTCTATTTGATTGAAAGTTGCAAAACAAACTCAGCCTATCTTACCAATAAGGAAGCATTCCATTATTAAAATGTACTCAAACCAATAAACCTGGTATCGGGGATCAATGAATCAATTGCTTAAGTCCGTATCTTATCAACAGTATTCCACCAACGATCACCAGTAAAACAATATAAAAAGGCATGAAACTTATGGCGTAAATGTGGGTACGATCTAATACCCACATCAAAGTGAGTATGACTCCGATGATCAGAATAAATCCGGTGAGTTTATCGAAGCCGGGAACGTCATCCAGATTTACAAATCTGCGGATGATGGCTATAGTTGCCACCATGGAAAGTATGGGAAAAAACTGAATCATCATTTCAGTATCCATAATGCTTCTTCGTTCCCAAAAGAAAAAATAAATATTAAGGGTCACTGCAAATATTCCCGGAATGCAGATAGCATAAACCAATACAGCAAATAAATAATTCCAGGGACTTCGATAAGAATCGGGTTCGGAAATCCAACCTAATACCAAAGCTATTGCGGGAATACCCAGAAAAAAATAAAGGCTGAAATTTGGATTGGCCTGTATCATGTCAAAAAATTGCTGTAAAGTCATGTGGAGCTATTTATATTTCCAAAAACAATTTCATCGGATCTTCAATTATTTCCTTGACTTTTACCAGAAAACCAACGGATGAACTTCCGTCGATAACCCGATGATCATAGGACAAAGCAAGATACATCATTGGTCGGATTACTACCTGCCCATTTATAGCCACCGGACGATCCTTGATGGCATGCAAGCCCAATATAGCAGATTGTGGCTCATTGATAATAGGCGTACTCATCAGTGAACCGAAAACGCCCCCATTGGTGATGGTGAAAGTCCCTCCTGTCATCTCCTCCAAACTGAGTTTTCCGCCTCGGGCCTTTTCAGCAAGTTCTTTAAGCTTAATTTCAAATTCATGAAGCTTAATTGACTCAACATTATGGATTGGTGGAACTACCAAGCCTGTCGGGGTCGAAATTGCCATAGAAATATCCACATAATCATGATAGATCAGATCTTCCCCATCAATAAACGCGTTGACTTCAGGCATTTCCATCAACACTTGCGCACAGGCTTTGGCAAATACAGACATGAATCCTAACTTAATTCCATATTTGGCTTGGAATTTTTCATTGTACGTCTGACGGAGTTCCATCAATTTGGACATGTCAGCCTCGTTAAAAGTGGTGAGCATGGCCGTTTCATTTTTAGCGGATACAAGACGTTTTGCAATGGTACGCCGCATTCTTGACATCTTCTCTCTTCTTTCAGGACGTGTTCCTGTCATCACCTTTGATGTGTCAGACGAGCTCAGGATGTTTGTTGCAGGATTTTCTAAAGGAGAGGTGGATTTCTCGCTTTTCGAGCTGATTGCTTCCAGCACATCGCCCTTGGTAATTCTTCCTTCTTTTCCACTACCTTGGACATCATCAACTTTTAGTTCATGTTCACGCATTAATTTGGCAGCGGCAGGCGCTGGATGCTGGACCAATTTATTTGTTGGGGCTTCGGAACCAATAATTTCTGATGGTTTGGAAGAAGTTTGAGGCGTTTCCATTTCTCCGGAAACAGACACATCAATTTGTGCTACCACTGCCCCTACGCTGAGATCATCTCCTTCATTGGCCAAACGCTTAATTCTTCCTGCTTTTTCGGCGGGTAGTTCAAATGTTGCCTTATCTGACTCAAATTCACAAAGGGCCTGATCCAGTTTTACCTTCGCGCCATCCTCTACAAGCCATTTGGCGAGGGTCACCTCTGTTACAGATTCTCCGATGGAGGGCACTTTTATCTCGATCACGTTCATATGGAATGATTTAGCTCAAAAGTAGACAAAGCTGACCAAAAAAGGTTTATGATTTAGGCCACCTTGATTGGAGATTTACCCAGTTTCAGAATTTGCCCACGAATCCTGGCTTATTTATTTTTTGTAAAAGACACGTTCTGACAAAGCTTTATTATCATTGCAAAATAAAAATTACCCGGACTTGCAACACTCCCCTATTGAAAGTAGACACTACCCTGCCAAAATTCTTTTGGTGGGTGAATATGGGCTGTTGTATGGAGGAGAGGCGCTGAGCATGCCTTATCCAAATCTTGGAGGCAGTTGGGATTCTGGACAAAATAATTTCCCCAGGTTGGACGATTTCTGTAATTACCTGGATGGAAAAGAAACATTGATAAAGTCATTGGATCTGAACCAGTTTCGTCAAGATCTGGAGAATGGATTGTATTTCAACAGCAACATTCCGCAATCTTATGGACTAGGGAGCAGCGGATGTCTTTGTGCAGCCGTTGCCGATCGGTATGGTAAAAATCTCAACGGCAATCCAGCACTCCTCAGAGATTTATTCATCCAGATGGAATCCTTCTTTCATGGATCTAGCTCCGGATTGGATCCTTTGGTTTCTTATCTGAACAAACCTCTTCATCTGATTCATGAAGGTGAGCCAAAGGTTTTGGATAACAACATAGTACTGGAAAACGAAGGATATCATATTAGCCTTGTCGACAGCGGAATTCCACGAAATACAAAGGAATGGGTCAAACTCTTTAAAGCACTGATGCAAGATCCGGAATACCACCGGGGATATTCTGAAAAAATGCTCCACGCAAATAAAAATCTGATTGAAGCATTCATCAGCCAAAACAATGACCACATTATTCAAAATTGGCAAGCCCTCAGTGAATTAAGTTTCTGTTATTTCTATAAATTTATTCCTGATGGGATTAAATACAAATGGGAAAAAGGGATACAGGACCGGACCCTATTTTACAAGCTCTGTGGTGCAGGCGGTGGTGGATTTTTTCTGGCACTTGAAATTAAAAAGTGAGAATAAAATTCCTTCTGATTGAATAACCTTATATTTACTCAGACAAGCATTCACAAACATGAAAAGCTGCCTACTTTTCCTCCTATTTTTTTTAAATATTCATAGATCATTTGCACAAAGCCTGATCGTGAATCATCATTCTGTAGCAGAGTTTGACAGCATTCCAGAGGTATATAAAATCCAGGCAGCAAAATTACGAATGTTGTTCATGGATCGTTCAGTTGGATTCAATATTTCCACTTATCTGGATTGTCTTTCTACGCCATGGTCGTCCTCACTTTCGTCCTGCAAAAGATATGAGCATAAAGACCCATTGTATAACTCGGACCCTAAGGAGGTACGATGGGAAAGGGTATGGGATAGAAGCAACTGGCGATATGAATTTTGGCCAACCGGCTGCTCGGAAGATGTCACTTGTTTTATAAATTTCATAGAGCCACGACTCGATTCTTTTGATGTGATAGGATGCCAGTTCAGTTATCTTGCAGTAACCCCTGGGGCAAGAATTGCAGATCCTACAACCGGTTTTTTTGGAAACCAGACAAGTGGTAATAAAGCAAACACATACGCCAACTTTGGCAGACTTCATCCGGATAAAAAACTCATTTGGTGGACAACTTCTCTTGCAAGAGGAATTGGAACTTTGGAATCTGAATCATTCAATGCACAAATGCGTGATTTTGCATCAAAAAATAATATTTACCTCTTTGATGTAGCGGACATCTTATCCCACGACCCGGATGGCAGACCTTGTTTTGATAATCGCGATGGAGTAAGTTACCAGACAGAAAACTATCCTGATGATGGTGTAGATCTGGCTGCAATTTGTCCTCATTATACAACAGAGACCGAAGGAGGACATTTGGGTTCTGCTTCTGCAGGAGGGGTACGGGTCGCAAAAGCCTTTTGGGTCCTGATGGCCAAACTAGCCGGTTGGAAAGGTATTTCCACAAAAACAAAAGAAATAAAAAATAGCGGCCTACTCATTTATCCAAATCCTGCTGCAAACTATTTTTATATAAGGAATTTATTTTCAGCAAGCAATGATCAAAAAATAACGTTGACCATTCAAACTCTTGAAGGAAAAACCCTAATGACAAAAGTATTGCAAAATCAGGATCAAAATAATGAAACAGAATATAGAATTCCTCTGCAGAATATCCCTAATGGATACTATTTAATCGATCTGTTAAAGGATGGAACCCATTATTTACACAAACAGGTAATCTGTCGGTAACTTAGCTAAACACCATTCTGGCAAGATTATTTGAACACAGAATAATGAAATTTATAAATTTACTTTTTTTTAAAAGGATGGGAAAGCCGACAATTTATTAAAATGATGCACCAGAAATCAACTTAAATCAACACGATGTTGACTTTTTAATTTTTAATTAACTAACTATTTATAGCAATTTTGACATTTTAAAGGATATTTGCATCAGAAAAATATCATTGCATTTAATCTTCGAACCAATTTTAATATGAAATTTATTGCTTTCTTGTTTTTAAGCGTTTTGACTGCACATTACTCTTTCTGTCAACCTCCTTCTCCTGCAAAACAAAGCCCAGTCTTATATACGGAAACTGCCAGACCGGAAGATAAAATTCAGAAATTTTTTCCATACGACATCAAACTTAAAAATGCCGAAGGAAAAGAATTCATGTCCTCCCAATTATTTAAGAAAAATGGAAAACCAACTGTTCTACTCTTTTGGCTGACCACCTGCGGACCTTGCAAAATGGAAATGGAAGCCATCAAAAATAAATACGAATCCTGGTCAAAAGAATCAAAATTCAACTTTTTTGCCATATCCACTGACTGGAGCCACAATACTGAAAAATTTGTGGAACGTGTAAAAACCTCCGGTTGGCCCTTTGCGGCTTACCATGATTTTAATCAGGAATTCAAGTATGTGATGCCAGGTGGTTTAAATGGACTTCCCCAGGTTTTTGTATTGAATAAAAAAGGTGAGGTGGTCTTTCATAAAAGAAAATACATGCCCGGTGATGAAGACAAACTGTTCGAAGAAATAAAGAAACTCTAAGCTGATTTACAAAAGAAATGATTTTAAAATATGCTGAAATTGCTCAGCAATTTTAATTAAAAAATGGAGTCTGAAAACAAATTACAGACTCCATTTTTATATAACCCATCTAACCAATTCAACTGAAAAATATCATCTTGAATTTTTCACTCAATCAATTGAAAACACTGCAGAAAATAACCATCGCTGAAGTAAATTCGTTTGGTCACCGGATCATATGTTGGGTCACTAATATA
>Ga0268298_10004698_pt1 | contig 13176 bp, 12 predicted proteins | sample WWTPWeurt_MetaG_FD_194462 | JGI IMG/M metagenome (GOLD analysis project Ga0268298, IMG submission 194462) | Activated sludge microbial communities from WWTP in Nijmegen, Gelderland, Netherland - WWTP Weurt | ecosystem: Engineered > WWTP > Aerobic digester > Activated sludge | place... | reverse complement strand
TAGGGCTGCTCTTCCACACTTGAACGATGCTCATCGCATCAGCGGTGTGGCCGGCCCAGCTGGCCGGACGCGACTCTCAGGTCGCACGCTTGGGAAGCTGCCGTTCTACCATTGAACTACACCCGCAGACCGGGCATGAGTGTAGCGCCTCGGCCGCGGGTTTCCGGCGTGGTGTGCCGCGACTGGATGGGCGATGATGATGCCGAGCGCGAACGCCATGAACGATCCCATCCAACTGCTGCTGCTGGGTCTGGACCTGCCGGACCTGATCACTTCGCCCTATGGGCCCTTCGTCGAGCAATCCATCCAATCGCTGGATGAACTGGGGCATGCCCTCAGCCAGCAGCCCTATGAGGCCATCGTGCTGTCGATGGACCAGCCCGCGGCGCTGGTGAACTGGGTCGGCTTGTCGCGTGCGGTGCTCGATGCCGCCGTGGTGGTGGTGGCCCCGGAGCCCGAGGTGATCGATGCCCTGCGCCTGATGCGCCTGGGGGTGCAGGATGTGCTCTCGCGTCGCGAGGCGGCAGTGGCCGGCACCGTGGCCCGAGTGGTGCGCCTGGCCGTGGAGCGCAAGCGCATGGAGCGCGCCGCGCGCAAGGCCTATGCCACCGATCTGGCCAGCGGCCTGCCCAACCACGCGCAGCTGATGGAGCACATCACCCACCTGCTGGCGCTGCGCGAGCGCGAGCCTGCGGCCATGGCGCTGCTGGCCGTGCGGGTGGAAGGCTTGCAGACGGCGGCAGCCCGCCTGGGCGAAGAATCGGCCCATGTGCTGCGGCGCAAGGCTGCTGTGCGTTTGCGCGCCGGTTTGCGCGCCAGTGATGTGGTGGCGGCGCTGGGCAACGACACCTTCGCCGTGTTGCTGGCCTGGATCGACGACCCGGCCAACGCCAACCAGGTGGCCGACAAGCTCTCGGCGTCGCTGAATCGGCCGTTCTCGGTGGCCGGGCAGGATCTGGCGCTGGCGGTCTCGGTGGGCGTCAGCCGTTACCCGGACGATGGCCGCACGGCCGAGGTGCTGCTGCGCCACGCTCAACAGCAGGCCAGTGTGCCTGCCACCGGGCGCGTCGGCTTTGCCAACACCCTCGAGCGCGGCATGGCCGCTGCCGCCAACGACGACGAGGTGTGAGCGCCCCCGCGTTGGCCGCAGGTTGCCAGCCTGGCGCTGCTACTTGAGCGGGTTCTCGGGCTCCTTGCCTTTCAGTGCGCGGTCATTGCGGCAGGTGGACAGCGGCAGGGCCCGGGCCGAGACGATCTGCGTCACTTCTTGCGACTCGGTCAGCGCCTTCACCTTCAGGCAAGTGCAGCCGTAGCCCGCGCTGCCGGTGCCGGTGCGCACCCATTGGTCGGCCTTGAAACGCGGCCAGGTGCCGCGCGCCTGATGGCCGCCCTGCAGGCCGATGGTCCACTCGCCATCGCGGTCGGTGAGGGTGGCATTGCCCGGCGAGGGGTTGTCAAACCAGCCGCAGCGGTTGCTGAGCGCGGGCGTGTCGGCGCCGGCATTGGCGCTGGCCGTGCCGGATGCGCCCAGCACCAGCACGCTGCACCACGCGGCCACCCAAGCGCGGCCCAGAGCAGGACGCGCTGGCTTCATGGCAGCGGCGCCACCAACAGCAGGCCCGCTGGTGTGATGGCGGCCTTCAGCAGCACGGCCTCGAACCGGCTGGCGATGGCGGCGATGTCGGCGGCGTGGTCACTGCCATTGACCATTCGCCGTGCGCCCACGTAATTGGTGTTTGCGCCGCTGAAGTACTGCGAGAACTTGTGCCCGTTGGCAAAGCCCTGGCCGGTGCGCATGCCGTGCGACATCAGCGCATAGGCCACCTCGGGGGACTTCACCAACTCGGGGTCGAGCAGCAGATCGAGACCGCGGCCGATGGCCACGCCGGCCGCGGCGTAGTTGGACCACCAGGTCAGCTGCACATAGCCGCGGCCGAAATAGGCCAGCTCGGCACCGTCGTCGTCGGTGTAGACCTTGGCCGCCGCGCCGCCATCCACGGTGCCCATGCGGGCCTTCTTGGTGAGCGGGGTGACCACGCCCCCCACGCTGACGGAGAACTGGTCGCCGTCCTGCTCGGTGATGCGCACGCTGCCATCGGCCAGGGCCTTCACCTTCACCGGCTCGTGGTACTTGCGGCCCTTGCCGGCGCCGATCTCGTTGACCGGCGCCATGGTCATCAGCCATTGGCGCTGCTTGACGATCACAGGCTGGCCCAGCTTGTCCTTCAGCGGCTGGCCCTTCTTGTTGAGCGCCACGTGCTCCACCGTGGTGGGGTAGGTGGTCTCCCACATCACCGTGGCCAGCATGTAGGCAGCCTCGCGCACATCGGTGATGCCGGCATCGCGCTCGATCATGCCCAGCAGCACCAGCATGTCCGGCACGGCCGCTGCGTTGTGGCGCGGGCTCTTGGCAAACTGGGCCGTGAACTCGGCCTGGAACGTGGGCCGGTCGTACGGGCCGGCGTGCTTGTAGTTGGGCTGCGCTTTGGGCAGCGCTTTGGCCTTGGCGGTCACCATGTCTTCTCTCTTGCTGCGTCACATCGCCGGCATTGTGCGGCGATGGCCTGGGCCCGGCATGTGACCAAGGGCATGGACGCGTGTAAGGAATGTTAGCAATGCGTGCCGGTGCCCAGGCCTACTTCAGGATGTCACCCAGGCAGAGGTACTTGATCTCCACATAATCGTCCATGCCCTGGTGCGCGCCCTCGCGGCCCAGGCCGGATTGCTTGACGCCGCCAAAGGGCACCTCGGCGGTTGAGATCAGCCCGGTGTTGATGCCCACCATGCCGTACTCGAGTGCCTCGCCCACGCGGAAGATGCGGCCCACGTCGCGGCTGTAGAAGTAGCTGGCCAGGCCGAACTCGGTGGCGTTGGCCAGCTCGATGGCCTCGGCCTCGGTGTGGAAGCGGAACACCGGCGCCACGGGGCCGAAGGTCTCCTCCTTCGAGCACAGCATGTCGGGCGTGACGTCGGCCAGCACGGTGGGCGTGTAGAAGCGCTCGCCGATGCGCGTGCCGCCCACCACGATGCGCGCGCCCTTGGCCAGTGCATCGGCCACATGTGCCTCCACCTTGGCGATGGCCTGGTCGTCGATCAGCGGGCCCTGGTTCACACCGGCCTCGAAGCCGCCGCCTACCTTGATGGTCTGCGCCTTCTCGGCCAGCTTGGCCACGAAGGCGTCATAGATCTTGTCTTGAGCGTACAGGCGGTTGGCACAGACGCAGGTCTGGCCCGCGTTGCGGTACTTGCTCACCATGGCGCCTTCCACCGCCGAATCGATGTCGGCGTCGTCGAAGACGATGAAGGGCGCGTTGCCCCCCAGCTCGAGCGCCAGCTTCTTTATGCTGGGCGCGCACTGCCGCGCCAGGATGCGGCCCACCTCGGTGGAGCCGGTGAACGAGAGGTGGCGAACCACGTCGCTCGAGCACAGCACCTTGCCGATCTCGATGGAGTTGTCCGAATCGGCGGTGACGATGTTGAGCACGCCGGCCGGCATGCCGGCGCGCTGGGCCAGCTCGGCCACGGCCAGCGCCGAGAGCGGGGTCTGCTCGGCCGGCTTGATCACCACCGGGCAGCCGGCAGCCAGGGCTGGCGCCACCTTGCGCGTGATCATGGCGATCGGGAAGTTCCACGGCGTGATGGCCGCACACACTCCGATGGGTTGCTTGATGACGATGAAGCGCTTGTTGTTGTCGGTGGTGGGGATGGTCTCGCCGTACACACGGCGTGCTTCCTCGGCAAACCATTCGAGGAAGCTGGCGCCATAGCCCACCTCGCCGCGCGCTTCGGCCAGGGGCTTGCCCTGCTCGGCTGTCATGATGCGGGCCAGATCGTCGGCATGCTGGTGCAGCAGCTGGAACCACTTCATCAGGATGGCGCCACGCTCCTTGGCCGTCTTGGCGCGCCAGGGGCCCCAGGCCTTTTCGGCGGCCACGATGGCGGTGTGGCAGTGCGTGGGCTCGAGATTGGCCACGTCCACCAGCTTGAGGCCGGTGGCGGGGTCGGTGACGTCGAAGCGGCGATTGCCCGCCACCCATTCACCGCCAATGAGGGCGTCGGTCTTCAGCAGTGTGGGGTCGTTCAGCGTGGCGAGGGGGGAGGTCTTCATGTCCATCGTGTACTCCAGAGCAATGATTCACTTGAGCTTGGCCGTCATGGGCTGAGCGGTGGGGGCAGGGCCCTCAGCGCTTGGCGACCCCAGGCAATGCGCACAGCATCTCATAAAGCAGATTGGCGCCCAGCAACGCGGTGTTGCCGGAGGTGTCGAAGGGCGGCGACACCTCCACCAGGTCCGCACCCACCAGGTTGAGCCCGGCGCAGCCGCGCACGATCTCGAGCGCCTGCGGCACGGTGAGGCCACCCACTTCGGGTGTGCCGGTGCCGCCGGCAAAGGCCGGGTCGATGCCGTCGATGTCGAAGCTGAGGTAGCAGGGCGTTTGGCCGATGGCAGCACGCACGCGCTGCATCAGCGGGGCCAGGGACTGGTACCAGATCTCGTGCGCCGGCACCACGGTGAAGCCCTGGCTGCGCGGCCAATCAAAATCATCGGCGGCATAGCCGGTGCCCCGCAGGCCGATCTGCCAGACCTTGTTGCATTGAAGCAGGCCTTCCTCCACCGCGCGGCGGAAGGGCGTGCCGTGCGCAATGCGCTCGCCAAACATGTCGTCGTTGATGTCGGCGTGCGCGTCCACATGCACCAGGGCCACCGGGCCGTGCGCTTCGGCCAGCGCGCGCAGGATGGGCAGGGCGATGGTGTGGTCGCCGCCCATCGTCAGCGGCTTGCAGCCGGCCGCGAGCACGGGCCGATAGAAGTCGGTGATGATGGCCAGCGACTTGTCGAGCGAGTAGGTGTTGATGGGCACGTCGCCCAGATCGGCCACCTGCAGGGTGTCGAAGGGCGCCGCGCCGGTGGCCATGTTGTAGGGGCGCAGCAGGGCCGATTCGGCACGGATCTGGCGCGGGCCGAAGCGCGCCCCAGGGCGGTGCGAGGTGCCGATGTCGAGCGGCACGCCGATGAAGGCGGCGTCCAGCCCGACGGGCGAGGTGGCCATCGGCAGCCGCATCATCGTGGCGATGCCGCCAAAGCGCGGCATGGCGTTGCCGGACAGGGGCTGGTGGCGCGGCGCTGTGCTCATGGCACTAAGCCTGGCGTGGCACGATCATGCCCGCCGCCCGCGGATCCACTCGAGCGCCAGCATCAGCGCGGTGGTGAAGATGGTCAGCAGCGTGGCCACCGCGGCGATGGTGGGGTTGATGTTCTCGCGGATGCCGGTGAACATTTGCCGGGGCAGCGTCACCTGCGTGGGCCCGGCGAGAAACAGCGTGACCACCACCTCATCGAACGAGGTGGCAAAGGCGAACAGCGCGCCCGAGATCACCCCCGGCGCGATCACCGGCAGGGTGATCAGGAAGAAGGTCTGCAATGGCGATGCGCCCAGGCTCAGCGAGGCCCGCACCAGGTTGTGGTTGAAGCCCTGCAGCGTGGCCAGCACGGTGGTCACCACGAAGGGCGCGCCCAGCGCGGCATGCACCAGGATCAGGCCGGTGTAGCTGTCCGACAGGCCGATCTGCGCAAAGAACAGATAGCTCGCCACGCCCACCACCACGATGGGCACCACCATGGGCGCGATCAGCACGCTCATCAGCAGGCCCTTGCCCGGGAACTGCACCCGCGCCAGGCCCACGGCCGTGAGCGTGCCCAACACCGTGGCGATGACGGTGGCGGCCGGCGCGACGATGAAGCTGTTCTTCGCGGCGCGGCCCCACTCGGCGGAGGTGAACAGGTTCTCGTACCACTGCAGCGACCAGCCCGGCATCGGGTAGGACAGGAAGGAGCTGTCCGAAAACGACAGCGGCACGATCACCAGGATGGGCAGCAGCAGGTACACCAGCACCGCCACGGCAAAGCCGCGCAGCAGCCACCAGCCGGCCTTGTCGACGAGCGTGTAGTAGGCGGGGAAGACGGGTGCCTTCATTGTCAGCCCAGACTCAACTCGGCTTTGGCAAAGCGGCGGTAGACGGCATACAGCACCAGCGTGGCCGAGAGCAGCACCGCACCCAGCGCGCAGGCCATGCCCCAGTTGACATCCACATTGGTGTACTGGGCGATGTAATAACTCAACATCTGATCGTCCGGCCCGCCCAGCAGCGCGGGCGTGACGTAGTAGCCGATGCTGAGGATGAACACCAGCAGGCCCCCGGCGCCCACACCGGCCCAGGTCTGTGGCACATACACGCGAAAGAACGCAGCCAGCGGCGCGCTGCCCAGCGACACCGCCGCGCGCAGATAGGTGGGCGGCACCGACTTCATGACGCTGTACAGCGGCAGGATCATGAAGGGCAGCAGGATGTGTGTCATCGAGATGATCACCCCCGTGCGGTTGAAGAGCAGGGCCACGGGCTCGGCCACGATGGACAGCGACATCAACGCCTTGTTGACCAGGCCTTCGCGCTGCAGCAGCACGATCCAGGCGGCCACGCGCACCAGGATGGAGGTCCAGAACGGCACCAGCACCAGGATCATCAGCACATTGGCCTGGCGCGCCGGCAGCGTGGACAACCAGTAGGCCAGCGGATAGCCCAGCAGCAGGCAGGCCAGCATGACGATGGCGCTGATCTCGAAGGTGCGCATCAGGATGCGGCCGAACACGCGCTGGTCATCGGCCACGCGCTCGATGCCGCCGTCCACGCTGCGCTTCAGGTCCACCGAGGTGAGCAGGTAATCGGGCGTCCAGCGCGAGGCGTTCTTGGCAATCGCGTGCCAGTATTTCAATTCGGCCCAGCGCGCATCGAGCGCCAGCATGCGCTCGCGCAACTCGGCATCGGTGGCGGCGGGCAGGCTCTTCCAGTCGCCGGTGGCGGCGCGGTAGGTGCCCATGATCAGCGAGCGCCCACCGGGCACCTCGCTGTTCAGTCGGCGGGCCAGCGCGCCGGCCTGCGAGCCTTCTTCCAGGCCCGCGAGGTCTTTGGCGATGGCGGCAAATGCTGCCGCCGGTGGCTCGGCCTTGCGGTCCCAGCCGGACAGCGCCGTGCCGGTGAGCGGCAGGCTGCGCGCCACCTCGGGGTTCTCCACCGCGCGCATCAGCAGCGCGGCGATGGGCACCAGCAAGGTGACGAGCAGAAACACCAGCAGGGGCAGGGTGAGCGAGATGGCCGTCCAGCGGCGGCGCGATTCCGCCCGCCGCAACGAGCGCGCGAGTTCGGGTGACCCGACCTCGCCACCGACGCCCGATGCGGCCGCCATTGCGCTCATGCCCCGTCGAGCCTTACTGCGTGGACCAGGATGCGAAGCGCTTTTCCAGCGCCTCACCCTGGTCGGCCCAGAACTTGATGTTGAACTCGAGGCCACCCTTCATGTTGGCCGCGGCCGTGGGCAGGTTGCCCAAGGTCTTGGCATCCAGCTTGGCCAGGGCCTTGGTGTTGGTGGGGCCGTAGGCGATGTTCTTGGCGTACTCGCCCTGCGGCCCGGCACCCAGCGCGAAGGCCAGGTACTTGTAGGCCGCGTCGCGGTTGGGCGTGCCCTTGACGATGCCGTAGTACTCCAGGTCATAGATCTGGTTCACCCAGCTGATCTTCAGGTTCTTGCCCTCGCGCGCGGCCGCGTCGATTCGACCGTTGTAGGCCGTGGCCATCACCACGTCACCGGCCACCAGGAATTGGGGCGGTTGCGCACCCGCTTCCCACCACTGGATGTTGGCCTTGAGTTCGCCCAGCTTCTTGAAGGCGCGGTCGGCACCGGCGGGCGTGGACAGCACCTTGTAGACGTCCTCGGGTTTCACGCCATCGGCCATCAGCGCGAATTCGACGTTGTAGCGTGCACCCTTGCGCATGGCGCGCTTGCCCGGGAATTTCTTGGTGTCCCAGAAGTCGGCCCAGGTCTTGGGCGCCTCCTTGAGCTTGTCGCCGTTGTAGGCCATCACGGTGGACCACACGAAGATGCCGATGCCGCATTCGTGCACGGCGGCAGCGGGCGCAAAGTCGGCCTTCGAGCCGATCTTGCTGTAGTCGAGCTTCTCGAACAGGCCTTCATCGCAGCCGCGGCCCACGTCGGGGCTCTCGAGCTCGACCACGTCCCAGGTCACCTTCTTGGCCTCGACCATGGCCTTCACCTTGGCCTGCTCGCCGTTGTATTCCACCGAGATCACCTTGGTGCCCGTCTTCTCGAAGGGCTCGTAGTAGGCCTTCTTCTGCGCGTTGGCATTGGCCCCGCCGAAGTTCACCACGGTGAGTTGCGATTGTGCGAACGCGGGCAGGGCCAGCATCGCGGCCACGCTGGCGGCAAGTTTGAATGTGTTCATCTCGAATCTCCTTCGGGGTGGGTTTGGGGGCAAGGGGAAGACGCTGGGCTCAAGCGTACAGGCGCAGGTAGAACGTGGGGATGTGCAGCCACACGGGCTGGCCCTCCACCGGGGCGGCGCCCGAGGCCAGGGTGAGCTTCACGGTGGCCGGCGCCTGGCCCGGCAACTCGCAGCGCAGGCGCAGGTGGTCGCCGAAATAGATCACATCGTTGACGGTGGCTTGCAACACGTTGTGCGTGTGGCTGGGCGCCGAGAAGTGCGCCTCGATGCGCTCGGGCCGCACCGAGGCCACCACACTGCTGCCGGCACTCGCCTGGTTGACGTTGATGCCGGCCAGGCGCTCGCCGGTGGGCAGCAGCAGCTCGCCGTCACCGCCCGAAGCCGAGCTCAATTGGCCCGTGAGCACGGTGCTGTCGCCCACGAAGCCGGCCACGAATCGATTGGCCGGCGTCTCGTAGAGCTTTTGCACCGCGTCGATCTGCTGGATCGCGCCATCGTTGAATACCGCCACGCGGTCGCTCATGGTCAGCGCCTCGCCCTGGTCGTGGGTGACGTAGACGAAGGTGACGCCGAGCTGGCGGTGGAGCTCCTTCAGCTCGATCTGCATGTGCTCGCGCAGTTGCTTGTCGAGTGCGCCCAGCGGCTCGTCCATCAGCACCAGCTGCGGCTCGAACACCAGCGCGCGGGCCAGGGCCACGCGCTGCTGCTGGCCGCCCGAGAGCTGCGCCGGGTAGGCCTGATCGCGCCCGCCCAGCTGCACCATGGCCAGGGCCTTGGCCACTCGCTCGGCGATCTGATCCTTGGGCACATTTCGCACCGTGAGCGGATAGGCCACGTTGTCGGCCACGCGCAGGTGCGGGAACAGCGCGTAGTTCTGGAACACCATGCCGAAATTGCGCTTGTGCGGCGGGGTGCGGGTGATCGGCGCGCCGTCGAGCAGGATCTCGCCGGCGGTGGGCGACTCGAAGCCCGCCAGCATCATCAGGCAGGTGGTCTTGCCCGAGCCCGACGGGCCGAGCAGCGAGAGGAACTCGCCACGCCGGATGTCCAGATCGAGCGAACGCACCACGAGTGTTCGCCCGTCGTAGGTCTTCTGCACCCCGCGGAACTGGACCAGGGTGTCGGAGCGGGGGGTGGGCGAAGGTGGCATGGGGGCTGGTGTGAGCGCCGCGCAATGTAGGCCGGCTGGCGCTCGGCGCGCCATGTACAGACCCGTGAAACAACAGGCGCACTGTACCGGCATGTGGGCCGGTACAGGCCCTTCGATGGCCGGTTTTGCACCGCCGGTCTGCGTCGGCCTTGCCCGCTTGTGGTGGCGCGGCTTACCGTGCAGACTGGCCCGCCCGGTGCACGGCGCAGCGCGCACGGCACCACAACCCAGGAGACAGGCCATGATCAAGGTGAGTGTGATGTACCCCAACACGCCCGGTGCGCGCTTCGACCACAACTACTACCGCGACCAGCACATGCCGATGGTCAAGCGCAAGCTGGGCGAAGCCTGCCTGAGCTACACCGTGGACAAGGGCCTGGCAGGTGGTGCGCCAGGCCAGCCTGCCACCTATGTGGCGATGTGTGCCTTGTTCTTTGCGTCGGTGGAATCGTTTCAGGCCGCGTTCGGGCCGCCCGCCGGCGAGATCATGGCCGACATCCCGAACTACACCGACCTCGGCCCCGTCATCCAGATCAGCGAGGTGGTGGTGGGCTGAGGCGCGCTGTCTCAGCGTGCGGTGGCAACAACTTGATGCAGGGTGTCGGCCATCTGCAGCAGGCCGTCGGCGTCGCACAGGCTGTGCAGCTCGGTTAGGTGAGCCTGCTTGAAGCGCTCGCGCGCGTCCGCATCCACCAACCGCAGGTCGTACATGCCGTCCACCCAGTCCCAGGCCTGCGCCGGCGTGCAGCGGCGCTGCAGGCTCAAGGCCTCGACGCTGACGCCCTCGAAGCGGCCCGCCAGGGCCTGGTGCAGGCCAGCTTCCGTGGCCAGGCGGGCATCGCCGAATCGGATGAAGCGCGCGGGCTCGGCTGCGATCAAGCCTCGCAGGCGCCGAAGGTAGGCCTCGAAGGCCGGTGGGTGCGGCCCGCGGGCGCCCACGGTGAACGCAAAGCGGCCACCGGGCACCAGCACCCGCCGCACTTCATCCAGCACCGCATCCAGATCGTCCATCAGCATCAGCGCCATGTGGCACAGCACCTGGTGCACCGAGCCATCGGCCAAGGGCAGGCATTGCGCGCGGCCTTGCAGCAGCTCGGCCGATGAGCCCAGCCGTTCGCGGGCCTTGGCCAGCTCACCTGCGCTGATGTCGATGCCCATCAGGCGCCGCGCCGGCCCCGCTGCCCTGCTGAGCAACGCGAGCAGGTGGCCATCACCGCAGGCCAGATCGAGCACGCTGTCGGCACTGGCCGGCACCGTGGCGGCCAGGCTGTCGTAGGACGATGCGAAGCGCCCGCTGCGGCCGTGCACCGCCAGCGCGCCGAAGGCCGCTGAGGTGATGCCGGGACGCTCGTCGTGGAAGTTGGCGAGGAATTGTTCTACGGTGGACGCCACGCTCAACGCGCCGGCCAGCCCACGCCCTGCGCCAGCGCGGCGCGCAGGGCGTCGCCGTGCTCGTCGAGCTGCGGTGGGGGCTGGTCGGCCACCGGCCGCTGGCCGTCGAAGCACATCGGCGTGCCCACCATCGGCAGGCCGGCCTCGGTGCTCACCTGCATGCCGCGAGCGAGCACCTGTGGGTGCTTGAACACGCCGGGCAGCTCGAGGATGGGCGCGCAGGGCACGGCGTTGGGCTCGAGCAGGGCGGTCCACTCGTCCGTGCTGCGCTCGAGCATCCAGGCGCCGAGGATGCCGATCAGCACGTCGCGGTTGGCCAGGCGATCGGAGTTGGTGACGAAGCGTGGGTCCTGCGCGGTCTCGGGGTGGCCGGCCAGCGCACAGAAGCGGGCGAACTGGCCGTCATTGCCCACGGCCAGCACGATGTGGCCGCCACGCGTGGCGAACACCTGGTAGGGCACCACATTGATGTGCGCATTGCCCATGCGCTTGGGGATGTGGCCGCCGACCAGGTAGTTGCTGGCCTGGTTGGCGAGCATCGCCACCTGCACGTCGAGCAGCGCGGCGTCGATGTGGCGGCCCTTGCCCGTGCGGCCGCGCTCCACCAGGGCGGCGAGGATGGCGGTGGCGGCATACACGCCAGTGAACAGATCGGCCACCGCCACGCCCACCTTCTGCGGTTGGCTGCCGGGCGTGCCGTCCTTCTCGCCGGTGACGCTCATCAGCCCACCGGTGGCCTGGATGGCAAAGTCATAACCTGCATTGGGTGCGTACGGGCCGGTCTGGCCATAGCCCGTGACCGAGCAGTACACCAGCTTGGGGTTCACCGCCTGCAGGCTGGGCGCATCGAGGCCGTACTTGGCCAGCTGGCCCACCTTGTAGTTCTCCACCAGCACATCGGCTTCGAGCGCCAACTGCCGCACCATCGCCGCGCCCTCGGGCGTGGCGATGTCGATGGCGATGGAGCGCTTGCCCCGGTTGGCGCTGGTGTAGTAGGCCGACATGCGGTCCTGCGGATCGCCCCACCACGGCGGGCCCCAGGCGCGCGTGTCGTCGCCCAGGCCGGGCCGCTCCACCTTGATCACATCGGCGCCGTAGTCGGCCAGGATCTGAGCCGACCAGGGGCCGGCGAGCACGCGAGACAGATCGAGGACGCGCACGCCCTCCAGCATCTTCGGCGCTGTCATCTCAGGAGAAGGCTTGAATGCCGGTGATGGCGCGACCCAGGATGAGGGCGTGAATGTCGTGTGTGCCTTCGTAGGTGTTGACGACTTCAAGGTTAACCAGATGGCGGGCCACGCCGAATTCATCGCTGATGCCGTTGCCGCCCATCATGTCGCGCGCCAGGCGGGCGATGTCGAGCGCCTTGCCGCAGCTGTTGCGCTTCATGATGCTGGTGATCTCCACGGCGGCCGTGCCGGCGTCCTTCATGCGGCCCAGTTGCAGGCAGCCCTGCAGGCCGAGGGTGATCTCGGTGAGCATGTCGGCGAGCTTCTTCTGGATCAGCTGGTTGGCCGCCAGCGGGCGGCCGAACTGCTTGCGGTCGAGCACGTATTGGCGCGCCCGGTGGTAGCAGTCTTCGGCTGCGCCCATGGCGCCCCAGGCGATGCCGTAGCGCGCGCTGTTCAGGCAGGTGAAGGGGCCTTTCAGGCCGCGCACCTCGGGGAAGGCGTTCTCCTCTGGGCAGAACACCTCGTCCATCACCACCTCGCCGGTGATGCTGGCGCGCAGGCCCACCTTGCTGTGGATGGCCGGGGCGCTCAAGCCCTTCCAGCCCTTCTCGAGGATGAAGCCGCGGATCGAGCCCTCATCGTCCTTGGCCCAGACCACGAACACATCGGCGATGGGGCTGTTGCTGATCCACATCTTCGCGCCGCTGAGGCTGTAGCCGCCGGCCACCTTCTTGGCGCGGGTGACCATGCTGCCCGGGTCGGAGCCATGGTTGGGCTCGGTGAGGCCGAAGCAGCCGATCCACTCGCCGCGCGCCAGCTTGGGCAGGTACTTCTGCTTTTGCGCCTCGGTGCCGAACTCGTTGATGGGCACCATCACCAGCGAGCTTTGCACGCTCATCATCGAGCGGTAGCCCGAGTCAACCCGCTCCACCTCGCGGGCCACCAGGCCGTAGCAGATGTAGTTCAGGCCCGAGCCGCCATAGGCCTCGGGGATGGTGGGCCCGAGCAGGCCGAGCTCGCCCATCTCGCGAAAGATGGCCGGATCGGTCTTCTCGTGGCGGAAGGCCTCGGTGACGCGCGGCGCGAGCTTCTCCTGGCAATAGGCGCGGGCTGCGTCGTGCACCGCGCGCTCGTCGTCGGTGAGCTGGGCGTGCAGGTGCAGGGG
>Ga0268298_10004697_pt1 | contig 13176 bp, 12 predicted proteins | sample WWTPWeurt_MetaG_FD_194462 | JGI IMG/M metagenome (GOLD analysis project Ga0268298, IMG submission 194462) | Activated sludge microbial communities from WWTP in Nijmegen, Gelderland, Netherland - WWTP Weurt | ecosystem: Engineered > WWTP > Aerobic digester > Activated sludge | place... | reverse complement strand
CGTCGGCGACGGTTGCGTCCACGGAGAGGGCGAGCTTGCCGTTCGCCCAGAGTTCCGCGCGCGACAAGGTGATCCAAGCTGGAGCGCGAACCTCGAGTTCGATGCGCGCGTGACCTTCCACGGCCCGCGTGGCGCCCCCTGGCATTTCGCCGTCCACCGACAGCGCAATGAACGGTCCGCTGCTGACCACCGCGCGCCCCGCGCGGAGTCCGCGCATGGCACGCGCAAAGAGTGGCTCGTCGCGCGGGCCCTCCCCCGTGTAGAGGAAGGTCCGCGGATAGCCAGCCCACTGATACGCGATGCGGTGCGAATCGGAGTTGCCGACGGCAGCGTAGCGTCGCCCTTGGCGGAGCAGCCGCATCCACTCGGTGAGCATGCGCTCCGTGGCCTCGGGCACCGTCAAGTCGAAGCCGTTCCAGACCTCGATGGCGTCGAAGTCGAGGCTCGCGTCGGCGTTCGGAGACGCTCCCTTTTCGTCGAGCTCGATGCGATTGAAATAGCCGATGTCACCCATGCGCGGGTGATTGACTTGGATCACCGCGCCGGGGGCGTGCTCGCGGATCCAGGGCAAGAGCGTGCGCGGAGGAGCCTCGTACGCGGGCGGGAGCTCGGCACCGATCGGGTAGGGATACGCGTTGAAGTGCCCGAACTCGCTCGTGGTGACCTCGATTCCGGGCGCCGTGTCGATGGCGCCCTGGGCGCCCAGCGTCTGCACCGCCGGCGCGTAGTCGGTCACGTGGTTGTGATCGGTGGCCGCCGCGACCTCGACCCCTTCGGCCAAGAGCGCGGTGACGCGATCCTCGAGCGGAACTTCGGAGTCGCCGCTTGGGTCGGCGTGCAGGTGGAGATCGGCAGCCACCCAGTCGTCGGTCTTCACGCTTCGGCGCAGGCGAGCGCGGAACGTCGCCCCTTCGCTCGAGCTGACGTCCACCGTGGATTCGACCACGTCGAATTCCGGTCCGTGAGTCGCGAGCACGGAGTACCTCCCGGGGGGCAGCTCCACGCTGCCCTCGCCGGTCGCCGAGCAGAGCACGTTGGCTGCGCCTCGAGCGGAGTGCAAAGGTCCGAGATCCGGGTTCACACTGGGGGAGACTCCGGTGAAGACCAAGCGCGCTGGCAGGCGTCGCTCCTCTTCGTCGACCACGCGATAGGTGAGTCGAGCAGGCGTCGGCACGAGGAACGCCGGCCGCGTCGTGCCGCGCGGGACGACTTCGACCTTCTGCCGATCCACGCCACCCGGCACGTGAAGCGTGAGCTCGTAGCTGCCGACCGGAAGTGGAAGTGTGAACCGTCCAGCCCGTGCCTCGCCCGAGAGCACCAGGCGCCCGAGCTCGTCCTGCGCATCGATCCGCGCGAAGCGCGGCGCGGGCTCGAGCTTGCCGGCAACGAAACCGAATGGCTCGCCCAGCGCCTCCAAGGCGTCGAGCGCGGCCGCCTCGAGCCCGCCACGGGCCACGACGAGGCGACGCGCGTGGAATCCGAGTGCGCCCGCGGGTAGCTCCAGCGCAGGCCCGAACGCCGTTTCCTCGGAGCCTCCCATGGCGAGGCGCTGCACCTGGATGGTCGCAGGCCGTTCGGGAAACACAAGCGCGTAGGACTGCTTCCGCCCGGCGTGGGCGAACCAAGCACCGACCACTTCACGTGTGTCTTCGACCTTGCCGATGCCCGGCACGAACGCCGCCTGCCCGTAGGAGCGCAGGCGATCGCCGAAGCGCACACGCAGAGGGCTCGGCGCCCGGTTCTCGATCTCGCTCGTCAGGCGCACCCAGCGCGCACCCGGCGAAAGCGCGACCCGCGTCGTGACCTTCACGCGACGATCGCGGGTTTCTGCCACGATCACGATGACGGGGACGTCACGCGCGACGTCGGCTTCGACGGCGTGAGTGACGAGCTCGCGCCGCGTGCCCTCGATCTCGATCACGGGTTCGAGCCCGGTCAAGCGATCGTCTTCCCAGCCGAGCGCGGTGGCGTCGACGAGCACACCCGCCCGTGCGCGCGGCGGTGGGGAGACGGCAGCGACGACGACGCGCAGACGATGGTTCTCGAGCAAGAAGTCGCCTGGGCGAGCTTCAGCACGTGGTCCGCTCGGCAGGTTGCGCGGCGTCAGCCGCTCGAGTCGCACTCCGTTCAGCTCGACGGGCCCGACGCTCGGGCGCAGGCTCGGGCAGCCCGAGGCCAGCGAGATGGCCAAGGCGAGCATGGCAACGCTCAGCGCCGGTGCGCGCGACGCCGCGGCGAAGAGAGTTCGAACTCGGCCTAGCCGCGCCATCGCCGCAGTCTCTGCCGGACTCTGGCGCGACGCAAAGTCCGCACGGTCGCGGCGTGGCTCTCGGCGCGCGATTGACGTATCGTGCGCCACGATGAAGGCCCTGACGATTTCAGGCAGCTTCGGCATCGAAAACCTGCGGCTGGAGGAGCGCCCAGATCCCGAGCCGAAGCCCGGCGAGGTGTTGCTCAAGATGAGCGCGGTCTCGCTCAACTATCGCGATCTCTTGATGGTCAAAGGGCAATACAACCCGCGGCAGCCTTTGCCGCTCGTGCCCGCGTCCGACGGCGTAGGCAAAGTGGTCGCCGTCGGGCCCGGAGTGACTCGGGTCAAAGTCGGCGATCGCGTGTGCCCCATTTTCGCCACGGGCTGGCACTCGGGAGAGCCCGAGCGCGACAAGCTCAAGACCACGCTGGGCGGCCCGCTCGACGGAACGCTCACCGAGCTCATGACGTTGAGCGCCGAGTCGGTGGTCGCCGTGCCCGAGTTTCTGTCGGATCTGGAGGCTGCGTGCCTCCCGTGTGCGGGGGTCACGGCGTGGAGCGCGCTCGTGACCCACGGGCGTCTCACCGCCGGCGACACGCTGCTCGCCCTGGGCACCGGCGGCGTGTCGGTGTTCGGCCTCCAGCTCGCCAAGGTCCTCGGCGCGTGCGTCGTCGTCACGAGCTCCAGCGACGACAAACTCGAACGCGCCAAGGAGCTCGGAGCAGACGCGCTCATCAACTATCGGCGCACGCCCGAGTGGGGAAAAGTCGCCAGAGACGTGACTCATGGGCGTGGCGTGGATCACGTGCTCGAAGTGGGCGGAGGCTCCACGCTGAGCCAGTCGCTGCGGGCGGTGCGGCCCGGCGGCACCATCAGCGTCATCGGGAATCTCGGCGGCGCCGCCACGGAGATCAACCTGCTGTCGGTCTTGATGCAGAACATCCGGTTGCAGGGCGTAATCGTCGGGCACCGCGAGTCGTTCGAAGCTTTGGTGCGCGCCGTGGCGCAGTCGGAGCTCAGGCCCATCGTGGATCGTGTGTTCGGCTTCGACGAGGTGCCTCGTGCGCTCGAGCACCTGGCGTCTGGAAACCACTTCGGCAAGGTTTGCGTCGACATCGCATCCCACGGCTGAAACCCGGAAAGACCGCGGATTCCGTCGGGGCTGAATGCCCCTTTGGGTACCCGCATCTGAGTGGTCGAGAATGTCGAAGGGTCGAGTCTTTGGTCGCCTGGGTGCTGTCGCCTCGTTGGCGTTGATCGTGTGGGCGTCTCCAGGCGCGGCGCGGAGCGTCGGCCCCAAGCGCTCCGCCACTGCGCTCATGCGTGAGATGGAACAAAGCGCCGCGACCGTTCGAATCACGCTTCGCAAGGCGCGCGAGTACGGTGACGTGGTGAGTGCGCGATGCGCCAGCAACAAGCTGAGCGAGATCCACGCGCAGCTCCGGCTCGCGGAAGCACACTCGGTGCACCTGCGTACGCCAGGCGACGACCCGACGCGTCGGCATCGCTATCTGCTCGAGGTCGCCCACGAGCGCGCGCGCGAGCTCTCTCAAGAGGCGCGACGCTGCGGTCCCGGGTCGGAATCGCTGGTGCGCGTGGTTCGACGCTGAATCACCGGGTCGCGCGCCGAGCTCCACGAATCCGTCCCTTTGTGCCGAGCGTCCTGTAGACTGCGCGCCCCGGCCGCCGGCCGGCGCTCAGCCATGCGAAAACCCGTCCTCTCTTTCGCGCTCTTCGTTCTCGGTCTCGCCTCCTGCAAACCGGGGCCGGGTAGCTCGTGTGACAAGGGCGAAGCGCGCTGCGTCGACCGCACGAGCCAGCTCGTCTGCCAGAACGGCCACTACATCCAGGCGCCCTGCCGGGGCCCTCGCGGCTGCGGGCTCACGCCGAGCGGCATCTCGTGCGACATCAGCGCGAACCAACCCGGCGACGTCTGTTCCACCGACGAGGAGGGGGCCTCCGCCTGCGTGGACGCCAAGACCAAGATCGTGTGCGCGGGTGGGAAGTTCGTCGCGGGCAGCTGTCGCGGCCCGAAAGGTTGCGAGACCCAGGAAGGGCGGCCGCTCTGCGACATGTCCATCGCCGAACCGGGCGACGTCTGCAAAGACTCGGACAAGACCAAAGCGTGCAGCGTCGACGGTAAACAATACCTCGTTTGCACGGGCGCCAAGATGACCATGGAGTTTCAATGCCTCGGGCCGAACGGCTGCAAGTCCGAGGGCGGGAAACTGTCGTGCGACATGACCTATGCGCGCGACAAGGATCCGTGCACGAAGGAGATGGACGGCAAGCACGCCTGCAACCTCGACAAGAGCAGCATCGTGACGTGCAAAGGCGGAAAATTCGTCATCGACGAGGAGTGCAAGGGCGGCACGAGCTGCAACGCCGAAGGCACGATCCGCTGCGAAAAACCGGAAAAGAAGAAGGCGGACTGAGTCGGCCCACAAAACGCCGAAGGGCGCCCGAAAGCGCCCTTCCGACGTGGGGAGCAGTCCGTCTCAGCTCGCGCGGCGACGGCGGCCCATGGCCCATGCCGCGAGCAAGCCGAACGCGCCGAGCGCCGCTGCGGCTCCGCCGGCGCGCGGGCCCGGACGGGTCGCGCAGCTGGCCTCGGCTTCGCCTTCGGCGCTGGCCTGGCACGAGCCGTTGCTGCAGCTGGCCGTAGCGCTGCCGCTCGCGCTGGCGTTGATCTGCGCGGTCCAAGCAGTGAGCGCGTCGAGACAAGCCTGGGCGTTGCCGTTGTTGTCGACGTACTCGCCGTCGCACTTCACGGAGCCCTCGGGGGACTCGCACTTGGTCTTGCAGCCGCCCTGGAGCTTGCTGGTGCACGAAGCCTGGAGCGTGCTCTGGCAGTCGACCTGGCAATTGATGTTGCTCTTGGCCTGACACTGACCCTTGCAGCTCGCGTTGCACTTGGCCTTGCAGTCCGGGTATTCGCCGGTGCAGCTGCCTTTGCACTCGCCCTGGCAGCTCGCTTTGCAGGAGCCTTCGCACTTCGAGGTGCAGCCGGCCTTGTCCGAGTCGCTCGCGCACTTGCTCTCGCAGCTGCCTTTGCAGTCGGCGTCGCAGCCCGCGGTGCAGTTCGCGGCGCAATCGAACTTCAGCTCGTCGCCGTTGCACTTGGCTTCGCAAGCGCTCACGTCACAGGAGCCGGTGCACTCGGCCGAGGCCGAGCCCGTGCACTGGCCTTTGCACGAAGCGTAGCCTTCGGCATGGCAGGAGGCTTCGAAGCTCAGGTTCTGGCAGTCGACGTCGCAGCCGCCCTTGGCCATGGCCTCGCACTTCGCGCTGGCTTCGACGTGGATGTCCCCGCAGGCCTCGAGTCCGGCATGTGCGGTGGACGGGGTGAGCAGGGGCACCGCAAAAGCGGCCGCGCCGATCAGGACGGGGGCGATGAGTTTGTGCATTTTCCAGTCTCTCCTTGTTCCCTTAAGCAGCAGTAAGCGGGCGCCGGACGCCCCTCTACTCCTACGGGGTGGGTCCCGGAACCTTCCCGAGGCCCGGGACCGCTGAGTCTAGCAGCGTGGCGTCACGGTGGGCCAAGCCCGCCGGCCTCCGCCGATTCGGACTCGGTGTCACTAGGACGGTCCGCCAGAGCTCCCCATTCAGCCCTCGCACCCGCCCTCGCACCCGGGCCTACATGTGCGTTGGGCGCGTCCCGCAGATCCCACGACAGTACGTACCCGGCCTTCCGGAGCTGTTCCACGACGTGGGGGAGGATCTGGAACGTGGAGTCCGCGTGGATGTGGAAGAGGACCACGGCATCCGGCCGAGCGGCCCCGAGCACCGTGGCCGCGACGTCCTCCGAGGGGCCCCCTTCCCAATCTCGGCTGTCGATGTCCCACAGGAAGAGCTCGTAGCCGAGCGCATTGGCGATGCGCTCGACCCGCGTGTCGAAGCCCATGAGCGGCGGGCGGAACAGCTTGCACTCTCCGTCGCTGGCGCCATCTCGGATCTCTTCGGTGATGCGCTCGACGGTCATCCAGGGGGCCGTCAGGTTGACGTGGTTCTTCGTGTGGTTGCACACGCGGTGGCCCTCGCTTCGCGCGCGCTCGACCCAATCTTTGCGCGTCGCCGTCCAGCGTCCGGACGGGAAAAACAGCGCGCGCACTTCGAGGTCCTTCAAGCGATCGAGCAGGCGGTCGGCCTGGCGCCGATCGTTCGGTCCATCGTCGAACGTGAGCACGAGCCGAGCCCCCTCGCCGGGCGTGATGACGGAAGGCATGGGAACGCGAGTGCGGAACGACCACTCGATGCTGTCGTCGCCCAGGTTGACGCGCACGCGCTGCGCCTTGCCTGGACGCCAGCGTTTCGGCGAGAGCACGAGGCTCTGGTCGTCGAGAAAACGGAGTTCGCCCTCGGTGCGAGGAGTCAACGCGAGCAGGCTCGCGCGCTCCGCCAAAGGCACCGGCGCATCGAAGCGTACGGTGAGCGGTGCGTCGAGCGGCACGCGTTCACCCCGCGGAGAGACCTCGAGCACGCGCGGGCGAGGCACGCTCGGCGGAGCGTGGAGCTCGACGGGCGGGAGAGTGGCGGCGGGCGCCTCGCGCTCGGCGCTCGCGGGCCCTGGACGTGCGCTGGCATGGGGTAGGAGCGCCGCCGCGAAGGCAGCGAAGACCACCTGGAGTTTCCGGCGCACGGGCGCATGGTACTCGGGATTCCGTCCGGCGGTGCACGGAGAGTAGGCTCCCATTCGGCATGCAGTTCGACGAAAATCGCACGAGTCGTCGCGAAGCCCTGTTCGGCGGCGAAGGGACGGTTCTGGTCCAGGCCCTGGAGACCGAGCCCCTCCCCGCTCCGTTCTCCACCGCACTCTTCGTCGAGCTCTCGCCAGGCGGTCGCGTCGGGGCTCACGTGCAGGAGCGCGATTCGGAGATCCTCGTCGCGCTCTCCGGCGAAGGCGTGCTCTACGTCGACGGCAAGGCGCACGCAGCGCGCGCAGGCACGGTGGTCGGCCTGCCGCTGGGCTCGCGGCTCGAGATCGACAACGCTTCGCTCGAGGCCGCGTTCCGCTATCTGATCGTGAAGGCGCGCCCTGCTTGACCGTTCCGCGTTGCCACGCGGTGTCGGCCGGCGCAGCATGCGCCCGCCTCATGCGCGCGCTCGTCGTTCTACTCGCCCTCGCCACGGCGTGCAGCCGTGCCGAGCCGCCGAGCCCGACCGAGGGCGCGACGGCCGTCGCGCTCCCGCCAGCGCCGAGCGCGGCGACGGCGAAGCCCGCCGAGGCGCTCGCCTCGAACGCGCCCGCTCCCGCGGCGAGCAGCGCTGCTCCCCACCCGAGACCTCCGCCCGAGAAGGCGCCAAAGCCACCCGAAGCGCTCCTCGAGAGTCCGCCGCGACCGAGCCTGCCTCACGCGGGGCTACGCGGCCCGGTGGATCCGAGCAAAGATCGGCAGTGGCTCGAACGCCTGACCAGCGCACCCATCACCGAGATCGTCCGCAACCCCGGAGGCGCCACCATCACGCTGCGGGTGAAGTTCGCGGACGGCAGTCGCGCCGTGTTCAAACCCGAACAGAAGCACTCGGCGTCGAACTACCGCTCGGAGATCGCTGCCTACCACGTCGACCGTTTGCTCGGCTTCGCCCGCACCGCCGCCGTCGCCGGTCGCACCATCGGTTTCGGTCACATCGTGGAACAACTCGAAGCGGCGGGCGTGGACCCGAGCTTCCTCGAGCGATTTCGTTCCGAAGTGCCATCGCAAAACGGGCAGGTCGCGGGCGCCATGATCGCGTGGCACGCAGGGCGCCTCACGAACGCCGAGCCCCCGCGCGGCTGGACCGCACGGCTGCGTACGGCCGATCCGGTCGCCAGCGAACTCGAGCGGCGCCTGCCCGAATGGAGTGACCTCTTGGTGTTCGATTTCCTGATCGACAACACCGATCGCTGGTCGGGCGGAAACGTGCTCGCGCTCGGCGGAGGCGGCCTGATCTTCTTGGACAACGCCGCGGGGTTCGCGCCGTGGCGTAGCAGCCGCGGAGAGAATACGATGAACCGCGTCGAGCCCGTGTGTCGCTTCCGCAAGGCGACCCGCGACGCTCTCGCGGCGGCAGGTCCGGCGAGCGCAGCGGAAGCCCACCTCGGCTCACGCCTCGAGCGGTCCCTCGCCAAAGATCCTTTGGCACCAGTGCTCGGGAAGGCTCAATTCGCCGCGCTCGACGCTCGCGTCGCGCGCCTGCTCGAACACGTAGCCGAGTGTCAGCGCGAGCTTGGCGACGGCGTCGTGCTGCTCGCCGATGCCCCCCCGCCCCCCGCCAGCTCGGCCGACTGAACGAGTCCGTCAGCGCGTCTTCGAGCCGGCGTCGCCCTGGCGACGTTCCGCGAGCTCACGAGCCAGCTCCGCACGGCGGGCCTCCGACCGTGCGAGCAAGCGTTTCGTCTCTTCGGCGCGACGCCGCTCGCTCTGCACGAGCTCTTCGTACGCGGCCTGGAGCCTCCGCTGATCGGGAAGGAGCTTGCCGAAGTAGACGCCCACCGCCAGCGCGATGCAGGTGAACGCGCTGCCGAAACCGACCAGGGCCAAGGACACCCGACGAGGTCGCCGAGCTCGTTCGAGCTCCAGCATCTTGCGCTCGTGAGCCAGGCGTTGTTCGAGGACGTCGACTTCGCGCGCGCGCGCCTCGGCCCGCGTGGCATGCATCGTGATCTGTGTGAGCGCCGCCAGATGGGCCTCTTCGGCTTGGCCTCGCCGTTCGGCGATCTCCCGGGCCTCACGCGCCCAACGCTCGCGTTGCACGCGCGCCTCGCGCCGCACGCATTCGGTCTCGACCCACAGGGCGTGAGCCGCCTCCTCGGCGCTTGCGAGGGCGCGGGCGTCGCGCCGCACTTCGGCACCGCCGGAGCGTTGGAGAGAGAGTAACAGGGAACCGCGTCGAAGCTCAGCCATGGGCCCCGACCCGACCGCCGCCGAGCGTTCGGGCCGTCTCGGGCATCTGACCAGCCGGCGCTGTACGGCTTGGGTGTCGGGCCGAGATTTGGGTACGCTCCGGGGCCCTGGACACCCGGCCAGGAGCCCCATCGTGAGTTACGTCGAGCTCTGGGCCCGCGCATTCCTCCTCACGCTCTCGAGCGAGCTGTGCGTCGCTCCGTTTCTGCTGCCGAAGGGAGAGCCTCGGCTGCGGCGCTTCGGCGCGGTGGCCGCAGCCAACGTACTGAGCCACCCCGCCGTGTGGTTCGTGTTCCCCGAGCTCGGTCTTCGCTACACGCCGATGCTGGTCTTGGCCGAGCTCTGGGCGTTCGGCTCGGAGGTGTTGCTCTATCGGCTCGTGTTCCGCGAGCTGCCGTTGCGAAGAGCCATCGCGGCGTCGGCGTTCGCCAACGCCACCTCGCTCTTGCTCGGCATCGTATTGCGCGAGCTCGGCGTGCCGCTGTGAGCGGCTTGCATCAAAGGCCGAGCTGCTTCGCGATGATGACCTTCATGATCTCGTTCGTGCCCGCGAAGATCCGCTGGACGCGCGCGTCCACGTACGCTCTCGAGATCGGGTACTCGGCCATGTAGCCGTAGCCCCCGAAGAGCTGTAGGCACTCGTCCACGACCTGGCCGAGCATGTCGGTGTGCCAAAGCTTCGCCATGGAACACTCTTTCACCAGGTGCTTGCCCGAGGCGTGTTCCTCCACCAGTCGGTCGGCGAACGCGCGCCCGACCTCGACCTTCGCCGCCACCTCGGCCAGCTTGAACTTGGTGTTCTGGAAGCTCGCGATGGGCTTGCCAAAGGCCCTGCGCTCCTTGACGTAGGCGAGCGTGTCCGCGAGCACCTGCTCGGCGCTGGCCTGGGCCGCGAGGGCCACCACCAAGCGCTCTTGCGCGAGCTTCTGCATGAGCATCATGAAGCCCGCTCCCTCCTCGCTGAGCCGGTTTCCCACGGGCACCCGGCAGTCTTCGAAGGCGAGTTCGGCGGTGTCTTGGGACGCCATCCCGATCTTTTCGAGCTTTCGGCCTTTCACGAAGCCAGTGCGATCGCTCTCGACGACGATCAGAGAGATACCGCGGTGCGCTTGGGTCGGATCGGTGTCGGTCTTTGCGGCGACGATACACAGGTCACAGAGCACGCCGTTGGAGATGAACGTCTTCGCACCGTTGATGACGTAGTCGCCGCCGTCGCGCACGGCCGTGGTGGAGATGCTGGCCAAGTCGCTGCCCGTCCCCGGCTCGGTCATGGCGATGGCGGTCACGATCTCACCGCTTGCGCAGCCCGGGAGCCAGCGCTGCTTCTGCTCGGCGTCGCCGAACTCTTCGATGTAGGGCACGATGATGTCGGAGTGCAGCGACATCGCGAAGCCGGATTCGTAGATCTTTGCGAGCTCTTCGATCACGACCACCGAGTGCAAGAAATCACCGCCGGCGCCGCCGTGTTCGGCCGAGAGCCAAGAGCACAGAAACCCGCCTTCGCCGGCCTTCCTCCAGGTGTCGCGATCGACGCTGCCTTGACGCCGCCAACGTTCTTGGTTCGGCACCACTTCACGCTCGACGAACTTGCGGAACGATTGACGGAAGAGCTCGTGCTCTTCGTTGAACAGCTTGCGATCCACGGGGCGCCTCCAGTTCGGGGCCCCATGCTATCCGAGCCCACGCGGCCTCGCGACCAGGTCGCTACCGGACCCATTCACACGCCCGCGACGGGCTCGGGGCGCGCGTGACATCGGGACGCTCCGGTCGCGTCCCGATGGCTCCCGGGGTCCGAGCGCACTCCCCGGACGCAAGCTACTGAGGCGCGCGCAACACGTTGAGCGCTACGCGAGAGGTCTTCGGTAGAGCATCGGGCTTCTTCGGAGCCTCCCCCATGCGCACCGCCCGCGCAAACGCGCTGACCTTGGTGGGATCCGTGTTGCCGTTCACGTTCACGATCGCGACGCGACCGCTACCCTGCCCGAGGTCGTTTCGAAAGTCGTACACGGCACCCACGACCATGAGCTCACCTTGCTCCACCTCGTGCGCGAACTTGCTGGTCGCATCTTTCACCTGGGTGTGCACGTTGGCGAGGACGGCGTCGCGCCAAACCTGGTTGTCATCCACCGAGCCCTTTGGCCGTTCGAAGGTGAGCGAATCGAGTTCCTTCTTCAGCGGCTCACTCTCTTTCGAGTGGTCCTTCATCGCGGCCTTCACCGCGCCGCAACCTGTATGACCCAGGATCAGCAGCACCGGCGTCTTCAGGTGGTGCACACCGTAGGTCACCGAGCCCTCTGCGTTCGAGAACTGGTTACCGATGTTTCGAATCGTGAACAGGTCGTTTTCCGGCGTCGCGTCCAGGGCCGTGGACTGCACGCGAGAATCCGAGCACGCAACGACGGTTGCGCGCGGCTTCTGCTTGTCCAGGAACGGCTTGAAGTGACCCGCACCGTTCGCGCGCATGAAGATCTCGTTGTCGCTCAGCATGTCTCGGAAGAAGCTCCGGCTGAGGGCGAATGCGTTCTCGTGGTCGGCCTCCCAAGCGAATGGCACGAGGAAGCTCTTCTTCTCCGCTGAGGGCCCGTGCTCTTCGGGCTCGGCCTTGGCCTTCGCGTGGGCGGCGCCCCCCGGCTTGGGCTTCTCGTGCCCCGCCGAGGCGCTGGCCGACGGAGCGGGCGCGTGCTCGCCTTCGATGGCAGCCTGCTTGCAGGCGGTGAGGAGCGGGATGATCAAGACGAGGCAGGAGGCGGTTCGGCGCAACATGGCGGTCTCGACCATGAAACGGCCGCTCCCCCCGAACCTTTAGGACCGGCGCGGTGGCGCGCTTGCGCTCGCCGTCTTATGTAGGCTCGATGCGTCTGGCCCGAGCCCTGCTTCCGCTCCTGCTCCTGCTCCCCGCTGCCTGCGGGAAAACGGACACCGCTTCCAACGCTCAGGGCTCGAAATCCGGCACCAGCGTCGCCGAGCCGCCGCCTGCGGGCGGCGAGGTGGCTCGGCCAGCGGCGGCAGAGCTCGCCCCGTTCAAGATCGGCCAGTGGTCCAAGTACCGCATCAACATGGACGACGGCACGAGCACCGAGGTCACCTACAAGGTGGTCGCCGAAGAAGGCGGCGCCTATTGGCTCGAGATCGTGCGGGGTGCTGCGGACGCCGGAACGGTCATGCAGCTCCTCATCAATGTGACCAGCCGCACGGACCCTTCATCCCTCGAGATCCGCGCAGCACGCATCCGCATGCCGAACAACCAGATCCGCGAGCTCCGCGACGAGATGCTGAAGCCGACCGCAGAGGGCTACAAGCGGGCGCTGTCCGACATCTTCGCGCCCAGCCTCACCGGCGCCGAACAGGAGGACGTGACGGTGCCAGCCGCCACGTTTCGTGGTGCCTACAAGCGCATCCAAAAGATCGAGACCGCCAAAGCCAACTCGGAGCAGACCGTGTGGCTCCACCCCGCTGTCCCGATCAGCGGCGTGGTGAAATCCGAAGAGATCGGAAAACCGAACCGAACCGAGCTTCTCACCTGGGGCGCGACCGGCGCGAAGAGCGAGATGCAACGCGAGAAGAAGGAGCCGTGAGCGCGGACGGAGTCTTTCTCGCTTCGTGGAGGATCTTTCTCACTCGTGGACGACCGTCGCGCCTCGCGACTCTTCCTCGCTTTCGAAACAGCCGGCGCCGGTCCCGGGATGGTTGATCCTCACTCGTGGACGACCGTCGCGCCTCGCGACTCTTCCTCGCTTCAACACGGCTGCCGCCGGTCCCGGGATGGTTGATCCTCACTCCGTGGACGACCGTCGCGCCTCGCGACTCTTCCTCGCTTCAACACGGCTGCCGCCGGTCCCGGCCGGGGTTTTTCACTCGGGTCTCCAGTGGCGGATCGTGATCTGATCGTGCCAAGACTGGATGTGGATCCACTCGGCCTCCGGCCGAGTGCACGCTTCGGGGCGTACGCACGCCCACGCGCGAGCTCTCGCCCACGCGCGAGCTTTTTTTCACTCCGTGGACGACCGTTGGCGGCTCGCGACTATTCCTCGCTTCGAAACA
>Ga0268298_10004696_pt1 | contig 13178 bp, 16 predicted proteins | sample WWTPWeurt_MetaG_FD_194462 | JGI IMG/M metagenome (GOLD analysis project Ga0268298, IMG submission 194462) | Activated sludge microbial communities from WWTP in Nijmegen, Gelderland, Netherland - WWTP Weurt | ecosystem: Engineered > WWTP > Aerobic digester > Activated sludge | place... | reverse complement strand
CCATGCAAACCGGTTCCGGATCCAGCGTCCCGTGATCATGAACGGGGCCATCCAACAAATCGTGTGACAGCCCGCCCTGCGTCCAGCAAAAATCGCCAGTCCAACAAACAAGGCGACCACGACATAGTAAATGATGTAGGCAATGAAGATGGGGCGATCTGCGGTTCCAGCAACTGAGATTCCACTTTGAGTGTGATATAGCAGATCAACACTTCTGTAGCCACCCGAGTTGACCGCAAACATAACGATCAATGAAAGCCAGAGAATCCAAATAGTCCATTTGATCCAGTTAATTTTTGAACCGTTGACCAGCTTATTGTTGATGGGCTCAAACATCTCCTGCAACCCGCCACCCGGGCAGACCCATCCGCACCATAGCCTGCCAATAAAAAGCGAAGACAGGAACATCAGCCCGAACATCACCAGGCTGCCATTGATGATGCCGTTCATCGCGCCATCAATAATGACGTATGGTGAAAAAAAATTCATCGTGATGGGGAAAGATAAAAAGGCCAGAAAAACAAGCGCCTTGCGTATGCGTTGCCGCATGGGAATTTGACGAATCATCTTTTCTCCTTATTCCAACCCCAAAATCATCACCATCTTTTCGATCTCAAAATCAATGAACGCTTCAACATTGTTTTGCAAAAATCCCGACAGATAGTTATAGAGATACAGGGATGTCATTCCGTGGATCATCGACCAGGCGGACAGCGCCAACTGCGTGACCGTGCCTGTGTACGGCATTCCGAATTTTTTCAACGTGTCATACGATGACTTAAGGTTGGTCGGCAGCCGAAGGACAGTTAACTCCCCGTTGATTTTCCCTGCCATATGCGCCTCCCCTATCACGCCCTGCAGCACAAGAAAACTCCGCTGCGCAACAGGCCCTAACTCCTGGGCGAACATATAACCTTGAATTGGAGTGCCGAACAAAAGCGCATACCTCTGCGGATTTTGCGCCGCCCACTGAAAATAGGATCTGCACATCGCGCGAAAACGACCCGTGTGATCATCTGCCGCGCAAGCATCTCGTCCTGCTTCCAGACTTCCAGTGAAGGATGTGAATGCATCGACCAACAATGCGGTGACCAGAGCGTCGCGGTCTTTATAGTAGCGATACAGCCCGGGCGCCGTCATCCCCATCTCGCGGGCGATCCCGCGCAGGGAAAGTCCCGAAGCGCCCACTTCACCGATCTGCTTCCACGCTGTTGACACGATCTCTTCGCGGGTCGCGTCTCGTAATTTTTCACGCCTTGTCTGTGCCATTGAGTCACCTTTTATTATATATGTTTACAATAGTTTACAGTGTTTACTATTTTACCAAAATTAGTTTCCCTGTCAAGGGATGAACTGTAAATTCGTTCTCACGCTATAATAGGGAAACTTCAAAAACAGGAGTAATAAATGTCCACTGTCCATGCATCTAATCACCCGCTCGTTGCCCACAAACTTTCCCGTTTAAGAAATAAAAATACCGAACCGAAGAAGTTCCGTGAACTCGTTCAGGAGATCGCGGGACTTCTTGCATATGAAGCCACCGCTGACCTGCAGACAACGCCGATCGAAATTGAAACCCCGCTTACCAAAATGACCGCACAGGAACTCAAGGAAAAAATCGGTCTCGTCCCCATTCTGCGCGCGGGACTTGGCATGGTGGAAGGCATTTGGGAACTCATGCCAAGCGCCGAAGTATGGCATATTGGACTGTATCGCGACGAGCATACGCTTCAACCTGTGGAGTATTACAACAAACTCCCTGTCGACCCGCGCGTATCGGTCTGCATGATCCTCGACCCGATGCTTGCCACAGGCGGATCAGCAACAGCCACTGCGGATATCCTGAAACGCTGGGGAGTGAAGAAGATCAAGTTCGTTGGCCTCATCGGAGCACCTGAAGGCATCAAAGCAATGCAGACCGCGCATCCCGATATTGATATTTATCTTGCCGCAATTGACGAAAAACTAAATGAACGCGCCTACATCCTGCCAGGATTGGGTGACGCGGGTGACCGTCAATTCGGGACGGGCTAAGCGGACTTCAAGCATGGCATACGATCTCAAATTTGCAGAACGCGTCCGAGCCGAACTCAAGGAACTTCCATTCGTTGAAAAGAAAATGTTCGGCGGACTCGGGTATTTGGTCAACGGCAATATGGTCTGCGGCTGGTACAAAGGCGACATGGTTGTTCGGATCGACCCTGCCAAGTATGAAGATTTTTTGAAAAAGAAATACGTCAAACAGTTTGCTTTAAGGAACAGGCCCATGAAAGGCTGGCTGCTCGTGGAACCTGACGGCTATAAAACTTCGAAGCAGATCAGCGCATGGGTCAAGGTAGGTGTTGAGTTTGCATTATCTCTCCCGCCAAAATAAAAACGCAAAAGTATGGCTGACTTAGTTAGGCCAGATTCTCCAACAAGTTCATCAGGATGCGAGGAGTTATGGAAAACAAAACTGTGTATGATTTGAAATCTGTTAAGCTGCCTTACCTCTCAGGCGGACTATTGCGCCTGTTTGCCTCACTCGTTGAAGGGCCATTGGGTGGATTATTAATTCCCAGTTTGTTTGAAAGCGCAGGCATCAACTGGCTGAGACAACAGACGATAGATGAATCACCGACCATCATGCCGATCCATTTCACTGACACCTATTCAGATGAAAATCTGGCCGTCCCGGAAAAAGAATGGCCGCGAGCTGCCGCCATCTATCCGAATGGATTTCAATATGCAACGGTCTTTGATTACGCAAAAGCCTATCGTGACGGCAAAACCACGCCCGAAGAAGTGGCGGTCAAATTATTGGATGCCATCGAAGCCAGCAATTCATCCACCCCCCCGCTGCGGGCAATGATCGCTGTTGATCGCGCGGATGTAATGAAACAGGCCCGTGAAGCAACGGAACGCATCAAAGCCGGACGTCCGCTCAGCATCTTTGACGGCGTACCTGTGGCGGTAAAAGATGAAGTAGATATGATGCCCTACCCCACGACGGTCGGCACATCATTCCTCGGCAGGTCTCCCGTCACTGAAGATGCGACCATCGTAGCGCGGATGCGCGCGGCTGGTGCGCTGTTGATCGGCAAGGCTAACATGCACGAGATCGGCATCAACGTGACGGGCTTGAATCCGCATCACGGCACAACCCGCAACCCATATAACACAAATCATTTTACGGGCGGAAGCTCAAGCGGATCTGCAACGGCTGTTGCGGCGGGATTTGTCCCCGTTGCCATCAGCGCGGACGGGGGCGGCTCGATCCGCATCCCTGCCGCATTTTGCGGAGTCTTCGGATTGAAATCCACTTTTGGACGGGTCAGCGAGCATGGCGCAGCACCTTTATGCTGGAGCGTCGCTCATCTCGGGCCGATTGCGGGCACAGCCACCGATACCGCTTTGGCCTACGCTGTGATGGCAGGACCTGACTTACATGACCCAAACACGTTACATCAACCCCTGCCCTCGCTTGAAAATTGGGATCAATTAAATCTTAATGGACTGAAACTCGGCGTATATAAACCTTGGTTCCAGCACGCGGATCCCGAAATCGTAGCAGCTTGCGACCTTATGTTGAGACGATTTGCAGATATGGGAGCGGAGATCGTCGAGATCAACATCCCAGACCTTGAATTAAATCGCATCGCGCATTCCGTGACCATTCTGGCTGAAATGGCGCAAGCCATGAGCTATACATATGATGCGCATCACAAGGAACATGGGTTGGATGTACGCCTCAACCTGGCCTTGGCACGAAAGATCAGCTCGCAGGATTATCTTTTGGCACAGCGCGCGCGCACACGCATCATCAGAAACTTCAACAAGGCACTCGAGCAAGTGGATATGATCATTACACCGACCACGGCCATCGCCGCGCCTGCCATACCGAAAGATGCACTGCCCGACGGCAACTCAGACTTGAGCACCACGATCGAGATCATGCGCTTCGTCACGGCTGGCAATTTGACCGGTCTGCCCGCGATCTCATTCCCTGTTGGTTACACGAAAAGCGGATTGCCCATTGGAATGCAAGCGATGGGGCGCGCCTGGGAGGAACATCAATTATTACGGCTGGCGGTCAATGCCGAGAAGGTTGTGGAACGCAAAGAGCCGCAGGTGCATTTTAAGTTTTTAGATTAACATTTCATATAATTGCAAAGGCGTTTTTCCCGAAACACCCCCAATTATGAGGAAGCTGCTTCGGCTACGATCAAGAACGCCTCGCACAGACATATTTTATTAATAGGAGAATCCCAATGGCTGAATTAAAAACAAAACTCAATGACGCGAGCGTTACTGACTTTCTTAATACGATCGAAGATGAAGAAAAACGCGCGGACTGTTTTGAGATCTTAAAGTTAATGAGACAGGTCACCAAAGAGGAGCCAAAGATGTGGGGAGCGAGCATCGTCGGGTTTGGACATACGCATTATGTCTATGAAAGCGGACGTGAAGGCGATTGGTTCATCACGGGTTTTTCTCCGCGCAAACAGAACCTGACGCTTTATGTGATGGGAAGTTTCAATCCTCATGTTGAATTGCTCGAAAAACTTGGCAAACATAAAACAGGCGTCGGCTGTTTGTATATCAACAAATTGAAAGATGTGGATGTCAAAGTTTTGAAAGAACTCATCAAGCAAGGTGTCAAAGCGGCGAAGAAAAAATGACGGCTGAAAAAGACCCCGAGGGCTTCGAGCGCAAGCACCTGCATAAATTTGCAGACTTTGCCAATAAACGCGTTTTGGAAGTGGGATGCGGGGAAGGGCGACTAACATGGCAGTACGCCGCCGCATCAACCCTGACCGTTGGGTTTGACTCTGACCATGATGCCTTGCGCGTCGCCCGGGCGGATGCGCCGCATACCATGCAAAAGAAGGTCCACTTTGCAGAAGCGGGCGCAAGAAATATTCCTTTTGCAAATGAGAGCTTTGATATCGCTGTTCTAGCCTGGTCGTTGTGATGACTTGAACATGAGAGCATGGTCCATGCTCTGGATGAAATTCGCAGAACGCTCAAGCCCGATGGAACGCTGATCGATCTGCGGCCGGTCGAGGATCATTGGGCGGTGGAGATCGTTTCGTCGGCGAGTTACCAGCTCGCGGGCAGGTTGACCGATGTGCCGATTGCGGTGGCGGATGATGAAGCGGCGTTCCACGCCATGCGGGAAGTCGAATCCCGCGGGTGGTACATCAAAGAAAAGGAAGAAGAATTCGCCTTCTTCTATTATTGGGACACGCCCTCGGAAATGAAGGAATTCATGGACGAGGAATGGGAGGGCTTGGAAAAAATGGATGCAAATGTTTTTAGCGCGGTAAAATCCACTTGGACCATGGCGAATGCGGATGCGCGCGTGCGAGTGCGCGTAAAGATGTTGATCACAAAATGGATTTCATGTTAAATTAAAAATATTGCGGAGGAAGATGAAAACTAAAGTCTTACTTAACCCTTATTCGAACCGTTGGAATTCACAGAAGCGCTGGCCCGAAGCGGAATCAGCCCTGCACGCTGCAGGTGTTGATTTTGACCTGACCGTTTCGGAACGCCCCGATCAACTCGTGGATCTGGCGGCTGAGGCTGTCCAACAAGGATTTACCACGCTGATCATTGCAGGCGGCGACGGCTCGATTGGAGAGATCATTAACGGCGCGACACGCGGTTGGGATGAAACTTCTCCATTCAAGATCACGCTGGGCGTCATTCCATTGGGCACGGCGAATGACCTGTGCGTCAATGTTGGGATTCCGCTTGATCTTTCCGCCGCTGTCCAGGTGATCGCAAAAGGAAAAACGCGCGGCATGGATCTGGGGAAGTGCAATGAGCGCTACTTCCTGAACAACTCTGCGGCGGGACTGGAACCGTATGTCACCACCAAACAGGAAAAGATTTCCTGGCTTACAGGAATCCCGCGCTACCTTGTGGCGGCGATTCAGGGCATCATGGACGGGCCGAGCTGGAACGCCAAATTGGAGTGGGACGACGGCTCGTATCAAGGTCCGCTGAGCCTGGTCTCGGTCGGTAATGGAGCGCGGACGGGCGGGGTGTTTTTCATGGCTCCCCACGCCGACCCATTCGACGGGAAACTGACCTTTGTGCACGGTTATCGCAGTACGCGCATGGGACTGTTTCAGGTATTACCGAGCGCGATGAAACCCGGTAAAGGCAACATGGTTGAAATGGACGGGATCAACGAGTTCCACTGCACACGCCTGAGCATCCATCTCGACAAGCCCTCCCCCGCCCATACAGACGGTGAGATCTTTGATAGCTGGGTGACCGATCTGGAATACAAGATTTTCCCTGCGGCTGTGCAAATGCTTCTGCCGTAAATAAAGGCATCCCTCCTTGCCCCAGAAATTTTGGAAGGATAGACCCTAAAGGTTTCCTTAGTTGATCGTCGCATGTCTGGTAAGAAATAAAAATAATAGAAGGTAAGGCCTGATGGATTTTAGTTTGACGTAAGTTAATCAGGATTCTATGAGTCATTGTGTACTTATAAGTTATGGTTCTGTAGAAACCTGTCAGGCCTGGAGTAAACTCGCCAGATAAAGTATGGAAGGGATTTCATGCTTGCATGTCGGACTTGGGGAAGGAAGAGATCAAGAGTTTTTTCGGCTTTCAAGCATAGTCAGCATCCGCCGACCTAGACGCTGGGCGCAAAGTGCTGAGCAATTGCCCAAATAACCACTAAAAGGAAAACGGAGGTTGTATTATGGAAGCATTCCAGGAGTATGTAGATGAATATAGAACTCAAATAGAAAAGGGGGCGATAAAAAAAGCGTATAAAGGGCTGATGGAATACGTCCAGAGTTTGAGAACGCATTTTAATAACAAGTATCCCGATTATTTTGTGTCTGGGAGTGTTTATTTTGGGTATATGGATATGACGTATTTTTCATTTTATCCAAAGTCATTGGGACATAAAAAATTAAAAATAGCCATCGTATTGATTCATGAATCCATGAGATTTGAAGTTTGGCTGGCGGGATACAACAAACAGGTCCAATCAAAATACTGGAAAATATTCAAAGAAAGCGCCTGGAATAAGTACCGCATTGTACCAACAATAAAAGGCGCCGACTCGATTATTGAGCACACACTGACAGACAATCCAGATTTTCGTGATCTGGATAAATTAACCAATCAAATAGAAAGGGGAACTATGAAATTCATAAAAGATGTCGAGGGGTTCCTCACAAAGCAGGCAACAATCGGCGCTCCCGACCATGATTTTTTCAGTGCTGTTCGCTGAGATCATTTTAAAATTTTAAGAGGAAGAATGAAAGCAGCTATTTACAGATCCTATGGCCCGCCGGAAGTCTTAAATATAGAAGATATCGAACCGCCAGCCCTGCAGGAAGAGCATGAAGGCAGGGTACTGATACAGGTCCATTACGCTTCGGTCAACCCATTTGACTATTTACACCGCAAGGGATATTTTCCCATCAGGCTGGTGAATGGCTTATTCGCTCCCAAGGAACAGATCCAGAGATTAGGCATAGATGTTGCGGGGACGATCGCAGCGATCGGCAAGAATGTGACCCGCTTCAAAGTTGGCGACCCCATCTTCGGAAACTGCGTAGGCTCCCACGCCGAATATGTGCGCGCCCGTGAAAACGCCATATGTATGCTTCCCAATAGTATAACCTTCAAAGAAGCTGCAGCCATCCCAACAGCCGCGTTGACAGCACTTCAGGCATTAAGGGATGTAGCCAAGATCGAGAAAAATCAAAAGGTGTTGATCAATGGCGCTTCCGGCGGAGTTGGGCATTTTGCCGTTCAAATTGCGAGATTTTACGAGGCAGACGTGACAGCGGTCTGCAGTACGACCAATCTGAAATGGGTTAAAGATTTGGGGGCAAATACCATGATCGACTACACCAAGGAAGATTTCACCAGAAATGGGGAAAAATACGACATTATTTTGGATGTCGCGGCAACCCATACATATTTCAAATGCAAAGATTCATTAACTCGAAGCGGTGTTTACATTACAGAGAATCCATTAAAACCAGTGTACCGTCCATTTCAAATATTGTTCTCATCCATAACCGGCGACAAAAGGGGAAAGTCTCACCTGTCCCTGCCAAATGATAAAGACATGGCTTTTTTACGGGAATTGATCGAGCATGGGCAGCTACGCCCTATGATCGAAAAGGTCTATCCTTTGGATAGGATCGTGGACGCTCATCGGCATGTCGAGAATGGGCATACACAGGGAAAGGTTGTAGTTGAAATTCAAAAAGGGTAGGCATGGACAAGCGCATTATGGCGGTGCTCATTCTTTCAATTATATTTCTCGCCGCCGCATTTATTGGAGGCGACCCGCCTTCTGCGCGAGGGTTCTATTATGTGATCTGGCTTGCCTTCATCTGGCTCTTGTGGAAGAGGCGGGCGCTATTGGAAACCTGGTTTCAAAGCCAAACTCTGCCTGATTTTTTCCTTTTCGTTGGGCTGGGACTCATCATGGTCATTATCGAGGAAACAATAGCGGGTATTGCAGTCCACCTGCTCAGCGTGAAAAGCCCCACTGAACTGCCCGTCTTGGTGGCGCAATACTACGCAAATAACCTGCTGCTTTTGCCCGGCTTTATCATCGCCTGGTATATTCTGCTCAAACGTTACGAGTATTCACGGACTGAGGTATTTACTCTGGTCGGGCTCTTTGGATTATTTTCAGAGAAGATATACATTCACGTCCTCACCATCCCCATCATGGGAATCGCTCTGCTTCTTCCAACAATGTTCACATATATAGGGATCATTCTGCCGTCGGTCCTTTCGCTGCCGGCACAAGACGCCCGCAGACATAGGAATGTGATCCGCTATTTTACAGGGCTGGTCTTTCCCATCATTATGTCGATGCCCTTCGTGTTCATTCATACTCTGCTCACAAATTCAGGCTGGCTCGACCCAACAATTTTGACCCGCTGAGTAACAGTCCAAATCAAGGCAAGCGGGCGGGAAAGATGACTGCGCTGGATGGAATTGGGAGAAATTATAGGCTTCCCATGACCATCAGATGATCTTCTAACGGGACATCATCTCCTCCAAACACTTCTTTACATCCCTCCATTCTGAATCCAAAATACTGTAAAAAACGGAATCGCGAACCCTGCCGGATGGGAGGATCATGTGATTCCGCAGAATCCCCTCCCGCCGCGCCCCGATACGTTCGATCGCTTTTTGTGAGCGCAGATTTATCAGATCTGTTTTCAACTGAACGCGGATACATCCCAATTTTTCAAAGGCGTGGGCAAGTAATAAATATTTACATTCCGTATTCAGCGGGGTATGCTGGTATTCCAATCCATACCAGGTGCCGCCAATTTCCAGCCCGCGGTCCTTGGGCATGATGTTCAAATAGCGCGTCGCGCCGGCTATTTTTCCAGAAGCAAGGTGAATGACAACAAAGGGCAGGTCTGTACCATTTGCGCCGCGGTTCATTATATCGAGCACCCAATTCCGCATATCATTTTCCGTTTCCATGCGGCCATACAACATGAAATCCCAAAAATCCTGCCCCCTACCGATCTCAGTCAGGCCGGGGATATGCGATTCACTGAGCGGCTCCAAGCGGACATATTTCCCCTGCAAAGTTACGGGAGATATCCAAGGTGGTGTCATTTTGCGCTCCCAAATGTTTCAATAATTTTATGATATCGAAAATCAAAGATGGTCTTTAATCGCTGCTGAATCCAGAGTGCGTGGACAATATCGCCAAGAAACCCCAACGGGGCGGCATAGGTTACATGATCGGTCATCTTAACGCCGTTCTGCAGCGGTTCAAAAGAATGCTCGTGATACCAAAAACGGTATGGACCCACGCGCTGTTCATCCACAAAATATTCATTCTCACGCACATGCGCGATCTCGGTCAGCCACAAGGAACGGACCCCGCGAATGAATTCAACCCTATATTCGATTGTCTGTCCCTCGTACATGCTGACGTCTCCGCCCGTGATGATCTCAAAATTCATATCAGGCGGAGTCAGTAAATTTAAATTTTCAGGCTCAGAGAAATATTTCCATAAGATTTCCACTGGCGCGGAAATGATCTGTTCGCGATGCAAATAATGGATTGTCATGATGCCTCGTTGCGGTCAGAAGTCAGGAGACTTGTGACCCATTAACTCTTCAACCAATCTTTTTCATTCATATTCTGCGAAGGGAGATAGGGCATTTGCGGCCCATCAATTCTCAAAAATTCAGAGAGCGCGGCGCGCATGGCTGTGCGGTCATCCCATAAATATTCGGTCTTTCCAAAGCACATGGATTGCTCATGACCTTTTCCGCATGCGAGAACGATATCTCCATCGCGGGCGAGCCTGAGCGCAAAACGGATGGCTTCACCCCGATCTGCAATTCTCCAAAACGTTTCCCCTTCGTGTCCGCCTTTCGATCTGGCGCCTGCTGCCATTTCTTCCAGAATTCCTTCAAGCGATTCCGTGCGCGGGTCTTCAGCAGTCAGGATGGAAATATCCGCCAACTCGACGGATGTTTCTGCCATCATGCGGCGCTTCTCTTTATCCCGCAAACCTGCAGAGCCAAAAATGGAGATGACTCTGCCCCTGGTCATTTTTCTGCCCGTTTCTAAAGTGACTTTCAACGCGTTGGGAGTATGCGCAAAATCCACGATGGTGGTGAAGTTCTGTCCCATCGCAATAGTTTCCATACGACCAGGGATGCCACCCAATGAGGCTATGCCACGCGCAGCAGCCTCAGGAGTAACACCGAGACCATAGACTGTAGCAGTCAGCGCAGCAAGACAATTTGAGATGTTGTATGCACCCACCAAACCACTCTCAACGCCTACACGAAATTCTCTCGTAACCGCAGTGAACTTTATTCCAGATGAACTATATTCAATATCTTCCGCGCGAACATCGGAACTGTTTCCCATGCCATAATTCAATTTTCTTGTTTTGATTAATTCATTTAGGAACTCGAAAGAACGATCATCATGGTTGATGACTCCCAAGCGCGGGTTTCCCTGAGGCTTTTCCTTTGTTTGCTCCAAACTACTGAACAGGCGCGCTTTCGCGGCGCGATAATTTTCATAGGTACCGTGTTCATCGAAATGTTCATGCGTAATATTCGTGACCACGCCGATATCAAATTCGCAGGCGTCCACGCGGTGCTGCGCCCAGCCGTGCGAAGTCGTTTCCAGCACAACATGGGTCAACCCTGATTCAACCATCTTCGCGAGATAACGCTGGACATCGTGCGCATCGGGAGTGGTGACGTGAAAGCCTGTATCCAACAGTTCGTCACCAATCACCGCATTGACAGTTGAAATCATACCTGCCCTAATTCCTGCCGTCACGAGAATCTTATGGATAATATTACTCGTGGTGGTCTTGCCATCTGTGCCTGTTACACCGATCACCGTCAGCTTGTGAGCAGGCCAGTTGCAAAAGGCAGCAGACAACCAGGTCAGAGCTTGACGCGGATTTTCGAGTCGAATATACGGGACGTTGAGTCCACCCGGCTCCCTATCGCCAATAATCGCAGCGGCCCCATTCCCGATCGCTTTTTGAATATAGTCATGCCCGTCAACAGAGCCGCCTTTCATGGCAATAAAAAGATAGCCAGGTTTCACTGCGCGGCTATCAATGGCAATGCCCGATATCTCAACATCAGGAATAGCAGCAGGTCTGAAAAGTGGAAAGTCAACAAAAATATTTTTAAGAAGCATGTCTCTCCGAAAAAAATTAAAAAAAAAGGGTCTTGGTAATTTTACCAAAACCCTTTCTGTGTCAAATGAACGATCTTACTTCAAAGTCTGGCGCAGACCCTCGAGTTTACCGGCGACAGAGCCATCCAGAACCTTGTCACCCACTTTGATGACGAGGCCGCCCAAAATGGACGGGTCCACTTTGTAGGAAATGTTGTTGACAGAGACACTCTTTTTCACAGCATCCTGCTCTTTGCTGCTGAGCGGGAGCGCGCTGGTAACTTCAGCAGTTTCACCTTTGAGGTCACCTTCAACCACGACAACTTTGCCCGATTTTACACCGGAGAAGAACTCATCAATGAGGGCGTGCTGTTTCTTTTCATCCAAGGCTTCACCGACAAGCTTGTTCGCGGCGGCAATGGCCAGAGCGGCAACCTGTCCGCGCAGATCGCCAAGAATGCGATTGCGTTCGAGTTCAGCCTCACCCATCGCAGCTTCGCGGGCTTTGGCGGCTTCGGCTTCAGCTGCGGCTTTGACATCCTTGCCGGCGGAAGCAGCGCGCTCGGTGGCTTCGCGAACGATCTTTCCCGCTTCTGCCTGGGCTTCAGCGCGAATCTTATCCGCGTCCTTTTGAGCATCGGCACGGGCTTCCGCCGCGACACGGGCATCTTCCAGTCCCTGAGCGATCTTCGTTTTGCGGGATTCCATCATGTCCAGCATGGGTTTATAGACCCATGAATTCAAAGTGAGGAACACGATGATAAACGCAATGATCTGTACAATGAGCAGACCAAAATTAATACCAAGAGCTTCCATGTTTCTATGCTCCTATGAACTACACGACTTTGAAGAGCATGAGGAACGCGATAACCAAGCAGTAAATAGCGATAGCTTCAGAGAACGCGATGCCCAAGATCATGTTGGTCAACAAGTTACCATAGGTGTCGGGGTTGCGGGCCATGCCGGTGAGGGCACCCTGCACGCTCAAACCGATACCGATACCAGCGCCAGCGGCGCCGATCATAGCCAAACCCGCGCCGACATAGCGCATTGCATCTAAAATATTTCCTTCCATGTTGCAAACCTCCTTAGGTTTATCCTGATATTATAAAATTTTGATGAAAATATCCGACAAAACAGTCGAAATGATTTTAATGCTCGGCGTGTTCTTCGCCGCCGTGACCCTGTGTAGCTTGCGCCATAAAGACCATGGTCAACATACCGAAAACGAACGCCTGAATGACACCCACGAACAATTCGAACATCATAATCATGGCCGGCAGGATCGAGATCTTTCCCAACAAACCAGCCACAATTGCCACCAACACGATCCCCGCGAACATGTTACCAAAAAGACGGAAGGCAAACGAAAGGATCTTCGAGACTTCAGAGATCAACTCAAGCAGGCCGACCAGAAAATCCATCGCGCCAAAGAACGGCACTTTGAACATGCGGCGTGTGTTAAAGAACTTACTCAAATAGCCAAGTCCCTGCGCGCGGAAACCGATCA
>Ga0268298_10004695_pt1 | contig 13180 bp, 14 predicted proteins | sample WWTPWeurt_MetaG_FD_194462 | JGI IMG/M metagenome (GOLD analysis project Ga0268298, IMG submission 194462) | Activated sludge microbial communities from WWTP in Nijmegen, Gelderland, Netherland - WWTP Weurt | ecosystem: Engineered > WWTP > Aerobic digester > Activated sludge | place... | reverse complement strand
TGACGATCTATTACCTGCTGTTCGGCTTCGTCTCGGTGGTGGCGCTGTCGGCCAACCTGCTGTTCCTGGTCGCCCTGCTCTCGCTGTTGCAGGCGACGCTGACGCTGCCCGGCATCGCCGCCATCGCCCTGACGCTGGGCATGGCCATCGACGCCAACGTGCTGATCAACGAGCGCGTCCGCGAGGAATTGCGCGGCGGCAACACACCGCAGGCCGCGATCACGGCCGGTTACGAACGCGCCTGGGCAACGATTCTCGACTCCAACGTGACGACGCTGATCGCCGGCGTGGCGCTATTGATCTTCGGCTCCGGTCCGGTGCGCGGCTTTGCCGTGGTGCATTGCCTGGGCATCCTGACCTCGATGTTCAGCTCGGTCGTGCTGTCGCGCGGCCTGATCAACCTCATCTATGGCCGGCGCAGGAAGCTGATGTCGTTGTCGATCGGCCAAATCTGGAAGCCTGGCGTCAAAACCAAGTAAAGGGCTGTCACCATGGAATTCTTCCGCATCAAAAAAGACATCCCCTTCATGCGCCACGCGCTGGTGTTCAACGTCATCTCGTTGATCACCTTCCTCGCCGCGGTGTTCTTCCTTGCCACCCGAGGCCTGCACCTGTCGATCGAGTTCACCGGCGGCACGCTGGTCGAAGTCGGCTACGCGCAATCCGCCGACATCGAGAAGATCCGCAAGCAACTGGACACCGACGGCTTCGTGGACACGCAGGTACAGAACTTCGGCTCGTCGCGCGACGTGCTAATCCGCGTGCCCCTGCTTAAGACCGAGCGCAAGGACACGGAGACATCCAAGGTCGGCGAACGCGTCATGGCCTCGCTGGCGAAAGTCAGCGATGGTGGCACGCCGACCCTGAAGCGAGTCGAGTTCGTCGGACCACAGGTGGGCAAGGAGCTCGCCGAGGATGGCGCCATGGCGCTGCTGCTGGTGGTGATCGGCATCGTCGTCTACCTGGCGTTCCGCTTCGAATGGCGTTTCGCCGTCTCGGCGATCATCGCCAACCTGCACGACGTGATCATCATCCTCGGCTTCTTCGCCTTCTTCCAGTGGGAGTTCTCTCTACCCGTGCTGGCCGCCGTGCTCGCGGTACTCGGCTACTCGGTGAACGAATCGGTGGTGGTCTTCGACCGGGTGCGCGAAACCTTCAAGAAGAAGCGCGGCCTGACCACGCCCGAGGTGCTAAACCACGCCATCACCAGCACCATCTCGCGCACCATCATCACCCACGGCTCGACACAGATGATGGTCACATCCATGCTGATCTTCGGCGGCGCCGCCCTGCACTACTTCGCGCTGGCGCTGACCATCGGCATCCTGTTCGGCATCTATTCCTCGGTGCTGGTCGCCAGCCCGCTGGTCATGTGGATGGGCGTCTCCCGCGAACAGTTCATCAAGGCGAAGAAGGACAAGCCCGAGGGCATGACCGAAGACGGCGCTTGCGTCTGATGCGCGTCCGGGTCTGGGATCTGCCGCTGCGGCTGTTTCACTGGCTGCTGGTAACCGCCGTCGTCACGGCGTTCGTCACCGCCAAGGTCGGCGGCAACGCCATGGACTGGCATGGCCGTGCCGGCCTGCTGATCATCGGCCTGCTGGTGTTCCGTGTCGTCTGGGGCTTCCTCGGTTCGTCCAATGCGCGTTTCGCCAGCTTCGTGCGCGGCCCGGCGGCGATCCGCGCCTACTTGCAGGGAAAATGGCAAGGCGCCGGCCACAATCCCCTCGGCGCGCTGTCGGTCCTGGCCATGCTTGCCCTGTTCGCGGCGCAGGCCGCCACCGGCTTGTTCGCCAACGACGACGTCGCCTTCGAGGGCTATCTGTATCCATTGGTCAGCGCCGCCGTTTCCGAGCGGATCACGGGCATCCACAAGCTGCTCGAATCGGCATTGATTCTGCTGGTATTGTTGCATCTCGGTGCCGTCACCTTCTACACGCGGATCAAGAAGGAATCGCTGGTGCTGCCGATGATCACCGGCTGGAAAGAAGTGCCGATGGAGCCGCCCACTCCCCGGGGTGGCGGTTTCATCGCATTCATCGTCGCAACGTTGATCGCGACGGGCGTGGTCTACGTCGCGGCCGGGCAATTGTTGCCGCCCCCACCGCCACCCGCGGCCGTCGAAACGCCAGCCTGGTAAGTCAGCCACCGCCAGTCGCGCCTGGCGGCCGCGTCGGATGCCGGTGACGCCGACCTGCAACGCTTCATGGACGAAGCGCTTGCCGACATTGACACCGGAACCAACCAGATCATGGTCGACAAGATCATGACCGTGAAACGCGACAAGCTTGGCCCCAGCTTCGGGCGGTTGGATCAAGACCTGCTGATCGAAGTCGAACGCTCCATGGCCGTGTTTCTGGGCATCGCGAAGTAAGCGAGCCGGCGTTCTAACTGCCCGATCCCGCTACGGCCCGCTGCAGACGGTCGTTGATCGCGCGCCAGTTCTCGTTCAGCGGCGGCTTCTGCACCACGATGCGCGCACAGCCCATTTCATCGAGTTCCCGCAGCAGTGCGTAGATGTCGTGGGCGAAGCCGGCCGCCTCGCCCGATATCTGCCGCCAGACGATGCGCTCGTCGGAGAGAGGACAGGCCATCGGCGCGATGATGCCGATCCGTTTGTTGGCGGCCATCGCCTCGCGCACCGCAAAGATCACCACGTCGGGCTGCAGCAGCGCCAGCGGCGTGCGCGGCGCGTAGTGCGCGGCCAGCGACCCGGAGACGCGCGGGGCATCGGCTCCGCCGATGGCCGGCAGGCGGCCGAGCACCTTGCCCAGTTCGAACGCCGAGACCATGCCAGGCCGCAAGATGGTTGTCCGCTCACCCGTCAGATCGACGATGGTCGACTCGATGCCGACCTGACAGGGTCCGCCGTCGAGGATCATGGCCACCGCGTCGCCGAGTTCATCGTGCACATGCTGCGCGGTCGTGGGGCTGACATGGCCGAAGCGGTTGGCCGAGGGCGCGGCAACGCCACCATCGAACGCTTTGAGCAGTTCAAGCGCCAGCGGGTGGTTGGGCACGCGGATGCCGACGGTATCCTGTCCGCCGGTGATGGCGTCGATCACCTCGGGACGGCGCTTGAGGATCAGGGTCAGCGGTCCCGGCCAGAAGGCTTTGGCCAGCGCACGGGCCTTCTCCGGAACCTCGCACGCCCAGCGGTCGAGGTGTTCGACGCCGGGGACGTGCACGATCAGCGGGTGGTCCTGCGGCCGGCCCTTGACGGCAAAGATTTTCGCTACCGCCGAGACATTGCTTGCGTCGGCGCCAAGGCCGTAGACCGTCTCGGTCGGGAAGGCGACCAGTTCGCCCGCGCGCAGCAGTTGGACTGCGCGCTCGATCTCCGGCGACATCAGACTTCCGGCAGGGTCTTGGCGAGGACCTTCTCGGTCTGCTTGCGGCGGAAATCGGACAGTTTCTTCGCCATGTCGGCGTCGGATAGCGCGAGCATGGATACGGCGAACAGCGCGGCATTGGTGGCACCGGCCTCGCCGATGGCGAAAGTCGCAACCGGGATACCGCCCGGCATCTGCACCATGGCCAGCAGCGAATCGAAGCCGCCCAGATGCTTGGAGGGCATGGGCACGGCCAGCACCGGCAGTTCGGTCTTGGCCGCCAGCACACCGGCCAGGTGAGCCGCACCGCCGGCGGCGCCGATCAGTACCTTCACGCCGCGCGCCTGTGCGGTCGCTGCGTATTCGAGCGCCTGATCAGGTGTGCGATGCGCCGACAGCACTTTCGCCTCGTGGGGCACACCGAATTGCTTGAGGGTCTCGGCGCAGGCCTTCATGATCGGCCAGTCGGAGTCCGAGCCCATGACGATGCCAACAACAGGTTTGCTCATTTCAGTGTTCTCTCGGCCGCTTCCAGGGTGTTGGCCAGCAGCATGGTGATGGTCATCGGGCCGACGCCGCCGGGCACCGGCGTGATGAGGCCGGCCACTTCCTTGGCCGACTCGAAATCAACGTCGCCGCACAGCTTGCCGTCGGCCTGGCGGTTGATGCCGACGTCGATCACCGTCGCGCCTGGCTTGATCATGGCGCCGGTGATCATCTTCGCCCGGCCGACCGCCGCGACCAGGATGTCGGCGCACTTGGTATGAAAGGCGAGTTCCTTCGACTGCGAATGGCACACCGTCACGGTGCACGACTGCGCCAGCAGCAGCATGGCCATCGGCTTGCCGACGATGTTGCTGCGGCCGACGATCACCGCCTCGGCGCCTTTCAGCGGCACCTTCTCCGCCTCCAGCATCTTCATGATGCCATGGGGCGTGCACGGAATGAAGCGCGGATTGCCCTGCATCAGCGCGCCGACGTTCTCGGCGTGGAAACCATCCACGTCCTTCTCCGGCGCGATGGCCTCCAGCACCGCTTCCGCGTCGAAGTGCTTCGGCAAAGGCAACTGCACCAGGATGCCATGCACCGAGGGATCGGCGTTGAGCTCGGCGATCTTGGCCAGCACCGTGACCAGCTCGACATCGAGCGGGTAGACCTGCTTGATCGAGCGGAAGCCGGCCTTCTCGCAGGCGGCGACCTTATTGCGGACATAGACCTGCGAGGCGGGATCCTCGCCGACCAGGATCACGGCCAGGCACGGCGTGACGCCATGGCTGACTTTCATGCCCTGGGCGCTGGTCGCGAGCAACTCGCGAATCCTTGCCGACAGGGCGTTGCCATCGATGATGCGGGCAGTCATGCCTCGGCCGCCTCCCGATCCTCATGCTTGTCATGCGCCGCGGCCTGATCGGCCGCCCGGCCAGCCTCGAAGGCCTTCTGGTTCAGTTCCACCATCTGCGGCTTCTTGGCGCGGAAACGCTTCAGCACGGCTTCGAGCAGGATCGAGGCCGGGAACGGCAAGTGGTCGGACATGGCACCGAGCATGACGGTGTTGCCCAGGCGCATGTCGCCGAGTTCGAGCGCGATGGCCATGGCGTCGAAGGCATGTACCTGGTAACCGCGCTTCCTGATTTCGTCGAGCGGGTCCTGCGGATAATCGTACAAGCCCAGGTCGACCACTGGCGGCACCAGCCGGGCGGTGTTCATCAGCACCAGGCCACCCGGCTTGAGGTAGTGGCACCAGCGCATCGCCTCGGCGGCCTCGAAGCCGACCAGCAGATCGGCCGTGCCCGGCATGATCTGCGGCGACAGCACCTTGGCGCCGAAGCGCAGATGCGAGGACACCACGCCGCCGCGCTGGGCCATGCCGGCGACCTCGGTTTTCTTGGCGTCGTGACCGAGCGCGATGGCGGCCTCGGCGAGGATTTCGGTGGCGGTCATGACGCCCTGGCCGCCGATGCCGACGACGAGGATATTGGTGATTTGGCTGTCTGGCATGGCGGGATTCCTAGTGACGAACGAGACGCATCGGCTTGGTCAGATCGGCGTGGACGATGGCGTCGGGCGCGCAGGGCTGGACACAAAGACTACAGCCTGTGCAGGCGGTCGTCTCGATGGTGACGAACTGCAACTCCACTTCCTTGCCCGACGGCTTGACCGACTTCTCGCGGCGCGTGACGTGGATGGCCGGACAACCGACATCGACGCAATTGCCGCAGCCGGTGCACTTCTCGTCGATGACTTCGTAGGGCTTCTGCTTCTTGTAATCATCGATCAGCACGCAGGGCTGGTCGGTGATGATTACCGACACCTCGGGGATCTTGATCTCCTCACGGATGGTCTTGAACAACACCGGCAACTGGTAGGGATCGACGACGTGGATACGTTCCTTCTTGACGCCGAGCGACTCGACCAAACGCGCGAAATCGACGCGTGGCCGCTCGTCGCCATGGATGCCCTTGCCCGACCCCGGGTTGCCCTGGCCGCCGGTCATGCCGACCGCGCGGTTGTCGAGCAGCAGCACGGTGACGTTGCCGCCGTTGTAGACGATGTCGAGCAGACCCTGCATGCCCATGTGCAGGAAAGTCGAATCACCGATCACGGCGACGATGCGCTTGTCCTTGTCGGTCTCGCCGCGGCCCTTGTCGAGGCCGAGCGCGATGCCCATCGAGGCGCCCATGGAAATGGTCGTGTCGAGCGCGTTCCACGGATGGCCGGCGCCGAGCGTATAGCAGCCGATGTCGCCCGAAATGGTGATGTTCTTGATCTGCGCCAGGGTGTAATAGACGCCGAGATGCGGGCAGGCCACGCACATCGTCGGCGGCCGGGGGAAGACGGGCGCCGGCGCCGCGAGGCCCTCGGGCACCGGCTCACCGAGCAGCCTGGCGATGGCCGGCTTGAGGATGTTCGGCGCCAGTTCGCCCTGGCGCGGCAGGATGTCCTTGCCGATGCAGGCGATGCCGGCTCCCTTCAGTTCGTTCTCGACCAGCGGCTCGACCTCCTCGACGACGACCAACTTGTCGACCGTCGCGGCGAACTGCCGCAGCTTCTGGATCGGCACGGGGCAGGAAAAGCCGAGCTTGAACACCGGCGCCTTGGGGAACGCCTCGCGCACATGCATGTACGCCGGTCCGGCGGTGACGAAGCCGACGCGCCGATCATTGGTGTCGGCGCCCTCGTCGACGAAGTTGAGCGATGAAGCCTCCGCCTCGGCCAGCAGCGTCTTGTCGCGTTCGAACATCAGCGGGATGCGCTTGCCGGCGCCGGCCGGCGTCATCACCCAGCGCGCCGGCTCCTTCTTGAACCCGGCCGCCGCATGCGGCACGCGCTCACCCACAGTCACCAGCCCCTTGACGTGATTGATGCGCGTGGTCATGCGCAGAATGACCGGCACCTGCAGCCGCTCGGAGAAATCGAACGCCACCTTCGCCATCTCATAGGCCTCCTGAGAGTCGGAAGGCTCGAATACCGGCAGATGGGCGAAGCGGCCCCAGTAGCGCGAATCCTGCTCGTTCTGCGACGACGACAGCCCGACATCGTCGGCGATGGCGATGACCAGGCCGCCGATGACGCCGGTCAGGGTCAGCGTCATCAGGGCATCGGCGGCGACGTTCATGCCGACGTGCTTCATGGCGCAGAAGGCGCGCGAACCGGCATAGGCGGCGCCGATAGTCACTTCCAGCGACACTTTCTCGTTCACCGACCACTCGGTATACATGTCCGGATAGGTCGAGAGGACTTCCAGCATCTCCGTCGACGGCGTTCCCGGATACGCGGCGGCAACGCGGCAGCCGGATTCCCAGACGGCGCGGGCAACGGCTTCGTTGCCGGATAACAGTAAGCGGGCATTGCTCGGGGCGGGCATGACTGCGGCCATGGGGACTCTCTCGTTTTCGTTGTTGGGATCGAAATGGCTTCCGCGACGGGACAACCGATTCGAGCGACTCAAAACCTCGAATTATCCGGATTTGCCCTTGCAGCGTCCAGCCTCCCTGCGTTTCGACGCGCCGCAAAGCATCGGGGCCGCTTGCCGATCCGCGATTCTCGCCTATGCTGGAAGCAGGGTTTTACCAATCAATGGAAAAGGAAGAACGGCATGTATCTGTCAATCCAGGAATGTATCGATATGTCCGACCTCACCGAGGACGAGGTTCTCGCCATCGCCGAGCACGAAAATCTGCCGGAGATGCTCGCCGTTGAGCTGGGGAGTTATCTCGTCCACAACTCCGGCGGTGAAAGGCGCATCAAGCAGATGATTCAGGACGACATCCGCGATGCACAGGCGAGGGGCAATCACAAGCACGCCGCAGTCCTGAAGCATGTGCTGCGGCATTTCGTGGAACATCACGCGGCGGCGAAGGCTTGATATCGAACCGTGGCGATATGCCAGTTGGGCGAAGTCGTCTGGTCGCTGTAGCGCGACAAGTGGAGGCTATACCCGCCTCGTTCGCCGCGATGCGGGGCGGAGATAAGGCAAATTAGCCGTTATTCAGGCCGGCTTTCCGCGTCGCAATGCGCCGAAGCCAAGAAGGCTGATGGCAATCAAGGTCAGGGTTGCGGGTTCGGGAACCTGTGCCCGTGCAAGGAAACCGCGAATCTCGCCGCCCAGGAATTGTGCCGTGTGGATATTGAAATACGCTTCGCCGCTGGCGATCCCTGAAAGGAAAACCGACTCGGCGCTTGCCGGTGTTCCGCCGTTGTTGGTGACGAACGGGGCATTCCAACTTGACGCAAGCATCAAGTCAAAGAGATGGTCATACGTGCCGGCTGTTACTCCCAACGGGAAGCCGGTGAAGGTAGGCGTGGTGGTGGCAACACCGGCAAGACCGACGCCTGGCGTAGCGGTGCAGCAATGGATATGGGCTGCCGTGACGGTTCCCAGCAAACCGGAGAAGTTCGATTGAACACTCATCGTATGAAGAACGGTATCGAATGTCACGGTCGCCGTACCCGTGCCGGGCGAAGCGTTGGATGGAGACTCGGAAGCACCGTCGAGGGTCGCGGAATAGGTAATGGTCGCAGCGCAGGCGATCTTCGCCGACAGCCCCAGAAGGGCGACAACCAACCAGAGAAAGTATTTATCCGACAACGCATTGCCGGCAAGTACCCATGAAACACGGTTTGGATATGCTTTCACGACTGGTTGCATTGGCAGCGTCACTTGTGTTTGCCAGCGTCGCGACGGGCGCCCGGGGACACCCGGACGCCCTTCGGGATCGCTCCGAGGCTATTTCCCGGAGCTACTTCTTGGCCTTGGTCTTCTTGACGGGCGCGGCCTCGACCTTGAAGGACAGGCTGACGCGGGCGCGGAAGGCCAGAACCTCGCCGCCGTCGATGACCGTGTCGAGCTTGGTGATCTCGGCGATGCGCAGGTCACGCACGCTCTCGCCGGCAGCCTTCACCGCATTCTTCGTCGCCTCCTCCCACGACGTCTTGCTGGTGCCGACGACTTCGATGATCTTGTAGACGCTATCTGGCATTGCTCTCTCCGATTATGGTTGATCGAACCATCAGTCTAGGTGAGTGTCTTGACCACTTCAATCCGCACCGCAGCACGTCGTAACCCGGCGTGCCGCGACGACTGACTTTCACGAAACGAGGGGCTCCATGCGCGCGGTCCATCAGACTCGCCGCCCATGTCCCTGGGCATCCCGCCGCGCATCCCGTCTGCCGGCACGAGACGGTGAATTCCCGCTTGCGCCGCTCGGGCGGCAGGAAGTCGTTGAGCCCTCGTAGAAGCGGAAGGTGGCCGTCACCATGATCGGTTGCCGCTGTAGCCAGCCGAGACGAAGCTTGAAGCATAATGGACTCGCCATGGACAAGCCAATCCGCGTGCTGATCGTCGGCGCCGCCGGGCGCGACTTCCACAATTTCAACGTCGTCTATCGCGACGATCCGCACCATCGGGTCGTCGCCTTCACGGCAACCCAGATCCCCGGTATCGCCGGCCGGCGTTATCCGCCATCGCTGGCCGGGCCAGGCTATCCGGAGGGCATTCCGATCGTGGTCGAGGCCGAGCTCGAAGCCGTCTGCCACGAGTTCGGCATCGATGTCGTCGTGTTCGCCTATAGCGACGTCAGTCACGCCGAAGTCATGCACATCGCCTCGCGCGCGCTGGCGACGGGCGCCGACTTCGTGCTGCTCGGTCCCGAGCATACGATGCTGCGAGCGCGCGTGCCGGTCATAGCCGTGTCGGCCGTCCGCACGGGTTGCGGCAAATCGCAGACTTCGCGCTGGATCGCCCGCCGTCTGCGGGAACGCGGCCTGCGTGTCGCCGTGATCCGCCACCCGATGCCCTACGGCGATCTCGAGCGGCAGGCAGTGCAACGCTTCGCGGAACGCAGTGATCTGGCCGCGGCCGGCTGCACGCTCGAGGAACGCGAAGAATACGAGCCGCACCTCGCCGCTGGCAATGTCGTCTTCGCCGGGATCGATTACGCGCGCATCGTGGCCACAGCCGAGGCCGAGGCGGACATCATTCTCTGGGACGGCGGCAACAACGACTTCCCCTTCCTGCGTCCCGACCTGCACGTGGTGCTGGTCGACCCGCTGCGGCCGGGCGACGAGACCACCCACCATCCGGGCGAGGCGGTGCTGCGCATGGCCGATGTGGTGCTCGTCGCGAAAACCAATGCCGCGGACCCGGCCAACATCGATCGCGTCGTCGATGCGGCGCGGCGGGCAAACCCGCGCGCACTGCTCGTCAAGGGTGCCTCGCCGGTTCGACTCGACGATCCGGATGCGGTGGCCGGCAAACGGGTCGTCGTGGTGGAGGACGGGCCGACGACGACGCATGGCGGCGTGCCGTGGGGTGCCGGCTACGCGGCCGCCCTCGACGCTGGCGTGGCCGAAATCGTCGATCCGCGCGGGCACGCCGATCCGGAGATTGCGCTGCTGTACGACCGCTACCCGCGCCTGGGGCCGGTACTGCCCGCGATGGGCTATTCGGCAGCGCAACTCGCCGCACTGGTACGTTCGATCGATGCCGTGCCGGCCGATGTGGTCGTCTCCGGCACGCCGGTCGATCTGGCAGCGCTGGCTTCCATCAACAAGCCAATCGTGCGGGCACGCTACGAGTTCGCCGAAGCCGAGACACCGGGGCTCGGCGGCATTCTCGACGACTTCCTCCGGCGTCGGGTGGCGTACCACCACGCCTGACTCTTCAGTCGCTCAGTTCTCTTCCGGCACCATCTTGATCGCCCCGCAGGGGCACTCGGTGGCGCAGACGCCGCAGCCTTTGCAGTAGTCGTAGTTGAACTGGAAGCGCTTGCCGGGGCCGAGTTTGATCACCGCGTTGTCGGGGCAGACGCCGTAGCAGTTGTCGCATTCGAAGCAGTTGCCGCAACTCAGGCAGCGGCGCGCTTCGAACTGGGTATTGCCTTCGTCGAGGCCCTGCACCACTTCCTCGAAGGTCGACTGGCGGCGGATGATGTCGAGCACGGGGCGCACCTGGTGGGGCGCTTCGGAGTAGTACCAGGAATTGAGCTTGTCGAAGGTGGCGACCTCGTGCTTGGGTGGCGGCGCGTAGGCCTCGCCGGCCAGCCAGGCGTCGATGTGGCGTGCGGCCTTCTTGCCGTGGCCGACGGCGACGGTGACGGTACGCTCGGAGGGCACCATGTCGCCGCCGGCGAAGATGCCGGCATGGCCGGTCATCATGTTCGGGCCAACCTGCACCACGCCGTTTTTCACTTCCAGCCCCGGCACGCCTTCGAGCAGGCCGAGGTCGACGTCCTGGCCGAGCGCCAGCACCACGGAATCGGCGGCCAGCTTTTCGAACTCGCCGGTCGGCTGCGGGAAGCCCTTGTCGTCGAGCGCCATCTTCTCGATGGTGATCTCCCCTGCATCGGCCTGCTTGATGGTCGACAGCCACTTGACCATGATGCCTTCCTGCAAGGCCTCTTCGATCTCGGAGTCGTGCGCCGGGGCCTTTTCGCGGGTGCGGCGGTAGACGATGATCGCCTCCTCGGCGCCCATGCGCTTGGCGGTACGCGCCACATCGATGGCGGTATTACCCCCGCCGTAGACCACCACGCGGCGACCGAGCATCGGCTTCTCTTCGCCCTCCATCGAACGCAGCACCGAGATGGCGTCGACGATGCGCGTCGCATCGGCGGCGGGGATGAAGGCGCGCTTGCCGATGTGGGCGCCGACGGCGAGGAAGGCGGCATCGAAATGCCCGGCCTTCATGGCATCGGCGATGTTGGCGACTTTGGTGTTCAGTTTCAGCGTCACACCCATGTCGAGAATGCGCTGCACTTCCGCTTCGATCACTTCGCGCGGCAGGCGATACTTGGGAATGCCGAAACGCATCATGCCGCCCGCGAACGGGCCGGCTTCGTGGATCTCGACTGCGTGGCCATAACGCGCCAGGTGATAGGCGGCCGAGAGGCCGGACGGCCCCGCACCGACGACGAGCACGCGCTTGCCGCTTCGCTTCATCGGCTTCCCGAAAGCCCAGCCGCGCTTGATCGCCTCGTCGCCGAGGAAGCGCTCGACGGCATTGATGCCGACCGCCGAATCGACAAACTGCCGGTTGCAAGCGCCCTGGCAGGGGTGGTAGCAGACGCGGCCCATGATCGCGGGCAGCGGATTGTTCTCGGTCAGCGCGCGCCAGGCCTGTTCGTAGTCGCCGCTCTCGGCGTGGTAGAGCCAGCCCTGAATGTTCTCACCGGCCGGGCAAGCGGCGTTACAGGGCGGCAGGCGGTCGAGGTAGACCGGCCGGAAAGTCCGCCAGGAGCCGGTCTTGTTGGCCAGTGAGGAACCCGGATCGAGAGTGATGGCAAAGGGCTTGTCCATTACCGTTCACCTCCGTCGAGCAAACCGTATTTCCTGATGTTGCGGTCGGCGAGTTCCTGCAACCGGGCGATGACCTCGACCTGCGGCGTCTTGCCGAACAGATGCGCATAGCGCTTCTGCGGCTTGAGGTATTCCTCCACCGGCAGCGGGTGGCGTATCGCCAGGACTGACTTTACTTCGCCATGCTCGGCCTCGAAGACCGGGAACATGCCAGTCTCCTTGGCCAGCCGCGCAATCCTGATGGTCTCGTTGGACGCCGTACCCCAGCCGAGCGGGCACGGCACCAGGATGTGGATGTAGCGGGCGCCGCGGATTTCCATCGCCCGGCGCACCTTGGCTTCGAGGTCGCGCAGGTCGGCGACGGTCGCGGTGGCCACGTAGGGAATCTCGTGCGCCATGGCGATCGCCGGCACGAACTTGCCCTGCCCGAACACATTGCCCGGCTCGGCGCCGACCGCCATGGTGGTCGCAGTGCGCGCCGCCGGCGGCGTCGCCGATGAACGCTGGATGCCGGTATTCATGTAGCCACCGTTGTCGTAGCAGATGTAGAGCACGTCGTCATTGCGCTCGAACATGCCCGACAGGCAGCCGAAGCCGATGTCGGTGGTGCCGCCATCGCCGCCCTGGGCAACGACGCGGATGTTGCGCGGCTCGCCCTGCTGCTTCTTCACCTTCAGCGCGGCGGCGATGCCGGTCGCCACCGCCGCCGTGTTGCCGAACAACGAATGGATCCAGGGCACCTGCCAGGACGTTTCCGGATACGGCGTGGAGAACACTTCCAGGCAGCCGGTGGCGTTGGCGCAGATCAGCTGGCCATCCACGGCTTCCATGGCGGCGTCGATGGCGTAGCGCGCGCCGAGCGCCTCGCCGCAGCCCTGGCAGGCGCGGTGCCCGGAGTTGATCGAGTTGTAACGCTTGGCCTGTGCCTGCACGCTGCGTTCTTCCGGAGGCAGCAGGCGATTGCCGACGGTAAACGTGCCGGTCTGGTAGAACTTGACGGGTTGGAAACTCATGATCGCTACCTCACGCAAGCTTCGCCGCAACGACACCGA
>Ga0268298_10004694_pt1 | contig 13182 bp, 10 predicted proteins | sample WWTPWeurt_MetaG_FD_194462 | JGI IMG/M metagenome (GOLD analysis project Ga0268298, IMG submission 194462) | Activated sludge microbial communities from WWTP in Nijmegen, Gelderland, Netherland - WWTP Weurt | ecosystem: Engineered > WWTP > Aerobic digester > Activated sludge | place... | reverse complement strand
CTGAGCGATGGGCTCAAGGGCGCCGTCGACGCCGACCTGGTCGTGGAGTGGGAGCCGCCCGCCGAGAGCAGCGCGGAACGCAAGCTGCCCCGCATGACCGGCAACGTGCTCCTGAAGTCGTTCGAGTACACGCGACCGGTCACCATGACCGCGGACATCGCTTCACTCGCCCAACGTGGCAAACGCACGGTGTTCGAAGCCTACGACCCGGCGGACGACTTCTTGGACTTCAACGTGACGCTCAAGAGCGATCGCGCGCTGCGCTTGCGCAACAACCTGATCGAGGCCGAGCTCGCCCTGGACCCCGAAGGTTTGACGCTCGCGGGCACGAACCAGCGCTTCGGAATGCGCGGAGAAGTGAAGCTCAAGCAAGGCGGGCGCATCCGTCTCAGGCGCAACGAGTTCGAGATTCGCCAGGGCGTCGTTCGCTTCGACGACCTGACGCGGATCGCGCCTCAGGTCGACGTATCGGCGGTCACCGAGTACCGGCGCTACAGCGAGTCGACGAGCGCGGAGAAGAGCGCCACCAGCGCCCCCGCCGCCGGCCAGAGCCAGACCGGCGCAGCAGCGCAAGGCGGTCGCTGGCGCATCACGATGCGCGCCCACGGCGACGCCGACAAGCTCAACATCGATCTCACCAGCGACCCGGCTCTGGCCCAAGACGACATCTTCCTCTTGCTCACGGTGGGGCTCACGCGCGCAGAGCTCGATCAAGCCCAGAGTGCCAGCGTGGGCGAGAGCGTCGCACTCGAAGCGTTGGGCACGCTGAGCGGCGCGGACCGGGCCGTCACCGAAGCGCTCCCGGTGATCGACGAGTTCCGCTTCGGTAGCGCCTATTCCTCGCGCACGGGTCGCACCGAACCCACCGTCACCATCGGCAAGCGCCTGGCAGAGCGCATCCGCGCCAACGTCACGAGCGGTCTGGCCGAATCGCGTGAGATCCGTTCGAACCTCGAGTGGCGTTTGAACAACCGCGTGAGCCTCGAAGGCTCCTACGACAACGTCAACGACATCTCGAGCTCGTCGCTCGGCAACCTGGGCGCCGACATTCGCTGGCGTCTCGAGTTCGAGTGATTCACAGGAGACCGAGCAGGTCGAGGTGAGCGCCGAGGCCGGCGCGGGTCACGCGCGCCAGGAACGAGAAGCTCAGGTTCGAGACGACGTCGTCCCCCGAGCTGCAGTGATACGCGGCGTAGCGGAACTCGCTCGTGTCGGTGATCATGGTGGCCGGGTAGCCCTGCTCCCAGAACGCGGCGTGATCCGAGCGCTGGAGATCGGCCAGGAGCGGGCTCGCGGCCTGGGCGCTCGTGAGCTCGAGCCCGAGGAAGGGCACGCCGGCCGCTTCGGTCCGCGTGCCGAAGGCTTGAAACAGCGCGTGATCGGTCTCGACGCTCACCGCGGTCACGAAGTTCGCGCGTTTGCCGTCGGCCTGGAGCTTCTGCCACTGGGTCGGGAACAAGAGCTCGAAACCGGTGGGCACGGACTGGGTGTTCGGCGCGTCGTTCACGTAGCCGATCATCTCGTAGCTCGTCATGCTCACCACCGTCTCGCCTTGCGACTTGGCGCGCACAGCGTAGGCGCGCGAGCCGACGAGCCCGTCTTCTTCTTCGTCCCAACACGCGAGCACCAGCGTGCGCGAGAGCTTCGCGTGTTCCAGCACCCGCGCGGTCTCGAGCACCGCAGCCACGCCCGTCGCGTTGTCGTCGGCGCCCGGGCAGCTGGGCGTGCCGTCGTAGTGCGCGGACACGATCACTTCTTCGAGGGGCTTCTCGGTTCCCGCACGCTTGCCGATCACGTTGACGCCCGTGGCATATTGCTGGCGTTCCACCGCGAAGCCGTATTGCTCGAAGCGACTGGCGCACAGATCTTGGATCGCTTGCCAGTGGGCGCTGCCGGGCTCGCGCGGCTTCGCGATCGACGTGACGTCGTCCTTCAAGCGCGACTCGTCCACGCAACCCATGGCGGCCTCTACGCTCGAAGCGCAGCTCGCTCCAGACGCGCCGCCGGTGCCGGCGTTCCCGCTCCCCCCGGTCGCAGCGCCCCCGGTGCCGGACGTGCCCCCGCCGCCCGAGCTCGAGCCCTGTTCGGAGCTGCAGGCGAACGCGATCAGGAGTGCACCGAGGAGCGCTGTGCTGCGACATCCGGCGAGTGTAGTGGATGCCGCGGCGCCGGGGCGACCGACCGCTGGTCGCGCGACTTTCCTTCGCGCCGATCTGGCCCGACAATGCCCACATGCGGAGCCTCGGCGTGCTCGTGTGTGGCCTCTTCCTCGTGGCCTGCGATGACGGCGACGAAACGGGTTCGACCGGCGCGGAGCCGTCGGTGACCGTGCTCTATGGCGCGCCCGAAGCGACCGCCCTCGATCTGTTCCCATCGAATCGCTACACGAAGGCGGACGCCGAGAGCGCCACCGGGCTGCGCGTCGTGCTCGGCAGCGAGAACACCAAAGACCAGCTGGCGACGGCCTATCCGACGACGCTGGCCGAGTTGAACGAGCTGGACGGTTTCTCGACGACGGGGGGCATCGCCGCGCGCTTCTCGGGGCCCATCGATCCGCGCGGTCTCGTCTCGCTGCCCAACGCGGATCCACCCGTGCTCGACCCGGTCCGAGACGCGACGGAGTACACCGCGAGCGACACGCCGCTCTTCTTGGTCGACGTGGATCCGGCTTCACCGGAGCGAGGCAAGGCCGTCGGCATCGTGCCGCGCTACTACGAGCAGTTCGCCGACGTTGATTTTCCCGAAGACGACTTCACCTTGTTGGCCGAGCCCGCGACTCCACTTCGACCTGGCACGCGTTACGTGTTCGCGGTCACCGACGAGCTCGTCGCCAAAGACGGAACCCGCGTCGGACGCAACGCGGCCATGTCGCGAGCGCTCGGCACGTCGAAAGTCGCCTACGACGAAGCGCTGCGGGCCGGAGTCGCGGAGGCTGCTCAAGCCATCGGCACGACGCCCGCCCACGTCGTCGCGGCCACGTCGTTCACCACCGCATCCGTCGAAACCGGCATCGTAGCGGCGGGCAAGGCTCGGCGAGCCGCACCGGCGCCGGCGCTGGCGCAGGCCTTCAGCGTCGAGACCAAGCCCACCTCGCCCGATCGGCGCGCGCGCTTCCACGCCGCATTCAGCGCGCCGGAGTTTCGCAAGAACAAGCCCGATGGCAAGTGGCAGATCGGAGACGACGGAGCTCCCGTCGTGCAGAAGAACGTGGAGCTCGAGCTGTTCTTGGCCTTCTCGGACTCGACCCAGAGTGGACCGCGCCCCGTGGTGATCTTCCAGCACGGGCTCGGCGGAAACAAAGACGGCAACTGGGGCACCAGCGAGCGGCTCGCCGCCGTCGATCCCAAAGGCGTCGCGGTCTTCGCCATCGACTCGCCCGAACACGGCTCGCGGGGCAACGGCGACGATTCGGTGGTGAGCAGCGCGTTTTCGTTCTTCGGTGTCGAGCCCGGCAGCCTGGAGTTCGACATCGGCCGGGCCCGGGACAACTTCCGCCAGATGGCCGTGGATCAGCTCGAGCTCGTGCGCTTCATCACGACGCTCGGCACTCTGGATCTCTTGCCTCTGGACGCGAGCGGAAACCCCGCGCCCGACGGCGTCCCCGACCTCGACGTGTCGCGGGTGCTCTACATCGGGCACTCGTTCGGCTCGGTGCAAGGCGCCACCGTGTTCGCACTCGCGCCGGAGATCACCCAGGCGACCTGGAACGTGGGCGGCGCGGGCTTGATGATGCTGCTCCGTGACTCGCCGCTCTTCAGCCTCGGGGTCGTGAAGTCGCTGACGCCGCCCGGAACGCCCTTCGGTTCGGTGGCGCGCTTCATGGCCTTCACCCAGGCCATCGTGGACCCGGGGGATCCGCTGAACTTCGCGCGCCACGCGGCCCTCGAACCCCTCCCGGGCGTCGCCGGCTGGAAGCCCCGCGACGTGTTGATCCAAGAAGTCGCAAACGACTCCATCGTGCCGAACTCGACCAGCGAGGCGCTCGGGCGCGCCGCCGGCGCGAGTCTCTTGCACCGCGTCGGCGCGGCGTCGGGGTTCAGCGAGGCGAAGGCGCCGGTCAGCCAGAACCAGGGTGAGGCCACCGCCGTGATCTGTCAGTTCGACAAGATGGAAGGGGACAAGCCGGCGGAGCACGGCTCGCTGATCTTCGCGCCCGAAGCCATCGCGCAGTACGTCGAGTTTTTCTCGACCGGCGTGAAGAACGGACACGGCAGCGTGAAGGCTCCCTACCCGTGACCGCGGATCACGGATGTTTGCTACGCTCGCCCAATGACGCGCAGCTTTTGGGGTTGGGGCCACGAAGAAGTGGGACCCGATCCGGTCACGCTCGCTGCGGTGGAGGCCGCGTTGCCCTCGCTCCTCGGCATGCAGGAGCTCTCGCCGCGCCCGCCGCCGAAGCTCGACGAGATCGCGCTCCGCCGCCCGCGTTTCGACCCGCCGCGGGCCCTCGCCCACCTGTGCTCGGACGCTAGTTTCGATCGCGCGAGCCACAGCTACGGCAAGAGCTATCGCGATCTCGTGCGCGCGTTCGATCGACGCTTCGAGAACCCTCCCGACTGGGTGGCCTACCCCGAGACCGAGGCCGACGTCGCCCACTTGCTCGACCACTGCGGAGCTTCGGAGATCGCCGTCATCCCGTTCGGCGGCGGCTCCAGCGTGTGCGGCGGGGTCGAGCCACCCCGAGCGGCGCGAATGCGAGGCTCGCTGAGCCTCGATCTCGGGCGCATGGCAGCGCTGCTCGAGGTGGACGACGTGTCGCGCGCGGCTCGCATCCAGGCCGGGACGTTCGGGCCCGCGCTGGAAGCTCAGCTCAAAGTGCGTGGGTTGACGCTGCGGCACTACCCGCAGTCGTTCGAGTTCTCGACGCTGGGCGGCTGGCTAGCGACGCGCTCGGGAGGTCACTTCGCCACTGGGCCCACCCACATCGACGAGCTCGTCGAGTCGATGCGCGTCGTCACGCCGCGCGGCGTGATCGAGACCCGGCGCTTGCCCGGCGATGGCGCAGGGCCGAGTCCGGAGCGGCTCTACTTGGGATCCGAAGGCACGTTGGGCGTGATCACCGAAGCGTGGATGCGGGTGTTCGAGCGACCACGCTTCCGCGCCAAGGCCAGCGTGCGCTTCGCGGATTTCGCGAGCGGGCTCCGGGCGGTGCGTGCGCTCGCGCAATCCGGGCTCATGCCTTCGAACTGCCGCCTGCTCGACCCCCTCGAGGCAATGTTGAACGGCGCTGCGGGCGGCGACGTGGCCGTGCTCTTGATCGGCTTCGAGTCCTCGGATCACGAGCTCGATGCGTGGGCCGGGCGAGCGCGTGAGCTGTGCCTCGACCACGGCGGCGCCGTTCCGGAGAAGGCGCTCCGCACGCGACACGAAGACGCTGCGACGCGCGACGCCGCCGAGTCGGCTTGGCGCGAAGCGTTCTTGCGTGCGCCTTACCTGCGCGACGCGCTGGTCGCCCGCGGCGTGTTCATCGAGACCTTCGAGACCGCTGTGACGTGGGATCGCATCGACGGCCTCGTCGGCGCGGTGACCGAGGCTGCCCGGACCAGTGCGGCCGAGGGCTCGGGGAAGGCGCTCGTGACCTGCCGCATCACCCACGCCTACCCCGACGGTGCTGCGCCCTACTTCACCGTGCTGGCGCCCGCCGACCGCGGCCGGGAGCTCGAGCAGTGGACGCGGGTGAAGACCAGCATCACGGACGCCATGTTGGCGGCGGGAGGAACCACCACCCACCACCACGCCGTCGGGCGCGACTTCCGCCCGTGGTACGAACGCCAAGCGCCGCCGCTCTTCCTCGACATGTTGAAGGCGGCCAAACGCGCGGTGGATCCCGCGGGCATCTTGAATCCCGGCGTGCTCCTGTCATTCGACGACTGACGAACGAGGCGACGGGCACTAAGCTCCGCCTCGCCGTGAAAGTCCGACTGGTCCGCGAGTACCGCTTCGAAGCCGCCCACCTCCTGCCCAACGTGCCGCCGGGCCACAAATGTCAGAGGCTGCATGGACACAGCTTCAAGGTCGAAGTCGCGATCCGGGGGCCCGTGGACGAGAAGACCGGCTGGTTCATCGACTTCGGCGCGCTCGATGCCATCTGGGCACCCATCTACGACACGCTCGACCACCACTACCTGAACGAGGTGCCGGGGCTCGAGAACCCCACCAGCGAGAACCTGGCGCGCTGGTTGTGGCAGCGCATGGCACCAGCGCTGCCGGAGCTCGTCCGTGTCACCGTGTACGAGACCTGCGACGCCCGCTGCGAATACGAAGGCGACTGACCCTCAGCCTTCCTCGGTTTCCTCGTAGCCCCACTCGGGATCGACGCCGGCGAGGTCCGCGAAGCTTGGGGGATGATACGGAGGGCGCGGCGTGAAGCCCTTACCCGGGTCGCCGCCACGCTCGGCAATCAGCTTGCCGGTGAGAGCCATGCACCACTTCCCCTGGCACCAGCCCGTGCCAAAGCCGGTGTAGCGCTTGACGGACTCGATGTCGGTGTGACCGAGCGACATTGCGTGCTCGAGCTCGTGGAGGGTGACGTCCTCACATCTACACACCAAGGTCTTCACGCGAGCAGGCTAGCCGGACGCTTCGAGTCCCGCTATTCTTTCGAGACGCGGCCCTGTTCCCCCCGGCGGCCGCAATTCTCGGAAGGAGAACGTTGCATGCGCTCCCCATCGACGGTTTCGTGCGCGCTCGTTGCCAGCTTGCTCGCGTTCGCCTGTGGCGGCGGTAGTGACGACAGCGGTCTCTACGGAGCAGGTGCAGTCGGCAACGGCGGAGGCAGCGGCGACACGGGCGGGCAAGCGGGGGCGAGCGCCGGTGGCAGCGGCAACGACGCGGGCACTTCAGGTGGGGGTGCAGGCGGCAGCGCAGCAGGGGGTGCAGGCGGCAGCGCCGCGGGCGGTGCTGGCGGCAGCGCCGCGGGCGGTGCTGGCGGCAGCGCCGCGGGCGGTGCGGGTGGCAGCGCCGCGGGCGGTGCAGGCGGCAGCGCCGCGGGTGGCGCGGGAGGCACCGCGGCGGGCGGCTCGGGCGGCACTGGCAACGTCGGCGCGACCGGTGGCACCGGCAACGTGAGCGGCGGAGGCAGCGGCGGAACCGCAGCCGGAGGCAGCGGCGGAACTGCAGTCGGAGGCAGCGGCGGAACTGCAGTCGGAGGCAGCGGCGGAAACACGGGCGGCACCGGCAATGTGGGCGGCATGGGCGGCACGGGTGCGGTGAGTGGTGGCGGAGGCACGGGCGGCAGCGGAGGATCGGGTGGCACGCTCGGCGGCACCATCGAGTGCGGAAGCTCCTCCTGCAAAGACGCCACGAGCTACTGCTGTCAGGTTTGGAACGGCTCGCAATACGTTCCGGCTTGCTACCCGGACGGTCAGGCCTGCATCGGCACCAACGTCAACTGCGACGGGCCCGAGGATTGCTCGGGCGGTCGCGTTTGTTGCGGCAACTTGATCCAAACCCAGTACGCCACGTACTACTCGGACTTCACCTGCAAGTTCTCGTACCAGTGCCAGGGAGGCGGCGCGCGGATCGTGTGCGGTGGCACTGCCTCCGCTTGTCCGACTGGAACGAGCTGCAAGACGAGCAGCGTGCTGCCGCCGTACAAAGTCTGCGGCTGAGCGGAGCTCAGTCCATCTGGGCAGTTTCGGCGCAAAACGCCGCGTACTCGCCGGCGGGCCGACCTGCCTGGAAGGTGATCTCGCAGGCGTACGGATCCTTCAGGCTCTCGGCGAAACCCACCGGAATGGATCCGTCCCAGCTCCGCGCGCCATCGACGCGAGCGCGGATCACCCCTTTTGGATCCACGAACCAAGTCTCCGGGTAGAGCTTGGTGCCGAACAGATCCCCGACCACCTTGGAGTCTTCGTCGATCAGGACCATGAAGGGCGGGTTGTCGTTCCCGAGCACGCTCTTCAACGTGCCGCGAACGTCTTCGACGCCATCGTCGGTCGAGATGGTGACGAGGGCGATGTTGTCATGAGTACGTACAATCTGACCGAGCTCGGCCAGCGACGGCATCTCTTCGAGGCACGGCCGGCAGGTCTTGGTCCAGAAATTCAGGATCACGACTTTGCCGCGGAAACTCGAGAACCGGACCTTGTCTCCCTGGACCGAGGGCAGCTCGAAATCGGGCACCGTGCGATTTCTGCCCGCGTAGTTCGGCGACAGCGCGCAGAGCGAAGTGCAGACCCTGCGTGCCTCGCCATCGCGCGCGGTGCGCGCGAAGGAGTAGACGCCGAAGGCAGCCACCGCGACCACGACGAGCTGGGCGAGCTGGGCGGGTTTCACGTCCGCTTCTTAGATCATCGGACGAGAAAGGGCCATCCCCGGTCGCGCGACCGAACGCCCGTGGGTGACCGGCAGCCGAACGAGCAGGATTCGTGGTCGAATCATGCGGTGTGAACTAGATTAGCGGCCGTGGGTGGCTGGGAATCCGATAGCGCGGCTCGCGCCCTCTTGGCGGCCGCGGATCGGGCGGGCGTGGGAGTCCTGGTGGCGCGGCGCGGCGAAGCCGACGCGCTGCTCGTCAGCCCGGCGGCTCAGGCGCTGCTCGGTGCAGGGGCGAACGAGCCCGCCCTGGTCCGCAGCGTGGTGGCTTCGCTGCGCTCCGCTCAGCCGAACGGCCATCCCACGAAGTTCCAGATCGAGATCGCACGCAGCGACGGCGCTCGAACCCCTTTGGCCGTGGCACGCGAAAGCGTGGCGGACCGAGATCTCGAGCTCTGGGTCCTGAGGCCAGACGACGACGCGAGCGCACGCACCGAGCGCTCCCGGGCCCACACCCAATTCCAACGCCTACTCGACACGGCGCCGGACGCGGTGGCCGTGTTCGGCCACTCGGGACTCCTCTACGCGAATCCGGCGCTGCTCCGCTGGCTCGGATTTCCCAACATCGAGCGCCTTTCTCTGGCCCGAGTCCCGGAGCTCGTGCACACCGACGACGCACCGCGAGTGGTCGAAGCCGTACGCGCGCTGCTGGGCAAGCCCGGTACGCGTGCGGTGGTGCGCTTCCGGACTCGTCCCGCCAGTGGCGCGTTGGTGGACGTAGAAGCGTTGGGGCTCGCGTCGGAGTGGGAGGGCATGGAGGCGGTCCTGGTGGTGGCCCGTGACGTGTCCCAGCGGCGCTTGTCCCAGTCGCGCGCCATCGCCGCCGATCGCAGCGCATCCCTCGGGACGTTGTCCGCTGGCGTCGCCCACGAGATCAACAACCCTTTGGCGTACGTGCTCCTGAACCTCGAATACTTGATCCGCGAGCTCCCGCGCATGACGCCGGAGCCCGCGAACCTCGCTCACGCCAAGGAGCGCTTGGCCGAGGCTCGTCACGGCGCGGAGCGAGTCGGCTTCATTCTACAAGAGCTCACGACGCTGGCCGGGCGGCGCCGCGGCCGCATCCGAGGTGTGGACCTCGCCGACGTTCTGCGCCGCTGTCTGCGCTCGACCGAGCGAGAGCTCGCCGACGTACGCGTCGAGGTCGCCCTCGGCGCATCCCCGCGAGTGGACGCCGACGCCCACGGGCTCGAGCAGGTCTTCGTCAACCTCCTGATCAACGCGGCCCAGTCTCTCCCCGCCGAAGGCGAGGGCGAGCGAACTATCCGCGTCCAGCTCGGCGCCACCGACGACGCCAGTGCGGTCGTCGAGATCTCCGACAGCGGCGCCGGGATCGCGCCCGAGCACATGCACCGGATCTTCGATCCGTTCTTCACGACGAAGCCCACCGGCACCGGGTTGGGCCTCCCGATCTCTCACGCCATCGTGCGCACGGCGGGCGGTCAGATCACCGCCGAGAGCGAGCTCGGTCGGGGCTCCGCGTTCCGGGTCGTGTTGCCCAAGGGCACCGCACCGCGGTCGGACACCGACACCGAGCTCAGGGCAGCGGTGATCGGCTCGGCGCGCGCTCGCATCCTGATCGTGGACGACGAAGAGCTGGTGGCGCAGACCCTGAGTCGCGCGCTGGAAGAGACCCACGAGGTCAGCGTGTGCATGAGCGGACGCGAAGCGCTGGAGCGCCTGTCGGAGGATTCGGGCTTCGACGTGGTCCTGTGCGACCTCTTGATGCCGGACACCACGGGCATGGACCTCTACGCGGCGCTGGCCGAGCGCCAGCCCGGACTCGAATCGCGCTTGGTGTTCATGACGGGCGGAGCTTTCACGCGCCGCGCCAGCGAGTTCCTGGCTCGGGTCCAAAACCCGACGCTGGAGAAGCCGTTCGACGTGAGCCGCCTCGAAGCCATCGTCGCCCGGCAGCTGGCCAAGCGCGGCCCCGGCTAGGGCCCTCGCGAGCCGGCACCGCCGACCCAAGGATTCCTCCGCGCACGGGTCCATCCGGGTCGGAGGAGTACATGGCCCAGATCGACACCGGTTCGCACGCCTCGAGCCGCCGCGAGACGAATCGCGAGCTTCCACTCGTTCCTTTCATCGACTTCCTCTTGTGCCTGGTTTCGTTCCTGCTGATCACGGCGGTTTGGAGCCAGATGGCGCGAGTCGAAGCGTCGGCCAACGTGCCAGGGAAACCCTGCGAGGGCGACGAGTGCAAGAACGATCAACCCAAGCGCCTCCACGTGGACATGCGGGACAAGAAGTTCCTCCTCACCTGGAAACAGGGTGAGACCGTCGTCGCGACATCGGAGGTGGAACGCAAGGCCGTTCGCACCGCGTCTGGCGACGTGCGCTACCCAGACCTCGAAGCGCGGCTCCTCGAAGAGTGGAAGAACCAGGGCGTGCACCAGGCAGCGACCGATCCCAAGAGCGATCAAGCCGTACTCCACACCCGGAACGACACCGAGTTCGGGGAGCTCGTGGCCGTGCTGGACGCGCTCCACGCGGGGCGGCGCCAGCGTCAGGTCGGCGCCAGCAGCGCACTCGTGCCCGCGTTCGACGTCACGTTCGCGGCGAACTGACTCAGCCCGCCAGGAACGGCAACACCACGTCGAGCAGACGCTCGGGGCTGTCGACGTGAGCGAAGTGGGACGTGTCCTCGAGCCACACGAGCTCGGCACTCGGGACGAGCGCGGAGAGAGCTCGACCCACGCGCGGCGGCACCATGGGATCGCGCCTCGCGTAGATCAGCTGGAGCGGCACCGGGAACTTCTCGCCGACGGCCCGCCTTCTCTCGAGGTCACGGCCGAAGCTCGAGAGCTCGCTCGGGTCGAGGCACTCGGCGAGGTAGCGCACGAACGCGCGCGCGCCTGCCTCGGTCTCGAGCGGCTGCCCGTATTCGCGCGCCTCTTCCCGCGACTTCAAGCTCTCGTCGAAGTAGTGGACGTTGGCGTGGGCGAAACGTTCGGGGCGGCTTCGCACGTACCAGGCGAGGGCGCGACCGGGGCCAGGAAGCGCAAGCGCGAGGTGCAGCGCGCGTAGCCGTGCATCGGCGACGCCGGGCGAATGGATGTTGACGAGTCGGCTGAAGACCGCGCCGTCACGCAGCGCCGCCCGCATGCACAGGTAGCCGCCGAGGGAGTTGCCGATGCAGCGCGTCCCGCGCACGTCGAGGGCCGTCACGAGCTCGAGAATCCACTCGGCGAGAGCGGGCGCGGAGTAGGCGACGTCGGGCTTGTCGCTACGGCCGGCGCCTGGCAAGTCGGGGACCAGCACGCGGTAGTGACGGGACAGCGGCTCGATCACGTAGCGGAACGAGTAGCTCGACGTCATGAGACCGTGGATCAAGAGCAGCGGCGGACCTTCGCCCGCTTCGCGCAAGAAGACGCGGTGCTCGCCGAAGTGCGCCGAACGGACGACGACGTGACGGGTCTCGGCGCGCGCGAGCGCGTGCTCGCGGCGGGGAATGTCCGGGATCTCTTCGAACGGCAAGCGCCGAAATGGCTCGGAGCGAGTCATGCGCGGGCGACCACCGGAACCGAAGCAAACCACGGCTCCTACCGGACGTTCTTCGAAAACCGAAGGGGCCGGGCTACGATGGTCACGATGCCCGCACCCTGGAAAGGAATGCTGACCGCTCTGTCGGTCGCGTGGACGGCAACGCTGGCTTGCGGCGGCGACGAAGGCGGCGCGGGCGGCGGGGGCTCGAACACGGGCGGCTCGGGTGGCGCGTCGGGCGCCGGCGGCGGCGCCACGGGGGGCATGGGGGGAAACGCCGGTGACGCGGCCGTCTCCGGCCTCGAGCAGTCGCTGGCCGACCACGGCTTCGAAACCGCCACGGGAGCGTTCCGGCTGCTCGACCTGTCGGACTGCTGCGCCGCCGGGAAGAGCTGCTCCGGCAACAACCCTTCGAGCCCGTACGGCTCGTTCGCGCTGCCGCGAGCACCCGGACAGACGGTGGCGAACACGAGTGAAGGCCCCGACGGTCTCGCGTCCGCGTTCCGGCTGCGAGCGGACGAAGCCGTCATCTACGTCGGAACGTCGCCCCCCGCAGCCAAGTACTTCGGCTTCACTCCCTACCTGTTCGATCGACAGGGCTCGGGCGGAGCACGCAAGCCGGTGTTCGCGAGCCTCTCCGAAACCCTGAACCACCTGGTGCTCGCCGTCGGAGGCGAGCCGGATCCGTTCGAGGCGAAGTTCGCGCTGGTCGCGGCAGCGGACCAGACCACGCTGGCGGACGCGAAGGCGGCGTTGGTGGACGCCGGCATCGAGCAGGCGCGCGTCAACGAGCTGGTGTTCGACCCGACGCTCTCGACCTTCGGCCTCGACGAGGCGGCGGACACCTTCGGCGTTCTGTTCCGAGTCGCGCTCTTCGACGACCCGGCACAGGGCAAGGCGTACCTCGATGCACTGCCAGGCGTGCTTCTGCGCGCCACTCCGAAGAACCCGAAGACACCGAACCCGGCGCCCGCGCCGGCGAGTCGCCCGAAGAACACCGGCGACGCCGAGACACAACTCGGCACGGCGCTGGACGCGCTCGAAGCCGCAGTGATCGCTCAGTACCCGGGGTACACGTCGAAGAGCATGATCGTCACCAAGGGCACGCCGGACCCCGTCGCTTGCATCCAAGGCACGGCCTTCTGCGCCGGAGACAATCGCGACACGAACTATCCGAGCACGCTGCCGCAGGTGCTGTTCGCGTCGGCCGACGACTTCTTCGTGGTCATCGGCGTCGACCACACGCAACTCGGCAAGACCAGCTACGCGAATTTCAGCGTGTACGCGGTGGAGCACCTGGTGGGCGTCGTCTCCGTGGCCGACACCGCCTACGCGGGCAGTGCCACAGGCCTCCTGCCGTCGAACCCGGATGCCGGC
>Ga0268298_10004693_pt1 | contig 13182 bp, 8 predicted proteins | sample WWTPWeurt_MetaG_FD_194462 | JGI IMG/M metagenome (GOLD analysis project Ga0268298, IMG submission 194462) | Activated sludge microbial communities from WWTP in Nijmegen, Gelderland, Netherland - WWTP Weurt | ecosystem: Engineered > WWTP > Aerobic digester > Activated sludge | place: Netherlands... | reverse complement strand
AGGGCATCCAGGGAGACGCTCACGATGGTGGAGGCGTGGTCGCTCATGGCGTAGGGCAGGATCAGCTCGCGGCCGTGGGTGAGGGAGCCGCAGCTGTAGACCACGTTGGGGACGTAGCCCTCCCGGCCATCGCCCTCAGGGGAGAGCAGGGGCTCCGAGAGCCGACCCAGCACCTTCGTCGGGTCTTGGAGGTCCAGCAGGGCTGCGCCAATGCAGTACTTGCGCATGGGCCCGACACCGTGGGTCAGCACCAGCCAGCCCGCCTCGGTCTCAAGGGGTGAGCCGCAGTTGCCGATCTTGACGGATTCCCAGACCTCAGCCGGGTGCAGGATGACCTTCGGGTCGCTCCAGTAGTGGGGGTTGTCCGAGAACATGAGGAAGAGGTTCTCGTCGTCCTGGCGGGACAGCATGGCGTAGTTGCCGTCGATGCGCCGGGGGAAGAGGGCCATCCCCTTGTTCTGGACGGCGGAGCCGTTGAGGGTGAGCACCCGGAAGTGGAGGAAGTCCCGAGTCTCGATGAGCTGGGGCAGGATGGCGTGCCCGTTGTAGGCCGTGTAGGTGGCGTAGTAGGTGACCTTGCCATCGTCGTCCGTGAAGCGGACGAAGCGGGCGTCCTCGATGCCGTTGCTCTCGTTGGGCGAGACCGGGAAGATGACCCGCTCGCTCATGGCCAGCTCGGGGGGGAAGTGCATCTCGTAGTTGGAGTCGGCCAGCCACTGGATGCAGCTGAGGGTGTTGGTGAGGCCCTGGGTCACCGGCTGGGTCTCCCGCCGCACGCGCAGCACGCTCCGGAACAGCTCGCTGCGCGTGAACCCGTCGCCCAGCGGCTCCATCACGGCCGTGGAGGCCCCGTTCTCGAAGCCCATCTCGTGCAGCTTCACAACGAAGGGCACCTTCATGTAGCTGGGGTCGGGGTCGAGCACGGGCATGCTGACGAAGCGGGAGATGGGATCAAGCTGGATGTCGCCCGCGGCGCTGATGAGGCCCGTGCGGAACTCGACGGAGGAGATGTGCCCTTCCCCGGTGGCGCGGAGGCTCATGATGAATCGCAGGGCGCCCTCGGCCACGCCCGCCTGATCCGGATGCGGAACGATGGAAGGGTTGAAGAGGGCCGCGGATTCCAGGGCGTACTCGCCCGAGAAGAGGGCCCCGATGAGGAGCTTGCGTTCCTTCGACAGCGGCCGGTGCGTGAAGAGGTGGGGCACCACCTTGGCGAAGCTGGCCAGCAGGGAGGCTTCGATGTCCAGGTGGCGGGCCTCGAAGTCCTTCAGCACCGCGGCCAGGTCCCGCCGGGTCTCGGCCTCGCTCAGGGCCAGGGCGCGGCCGATGATGGTGGTGATGCGCTGGACACCGCCTGGGATGAAGGGGCGGAGGATCACCCGGGCGCTTTTCGGCACCAGGCTGATGTCGTGGTGGCGGAGCGGGATGGGGCGCATCAGGAGAACCGCAGGGGGTGGGCGATGGGGTGCTCCGCAAAGGTCATCTCGGCGAGGGAGAGGTGGAAGGCCAGGGTGGATTCCGCGCCCTGGTTCTCGCTGACCCGGTCCTGGTGGAGGCCGTCACTGCAGCCGCCGCTGCTGGAGTCGTAGAGGGGCACCTCCAGGTCGTTGCGGCCCAGGAACCACTCGAAGGCGCGCTTGGCCTCGTGGGTCCAGGCCTCATCCTGGGTCGCCCGGAAGGCCTCGAGGCAGGCTGAGACCATGGCCTGCGCCTCCACTGGCTGCTGGTCAAAGTCAGCTCTGGCACCGCCCCGCGCGTAGAAGCCGTTGCTGCCGATGGGCCGGAAGTGGCCAGCCTGGGTCCGCTGCAGGGAGGCCAGCCACCGGAGGGACTGCAGCCCAATGTCCAGAGCCTCCGGGTGGGGCATCCGCTGGCCTCCCAGCAGGAGGGCCTGGCAGAGGCGGGCGTTGTCATAGGAGGCGATGGGCTCGAACCAGGGCCAGTCCGGGGTGGCGCAGGCCTTCCAGAGGGTCACGAGCCGCTCGGTCAGGCTGCTGCAGGCGCTGAGCATCTGCGGGTGGCCGGGATGGCGCCCCAGGAATTCATGGATGCCCAGCAGCGTGAAAGCCCAGGCCCGGGGGGACGAAAAGCCCTCCACCGCCGGGAGACCGCGCTCGAACAGCTGGCTGGCCAGGCGCCGATGGCCCATGTTGCGCGAACGCCCGGCGCAGGTGCCCAGGGCCCAGAGGGCCCGGGCGTGGCTGTCCTCGCTGCCGGCCTCCTCCAGCCAATGCCGGCCATGGGTCATGAAGTTGCGGAAGCGGTGGGTCTCCTGGTTCATGGCGGCACAGAGGAAGGCGAGGTAGCTGGTGGCCTGGCGGTCGAGCAGCTCCTCCGGTGGCCGGCCGCCCAGCTCGTCCAGGAGGATGCAGAGGATCAGGGCGCGGGCGTTGTCGTCGGTGCAGTAGCCTTCGTGAAAGTTCGGGACATTGAATATGGCGTGCTGGAACATGCCGGTCCCATCGCTCATGCGCACGAGGTGGTCCAGGCGCAGGGGCGGCAGGTCGTAGGGGCGGCTGGCCAGAGTCCACTGGGCGAAGGCCTTGCGCGGGGCGACCTTCCGGTCCGCCCCCGCCCGTCGGAAGGACTCGAGGTAGCGCTGCGCCACCGCCGGCCAGATCATCCCGCGGCCCATCTGGTAGGCCGTTTCCCGAGTGCGCTGCAGCAGCTCCGGGTCGTCGAGGTAGGCGCAGACCCCCGCCGCGATGGCCTGCGGATCCCGGAAGGGCACCAGGATGCCGTGCCCGTCGGCCAGCAACTCCTGGGCGTGCCAGTAGGGCGTGGAGACCACGGCCTTGCCGGCGCCGAAGACGTAGGCCAGCGTGCCCGAGGTGATCTGGGCCTCGTTGAGGTAGGGCGTCAGGTAGATGTCCGTGGCGCCAATGAACTCCTTGAGGTCCTCCAGCGAGACGAAGCGGTTGTAGAAGATCACGTGTTCCTTCACTCCCCGGGCTTCCGCCAGCCGCTCCAGGCCCAGGCGGTAGCTCTCGCCGTCGCGGGCGACCAGGTGGGGATGGGTGGCGCCCAGGACGAGGTAGACCACGTTGGGGTGCCGCTTGACGATGGCCGGCAGGGCCTCGATGACGGTCTCGATGCCCTTGCCGGGGCCCAGCAGGCCGAAGGTGAGCAGGACCATCCGCCCCTCCACGCCCAGCTCGGCCTTGAAGAAGCTCGAGTCGACGAAGGGCAGGTCTGGGATGCCGTGAGGGATGAGGTCCACCTTGGCGCCTGGAATCCCGTACGTCTCGTGGAGAATCTCCGCGCCCTTCTGGGCCATCACCACCAGCCGGTCGCTGCGGCGCGCCAGCTCCTCCATGACCTTGAACTGGGCCGGATTCGGATCCCGCAGCACTGTATGCAGCGTTGTCACCACCGGCATGCGGACTTCCTTCAGCAGGGCCAGCAGGTGGCTGCCGGCCGGTCCGCCGTAGATGCCGAACTCATGCTGCACGCAGAGCACATCGACCTTGTTGAAGTTCAGGAAGTCCGCCGCCCGGCGGTAGGAGTCCACATCCCGCTCGTCCAGCTCGAAGCGCACGCGCTCCGGGTAGTCGTAGGCGTCCAGGCGGTCGTTCACGGCTCCGGCAAAGCACTGGGAGTCAGGAGCCGCCGAGGCCACGGCTTCGCACAGGTCGTGGGTGAAGGTGGCGATGCCACAGAGGCGGGGCAGGAACCCGCCGAGAAAGGCGATGCGCCCCAGTGCCGTGCTGTCGGTCATGTCCACTCCCGGGTGGTTCCCAGGCAGGAAGCGCCATGACCTGGACTGGAACGGTTCACCTGCTCGCCCAGGCCACCCACCAGGCTGATCCTGCGCCCGATGGCGCCATCCACCTAACGAATTCGGAGAAATAAACAGGAATGGGTCCTCAAGGTCCATCAGGGGATCGCGCCTGGGAAGGAACGATGCGTGTCCATTTGGATTGGCTTCCATGTGCTCACTCCTCCCGTGGCACCCGACCGTCCGCGCGTCTAGGCGGGTATATCGGGATGCTGGTCTTCGTATCTGCGATCCTCGGAGATCTCGACGGCGATGGCCGCGGCCTGCCGGGCGCCAACCCCCTCGGTGCGCCGCTCGTACTCCTCCTCCTGGAGGTCATCCCGGGCGCGCAGGGCCGTGTCGGTCACGAGTTCCTGCTCGCCGGGCAGGTCCACGCGCAGTTCCTGGATGAGCATCATGATCGTCGCCGCGACGGGCAGCGCGAGGAGGGCTCCCAGGATGCCCATCAGGGTGCCACCCACCATGAGGGAGAAGAACACCACGGACGAGGGCAGGCGCAGGGCCTTGCCGTAGATATTTGGAATGAGGACACGGCTCTCGAACTCTTCGTAGGCCAGCATCGCCAGCAGGACGATGGCCGCCGTCGTGGGGCCGTGGCCGAGGGCGGCGATGACGGCCGGGACAATGGAGAGGATGGCGCCGATGTAGGGCAGGACATCCGCGATGGCGGCGAACACGGCCAGGGCCATGGCGTTCTCCACGCCGCAGGCCGTCAGCAGGATAAAGGTGAAGGCGCCGATCAGCAGACAGGTGACCAGCTGCCCGCGTATGTAGGCCCCGATGATGGTCTCGAGGTTCAGCATGATACGCGACAGGCGGATATGGTGGCTGCGGGGGACGAGCGCATAGAGCCCGCCCCGCAGTCGATCACGGTCGATCATCATGTAGAGCGCCAGGAAGATGGCACTCAGGCCGTAGGCGGCGATCTCGAACAGGCGCAGGGAGTAGGCGAAGGCCGTGGCCCCCATCGTGTTGCCGGGGGCGCCGTAGCGCAGGTTGCGCAGCCAGTCGGCGAAGGGCGCGCTCAGGTGGTAGTGCGAGAGGCGGTCGGCCAGGCCGGCCCGGATCACCGGTTCCCGCTCGAACAGGGCGGTGGCCTGCGCGACCACCGAAGGGACCGTCAGGGTGAGGATCAGGACTGCGCCGAGGAAGACGCCCGAAAAGAGGATGGCGATCCCAAGCCCCCGCCGCACCTTGCGGGCCTCCAACCAGGCCACGGCGGGATTCAGTGTCTCCATGATCAGCAAGGCGACGATGAAGACGAGGATGACCGGCCAGAGCCGGATCACCAGCCAGGTCGCAATGAGGATGAGGGCCAGCCGGAAGAGCGTGGCCGCCGACACGCCGAACTGGACCGTACGCGGCTCGAGACCGCCGGGTCGGCGCCGATCGTGGCCCGGCGGGGCAGTCGGGAGGGCTTCAGGCTGGCTCACGGCGTGGCCACCTCCAGCCAGATCTCGTTGCGCCGCAGGAACCAGGGGACGAAGGGGGAATTGAACCGGGCGAAGACGGGGCCACCGGTAGTGGGCACGCCATCCTTCTTCAGGGCCGCGACGAACGCTTTGCGGTGCTTTTGATACAGGCCCTCGGACCAGCCGCCGGAATACCGGTGCACGGCCATCCGGCGCGGCGGGATCTCGCGCAGCAGGACGCGGGGATCATCGGGTTTCGGCAGCGTGGCCAGGGTGAAGCTGGCCGGCATGGCGAACTGGATCATGAAGCCCCAGGGCGACTGCTCCTGACACACGGGCGCGGTCATGGCGATCGTCTCTGACGGCGCATGCTGGGACTCGAAGGACGGCCCAGCCACCTTCGTCCTGGATTGGTTGTCGCCTGAGATGTATCTGGCCAGGAGCTTGAACCCTCTGGTCCCGGCCTCATCGAAGCCGGCTTCAACCCTGGACTCAGCCACGCGCAGGGGACCGTACTTCCTGATGTCGTAATGATCGGTTGCGGTCTCGAGGGTGAAGGGCGGCTCCATGACGGCCATGGTGGCTCCTTGGCATGGACCCGGAGAGGCGGCGACGGGTGTGTCTCCGCCGCTTGTCCCCGGGGCTGCGAGAGGGAACGCAGATTCCATTCCGAATGGCGAAGTCGGCCTAATCGTTGCAGGGCATGCCACCTGCCAAGGCCTTGGGTGCCAGGCGACCGGCCGGTACCCCTCCGGTCCCATCAAAATGGTGCGGCGGACCGCTCAATCCGAGCGAGGGCTCCCCATCAGGGTGATCCGGGCCCGGGCCGGGGTCCGGCGGGATCCTTCGAATTGAGGGCTGCCCGCCATCAACTTGATGGCATCGAGGCTTGAGCCGAGTGCTTGCTCAATTTCTATAACCTACAAACAAAACCGCTTGGCCGCTGGCTCGAAACGTGCCCCTTTCGACCAGAGGGAGCACGCCCACCGGGGCCGTGGCGCCCCGGGAGGCGCCCAGCGCCGCTCAAGACCTTCACCATCTGCGCGGCAGGGGGTGGATGAATCCGCAACAACCACCAAGGAGAGCCCCATGAATGGCAAGGTCATCGTCCCAGTCTTCTCCCTGCTCCTGCTGGCAGGTTGCGTGGTGGCACCCGCCCCTGGCGGGGGTCTGCAGGTCATCCCGATCCTGCCCACGCTCGTCGAGGTCGATTACGACAACTACTATGCCCACGGCGGCTACCACTATTTCTATACCGATGATCGCTGGTACTACTCGTCGTCACGGAGTGGCCGGCGGAGCGAGCTGCCCCGGTCGCACTGGCCGAAGGAAACCCGTCGCCGAGGTCACGACCGATCCCGGTAGCGGCGCGAATTCCGGTTGCACCATGAGGGGCCACCCTGCTCGAGGTCGCGCATGTTGAGAACCCGATGGTCCAGGAGCGCTCGAGCCGTGGCCCGTTCGCACCGCTTGTCCCACCAGGAGGGCTTCATGAAACCCAATACGCTTTTGGCAGTCCTGCTGATCACCGTCGGCATCGTCGCCCTCATCTACCAGGGCGTGACCTACACGACCCGGGAGAAGGTGGTCGATGTTGGCGCCATCCATGTGATGGCCGACAAGACCCGGTCCATCCCGCTGCCGCTCGTGTTCGGGATCCTCGCCATCGTCGGGGGCGTGGTGCTCCTGACGATCGGGAACCGCAGCCGGTAAGGCCGGAATGGATGGGCTTGGCCAGGGAGCCGGATCCGGCGCACCGCGAGGCCGTCCGGCCACCCACGCCTTCTCCATGAAATGAAGCTCCACCTGAAAGGCGGGACCCCATGCTCGGAACCATCCTGATCGTCCTCGTGATCCTGATGCTGGTCGGCGCGATGCCGCGCTGGCCCCACAGCCGGGACTGGGGCTACTATCCCAGCGGCGGGCTGGGACTGGTGCTGCTCGTGCTGGTCATCCTGCTGCTGCTGGGTCGGATCTAGATCCTGGGTCGTCGCGGGAGTCGCCATGGGCAGCATTCGGAGGCTCGGAGCCTGGCTCGCCATCCCCCTGGTGAGCCTGGCCGCGCCCCTCCAGGCCGCCCGGCCGGCGCGGCCCTGGAATGCGCTGGAAGCCCGCAAGGCCTCCATCGGGAAGATCGAAGTCGAGATCATCGATGTGTTCGATGTCGCCAAGCCGGAGGAGAACATCTGGCTGGGCCGCCTGGCCAACCACCTCCACATCTCGACGCGGGAGGCGGTCATCCGGAGGGTGCTCCTCTTCACCGAGGGCGAACCGGTGCGGGAGCGCCGTATCTACGAGACCGAGCGCCTGCTCCGGGCCCTGCCGTTCCTGAAGGATGCGCGCATCACCCCGGTGGTCGAACCCGACGGCACCGTGGTGGCCCATGTCATGGTCAAGGACGCCTGGACCACCCAGGTGAACGTCTCCTTCTCCAGCGTCGGTGGCCAGAAGTCCATGGGCCTGGGCATCGACGAGAAGAACTTCTTGGGGGCGGGCAAAAGCGTCGCCTACGACCTCTCCAAGGACCACGAGCGCAGCACCTGGGGGTTGGCCTACGGCGATCCTCAGCTCTTCGGCAGCCGCTGGACCCTGGCCGCGCATACCCAATACCTCACCGATGGGTTCAGCCGGAGCCTCCAGCTGGAACGCCCCTTCTTCGCCCTGGACACCCCCTGGTCCACGGGGCTCGCCCTGTCCCACAGCCATACCAGCCTCTACCTCTACGACGAGGGAAAGCAGGTCTTCCAGGCCCCCTTCATCCAGAACGAGGTGCGGGTCTTCGGGGCCAAGCTCCTGTCCACCTCGGCGGACCGGGTCTGGCGGGGTGGGTTGGCGCTGCGGCGCCAGGATACCAGCTACGGCCTCATCACCACGACCGGTGTGCCCGGCCTGCTGCCGCCGCCACTCCTCCAGGATCGGCGCCTGCGTGGTCCGGCGCTGACCCTCTCCACCCAGGAGGATGCCTTCGACACTTTCGTGGACCTGCAGGGCATGGACACGCCCGAGGACTACAACCTGGCCTGGACGGGCGACCTGGAGGTGGGCGCCTACACCCGCGCCTGGGGCTCATCCATGGCGGCCCCCTTCTTCCGGGTGCAGGTGGCCAAGGGCTGGTCCGAAGCTAGCGAGGACCTCACGCTCTTCATGGCTTCCTGGGATGGCCGCAGGCCCGCCACCGGGCTGGAGAACACCCACCTGGCCCTGTCCCTGGTGCAGTACCACAAGCTGACCACCCACCAGATCCTCGCGGGCATGGTGACCGTGGATCGGGCCCAGCGCCCAGATCCCGAGACCTGGTACTACGTAGGGGGCGACCAAGGCCTGAGGGGCTTCCCCAACCAGCTCCACCCCGGCGATGCCCGGTGGACGGCCTCCTTCAACTACCGGCTGCTGACGGACCAGCGCTGGTGGGGGCTCGTGCGGCTGGGCTACAGCGTCTTCGTGGACATGGGGTCCGTCCGGCGCCTGGATGGCCTGGGCTGGACGCGGACTTACTCGGACGTGGGCGTGGGGCTTCGCCTCGGCAACCTCAAGAGCTCCATGGGCCGGGTCATCCTCCTGAGCGTCGCCATGCCCCTGAACCGCGAGCCCTACCAGGCCCGCTACCAGTTCACCATCGGCAACGCCATGAAGTTCTGAGGGCCTCCCGGAGGGGGGTTGGTGATGCGAGGCGTGCCGCGCCACGGGCTCAGATTGATTCACCTGGCTTTCATTTCGATGGAAGGAAACAGGATGCGGCTGCGGCGCAATCGGCCCAAGGCTTGGCCCCAAGGAGGATGCGCGATGGAACGAATCCTGCTCAATGGCTCCATGGCATCCCGCCCTGCGTGGGTCGCCTTCCCCTCGACCCCCCCTCCCTGCCATTCAGCGGCAGGCCCCCGCAGGAGGGACTTGAAGGGTCATGACAAGCAAGTTCCAACAGCTCCGCCTCGCGTTCAGCGAGGTCACGGGTTCTTGCCCACCCGCTGGAGACGCATTCATCCGAAATCGTCGACCCTGACGGTTTTACGGTCCGGATGAGCGTATAACCAGCTGAGGTGGTTCCTGCACCCACGGCCTCGCGATCCGCAAGTCCCTTCGCGGTATTCCAGAGGTCGGCCGTGTCCAACAGCATCAGTACCACCCCCCCTCGTTCCAATGCGGCCATCGCCGCGAGTCGGCGCGCACTGCGCATGGCCTCCTTCCCCCAGGCGTCGCCAGGCTACGCGGGGAGGGCGTGATGGTCCTGAAGCCGACCAGCCGAATCCTCGCCACAGCCATCGGAGCCCTCCTTCTGGTCGCGCTGGTCGTGGCGCCCTCCTTCTGGGTCTTTGCCCAGATGCGAGAGGCTGCCCGGGTAAGACAGCAGACCTTCCAGATCATCTTCCAGGCACGGTCCCTCCAGGCCGACCTCAGTGATGCCGAAACCGGCACCCGCGGCTTCGCCCTCACCGGCGACAACGCCTTCCTCGAGCCGTATCTGGCCGTCCGGGGTCAGCTGCGCAGCCAGCTGGCGGAGCTGCGCCAGCTGACGATGCTCGGGCCCTCCCAGGCGCAGCTGGATGCCTTGGCCCCCATTCTCGAGAACCGCATGGAGGAACTGAACCGTCTCATCGAGGCGCGCCAGTCCCAGGGCGCCCTGGCCGCCGCCGCAGTCGTGAGCAGCGGCAAAGGGAAGCGGATCATGGATTCCATTCGCGCCGGGCTCGACGCCTTCATGCGACTGGAGGAGGAGCAGCTGAGCCAGAACGAGACGGTCTTCCAGGCGCGGATGGACCGGATGTCCACCGTCATGGGGGTCCTTAGCGTGCTGGCCATCCTGGTGGCCATGGTCTACATCTATTCGAGCCGGCGCCGGCAACAGGATCGACTGAGGGCCCTGGTCCACCTCGAGACGCGGGACCTGCTCGGCACCCAGGAGCGCCTGAACGGGCAGCTCCAGCTGACCAACCTCGCCCTCCTGGAGAGCCAGGAGAAGCTCGCGGTGACGCTCAACTCCATCGGCGATGCCGTCATCGCCACGGATGCCAAGGCCAGGGTGCGCCTCATGAATCCCGTGGCCGAGGCGCTCACGGGCTTCACCCTGGCCCAGGCCGAGGGCCGCCCCATCGATGAGATTTTCCGGATCATCAATCAGGAGACACGCCGCACCGCGGTCACCCCCGTCGGGGAGACCCTGCTGCATGGCACCATCCAGGGCCTGGCCAACCACACCCTGCTGATCGCCCAGAACGGCACCGAACGCGCCATCGCCGACAGCTGCGCCCCGATCCGGGGGCGTGAAGGCACGGTGATCGGGGCCGTGCTCGTCTTCCACGACGTCACCGAGGAATATGCCCTCCAGCGGACCATGCGCGACAGCTCCGTCCTGGTTCGGACCATTCTGGAGACCGTGGTGGATGGCATCATCACGCTCCGCGCCAAGGATGGCCTGGTCCAAACCATCAACCCTTCCGCTGAGCGGATGTTCGGCTACCCGGCCGCCGAGGTCATCGACCGGCCCTTCTCCCTGCTGATTCCCGAGCTGGGTGAAGAGCAGCTCTACGGCTCCATCGAGCCCTTCCGGGCCAGCGCCAAGGACAAGGCCCATGACCATGGCCGGGAAATCGTAGGCCGGACCAAGGAAGGCCTGGCCTTCACCCTGGAGCTGGCCGTCAGCGACATGGACCTGGGCGGCGAGCGCCACTTCACCTGCCTCCTGCGCGACATCACCCTCCGCAAGCAGACCGAGGAGGCCCTGATCAAGTCCAGCGCACTGCAGACCGCCATCTTCGACAGCGCCAACTTCTCGAGTATCGCCACCGACGCCAAGGGGGTCATCCAGATCTTCAACGTGGGCGCCGAGCGCATGCTGGGCTATCCCGCCGACGAGGTGCTGAACAAGATCACCCCGGCCGACTTCTCGGATCCCGACGAGGTGGTGGCCCGGTCCCTGGCCCTGAGCGAGGAGCTGGGAACCCGCATCGCCCCGGGTTTCGAGGCGCTGGCCTTCAAGGCTTCGCGGGGCATCGAGGACATCTACGAGCTGACCCTCATCCACAAGAACGGGGTCCGCTTCCCGGCGGTGGTCTCGGTGACCGCCCTGCGCGACGGGAAGGGAGCCGTCATCGGCTACCTGCTGATCGGCACCGACAACACGGCCCGCAAGCAGGTCGAAGCCGATCGGGAGCTCCTGGATCAGGCCCTGAAGGACAAGAACGCCGAGCTGGAGAACGCCATCCTCGTGGCCGACAAGGCCAACCTCGCCAAGTCGGAGTTCCTGTCCAGCATGAGCCATGAGCTGCGCTCCCCGCTCAACGCGATCCTGGGCTTCGCGCAGCTGATGGATTCCTCGACCCCTCCTGCAACCCCGTCCCAGAAGGCGAGCATCGACCGGATCCTCCATGCCGGCTGGTACCTGCTGGAGCTGATCAACGAGATCCTGGATCTCGCCGTGATCGAATCCGGGAGGCTGTCCCTGTCCGCAGAGCCGGTGTCCCTGGGCGATGTGCTGACCGACTGCAAGTCCATGATCGAGCCCCAGGCCCAGAAGCGCGCCGTCACCCTGACTTTCCCCACCTTCGCCGTCCCCCTGTTCGTGCAGGCGGACCGGGTCCGGCTGAAGCAGGTCCTCATCAACCTGCTTTCCAACGCCATCAAGTACAACCGCGCGGGCGGTTCAGTGGTGGTGGAATGCGGCCCGGGCGCCCCGGGTCGCATCCGCATAAGCGTCCAGGACACGGGGCTCGGGCTGTCCCCCGAGCAGCAGCGACAGCTCTTCCAGCCCTTCAACCGGCTTGGCCAGGAACACAGCGGCGAGGAAGGCACGGGGATCGGGCTGGTCATGAGCAAGCTCCTGGTGGAGCTGATGGGCGGCGAGATCGGCGTGGAGAGCCAGGCCGGTGTCGGCAGCACCTTCTGGTACGACCTGGATTCCTCCAGCGCACCCAGCCTCGAAGGGACCGCCTTCGGCGCCATGAGCATCTCCCGGCCACCCGTGGCGAGCGATGCCCCGAAGCTGACCCTGCTCTATGTCGAGGACAACCCAGCCAATCTGGACCTGGTCCAGCAGATCATCGCCCGTCGGCCGCACCTGCACCTGCTGAGTGCCGTCACTGCCCTGGAGGGCATCCGCTTGGCGAAGCGGCAACAACCCGCGGTCATCCTCATGGACATCAACCTGCCCGGCATGAACGGCATCGAGGCCCTGAAGATTCTCGGGGAAGACCCGGAGACCGCCCACATCCCCGTGATCGCCATCAGCGCCAACGCCATGGTGGGGGACATCTCCAAGGGCCTGACCGCCGGCTTCCTGCGCTACCTCACCAAGCCGATCATTGTCCACGAGCTGCTGGACGCCATCGACTACGCCATCGACCTGGGGAAGACCATCTCACCCAAGGCCAAGTAAGGAGCTGCGGTCCACATGATCACTGCAAGGGACATCCTCCAGGGCAGGATCCTGATCGTCGATGATCAGGAAGCCAATGTGCTCCTGCTTGAGCAGATGCTGCGTGAGGCCAACTACACATCCATCTTCTCTACCATGGACCCCAGCCAGGTCTGCGAGCTCCACCTCACCAACCACTACGACCTGATCCTGTTGGACCTCCAGATGCCAGGCATGGATGGCTTCCAGGTCATGGAGAACCTGAAGGAGATCGAAACGGGGGGTTATCTCCCCGTCCTCGTGGTCACCGCCCAGCCGGATCACAAGCTTCGGGCGTTGAAGGCCGGGGCCAAGGATTTCGTCAGCAAGCCCTTCGACCTGGCCGAAGTGCTGCTCCGGGTCCACAACATGCTCGAGGTCCGCCTGCTCCACCAGGAGAGCAAGCACCTCTACGAGCGCATTCTCGCCGAACAGAAGGTGTCCGAGCGCCTCCTGCTCAACGTGCTGCCGACCTCCCTGGCCGAGCGGCTGCAGGCACGGCCCGAGGCGAAGGCCGGCACCTTCACGGAGCTCGTGACCGAAAGCTACGCCGAGGTTTCGGTGCTGTTCGCCGACATCCTGGCCTTCACCAAGTTCACGGAGGG
>Ga0268298_10004692_pt1 | contig 13184 bp, 24 predicted proteins | sample WWTPWeurt_MetaG_FD_194462 | JGI IMG/M metagenome (GOLD analysis project Ga0268298, IMG submission 194462) | Activated sludge microbial communities from WWTP in Nijmegen, Gelderland, Netherland - WWTP Weurt | ecosystem: Engineered > WWTP > Aerobic digester > Activated sludge | place... | reverse complement strand
TACAGAAGTATAGTAGGTACTAATAACTTAAAATTATCTTTATCTGATAAATGTAAGCCGTTATCACGGATTTTCATTAATAAAATTATCGTAAATGTAGCATCAGGAGGCACTACTATAATTAAATTAAATGGTAGTGAAATGTACAACGCTACTACTTTAGATAATGATATTATTACTATTAGTATTAATGATTATATTCCCGATAATAGCATAATCAGTATAGGTGGAGATTTCATTCCTTATTCAGTTATCAATGATAGTGGGTCAAATCTATTTTCTATCAATAATTCGGAGTTGTTCGGCATTACAATTCAATTGCAGATAAGATGTGATAATAGGGAATACTTATGCAGATTTGCGGATAAGATAGCGGTGGCGGTACAGTATAAGGCAAGTGCGTTAATATGGAAAGAAGTAATGGACAGTAACCGTTTCAATGATTTTCTTTCTATAAAAAAAGATGTAGCAGTTGCACAAATGGCGTGGTTAGATAGTGATTATAATCTATTGAAGTACGACCCAGCTACCGAAGCTACCTATTCACCAAAAGGAATGTACCAAAAAGAATTAGAGAAATTAAATATACCAGTTCCTAATTGTCCATGTTGCATGGAATGTGGAGGGGATAGATATACAATGGTTTTACCTTAAAAATTAAAAATTATGGCTTGTTGCGGACAAAAAACACCAACAGTAAAAACACAAACTACAAAGGTAGTTAAGGTTGTAAAAAATTCTGGAAAAGGATTAACACCAAAAAACATTACAATTGGTAAACGGACATGAATTTAATTAAATTATCTACCGTATTCAATGAGATGGCGAAACGTATGCCCAATTTAGCTACCGAAGCTATACAGTCATATTTGCCTGAAATTCAAGCTAACTTATTGAATAGAATTTTCAATGATAATTTGGGTGCAAATGGTGGTTCTTTTGGTGGATATAAATCTAAGCAATATAAAGAATATAGACTTTCAATAGGCAGACAAGTGACGAGGAAAGATTTGCAACTAACAGGACAATTTAAAAACTCAATAATCATTAATAACGATGCATTGAGCATCGAGTTCTCAAAATCAAATTTAAGTTATAAAAGAAAAAATAAAACATATAATTCAATACCTTTAGACATTGCAAAAGGACAGGAAACACAAATTAAAAAACTTATATTTGAACCATCAAAAGAAGAAATAGAGTCCGCTAAGGATGCAGTAACAGCTAATTTTAGAGATTTAATTTTAAAAGAATTAGGATTATGATTTTCGATGAAAATATAATATTGAACACATTTAAAGATTTACCATTTGATGTAAATGGAATAGGTATTTTTTATGATAAAACATTAATGATTAAAAAGGGTATTGATTTAATTCCGATTGGAATAAACGATACTGATAACGGTGGTTATGTTCGTTATAACGGAAACATAAATTTATCAAATGCGAATATTTCTGCTTGTGACGATTCATATAATGCAGATGTAAACCTTTCATTGATTGTTGGAGTTGTTGGATATACATTAGATTCATTGATTAGAAATGTAATGTATAAGCTATCGAGTATTAAAGGAATAACTGTAAACAATATTATATTAGATAAGCCTGAAATATTAAAAGCAGAAAACATAACTAATAATGAATTAAATTTTTTTAAAATAAATTTTAATTATAAATTTATATACTACAAAGAATGTGAAATAAATGGAATTGATTGTATTTGTTAACATTTTATTTGTTGCGTTTTCGGGCGCAAGTCTTGCGAATTTCTTTGATGATTGTCTGCAAGATGGAATGATATTTTGCAAGTATGGAAATTTTATAAATACCAATAAACGTTGGTACTTTAAGCCTTTAGGAGGTTGTATTATTTGTACAAATTTTTGGATAACAATATTATTGGTTGCATTATTTATATTCAGCTTTAAAGCATTTATATTTTTTTCAGTTGTTGGTATTTCTAATACATTTTTAAAATTTATTATAAAATGAAATGCTGTAATAACTATGTAAACATTGGATGTTCTGTTAATTGTGACAGTATAATATTGCCATTTGTGGCGGATATTTCAGGTATTCATTTTTTAGAGATAATACAACATGAAGTAAGATATAATCATTCAATAAACGCAACGCAAGGCGAACAAATAGTAATACCGAAAGACTTATTTAACGAGTATGGAGTAGTATATTTTAGGATTATACAACCTAATGGAGTTCAGTTAACAGATAAGTGTTATTCAATTACTGTTGGTATGATGAACTGTTGCAATAATACGCTTGACTTAGGATGTGTAGGGATGTGTGATGTGTTTAGGATTCCATTTAAGTTCGATAATGATGGACAACACAAATTAGAAATACAATTGTATGGTAATGTATTTTATCGAGAATTTATTGTTACAGATAAAAATAATGTAGTAATAGATTTACACGAATTAGGAATAAACGAAAATGCACGAATAAGATTTAAGATTATAGATATTAATGGAGATTATATAATACACGAGAAAAATGGTATTAATTATGACTGTTATGTAGTTAGGACACGAATAGAAATAGGTAATTTATTGCCTAACATATGTGATAATCCTTACTATGTTATAGGGTATATTGATGATGGATATTTTGAATGTGAAAATTAAAAAAAATGGCAGTATTAAATTTAGTAAAAAGATTAATAAAGGGTTCACCATTAACTTATGTTGAGGGCGATAAGAACCTTACAGATATAGAGAATGAATTGAACACGCCTAATGATGGAAAAACGTATGGTAGGAAGAATAGTAACTTAGAACAATTGTCAGATATTGCAACGAGTGGCGATTATAATGACCTAACTAATACGCCAACAAATGTAAGTGATTTTATAAACGACAGCGGATTCATAACCGTTGGCGCAATACCATCACCGCAAACACTCGCTATTTCAGGCAACGACCTATCTATCAGCGGAGGGAATACCGTGGTATTGCCACCAGATACCACACAAGTTTCTGTTTCTAAGAACGGAACTTTGGTAGGAATTACAGATAAGTTGAACTTCGTTGCAGGGACTAATACTACTGTAGATGTAGATAATATTTTGGGTGTTTACAGAATTAAATTCAACAATAGTAGTCTTCAATCATTACAAGCAGGAGCGGGAATAGGAATAGACATAACCAATCCATTATCACCTATTGTGTATGCGTTGCAAAAAATGCAAATTGCGCTAACAGATAGAAGTAACAACATAGTAGCGAGTACTATTGTACACGAATTTATTGTATTAGAGAATTTTGAAATTACAAGCTCTCCATTCATTAGCTTGGTGACTGCACCAACAGGCGCAAACTTCATTTTGCAAATACAAAAGAATGGCGTGGAAGTAGGGATTAATACTAAGGCATTAGTAGTAACAGCTGGAACGAATGTAAGCACCGCAACAACAGATTTTAACGGTGTAACCTTTGCAAAAGGTGACAGAATTAGTTTTAGAGTAACGCAAATAGGAAGCGTTAACGCAGGAAAAGGATTAGATATTTTATTAAATTTTAAAAATTAATTATATGATATTAACAGCAGAACAACAACGAGATTTATTAGGGAAAATAGTACCTATTAAAGCCACGGACAGAACCATTTTATCAGTAGAAATTATACATTTTCTATTGAAGAATAAAGCAATAGAAATAGTAGAAAACGACATTCAAGGAACAGTTGTATATAACCCTAAATTAGTATCATTAGCGAGTAGATGTATCTACAACCAAAGTGAAATTAGCAAATCTGCGTTGGAGGTATTTATTTCTTTATTATCCAATAGTGCGGAATTAGATTTTGATACAATTAATGCATGGACGGAGGAAGATTGGACAACTAATATTAATAGCAAAATAGATACTATTGTGGGAATATTAGCGGGGATTTCTCATACAGACAATATCGAATAATGATATACATCAACAATAACATATTTGGTGGATTGGATGAATCTAAGGCTTTAATCTTTGTAGTAGATACCTCTAAGATTGAGAGCGGAAGTTCTACCAATGTACAATACAAGATACCGTTACAGCTCAAAACAGGGTTGTACGATGTGGATTGTAAGTACATAATAAAGTGGGGAGATACCACACAAAGTACCATCACATCTTCGGTAGATGCAAATCTGTTACACACCTACCCATTTGCGGGGGAATATACTATTAAGATTTATCCGTTAAGTGGAGCTTCGAGAATATCATTTTTTGTAAATAATTTGGCAAACAGAGATAGATTAAAAATTAGAGAGATAAATCAAGTAGGATTTGCCGAGATAGATAGTTTATATGGATGTGCTAATATGAGAGCATTTACAGCAACGGATTTCAGTACCTATTGGAATACTAAAACAGATATGAGCTATATGTTTGCGGGGTGGAATACATTTAATGCAACACTCCCGTCAGGCTTCGGTAACTTCCCACTTGCTACCAATGTAAGTTATGCATTTCAGAGTTGGTTTGCTTTCAATCAAACATTACCTGCTGGATTTGGGAACTATCCTAATGCTACTAATATAGATAGAACCTATCAGAATTGGTTAGCTTTCAATCAGGCATTACCGTCAGGGTTTGGGAATTATCCAAATGCTATTAGTGTGGTAGCTACCTATTACGATTGGAGGGTATTCAATCAGGCATTACCGTCAGGCTTCGGTAACTTCCCACTTGCTATTAATGTAAGTTATGCATTTCAGAGTTGGTATGCTTTCAATCAGTCCATAACATTAACAACTTCGGCTTCATTGACTTATATTGTTCAAGCGTTTCATTTGTCTATATTTAAAAATATTACTATTTCTAATTGTACGAATGTAAGCACTATTACTATATATACATTCAATGTAGTACCATTGGAGACATTAATTGTAAATAACTTAAAAATATCTTTCACTATTCAGTATTCCACTTTTACCAAAACAGCATACCTCGATTTGATAGCTTCTCTAAAAGACATGACAGCATTAACATCTCCGACAATGACAGTTAAGAATGTACCTGCTTTTGATATGGATTGTGATAATGCCGCAGCCGCTAAAAATTGGACGGTAGTAAAAATATAATCATGACAGCCACACTAATAACCATATCAATAATTACATCATTCCTAAGTGGGTTCGCTAAGGCAATTTGCGACTTGTCAGAAGATGGCAAGTTAAAATTCTACAAAAAAACGTATTGGATAAAAGCGTTTAGTTGGCAAAATAAATACAAGAACGGAGATAAAAAACAAGGTGAGAAGTTCTTTGGCTCTACTCGTTGGTTTGTTGCGTTCACAGATGCGTGGCACTTGTTCGGAATAATAGAACGTATCGGATTTGTTATTACATATACAAGCGTTGGGTACTTAATTAACATGAATCATTGGTTTGCTTTTATGCTATTTTTGTACCCTTTTTCTATGCTAATATTTCACTTATTTTATAACTCAAAAAAACTAACAAAATGACAGCTTTAATAATCTCTCAAATCGTGGTAGCACTAATATTTATTGGTGGTTTGGCGCAATCAATCATCTTCAAAAAGCAAAATAAAAAAAATTGGTGGTTGGGTATTATAGTAGCGTTAATTGCACTTGTAGGAACGGTTTTAATTTGGATTGGTAAATAAAATAATTTAGCATAAAAACCCAAATTAATATGCTAAAAAAAAACAAAATGAAAGGAGGAATGGAAGTATTAGATTATATAATTGGTGCAATAGTAAGAGCTATAACATACCTATTTGCTGTCACCATTTCTGCAATAGTAAGTACACAAACTTACTTCTTATTCATGGCATTAATTATTGGTACAGACAGCGTACTCGGATTAATGAATTTAAAAAATTTTAGAAAAGAATTTGTTTGGAATAGATTATTCTTTAGTGGCATTGTACTAAAAGTAGTGGTGTATTCTTTAATAATTTTAACTACCTACAAAATCGACCAGATTTTTATTCAAAATATTTACGAAAGTAAAGCTCCACTGGTTATTGCTATGGCATTAATTTTCTTTTCTGAAATCAAATCGGTATATAGAAACTTTGATAAGTACCGAAACGGAAATATCAAAGAAGATGCAGATTTATTAAAGACTACTTTAGAGTGGTTGCGGGATATTATAGATGCTGTTCGTGGAACTAAATTAAACAAAAAAGACAAATACGATGAAACAGATGTGGAATAAGTATCATGTAGTTATTATTACTACCATAATGAACATAGCATTAATAATTGTGGCGGTGTTGCTAATGTATAATACCTATAATTCATTAATCAGCAAGCAAGAAAAAATATACCAAAAGCTGGAACAAGAAAAACAAGCAGAGATAGCCAAAAGCCTTGAGATGATTGATAGTATCAGGCAAGGCAATGATTTGCTTAGCAAAAAAATAAAGTCGGTAGAACTGCAAATAAACGCTATCTACTTGCAGAAGAAACAAACCATAAAAAAGAAATATGATAAGGAGATTAGCCATATTAGTAATACTACTGTCGATAGTACCGCTAACATACTCACAAGACAATTACAAGATAGTATCTCGGAATGATAGTATCATAATGAGCAATGAAGCAGGTATTAAGATTAATCGGTTATTACTCGACCGCAAGAGATGTTACGAGGATTTGAACAATGAAAGGGAACTGACCAAAGGCAAAGACAGCATTAACAATTACTATGAATTATTGGTGAACAGAATGAATAGTACCGACAGCTTACATAGAATAACGGTAGTGCAATTCAGTAAGTTGTTAGATATTAAAAACGATAAATATGACAGCCTGAAAGACAGTTTTAAGCAAATAAAAAAACAAGGCAGAAAGAATATAGGTATCGGTATTGCTATTGGATTAGGGTTATTGATACCGACATTAATAGGAATTAAATTTATAAAATAATGAGCGCACAAAAAGAAATAATAAGCAAATACGGACTTCCAGACAACGTTTATCAAGCTAAATATTGTGAACTATGGAAAGTGCAAAAAGACTTTGCTTGGTTTCCTGCTACTAAGATTTTTATCAATAAAGATTTAAAAAATAAATTGTATAATGCCTTTAAGGAACTGGAAACAAATAATTTGCAATCAGAAATAAAAACCTTTGATGGTTGTTTTCAACAACGAACAGTAAGGGGTTCGGATATGATTAGTTTGCATAGCTGGGCGATGGCAATAGACATTAACGCAAGTACAGAGAAATTAGGACAAGTAAAATCAACATTATCTCCTAAATTCATTGAGATAATGTTGAAGAATGGTTTGTTCTGGGGAGGAAATTACAAAGGTAGAAAAGACCCTATGCACTTTAGCCTATATAACGGTTAATATTTATAATCGAATAAATCAGAACTTGCAACATACAGGAATATAGCGTTCGGATAATTATTGCGCCATTGGATTAACGCTTCAATCTCATTTATAGCTTCATAATTTGCACCTGTGGACATGATATTATCATGAATCCGATATACAATGTGATATTTTTTCATTTCTTTTTTAGTTTATTTTGTTTTGCTATGCGCTATGAGTAGCGCATAGCCATTAGTTATGTGCCATTAATCCGACACAAACTCGCTTTCGTGAACAATGAAATCCTCATCTTCGCCAGTTTCAAAATTCTTGACAATTACGATAAATGAATTGTCTTTGAACTTGCCGTGAACCATACCTTCCTTTATTTCATTGTTCACTTTGAATTTTCTTATTTCTGAAATTTTGATATTCATATTTCTAAATTTAACGGCACATAACACGGTATATATGCTATACGCCTGATTAAGTGCCGTACTTTGATTATACTTTTGGAAGGGCGTACAGCACATATACCCATTCCGTTATAAAACATTAAAACTATTTTATATTGGTTTATTTGGTTAGTAATGCTAATAATAGGATTATCAATAATGCTACTATTAATTGCCATAATGTAATTGTTGTTTGTTTATTTTTCATTTTTCATTTTCTTTTATCCACAAATCTATTAAGAATTTTGTTTTTTCTAAGTCTTCCAAGAATAACCCTTTCTTTAATGCTCTATCTATTCTCTTGACAATGTCGAATTGATAGGCGTTCCAACCTCTTTGTTCTGCTATCTTATATAGACTACCATTGTCGTTATTATAATATTTAGGCTTATCCATTATTTTTCTTTTACAAAAACGCCATTAACCATTTGCCCTTTTCTTTTGCTAATTATTTCAATTACGGAATCTAAACACTCCTCTAATTCAACATTATTAGCTTTAGAAATCAAATTTAACGAAAAAAAACATCCTGAAAATTTGTTTGTTCTAATTCCGTACAGCAAATTTTCCAACCAGTGAAAATCAAAATTATAATTAAATCTTTTATTCGCCATTGCTTCGGCATTAATTATGCAAACTGTCATGTCACCTATTGCATCTTTTATTGCTTCGGTATCGTTGGCAAGTATAGCATCTGCATACTCCCCTAATTCAGACAGGAATTTTAATACTTGTTTTGATTCTGTTGTATTCTCATACAACTTCCAACTATTAGCTATTTCTGTTACTTTGGTTTTTGCTTCTTCTAATTTCATTTTTATTTCTTTTTTAGTTTATTTTGTTTTGCTATGCGCTATGAGTAGCGCATAGCCATTAGTTGTGCGCAATACTAATCATAGTTTTCAAAAGAATCTTTTACGCCACATATTTTACATTGGTCATATAAGCAAGGGTCAAATCCCATGTATCCCACATAAGTACAAGCAACGCCTTTAGTTTTTGAGGTACTTCTATAATACTTACAAGTTTTAATCCAATACCCATCAGTAGGCTCTTTTGCGTTGCGTTCTTCATCGTACTCATAACAATACATTCCGTCAGGTATGCAATCCGTACTACGCGCAACACCAAATAAACGCAATAATTTTGCGTACCTTGTTTCAAACCAATACCATAATAATCTAAGTTTCGTTCTCATATCTAATTTTGTGTTAATTACTGCGTTTATTCAAACCGTTAGGCGTAATGTTAAAACAGCGTTTCCGACAGACGTTTGACTGAAATATCATAATACGCTTTCTCTTTTTCTATGCCTATAAATTGACGATTTAACCTTTGACAAGCTAAACCTGTTGTATTTGAACCCATACAATTATCTAAAACAATATCGTTTTCATTTGAGTAAGTAGAAACTAAATACTCTAATAAGTCAATAGGTTTCTGTGTTGGGTGCAATCTTATTCCGTTACAATTTGGAACTCCTTTAAAAAATTGCACACTTTCAGGGTATTTGCCTCTATCAATTTCAATTCCTTGCTCACCTGCAAAAGACAAACCACCATTTATCTTATTAGTTGAATTTTCTAATTGTTTTGTCCTATTTACCATTTCCCCATCTTTAAATCTTTTTTTTGTACTTTCTGCATAGTCTTGAAAAATTGGGTTATATGTTGGTTTGTTTTTATAAAAAAATAAAATATTTTCGTGCCTTTTCATTGGTTGAATTTTAGCAGTTGCAAAACCACCTCCAGTATTTTTATGCCAAATCATTTCATACCTAAATAATTTTCTATTGCTATTTATTAAGTCTGTTGTAAAAGGTTGTGAAGCAAACAATATTATTGCTCCATTTTTATTAATTATCCTTTCATATTCAGACCATAACTTATCCAAAGGCAAAACACTATCCCATTTACAAGCCGTTGTTCCATAAGGCAAATCACAAAGGATTAAATCAACACTTTCATTTTCTATACTTGAAAGAATATTGAAACAATCATCGTGAAACAAAACACTACGCCTAACAAGGGTTTTGCAATAGTGGGGCATTTGTGCTATATTTAAACTTTTCTGCATCTATTTAACTTTTGTAATTAATTGAACATTTGTACTCCGAAGCCCCACCATCGCAAAGCCCCAAAACGTTAATTGTTCCAAGGATGTAATTTTTCAGATTCGTATTTGGCTTTACTGATTAATAAAGGTGTCCATCTCCCTTTGTTTTTTAAAGCAAGTTCTTCACTCCATATATGGACGCTCCCAAATCTGTCATTCATCTGAACATATTTTTTGTTAAATTCTTGAAATAACGGAAATCTAATATCCGTTACACAAGATGGTTGTTCCATCATTCGGTTAAAACGGCAATCCATCATCTGTACCATCATTCAATGTATCAATCATTACTTGAACTTTCCCAACCGCATTGGTAAAATCTTCATTATTTTTTGCTTTTGGTGTAGGTTTGAATCCAGCATTATACTTAATAAATGTTCCACTTAAATTAGTGAAGTACCTACCATTATATTCTTTTGATTCTAAATAGGCGGTTATTTCAACATCGGTATATAATTCAATGCCTGTTAGATGTGAGTACTTATCACCAAAAAATGTAGCTAATAATTTCTTCCCGCTCTCTTCTTCTATGAGAACATCGTATTTTTTCCATTCGCTTTTTTTACTTTGCCCAGTAGTCATATCGACCTGTAGTAGCTTCCCTCTAATTTCTAACTTCATTTTATTGTAAATTCTATTCTTGGATTAACCTTGTCGATATACTTATTTGCTATAATACCTATACAGGTATTGTCGTTCTTTATTGCCTTGCATTTTTGCAGACAATCCAATATTATCTTCAAGCTATTATCTAAATCAGACCTGTTGCTATCATAGTACACATCCAACTCAATAGAGAATAATCCTGTAATGTTTTTATTCCTATAATGGTTACATTGCAAAACAAACTTTTTCTCATATTCAGTAAGCACCTTTGTTTTGGCTAAAGATGCGTGTTTGCCTAAAGTGATTATCTTATAACAATTACTCTTGCTCGGACACTTTCCATATATAACCTGCTTAATCATATACTAAACTCATCAATATTTAAGGCGTTCAATATCTTAATTAACGATACATCTGTTATCGTTCTACCTGTGGTCAGGTAATTAGAAAGGCTGTGTTGTGGAATGTTTGACAGTTTTGCCAACCTATAAAAAGATATATTTTTCTCTTTCATTTGTTCTTTGATAGTGTACTTAATCTTATCTTGCCTATCAATAGTTTCTTTAGTTATTTGTATCATAATGTAAAATTATGCAATTCTTTTTAATTAATTGTTTGTACTTATCGACAGTTTTTTAAAATTGTTCTAATTGTTCATAATTATCTAAGTTATAGAATTTGGTACATTCCTTTCGGAATCCTATAGGAACAGTACCGACCACTCCGTTTCTATGTTTTGCGAATATAACCTCCGCTTTATCATGCAAATCAACATCGTCAGGCTTGTAGTATTCAGGGCGGTGTAAGAACATAACTATATCCGCATCTTGTTCGATTGAGTTATGTACTATCATTCCATTGGCCGTAAAATTATGTTCAATGCTATCTACTTCAATATCATAGACCTTTTCTTTTCCTATGTAATTAATAGACTTTACTGGAATAAAGCAAAGTGTTCTTTCTTCATTAAATGAATACTTACTCCAACCGTTTGATATTTCTTTTGATTTTTCCCAACCATCCATTAAAATATCGTTTTTTCTTTTATTCCAAAATCCAATATATTTTACAAATAATTCTTTATTTGATTTAGCGTTAATACTCAAACAAAACCAAACTTGTTTTTTATTGTTTGAATATTTTGTTATGGAAGAAACTATACCTATTTTTTGCAATAGAAATTGAACTCCATAAATAAGTTTTTCGCTTGCAGATGAGTAGCTAACTTGCAATGTTTTTCTTCCTTTATGCTCTCTGTAATTGACTGTGCCATCACCACTATACATAGACTTTAATAGTATTGCTATTTGTCTTTTAGATAGAAAATAAAATTCAGCAGGAATAAATTTTTCTTTGGCTCTCTTGTCAAATAAACCATATCGCTTAAATATGTCTGTCATTGGACTTGTTTTACCGTGCGTTAAATGAAATATAGGTTTAAAAAAAATCGTTCTAAATTTTGATTTCTCTAAAATTGTATCTACATATCTCGGTGCAATTTTTCCACCACAAGCATTTATGGCATCTTTCATTACAATTTCTGTCAAATCATTATCCAATAAATTCTGTGCGTATCTAATCGGTAACCCTTTTAAAGCGCTTCCGTTTGCTAAAAAATGTCCTATAATACTAATTTCTGCATCTGAAATATCGAGTTCTTTGTTGTCAAAATTAATCGGAATAGCAACTTTTTCATTTTCTAATTCACTAAGTTCTTTCCATCCGTTTTGAGTTAAAAACTTATGGTTTAATGTTGCTTTTATTTTTTGACCGCTTATCAATTCCATTTCATATACATCTTTTATCCCAGTGGTAAAACATTTTTTTGCCGCCTTAATTTCATTTTTTACATAGTCAGTATGTAAAACATGAAAATCTTTCTTATTTACTAAATCTTCTATGCGAACATTTTTTTTAATATCAGGACAATAAATTAGGGTATCCCCTGCCAAGCACCCACTATCTCTTAAGTCTGATAGCTGTGGCTTCTTATCAGTCCGTGCTTCCACTTGCCTGTTAAGTTGGTGCAACAATATAATTGGAATGTTTAATTCTTTTGCTTCCGCTTTAAGCGTTCTTGATATAGTGCCTATTTCATCGTTTCGACTTCTATTGGATTCGTTGTGGTGTATGTGGTTAAGCTGGTCGATTATTACCATTTTGCACCCTAATTTATTCATTTTACGGATGATGGATTTTATTTTCAGTAGCGAAACGCTGGAGCTGTCGTCAATGAATAGCGGTATATTTTCCATCTCTGAAACGGAATGTATTAGCCTGTTATATTCTTCATCAGAATATTTTGCATTTCTAATTTTCATTAGGTTGATGTTGGATGTAATTGATATTATCCGTGCCGATAATTGACTTGATGGCATCTCCAATGATATAACGCCTATAGGATAACCTTGCGAAGCAGCATTATATGCTAAGGAACACATCATGGCTGTCTTGCCCATTGCTGGTCGAGCAGCTAAAATTATCAAATCAGTCCCCCTGAACCCCCCTGTTATTCTATCTATTTCGTTAAATCCAGATGGTACGCCTATGTATGGATTATTGTTATTTCTTATGTTCTCGCTTTCAATCAAAACACTACTTGCGGAGGTGCTTAGAGTAGTTATTGAGTTAGTGTTATTTAAGTTTATAACATTAGATATGTTTTTTTCTATTATATTAACACACTCAAAAGCATCTGTAATGCCATC
>Ga0268298_10004691_pt1 | contig 13188 bp, 15 predicted proteins | sample WWTPWeurt_MetaG_FD_194462 | JGI IMG/M metagenome (GOLD analysis project Ga0268298, IMG submission 194462) | Activated sludge microbial communities from WWTP in Nijmegen, Gelderland, Netherland - WWTP Weurt | ecosystem: Engineered > WWTP > Aerobic digester > Activated sludge | place... | reverse complement strand
AAAGGAGCTTGATAAAAACATTAGAGACGCCATTCTTACGACTTTCGATGTCCCTTCCTCCTATTCCAAGGAAGCGAATGTTATGAATGTGAAAAATTCCAAAAATGAATATGCCCTCGCGTAAAAGTCTTCCGGACAACTTGAAGAGAAATAAATTTGCCCGAGCTCTCGAAAAGCTCGGGTTTGAAATAAGCACAAAAGGCGGAAGCGGAAGCCATATAAAAGCGACTTTTGTTTCTACTCAAAAAAGCATCACCATTCCCAATGATCTTCGACGAGACGTGCTGTACTATCTTCTCAAGGAAATAGAGTCTCAAACGAAAGTTTCGTGGGAAGATATCTGTCGCTTTCTCTGAACTCCATGAATGGCGAGTGGTGCCAAGGCTCCATCTCTGCAACCATTACGGATACGAATGTTTCAACGGCAAGTGCCGCCAATCCCACCTACCTGGTTGGGATGACCTGCAGTGTGCAGGGAGGGAATTGGAAGTGCGGGTGTAGAGACACAAGTTGTACAAACTTCTCGTGGCAAATTCAAGGGGCGGGACAGTGAGAGTTCAAAGTTAAAAGTGAAAAGTTGAAAGTTGAGGGAATTGCGTACGGGCCCCGATGAATCGGGGCCCTGAACCCGTATACGTACCCGTATGCGGGAACAAAAACGGGAATCGGAGCAAATACGAATACGAATACGAATGCAATGCGGGAACGGGGCGATTACACAGAATCGCCCGTACGGGAACGGAAACGAATGTGGAATATTAGGAATGGGAAAAATTGACCGTTCAGGCGCCATTTGCTACATTTGCAGCATGAACAAAGCCGATCAGAAAAAACTCGTCGACTACTGGAAGAAAACCGCCGAGCACGATTATGAGACCATGGCCGGTCTGTTTCAGATCGGACGATACGATGCGTGTCTATTTTTCGGACACATTGTTCTCGAAAAAACACTCAAGGCGCTCGTCGCTCATGTGATCGGAGATCATGCTCCCTACACGCACAATCTTGTTCGCCTTGCTGAACTGGCGAATATGAAACTTTCCGAAGAAGAAGTGGAGTTTTTGCGCGAGGTAAACTCCTTCAACATGGAAGCTCGATATCCGGAAGAAAAACTGGCATTTTACTGTCGTTGTACTCCGGAATATACAGAAACCTATCGAGACAAGATCGAAGATTTTTACAAAAAATTATGTCAAGAATTGAAGCGGAAAAATCAGTAAAAAGATATATTCGAAAGTTGCAAGCAGAGAAGTTTCCCTTCTCGGCTGTGTATTTGTTCGGCTCTTTTGCAAAGAATACGTTTCACAAATGGAGCGATATCGATGTGGCGGTGGTTTCAAAAGAAATCAATCGAGATTCGGAAGAAGGAAGAAAAAAACTTTTTCACTTTACAACCGGAATAGATTCCAGAATCGAACCACACGGATTTTCTCCGAAAGACTTCAAAGAAGACTGGCGCCCGATGGTACATGAAATCAAAACAACCGGCATCCGGATCAAGTAGGTGAAATGACCAAGTATGCAGGGCGGAAATGCCGGGATACGACGTGCGCGAATTTCTTGTGGCAGATACAGGGGGCGGGCTTGCCGTAGGGGCGATTCTGTGTAATCGCCCTGTTCCCGTATTGTATTCCCATTTGCGCATTTGTATTTTCTCCCATTCCCGTTTTTGTTCCCGCATTTACGGGTACGGGTTCGGGGCGATTACACAGAATCGCCCGTACCAAACAGAAACGAATGCGAATCCGGGAACAGAAACGAATCCGCATTCGGGAGCGGGACACTCTACCGTTCTTGACTGGCTGATTGATTTCGGGGTAGGGTGGGGATATGCATTCTCGTTTTATACAGCTTCCCTCGGCGTCTCTCTCGGGCACTGAGCGGCGGGGGATACTTCGGACGGCGCACGGCGAAATCCGCACGCCGTTTTTTATGCCGGACGCGACGATGGCGGCGGTGCGGGGCATTTCGTCCGGAGATGTCCGAACGCTTGGCATCGAGGCGGTGGTGGTGAATGCGTATCATCTCCTCCTTCGTCCCGGATCCGCGGGGATCGCTCGGATGGGGGGCGTCCACCGGTTTATGAATTGGGCGGGTCCGATTCTTTCCGACTCGGGCGGGTATCAAGTGTATTCGCTCATTCATCGACATCCCGATTGCGGGAGTGTTTCGGAAGACGGCGCGGAGTTTCGTTCCCCGATCGATGGATCGAAGCATCTTCTTACGCCGGAACAGTCGATCGATATTCAGTGTGATCTCGGTGTCGATATGATGGTATGTCTCGATGATCCGCGTCCCAATGACGCGCCGCATACGGAACTCGTCGAAGCGGTTGAGCGGACGATTCGTTGGGCGAGACGGTGCAAAGATCGATACGAAGAGCGCGTGCGGGACGTGCCGGATGATCGGCGACCGCTTCTTTTCGGTGTTATTCAGGGCGGAATGGATCTTGACCTTCGACGACGTTGCACGGAGGCGCTGGTCGATATCGGATGTGACGGATATGGATTTGGCGCGCGGCACCTCGATGGGGAAGGAAATTTCTTGGAAGACGTGCTTCGTGAAACCGCGTCCTCCATTCCGGAGGACGCGCTTCGGTTTGCGCTCGGCGTGGGGACGCCGCGAGATATTGTCCGGTGTCACGCGCTCGGGTGGGATATGTTTGACTGCGTTATTCCGACGCGCGAAGGGCGCCATGGGCGCGCCTTTGTGAGGAATCCCGGAGCGTCGCTTCTCGAAGCATTTTACGAAACGATGAATCTCTCGGGTGAACGGTTTCGAGAAGATCAATCGATGATCGATGAATTTTGCGATTGCGAAGCCTGTGGCGGCGGATTTTCGCGAGGATACATACGGCATCTTCTTGCAAACAAAGATCCGCTCGGATCTCGATTCATCGCGATGCACAATCTCCGTTTTTACGCGAAGCTCCTCGAAGAATTGCGCGGAGAGTGACGCGACATATACTATGTTTTCCGTTTGAGATGTGCCAAAACTGCAAAAAAGAACTTTTCTTACCTGCTCCTCTCGGGTCGGAGCAAAGTTGCGAAAAGTTCTTTTTTGCAGTTTTGGCGTGCACGAGAGAGTGTTTTCAAGTGGTTTGGTGCGGTACAGTCGATTTTTTTGTGTGCGTTTTGACACTTTCCCTGCGAGACGATAAGATGGACTTGTTTCAATGTTGTCAACTATCCTATGGATAAGGCAAAAATGACCATGGAGAAGGTGGTGTCGCTCGCGAAGCGACGCGGGTTTGTGTTCCCGGGGAGCGATATCTACGGGGGACTTGCCAATTCCTGGGATTACGGTCCCTACGGAGCTCAACTCAAAAAAAACATCAAGGATCATTGGTGGAAGACCTTTGTCGAGAGTCGCGACGATATGGTCGGACTCGATGCGGCCATTATTATGAACCCGAAAGTATGGGAGGCGAGCGGACACATTTCGGGGTTCAACGACTTCCTTGTTGAATGCAAAGAGTGTCATGAGCGTGTCCGTCCCGACCAGCATCTCGACGCGGTGAACCAAAATTCGTTTATGCTCTCGTTTTCCGAGATGACCTTTAAGCGGATGGAAGTTGAGAAGCTGAAACGCGAAGCGACGGGCGACCCCTCTTCCGTGAATGAAGCCACGGTGTCGAGGTACGAGAAGGATATTCAACTCCTTGGCGCCAAAATTCTCGGCGCGCTCCGGACGATTCGCTGTCCGCACTGCGGAAAACAAGAGTGGTCGCATCCGACACTCTTCAATTTGATGTTCAAGACGTTCATCGGTCCCGCCGAGGATACGGCGAACATCGCCTATCTCCGTCCCGAGACGGCGCAGGCGATGTTTGTGGATTTCCCGCTTATCGCGGGCGTATCGCGGAAGCGTTTGCCGTTTGGGGTCGCACAGATCGGGAAGGCGTTCCGCAATGAAATCACGCCGGGCAATTTCATCTTTCGAACGCGTGAATTCGAACAGATGGAAATAGAGTATTTTTTTGACTCGAAGAAATCCGAGTGGAACGACGTCTTTGGATATTGGCAGGGGGAGATGGAATCATGGATGCGATCGGTCGGAATGGATATGGATCGGGTGCACCCGACGGAAATTCCCGAAACGGATCGCGCGCACTATTCGACGCGAACGGTTGACTTCGAATTCGATTACCCGTTTGGCAGGAAGGAATTGTTCGGACTCGCGTGTCGCACGGATTACGATCTTTCCCGTCACGAAAAGTTTTCCGGTCGCGATATGACATGGCAGGATCCGGAGACGAAAGAAAAAATCACCCCATTCGTCGTCGAGCCGACATTCGGTGTCGACCGAGGGCTTCTTGCAATTCTCCTTTCGGCATACGACGAGGAGGTGATTTCGAGCGAGCCGGGAAAAGAAGAGGCGCGTACCGTCCTTCGATTTGCAAAAGCGATTGCTCCGGTCAAAGTGGCGGTCTTTCCGCTGCTCAAAAACAAGCCCGAGCTTGTCGCGAAGGCGCGCGAAGTGTTCGATATCCTCAAGAAAGATGTTGTCTGTGAGTTCGACGACAATGGCAATGTCGGGAAGCGCTATCGCCGGCAGGACGAAATCGGAACACCGTACTGCGTGACGATTGACTTCCAAACACTCGACGATGGCACAGTCACGGTCCGCGACCGCGACACGATGAAGCAGACCAGAGTCTCCCTCGCCGACCTCGGAGAATACTTGTGGGAGCATTTGCAGTGAAAGAGAATGACGAATGGTGAATAAGGGAGGCAATTCTCTTTTGATTTTTTTCGTTTCTTTTTACTGTACTTGTTCTTTATTCACTATTCCTCATTCTTTATTCTGTTTCCTATGCAGTACGAAAAATTGACATTGTCGAACGGACTTCGGGTGATTTTGGCGCCGATGAAAGAAGCGGCGACGGCGACGGTGCTTATTACGACCGCGACCGGATCGAGGTATGAAACCAAGAAGGAGAACGGGCTCTCGCACTTTTTGGAGCATATGTTTTTCAAGGGGACAAAAAAGCGACCGACCGCGCTCTCTATTAGTGAGGAACTCGACCAAGTGGGTGGCGAGTACAACGCGTTCACCTCCAAGGACAGAACGGCGTACTATGCCAAAGTCGACGCAAAGCATGCTGAGATGGCGCTCGATATCGTGAGTGACATCTTCCTCAACTCAACACTTCCCGCCGAAGAAATCGACCGGGAGCGCGGACCTATTTTGCAGGAGCTGAATATGTACGAGGATACGCCCGTTCGACATATCGGCGATGTGTTTGAGATGCTCCTCTACGGAGAGCACCCTCTGGGGTGGGACATCATCGGGACGCGTGAGAACATCAAGGGCTTTAAGCGCGCGGACTTTATCCGCTATCTCAACCGCGCCTATGTCGCGTCCAATGTGGTTGTTGGCATTGCGGGAAACTTCGATGTCGCCTGGGCGAAGGAAATGATCGAGCGCGATTTTTCCGGAATGCGTACCGGGAAAAATCCCGAGCGGAAACGCATCGTTGAAAGGCAAAAAGCTCCCGCCGTACGGCTCCAAAAGAAGAAAACCGATCAAACGCACTTCATTCTCGGCGTCCGGACATTTGATTTTTCTCATGAGGATCGCTATGTGCTCGCTGTTCTCTCTACTATTCTTGGGGGCGGGATGTCGAGTCGACTCTTTATGGCGGTTCGTGAACGACGCGGGCTTGCCTATAGCGTCCATACCGGGACGGACGCGTATCATGATGCGGGATACCTAGCGACCCAGTGCGGCGTCGAACATGAGAATCTCGAGAAGACCATTCGTGTTATTCTTGATGAATACCGGCGTATTCGAGAGGAAGTTGTTCCGGAGAAAGAGCTCGTAAAGGCGAAAGAGCATATCAAGGGAAGTATGGCGATGCATCTCGAATCATCGGATGATATCGTGAGCTTCCTCGTGGATCAGGAAGCGCTCAAAGGGGAGATCATTCTTCCGGAAGAGCGTTTTGCAAAAATAGACGCGGTCTCAAGCGAAGACATTCGCCGAGTCGCGGAAATGATTTTCCGTCCGGAGCGACTCAATCTTGCCAGTATCGGTCCGCAAACATCCGCGAAGAAATTGGAGAAAATGCTGATACTATGACCAAGGAACAATATATTGAGGCGTGGACGAAGATCTTGTTTCATGGCGTATTGGCGGTGATGCTTCTGTCTCTTCTGTATCTTATTCGTGACATCCTCGTCATCTTCTTCGTGGCGATTATTATTACCGCGTCCGTCGCGCCGGCGATCGAGCGGCTTGAGTCCATCCGTGTTCCGCGAACACTCAGCGTGCTTTTTGTCTACGCGATTATCGTGGGGATCCTTGCGACGGTTATTTCGCTCGTTATTCCCGCACTCTCGCGTGAAACGAAAGAACTTTCGACGGGCGCGCCGGCGTTCCTTGATCAATTTTCATTTTTTATGAAGGATGTCGAGTCATTCTTCAGGTCTCACGATATGCCGATCGGGTCGGACTCGATTCTTTCGGGCGGCGGAGAAACGTCGGGAATTTTTTCGACGACGGTCGGCGTGTTTCGCGGAATTTTTTCGGCGGTGGTTATCTTTTTTCTCTCGCTCTATATGTCATTTGAGCGTCGGGGTATCGACAAGGTGCTTCGGACGGTGACGCCCGCGGAGTACGAGGATCGCGTCCTCTACTTTTCCCGTCGTATTCAAGACAAGATTGGTCAGTGGATGTTTGGTCAGCTCCTGGTGATGATCAGCGCCTTCTCGCTCTACTTCATCGGACTCTCCGCTCTTGGCATCCCTTCGGCACTTCTGTTGGCGCTTCTCGGGGGACTCCTTGAGATGATTCCCTATGCCGGCCCCACGATGGCGGCGCTTCCCGCGGCGCTTCTTGGCTTCTTTATCTCACCATGGGTTGGCGTGGGTGTCATTGTGCTCTATGTCGCGATTCAGCAGATTCAGAATCATATCGTCGTGCCGCAAGTGATGCGAAAGGCGGTGGGCTTGAATCCGGTCGCGGTTGTTTTGGCGCTCCTCGTTGGCGCGAAGCTCGCGGGCGTCGCCGGGATACTCGTTGCCGTTCCCTCCGCGGCGGCGCTCTCGGTCTTTACGGAAGAGTTTCTGGGGAACAAGAAACAGAATGGGGAATAGAGAATGTGGAATGTGGAATGGGGAATGGAGAATGAAAAATGGGGAGCACACCTTGTTTATTTTACCGACTTTTTTATCGTCATTCCCGCCTCCGCGGGGATGACGGAAGAGGGAAAATTGAAGTATGAAAAAGATTTCTTCCGAATACGAAGAGGATACCATTGTTCTCGATGACAATGAGACGAAACTCGGGACGCTTTTCGTCGTGGCGACGCCGATTGGGAATATGGAGGATATCACGATTCGAGCGCTTCGTGTGTTGAGCGAGTGCGATTTGATTGTCTGCGAAGACACGCGGGTTGCGAAGAAGCTGCTTTTCAAGCACGATATTTCGAAGCCGCTCCTTGCGATTCCGCAGAGAGCGGTGGATCTGAAGATTCGGCGAGTTCTTGAACTCTTGGAAGCGGGAAAAAACGTGGCGCTCTCGACCGACGCCGGGACGCCGGGCGTTTCCGATCCGGGGAATGAGGTGGTGGCGCGAGTGATCGAAGCGGGTTTTTGCGTTTCGCCCGTCCCGGGACCCTCGGCCTTGAGCGCCCTTCTCTCGGTTGCCGGGGTGAATACGCAGGAATTTGTCTTCAAAGGATTCCCACCGCACAAGAAGGGGAGAGAAACATTTTTCCGAAACGTCGCCTCTTCCGATATCCCAGCTGTCTACTACGAGTCGCCGTATCGCGTTGTCAAAAACTTGGAACTCCTCTCGACACTCGCGCCGGAAAAGCATATTATTGTCGGGCGTGAGCTTACTAAATTTTTCGAAGAAATCCGTCGCGGAACCGTTCTTGAGGTATTGGAGTATTACAAAAATAATCCCGGGAAAGTGAAGGGGGAGTTTGCACTGTTTGTTCTCTGAACTTTTTCGTATTTTGGTATGAAAAATTTTTACATTACCACGACATTGCCGTATGTGAATGGGAAGCCGCATATCGGGTTTGCATTGGAGGTGGTGCAGGCGGATGTGATTGCGCGGTTTCATAGTCTTCTTGGAGAGGAAGTTGTGTTCAATATCGGGACGGACGAGCATGGGACGAAGATCTTGGAGAAGGCGAATGAAGAAGGAGTGACACCGCAAGAATTTTGCGATCGAATGTCGGTGCATTTTCGAAACTTAAGGGAATTGCTTGATATCAGCTACACGAATTTCATTCGAACAACAGACGCTCACCATATGCTTGCGGCGCAGGAATTTTGGAAGCGCTGTCGAGAGAATGGTGATATTTACAAAAAGAACTATAAGACCAAATACTGTATCGGGTGTGAATTGGAAAAAACGGATTCTGATTTGACAGATGGGAAGTGTCCCGAGCATCCGAATCGCGAGATAGAAACGGTTGAAGAGGAGAATTATTTTTTTCGCTTTTCGAAATATCAAGACGCACTTCTTTCTCTCTACAAAAAGCAATCCGACTTTGTTATCCCGGAGAAACGTATGAATGAGATTGCCGCGTTTGTTGAGCGCGGACTTCAGGACTTTAGTATTTCTCGTCTCAAGAAGAAAATGTCATGGGGCATTCCCGTTCCGGATGACGCGGGACACGTGATGTACGTGTGGTTCGACGCGCTCGTCAACTACATCTCCACGATCGGATGGAACGGTGATCAAGAGCGTTTCGAAAAATTTTGGCCGGGCGTGCAGATTGCGGGAAAAGACAATCTTCGCCAGCAGTCGGCGATGTGGCAAGCGATGCTCCTCTCCGCCAATATTGCGCTGTCGCGACAAATTCTTATTCACGGGCATATTACGTGTGATGGACAAAAAATGTCGAAGAGTCTTGGAAACGTCGTCTCTCCGGAAGAGCTTATTGCGCAGTTTAGCAAGGATGGCGCTCGATATCTTTTGCTTTCCGCGGCGTCTTTTGGTGAAGATATCGATCTTTCCCGGGAACGGATGACCGAAAAATATAATGCCGATCTTGCAAACGGACTCGGGAATCTGGTATCGAGAGTCCTCAAGCTCTCAGAGAGAATGGGGAATGGAGAATGGGGAATGGAGAATTCTTCAAACGAATTTCCGGAAGAATTTTCGAAACTTCTGGAAAAATATCGGTTGAGCGAGGGGCTTGAGTATATTGGGGATATCGTGCGGAGCGCAAACAAGTATATCGAAGAAACCAAACCATGGGAACTCGCAAAGACGAATTCGGAAAAATTCGAATCGGTGATGAAGAAGCTTCTTGAAGACTTGGAGCGCATCGCTTTCCTTCTCTCTCCGTTTCTCCCCGAAACATCGGAGAAAATCCGCGAGATGCTCACCGAGCGGAAAGGCGGAATTTTGTTCCAGAGGATTGCGTGAAACGCGTATGTCCGCATCTGTTTTTTTGAAACAATTCTCGAAGAATTGGCGGGAGGTGGGGTCGGTGGTGCCGAGCTCGCCCTTCTTGGTGAGGAAGATGCTCTCGAAGGTTGATTTCGATTCGGCGCGGCTCATTGTGGAATTGGGGCCGGGGACGGGACCTCTTACGAAAGAAATTCTCAAGAGGCTTCATCCTGAAGGGTGGCTCATCGTCATCGAGTCCAACGAAGCGTTTTGTTCGATGCTTCGAGATATTGGCGATCCGAGACTTCGCGTCGAGTACGCTTCGGCGGAGGATCTTCCTCGCATTTTGGGTGACAAAAAGGCGAATGCGATACTATCGGGGCTTCCGCTTGCGGTTATTGATCGGAAGGCGGTGCGAAACATTCTCGAATCGGCAAAGAAAAGTCTCGATCCGGATGGGGTTTTTGTGCAGTTTCAATATTCGCTCGCGTCCAAAAAACTCCTCAAAAATTTTTTTACAGACGTCGTCATTGATTTTACCCCCGCCAATGTCCCGCCGGCTTTTGTGTATGTCGCTCGGAATATATTCCTATGATTGACGCGCACGCACATATTCACGACACGCTGTTTGATCCGGATCGGAGCGAAGTGCTTCGGCGGGCATTTGATGCGGGGGTGAACAAAATCCTCACGATTGGAGCGAGTGTTGCGGAGAGTCGGGATGCAGTGCTGCTCGCGAAAACAGATGGGCGCATCTTCGCGACGGTCGCCATTCATCCGCATGAATATAATGAAAAACTCAAAACTCAAAACTCAAAATTCGATGGAATGATTCAGGAACTTCGGGAGATTATTCTTGAGAATCGGGACAGGATAGTGGCGGTGGGGGAGTGCGGGTTGGATTTTTTCGGGGGTGGGAAGGGCGTTTCCGACGAAGACAAAAAAATGCAGAGAGAAGGATTCCTTGCGCAAATCGAGCTCGCTCGGGAGTTTGAGCTTCCGATTGTTGTCCACTGTCGCGATGCGTACGAGGAAGTGCTTGAAATTCTCAGAATCAAAAGCTATCAACTCAAAGCGTGTATTCTTCACTGCTATATGGGCGATCGAGAGGTGACGGAGAAATTTCTCGAGATTCCGAATGTCGTGTTTTCTTTTGCGGGAAATATCACGTATCCGGTGAAGAAGTTGCTCATGGGGACGAAGGATGATATTCACGAGAGTCTGAAATGTATTCCGCTCTCGCGGATGTTGACCGAAACGGATTGTCCCTATCTTGCGCCGCAGAAATATCGCGGGACGCGCAATGAGCCCGCGTATGTCGAAGAGGTCGTCCGCGCGATTGCGGACATCAAAAAAACCTCTTCAGAAGAGGTCGAACGAATGACGGAAGAAAATGCGAATCAATGTTTTTTTGGAGGGGATATCTGATGATATAGTAAGAAAGTCCGCCTTAATATCACTTCTAAAAAACTCCTTCCTCCGGTTCGTCGATCACAAAAAAGAATTTTTCTCATATACGATTACGTAAGATTTCGAAAAATTCTTTTTTGTGATCTCCTTGACAAGAGAGGGAGGGTATTTTTTAGAAATAGTATAACGCACTTTTAACGCGCTCTGATGTGTTGCTATCGACGTATCTCTATCGACTCGACAAACGGTTCGAGTCGTTTTTGAATACGCTCGAGGGAGAGGGTTTTGCCGCGCGTTTTCTCGGCAAGCGAGGGATCGAGAATTTTAATATCGCGGAATGCTTGGAGGGCGTAGTGTTTCGCACCACGGATCCACTCGCCTATTTCGTCAAAGTCTCCTTCTTCGTGGATACCCGGGACAACAGTTGTTCGAAATTCATACTCCGCGCCGCTCTCCCTAATGAGAGTGACGCTTCGTTGGAAATTTTCAATCGGTATGTCTCTGTTCCCGGAAGCGAGCGGGTATTTGTCGGGTGCGTGCTTGATATCCATCGCCCAGAAATCGACGAGTGTGGTTCTGATGATGTTCTCGACAATGTCAGGAAAGGCGCCGTTCGTGTCGAGTTTCACGAGGAATCCCATCGATTTTATTTTTTGAATACAATCGATAAGATCCGGATGGAGTGTCGGCTCGCCACCCGTGATGCAAACGCCATCGAGCTTGCCAACACGTCGTTTCAAAAATTCCAAAAACTCGTCCGTCTTGTTGCCTCCCGACTCCTGGAAGTATGTCGCGCTTGGTTCAATGAGTTCGGGATTGTGACAAAAGGGACACCGGAGAACGCATCCCGCCGTAAATGCAACCGCCGCGAGTTTCCCGGGATAGTCCAAGAGGGTAAGTGGTTGATATCCGGCGAGGTACATATGGCGATGGGCTTGCAATTGTGACTTTCGAAAATAAAAAAAGTTGTTCTACGCAACGCTTGGCGCGTACTCGAGGCGGTCGCAGAATTCTTGAGATTTTCCTTTGTTCCACTGCTTGACCGGACGGATGTAGCCGACGACACGCGAGTACACTTCCGTTTCCTGGAAATTTGCGAGCTCCGGTTGCGCCTCATAACACGTGCGGCACTTCGCCTTCGCCTCCCCATTCACTTCATAGGGCATATATTCCGCCCCCTTCTCCACACCTTTTCCGCAATCATGACATATTATTGCTTGCATAACTTTTTCCTAACAAATTATTTTTTAATTTTTCAATGACCAATTTTTTAATTTTTCAAAGAATGCTGAATGTTGAATTTTTCCAAATTCGAATTTTTTGAATTCGGACATTGAATAAAAATTCAAAAATTAAAGATTAAAAATTTTTCCAACTACGCCTTCTTGTATTCCTTTTCTGTTGAAACGACGATGCACTCCGGACAGGTCTTGTGTTCACCGGGCAAGTACCCGTGGGTGGGGCAGATGCTGAAGGTGGGGGTGAGGGTGAAGTAGGGGAGATGATAGTTTTCGGCGATTTTCTTGACGAGGGCGCGCGCGGATCGGGTGTCGGTGATGCGTTCGCCCAAGAAGCCATGGAGGACGGTGCCGCCGGTATACTGCGTCTGCAAGTTGTCTTGGAGATCGAGCGCTTCAAAAATGTCGTCCGTGAATCCTACGGGGAGATGGGAAGAATTAGTGTAGTAGGGTTCGGCGTGTTTCATTTTCACATCCGAGGCGTTTGCAACTTCGATATCGGGATATTTTTTCTTGTCGAGAAGAGCGAGTCGGTAGGCGGTGCCTTCGGCGGGAGTTGCTTCCAGATTGTAGAGATTGTTGGTTTTTTCCTGATAGGATCCTATTCGTTCGCGCATATGTCCGAGCATTTTTTCGGCGAATTTTTGACCCGCTTCGGTCGTGATGTCGGTCTTCAAGAGGTTTTTGATCGCTTCGTTTGTGCCCACGAGTCCAATGGTGGAGAAATGGTTTTTCCAGTACTGCCGGAATCGTTTTCTGATATTGCCGAGGTAGAACTTGGTATAGGGATAGAGTCCCTTTTCGGTGAGTTGCTCGACGATTTTTCGTTTTATCTCGAGGCTTTCCTTGGCGATATCCATCAGGCGATCGAGACGCTTGAAGAAATCTTTTTCATTTTTGGCGAGGTAGCCGATTCGAGGGAGATTCACAGTGACGACGCCGATCGAGCCGGTCAAGGGGTTCGCGCCAAAGAGTCCGCCGCCGCGCTTTCGGAGCTCGCGATTATCGAGACGAAGCCGACAACACATACTTCGCGCGTCGTCGGGGCTCATATCGGAATTGACGAAGTTCGCGAAATAGGGGATGCCGTATTTGGCGGTCATTTCCCAGAGCGGCTCATACGCGGGATTCTCCCAGTCAAAATTTTTGGTGATATTGTAGGTTGGAATGGGGAAGGTGAAGA
>Ga0268298_10004690_pt1 | contig 13193 bp, 13 predicted proteins | sample WWTPWeurt_MetaG_FD_194462 | JGI IMG/M metagenome (GOLD analysis project Ga0268298, IMG submission 194462) | Activated sludge microbial communities from WWTP in Nijmegen, Gelderland, Netherland - WWTP Weurt | ecosystem: Engineered > WWTP > Aerobic digester > Activated sludge | place... | reverse complement strand
CCTGCTCGATCTTCCGGATCACCGTCAGAGCCACGCCGGCCTTTTCCGCGAACTCCTCCTGCGTTAAGCCGACCTGCTTTCGCCGGGTCTTGACGAAGTGTGAAAGCTGGTTCATTTTGTATGCTTATACATACAAATATAGTAAATATGATGCCACTATATGCATTTTAGTATAATTATTTATTAAGGACTATTATTATATTTAATTAGATATAGCGAGCTTTGATAATCGGCCATTTTACTCAAATTTACATGTTTCAATAGCATGGCGGGACCCCGGAACGTCCGCGTTGTTTGGTTTTGGCTATCTATAACGGGGAAGAGGAATCCCGAAATGTCGTACCGCTGTCCGGGAATTCCTGGTGTTAATCACCGCACCAGCGCGGGCGCTCCTATCATCATCGTGACGTCAGGAAAATGATCGTTTGCAGGAAAAAGTACGTGTGGGTTTCCTCCTGACGTCTCGGGGTGATGGTTAAAGCCTTCGCCTCGTGACAAGTCGCACTGCAAAACTAGCGCGCAAACTGTCGATGAGAATGACGTAGGGGTGGTCGATGGGAGAATAAGCGAGATGAGAAAAAAAGCAATGTTCGAAACTAGCTGCTTACTGCCATCTGCCTACTGCATACCGCCTACTGCCAAGCGCCCTGGTTGAGGTGTTTATTATGCGAAAGGATCAGGCGCTTGTAGGCCGATTTGCCCAGGTGCTGCTTCACCCACACCACCTTATCATGCCAGGCGGTCGGATTCTCCCAGGGGGCCGTGGAGAGGATGTACGTATCGAAATGCTCGCTCAGCAACTGGAAACCCTCAATGGCCCCGGGCATGGGTTTCATCTTCGAAAAAATATGCGGCACTTCGTCGAGTCGATGCTCGTATTGTTTCAACTCAGCTTCACTCAAGTTGTCAATGGCGGATTAAGCGTCGACCAAGACATTTTTTAATCTCCTCTTCTATTTTAGTAAATAAATGAGGCATTTGTTGACCACGAGGCCGTGCGGTTTAGAAAAAACCATCCCAAGGCCGCTACCCGTATTATGGCGTTTGTCAACAGCACGTAACATTCATTGGATCCTCGACCCTAATGTATCCTATCGTTCTACCCAGTGGGGCTTGGGCTATACTTCGTTGAAGGAATATTGCTAACTCGTTAAGGTACAAAATTACCCCATCGTTCCATAAGAGCAGTTACACTTATCGAGCTCATTCCTTTGAGACTACACACTTCAACCCCCACAAATCTCCGATATTCTTTGTCTTTCAACTGATTTGAAACATGAACCTGTTTAGTTTCCGGATGTATTGCGACAAGATTCAAGTCAAAAAGTTCATGTAAATCCGCCCTGAGTAAAATTCCATTTGAAACACGGTTGTCACCAGAAACACTATGAGGAGAAATGTGACAGGCGTGTAGCACCTGTTCAACACTACATTTAGAAATGAAACATTGTATGCCGTATACTTTAAAAAGATTAAACCTGAATTTATTCTGACCCCTTCTGATACGTGAAAGTTGTAATCTAAAAGCGTTTACATCATCATCTTTTGCCTCATCTATATCATTCAAGGATGGTACTGAACTGGAGCTCATAATCAGAATTTTCTTTCTATCATCACTCCAATCCAACATCGGTAGGAATTCAACTAACGTTGTTTCAATGATAACTGGCGTATAAAGTTCACCTTTGTCAATCTCAGAGCCCCATTTTATTATTCTTTTGATAGCAGTATCAAACAATCCTCTTCCAATGGTATTGTGGTCTTGGCTTTCTGCCTTAATAAATGAATAACATCATTTTCAACTTTGACAACTCGATACGGCACTTCTTGAATGGGAGAGAAATAAACTTCATTACTCTCAGCGTAAATTCTGGCTTTTGATAGAACGTTTTGCCAAAGAGAATCCACATCATTAAATTGTTCAAGCATGTTCGATTTCATTTACTTTCACCTGGCCGTTCATTAACATAGGTAATAGCCAATCTCGAAGCTCTGTTAGTTTTTGATTTTCGGCAAGTGCAGTCTGTTTCTTATTTTGAATATTTTCCATAAAATCATAGAATTCATTTACTATTGATTGTTCTGGAACAACAGTATAATAGGAGCTTACGAATGAATCAAAGAGCAAATTCTTGATACCACTTGTTTTACCTTCATAGCCAAAGAAAATTCCATTATCATAAAGACTATTCCAATAATAAACAAAATTGTATAGAAGCTTAGGGTTTTTTAAGGAGATTGGTTTACAAAAATTCGAACAGATAAGAGGGGTGTCGAATCGCTTAATTGTGGAATCGGTGATATAAGCTAAACGTCCTGTGGATTGTGTTGGACTTCCTCCTGATATTTCAATAATAATATCATGGGCATTAAGAATCTTGAATGAATTCTTTTCCAGAATGTATCTGATGGGTGGTTTTAATTCAGTAAGCCCATTCAATCCATTGATGTCTGCTCCTCTGAAGCAAGTTACTTTCAGTGTAGAATTACCATCAGGCACCTCTTTTCCCCAGTCTCCACTTTTTTTACATTCAATCCAATCTTCCATTTTATTCACTTCCCACCCCTGCGGAATCTCTCTCTTCAACTCCTCACTCCAAACCATCTTTCCGCCACTGGATTTGTAGGGCTTTCCGTTTTTATCGGGCTTGCCCTGAGCGAAGTCGAAGGGAAAATCAAACTGCACAAACCAATAATCATAAATCATTTTAGCCATTGCTTCTAACTCAGCATTGATGCGGTTGTTGAGTTCGATTTTTGAATTCAGATTATTTAATATTGATGAAATATTAACTTGAGTGTTTTCATCAACTATATCTATCAGCATCTCCTTTAACGTCATCTGATTCAATGCTGATTGAGCGCTTGCAGATGAATTATTCCTCAAAAATGATTTCCCTGCAGAACTAATTAAATAATAGTAGAGATAAGATGGATTAATTTTGCAATTTTTAAGAATAACACTATTAGGATTAATACAAGCCTCTCCTATTTCCCTATTTACAATAGCTACTTTACCAATCGTACTTCCAACTTTTACGATTAAAATATCATTTAAATCTATTTTAATTTCGGGAGATTCTTCATACTTCTCTCGAGAAATATGTTTGGCCTTCGAAAGGTCTAAACGATTGTCAGATGTGATGTCATTTGCTCCAATCACCCATGGACCCTCATCACGTAAATCCTCAACTGTATATCCCTTCCAACCTACACGACCTGCAATTTTAACAATTTCATGAAGCTTAACTTTTTTAATCATACTTTAAAGAATTAAGTTGGTTCTGAATTAATAATTCTAATGATTTCGATTCAGCAAATAAATTATCTAAATTTCTCTTAAAGTCAGTAATTTTAGTTTCAAACTCTTTAGGTGTAATGTCAGAATATTCTATTTTTACATCGAAATATTGTCCAGCACTGAAGCTGAAATTCTTTTCCTTAATTTGCTCATAAGAAACAACCACCGTGAAGTCTTCCTTTGACTGATGTTTATTAAAAGTTTCAATAATGAGGTTTTCTTCTTCTTCAGAAAGTAAGGTTTTTTGGGTCTTTCCTTCCTTTACGGTGGTTCCCAATTTGGAAGCGTCCATCAATACAATATCACCTTTGGTGTTCGCTTTGTCAAGAAAGAGGATACTTACGTTTGTGCCGGTGGTGGCAAAGATGTTACTGGGCATGCTTACCACTCCACGTAACATTTTTTCTTCAACTAATTTTTCTCGTATCTTCTTTTCAATTCCGCTCTGGGCTGTAATAAAACCGGTTGGTACTACAATAGCAGCTTTACCATTCGCTGCCAGTGAAAACATGATATGCTGAATAAACAGGGGGTAAATTGCCATTTTATCTTTGTCCTTTTTAGGAACATTAGGAAGCCCAGCAAAGAACCGTTGGTGATTCTGTTTGGTATCAAGGTCAGCTACATAATCACTGAAATCAAGTTTAAAAGGAGGGTTAGAAACAATATAATCAAAGGTCATCAGCTTGTCTCCCACCTTATGGTAAGGATTCAGCATCGTATTCCCCTGAATAATATTCTGAATGGAATGAACCAGATTATTCAGGATAAGGTTCAGTCGCAGCATGCTGGAAGACTTCTGTGATATATCCTGAGAGTATATCGTACAACGGTCTTCACCAATAGCATGTGCCAGGTTCATCAATAACGTTCCACTTCCTGCTGAAGGGTCGTAACAGGTAACGTTCTTTACAGGCTTATCCACCAAAATGGCAGCCATAATTTTTGCGACTGCATGCGGGGTATAATACTCCGCATACTTACCGCCACCGTCCTTGTTGTAATCCTTAATGAGGTATTCGAAAATCGTAGAGAAGAAATCGAATTTCTGATTGAAGATTTTCTCAAAACTGAAATTCACCAACTGGTTTACAATTGCCTTGCAGAAGTTGTCCCGTTGTGAGCTATCGGAAATGAAATTGCTCAGTTCATCAAACAGCGTAATCTTTGCTCCGGTTCCGGTCTTTACGGAGAATATGTCATTATTGAATATAGCTATATCCCGTAAAGTATCATCGAACAGCTTGGCAAACTGTTCAACGTCCTGTTTATTGTACAGATTCGATAAAAAGTGTTCCCGCTTCAGCTTTGCGCTATCGGGGTTCATGCGGAGTAACAGCATTTCATATTGCTTGTCGCTATATTTTGCTATTTCCTGTTCCCAACTTTCCGCATCCTTGAGTTTGGGTTCGAGCTGTTTTACTTCATAACCAAATTTATCATTCATAAATTTATAGAGAAAAACCTGGGTAATGATTTTGAATTCATTCCCGTCATTCCCCAACCCATAGGAAGTACAAACTCCCTTCAGGTTATCAATTAACTCTTTCGTTTTCGCTGTAAAGTCCTGTGTTACCATCTTGGTTGTCCTTGGTATTCGTTCATGTATTCACGCACAAGGCATGTGTTTATATATTTTGCTGTTTCCGGGTCTAATTCAATTTTATTTTTAGAAAAGCTACTGATTACCATTTGAATGAGCATCTTTTCAAAATAGCTTTCATTCTCTAACATTCTTGTATTTATCATCACCTTCTCGTCAGCCTGAGCCTTCACATCGAGTAATGTTTCACAAATTTCGCTCTCACGCTTCGATATATTACCTCGCTCCAAAATTCTCTTATGCATCCTGGCATATTTTGCATCGTTTTCATATTTAGCCTTCAGGAGATTATTTTTCCGATTGAGCTCGGTCACTTTATCATAAATCAATTGAAGAGAACCGATATTCTGCTTCATTTCTTCCTGAGTAATCTCATCCAGGTTTTTCCTATCGAACAACCTCTTTAATTCATCATACAGGCTAACAAATTGAGGGTCATTCTGGTCAAAGTTCCCGGCTAATGATTCACGAGTTTTCCGGAGCATGTCTTTCAGCTCATCCGCAATCACCATTTCTTCCTCGCTCACTTTACGGAACATGAACACCACATCCTCCAGTGCCACATTCAATAAATTGGTGGTGTCCACATTATTTTGGACTGATTCCTTCAAATTCAGCAAATCAAGGTGCCGGGAAGCTTCACTATATAGTTGATTCAGTTTTTTAAAATCAACCTTCTCCAGCATATCAAAATGACCATACAATCGAATCAGGTTGTACAGGTTCTTTGCATTCTCCAATGCCTTTTTGATTGCAAGAACGAGTGTCCGGTCTTCAATCTGGCTAATCTGTTGGGAGAATATCTCAGCATTCGTTAAATCATAATGGAACAACTGCTCCTTAATCTCACGTAATTCCGATTCTATCTCTTCTTTGGATTTGAAGAGGTTGGAGTACGTCTGCATTTCATCCCCCAGTTCCGCCTGTAATTCATCAAAATAGGCTTTATTGGTCACGTCAAACTCCTTCGTTATATCAGCAAAATCAACCACATACCCGAACTTGAATTTTTTATACGGTCGGTTAACACGGGTAAGAGTCTGGAGGAGATTATGGTTTTTGATTACCCGTCCGATATATAGCTTTTTCAAACGCTTCGCATCGAAGCCGGTCAAAAGCATATTGTAAACAAAAATGATGTCGATGTTTCCATCCTTGAAATCATTTACTTCTTCCTCCCGGTCTTGTTTTGTGCCAACATCATGAAGAATAAGTGTCGCTCTCAACTTTGGTTTTTCTCCACCGTAATAGTTAGCATACTCAACAACAGGGTCGGCGGCCATTAAATAAGGTTGCACCTCTTCAACTACTTTCTGAGTCGGGTTGTATTTATTTATGAATATTTCAAAGAGCTGTTTAGCCTGTTCAGATGAATCGCATACTACCATTGCGCCAATGGTATTATCTCCAAAGCGCACCCGGCTATTCACAAAATCCCTAATGATGTAATCAAGCATGGGTTCTGCAAATTTCGGGTGAGCGTAAACAATTCGCTTATCCGCATCACCCTTCAGGATTTCTATATCCTTCAGGGCTTCCTTTAATTGAAATTTATAGGTTGTCTCAATGTCCTCACGAATTAGTTTCAATGTATAACCATCAGCAATTGAGGCATTGTAATAATATTTATGGATATAATCACCGAAGGTTGCTTTGGAAGTTCGGTCTTTTCCGATTAAAGGTGTACCGGTTAACCCTACGAGGATAGCGTTCCTATCTGAGTTGAATAGATTTGCCAGGAAGCTTCCGGTTGGATTGTAGCTTCTGTGAACTTCGTCAAGGAAATAAATGCGTTGAGAAGAAATGTCATAATCGTTGGCTTGTAGAACATCAGTGTCATCCTTGAACTTTTGGATGTTTACAACCGTGATTTCCTTTTTACCGGATAAATTATGGATTGCCTGTCGGGTTCTGAAATTCTTTACCAATTCATCCTTTGAATCAACCGTATGAACTACTAATCCCCTGCTGGTAAATTCACGTTTCGCCTGATTCATCAGGTCGATACGGTCAACAATGAAATAAAACTTCGGTACAACGTTTTTCTTTTGATAAAAATCGGTCAGGTATCTAACATTAAAATATGATAAAGCGGTTTTCCCACTTCCTTGTGTATGCCATATGATACCTTTCCTAACACCATCATCCAGTTTCCGCTCAATCGCCTTTGTTGCGAATAACTGCGGATAACGCATGATGTGTTTCTCCAGACCCCGTTCTTCGTTAACATAAGCGATGCAGTATTTCAGCAGCATCCACAGACGTTCCGTGCAGAACAAAGATGTGAGTACTCTATTGGTTGGAGTATTAGGTTCCTTATTGGTTATAAACTCCGGAGAATGCTTGATGGCACTGAGGTTATTATCTTTTAGGACGAAATTCTCCAGGTCATTATCTTCTGGAAGCAAAAGGGAAGCCAGGTCAAAAGTCTCTTCCTCCCGGAAACAGTTAAAGTTGGCTGTAGAATACGAAGTAGTAGAATAGAATGCACCCTGAATTGGTTCAATGGATTCGGTATCATACTCCATATTATTGGAAAACACCAATACCTGGGAGATGTTGATGAATTTCCTGAACTTTTTATTTTTAAAACGAGTGTTGATACGCTCACGTTCAGCAAGCACACCCTCTTGATTGTTTGGTTTTTTAACTTCGATAAATGCCAGCGGCAATCCATTTATCAGGAGCGTAATATCCGGGCGGAATTCCTCATCACCGTTTTTACATGGCAACTCCGTTACAACATGAAATGAATTGTTCTTCTTGAAATTCTCTGGGCTGGAGAGGTCGAGTAATCGAATCCCTGAAGTTGAAATCAGTTTTTGATAAAATGCTTCTCCCAAATCCTCATTATCCAGCATTAAGGAAACATCCTGCAATAAGCGGTTTATTTCCGAATTTTCTACGTCTGGATTAATCCTTTTGACGCTATCTTTAAAAACATCAGTAAAGATATTTGTTTCAATATCCCAGTTGGATTTAGAAAGAGAGAGGTATTTATACCCCAGCCTACATAAATGAAGTATAGCAGGAAGTTTAACTCTGGTATTCTCATTAAAAGCCATACATGATAATTTTAAAAGTGGTAATAATTATCGTTTCGATTTTTTTAATTTCAAAAGTTCTTCCTCAGCATAATTAATAGCCTTGAGTCCGGCAGCTTCATCTTTTACCATGTAAAACACCTTATCCGCCAGCCAAAGAGCGTTTAATTCACCCTCAGAAGCCCCAAGTACTTTTGCCAGTTTACCGAGGTGTAAGCGGCTCACCAGCTTTTCATCACTTTCCACCTTGCTGATATAGGCTGTATCCACCTCCAGTTCGGCTGCCACCTGCCGTTGAAGTAAGCCCTTGGCTTCCCGGTATTGCTTTAATCGTTCTCCTAACATAATGAACCCGTTTTAGACATGTACGGAATTGGTCAAATGTATTGAAAATAAATTAATGAATTGAAAAAGAGAAGGGAGCCAATTGACTCCCCTCTTTCTTCATTTAATCCCTGTCGATTATGCTCTCGACAGAGCGGCAATCCCAATACACAAAAGTGCGATGGCAAACACACCAGTCAGAAGACGGGCATTTTCACCTCTTGCTTCAATGCAAAGGTTGCCCTTGCATAAACGCACTTTATCGTTGGGAGTATTATTGTATTTGTTAAGATACATAGTACCTCCTTTTTTAAAGATTAATATATCCGTCACTTTTCCCGGACGGGGAAGGATTTTGAAGAGAATGAAGGTTTTCACTTCTCTTTTCGGACACCTTTGAAAGGCTTGTCATCACTTTTCCCATCCATAAACCGACCTGTTTCAGCGTCACGCTTCACCCAGGAATCTGTTTTGGGGTTATAGGTCTGACTGCGCTCCTTCACGGCACCATTTCGATGACCATCTCCGGTCTTACCATTTCTTGCCATTTTAGAATACTTTAATTGTTAAATCTTCAAATGCTGCTATTGGAGCATTTGTTTTCACTGACTGAATGCCCACTTCACGTGCTGCAATCGTTACATACATTTCACTCGTTCCAATGACTTCGCCATTTGTTGCAACCTGATTGAAGTAATACTGGCCATTGGTGGCAGTTTTACGGTCAAAATTTCGGTCTGAGACATTGTTCCTGCTACTTTGAATTCCAACAGCGGCACCTTGTTTTGAACCATACATTTGACTTTTCAGTATGGGCTCACCATTCCTTGCTGTGAGTATCCAATAAAATTGATTATTGGAACCCTGCCTTAATACGTACTTTGGATTTTGAATCATTGTATTGATATTTAATTGTTTAACCCACGTGGAAAATCCTAACGATAGGGGTTATCAATACCGGGCAGCAGTTCGTAGAATAATTGAGAATTACGTTTGGAAGTTTGTCCAAAAAACGTTGTATCATTGCCCTACGAAAAAATGCATGGATAATAACCGGGGTACCAACCCGGAATTCAAGCCCTCCAGCTAAGAATTTTATCCTTAAAAGCCGATAGATGCCGCCAGCACTTATCGGCTTTCGTGTTTTATCTTTGGTGGTATTCCTCCATCTTTATCATAAGAAACAAAAGTATAGATAAACTTGGACAAAAAAGAAACTTTTTTTACATTTGTCCAGTAGAAGTTTTTAACAAACCTTCCATATTTATTAACAGACTCACTATGAACCACTTCCCTGAAAGGTTAAAGAATGCTCGCAAAATGCGTGGCTTCTCACTTCAGGAGTTATCTGATGTGATGAATCAGGCTATATCCAAACAGGATTTAAATAGGCTTGAAACAGGTATAAAAAAACCTGATAGTGAAATTGTTTCTCAACTCTGTTCTGCTCTCAATGTAACTGTAGATTACTTTTTCAGAAATCCATCCGTATCCCTTGAACAGGTTGAATTTCGGAAGTTAAAAAAGCTACCGGTTCGTGAAAAGGAAAAAGTTAAAAGCCAAACTGTAGAATATCTTGAACGATACCTTGAGCTTGAAAATTTATTAGGTATTGATAACGAATTGCCATTTACTCCTCGTGCATTTAAAATTAAGCCGGGTAAGGAAATTGAAGGCATCTCAAGTGCAGCCACCACTATGAGAGAAGATATATTGAAAATCGGAAGTGACCCCATTTTCAATATATATGAACTTCTTGAAGAAAAAAACATTAAGGTGTTTAGAACAGAAGTTGACCCTTCTTTTTCAGGAATGTCTACTACAATTGAAAATAAGATTGGTGTCATCGTTTATAACGACAATAATGATTTACCAATTGTACGGAAACGCTTTACCCTTTTGCATGAATTAGGACATTTATTTCTTGACCTTACTGAATTTGATGAGAAGCATAGCGAAAAACTATGTGACGCATTTGCAGGGGCTATGCTTCTGCCGGAAGATAAATTAATGGAGTATTTTGGTGGAAGACGAGAAACCGTTTATGTGAAGGAGCTACGGTTGATTAAAAGCTATTTCGGCATATCACTACTTGCAATCATGTACCGTGCAAAAGCTCTTAACTTGATTTCAGAACATTACCTAAAATACTTCTGCATAAAATATAATCAGTTTTTTAAAAAGGAAGAAGGGGAAGGTTATGATGGAATAGAAAAGTCAAATAGATTTATTCAGCTTCTTATCCGGGCAGTTGCACAAGAAGTTATTTCAACAACCAAAGCTGCGGCATTGAATAACCAGATTCTTGGTGATTTCCGTGAACAATATCTTGATGCTGACAAAAAATGAAAATTGCAATTACAGATGCAAATATTTTCATTGACCTAATCAGATTAGAATTGTTGGGTTACTTGTTCAATCTTGGCATGGAAATCCATACAACCAGAGAGGTCTATGACCAATTAAATTCTCACCAAAGGGAAGTAGCTGCTGGATTCGTTCAGGCTGGTGTTTTGAGTGTATACAGTTTTAGCTCTCAGGAATTGGAGGAAATTGAACTTTTGGAATGTCCGGCTGGTCTTGAAATGGCAGACCGAACAGTTTATTATTATTCGAAAAGGATTGAAGCTCTTGTGTTGTCCGGAGATAAAAAGCTCCGGACTTTTTGTTTAAATCAAGATATAGATGTTAGAGGAATCCTCTGGTTATTTGATTTGTTTCTTGAAAGGGAATTAATCACAAAAATAACAGCGGTAGAGAAGCTAACATTTTTACTTTCCTTTAATGACCGACTGCCGATGGATCAGTGTCAACAACGATTGAATTCATGGGGCGAATAGGTTAATCTGGAATTTCTTGCTTCAGGGTGTTTTAGAAATAATCTATTTTATTGATTAGGATAAACGAGTAAATTATCGTTTCTATCAATTCATTAGGATCATTTTAGATTTCTTTAGGGGTTTAATAAACAGACACCCACACCCCCAAACCTGCCTCACCCGCACCCCCATCAACTCCAGATCAATCTTATCGATTGTATCCGTGGGTTTGTGGTAGTCGGCGTGGTTGCCGGAGAAGTAGAAGGTGGCGGGGATGCCTTTTTTGACGAAGTTGTAGTGGTCGGAGCGGGCGTAGTAGCGGTTCTTGTCCTTCCGGTCGTTGAAGCGGTAGTCGAGTTGGAGGTGCGTGTATTGCTCGCTGACGGCGCGGTTGAGCTTGTGTAGCCGGGTATTGAGCTTCTCGTCGCCGATCACGTACACGTAGCGGCGCTGGCCGGTGCTGTCGTGCCAGGCGTCGCTGCGGCCGATCATGTCGATGTTGAGGTCGGCCAGGGTCTTTTTCAGCGGGATCAGCGGGTTTTCCACGTAGAACTTCGAGCCGAGCAATCCCTTCTCCTCCCCGCTCACGGGCAGGAAGAGGATGCCGTATTTCAGGCGGTGGCCATCCTGCGCGGCCATCGCGAATACCCGCGCCAGCTCCAGCAGGGCCGCGGTGCCGGTGCCGTTGTCGTCGGCTCCGCGGTAGATCGCCGAGTCGCGCACACCCAGGTGATCATAATGCGCGCTGATCACGATGCAACGCCCCCTGCGGTCGGTGCCGGGCAGGAGGTACGCGACGTTCTGCCCAAGCAGGGCCCGGGTGTCGTTGCGCCAGTGCAAGCGCGCATCCGGCAACAGGTCGCGCCGCTCGGGTACGCGGTGCTCCGGATGCTCCGCCCGCAGCTCGCGGAACACATGTTCCACGCCCCGGGGAAACAGGGCCGCGGCGGCTTCCGTCGAGATCCAGACGATGCGCGTGGCGGGAAAATCCTGCACGAGTTTACGTGTCGCCGTGCCGGCGTGTACCAGCCGCTCGCGTGCCTCCGCAAAGGGATGCACGATGAGCAACAGCAGGGCCGGCCGCCTGCCGAGCAGCCTTCGGAGTCGTTGGTCGAACAGCGCGCTGTCGGCTTTGCGCCCGAGCGCGGTGGCTTCGAGCAGGATGTTCGCGCCGCTGAGGTCGCTGCTGTATTCGTCTTCGCCCAGTCCGTTGAGGTACACCAGCCGCTGCAGTTCGAGCGTGGTGTCCGAAGCGCCGGCGTAGTAATAGTAGTCGCGGTAGTAACAAAAGCTCGCGCCGTTGGCTTCGAGGTTGCGGCCCTGTGTGGCGCGGGGCGAGAGCGCGTGGTCCTGGAATCCGTTCTCGCGGCCCAGCGGCACCAGTCCCCAGCGCCGGAAATTGTCGGCGATGTAACGCGCGGCACGGCGCTGCCCCTCCCTGCCGGTCTCGCGTCCTTCGAGCGAATCGGCGGTGAGTACCTGCAGGTGACGGTACATGGAATCCGTCGAGATGCGGTTGCCGTACTCGATGGCCACGGGCGACAAGACCTGCGCCTGCGCGCCTTGCACGAGACCCACCGCCAGCACCAACGCGCAGCAGCAGCGGATCAGGGCAGGTACACGGTGCCTTCGAGGTAAAAGACGGCTTGTCCTTTCATGAGCACGCGCTCGTCGTTCAGTTGTTCGCATACGAGATGGCCTCCGCGCCCGCTCAGTTGCCGGGCGTTCAGTTGTCGCTTGTCGAGCCGCCGGCTCCAGAACGGGATGAGTTGTGAATGCGCCGAACCGGTGACGGGATCTTCGTCGATGCCCAGTCCCGGCGCGAAGAAACGGGAGACGAAATCGGTCTCGCCGCTGCCCTTGGCGGTGATGATGAGTTTGTCGCAGATCTTTTTCAGCGCCCCGAACTCGGGCGCGCAGTCGCGTACGACCGCTTCGTCTTCGAGCTGCAGCAGCAGGTCGCGGTAGCGGTACGCTTCGAGAATCTTTACTCCGCCCAGCGCTTCCGCGATACCGGCGGGTACTTCCACGGGCTCCGGTCGCCAGCTCGGAAAATCCAGCGCGATCCAGTCGCCCGCGCGTTGCACACGCAGCGGACCGCT
>Ga0268298_10004688_pt1 | contig 13194 bp, 2 predicted proteins | sample WWTPWeurt_MetaG_FD_194462 | JGI IMG/M metagenome (GOLD analysis project Ga0268298, IMG submission 194462) | Activated sludge microbial communities from WWTP in Nijmegen, Gelderland, Netherland - WWTP Weurt | ecosystem: Engineered > WWTP > Aerobic digester > Activated sludge | place: Netherlands... | reverse complement strand
GGGCCTCGACGCGCCGCTCCCGTCGGCGTCGACGAGGTAACTGCCAGTCGCCGCGCCCGGGTGCTGAGCGAGGATGTCCGCGCAGCTCTTGCCCGAGGCAGCGCAGGCTCCGCCCGTGAACGCGGTGATCGTCTCGCAGCCGTTCGTGCGGTCCCCGTCGCAGTCGGCGGTCCCGGCCGCGCAGACGGCGGGCGCGGGCTCGCGGTAGAAGATGCGGAGAGTCGAGGTGTTGTCGACGACGCTGTTGCACCGATCGTAGCCAGCCCCCGGGCTGTACGACGATCCAAAGGTGAGCGCGCTGCTCTTGTCCTTCGCGAAGATCACCGCGTAGTCGGTGCTGTTGCCCGTCCACATCCAGTTCGGGGCGTTCGGCACCGTGCCGGCGATCACGGTGGGTGTGATCGCGATCCACTGCGCCTGCGCGCCCGTCGTGAACAGCGCGTCCGCCGCGGCCACGGACGGGAACTTCACCATGGCGTTGCCGCACTGAACCGCAAACTCGCCCGTCGCGCCGTTCCACACGGGCTTTCGGCGCAGGAGCTTCTTCTCCGCGTCGCTGAAGTGACCGGCGCTCGCCCCCGTGTCGAACCGATCAAAGACGTTGGCCTGGCCGTTCTTGCCGACGAACATGGCTGTCCAGCCGCCGCCGTCCGTCGTCATGTCGCAGTACGCCGAGAGCGCCCCGCCGGGGCCGTCGCCGTCCGGATCGATCAAGTAGACGCCGCTCTGCGCGCCCGCGTCCTTGGCCCGGATCTCGCGGCAGCTCACCCCAGAAGATACACACTGTCCACAACTGTACTTTGTGTTCGTCTCGCAGCCGTTCGCGGGGTTCCCGTCGCAGTCCGTGAAGCCCGCGGCGCAGATGGGGGTGCACGCGCCGGCCTGGCACGCCGTGCTCCCGTGGCTGTTCGAGCAGGCGACGCCGCAGCCGCCGCAGTTCAGCGCGTCCGTCGTCGTGTCCGACTCGCAGCCGTTGGCGTCCGCGCCGTCGCAGTTGGCCCACAGACCGTCGCACGTGGTCACCTTGCATGCCATCGCGGGGCACGTGTGGCTCGCCGTGTGCGGGAGGGCGCAGACGACGCCGCATCCACCGCAGTTGGTGATCTGGTTGAGCGATGTCTCACAGCCGTTCTGCGTGTTGCCGTCGCAATTGCCCCACGCGGAGTTGCACGCGGAGAACGTGCACGTCCCGCCCGGGCAGGTGGCGCTCGCGTTGGAGAAGCCACAAGCGACGCCGCAGCCGTTGCAGTTCAGCACTGTCTGCAGGCTCGTCTCGCACCCGTTCACGGGGTTGCCGTCGCAGCTCGCCGTGAGCGCCGCGCAGACAGGCTGGCAGACCCCCGCGTTGCACGAGGTCGTGCCGCTCGGGTTCACGCACTTGATGTTGCACGATCCGCAGTTGTTGATGTTGTTCGCGAGCTGCGTCTCGCAGCCGTTGGCCGCGACAGCGTCGCAGTTGGCGAAGCCCGCGTCGCACTGCCCCAGCTTGCAGATGCCCGTCGCGCAGGACTCGATGCCGTTCGCCAGATCGCAGACCTGACCGCAAGCCCCGCAGCTCGAAGCCGACGTGAGCGACGCCTCGCAGCCGTTCGCCGCGTTTCCATCGCAGTTGGCGTACTTCGACTTGCACGAGAGCAACTGGCACGTTCCGCTCGCGCAGCTCCCGTTGCCGTTCGGCGTCGCGCACACGGACCCGCACGCCCCGCAGCTCGTCAGGCTGGTGAGCGACGCCTCGCAGCCGTTCGAGGGGTTTCCATCGCAGTCGCCGGAGGCCCCCGCGCAGCTCGGCTGGCAGACGCCGGAGACGCACGCGGACGTGCCGTTCGGGTTCTTGCAGGCGTTCCCGCACGTCCCGCAGTCGACGGCGCTCGTCGCGAGCTCGGACTCGCACCCGTCGTACGGATTGCCGTTGCAGTCGGCGAAGCCCGCTGCGCAGGCGCCGAGCTGGCAGACTCCGCTGTTGCACACGCCGCCCGCGTTCGCGAAGGTGCACGACTGCCCGCACGCGCCGCAGCTTCCGGCGGAGGCGAGGACGTTCGTCTCGCAGCCGTTCGAGGGGTTCCCGTCGCAGTCGCCTGTGCCTTGCGGGCAGTCCTTGATCAGATAACAGACCCTCAGAGCGGGCCTGTCGGTCGCGAGCGCGGACTCGCTCGATCGGAACGCGGTGGAGATGGAGCCCGCCTGTTCCAGGACGAATCCATGGTTCGTCGCGGGGGTCGTCTCCCACCCTGTCACCGCGCCTGTCACGTCCAGGACAGCCGGCGACTGGCACGTGTCAATCTGGCCGATCACCGCCGGATCGAAGGCGTCACCGAAGCCGTTCCACGTGACCTGCGCCTCGTCCCACGAGACTGTCGCGGCGTGGACTTGCACCTTGTCGATGGAGCAGCACTCCCCGGTGAAGAGCCCCAGCTTCGCCGACTGCACCTCCGCGAGGGGGGGCAGGAAGCCGAGATCGAAGCGGACCAGGGTCCTGTTCGTCCCGCCGCTCGCCGGCCCCGTCACGAGGTCGCCGGAGCCCCCCAGCGGGGTGTCCGGAGAGCCCGAGGCGATCGTCGCGTCCGTCACGCCCCCGAGCGCGCCGCGCCGCACGGTGACGCAGGCCACGTCGCACGCGTCGCCCGAGCCGTCGGCGTCGGTGTCCTTCTGAGAGGGGTTGAATTCAGACAGGCAGTTGTCGCACACGTCGCCGCGACCGTCGCCGTCGCCGTCCGTTTGCGCCGCGTTCGCGACAGCAGCGCAGTTGTCGCACGCATCGCCGCGACCGTCGTTGTCGCCGTCGGTCTGGTTCGCGTTCGGGGCCGAAGGGCAGTTGTCGCACACGTCGCCGCGGCCGTCGAAATCGCCGTCTCCCTGGCCGGGGTTCGTGATCGTCGCGCAGTTGTCGCACGCGTCGCCAAAGGCATCGGCGTCGCTGTTCGCCTGGTTCGCGTTGGCGGCCGAGGGGCAGTTGTCACAGGCGTCCTCGAGGCCGTCGCCGTCGGTGTCGCCCTGCCCCGTGGAGCCCGCGTTGGGGCAGTGGCAATAGAGCGTGACCGTCGTGCAATACTTGTTGTTCGTCTCGTCGCACTCGCTCACCGCGCCTGTGCCGCTCCCGTTGTCGTCGGTGACCACACAGATTGTATGCGTACCGGTCAAGGGGGGAGTCCGTGTCAGCTCGACGTCGGCGAACGCCCCCGGCTGGAGGGCCGTCTGCGTCTGGACGACGCCGAGGAGCGTCCCGCCGGCGCCCGGCTGTCCGTCGTAGAACGCCACCTTGACGCCGCTCGCCGCGAGGATGGAGCCGCCGTTGCCGACGCGCGCCTTGATCTTGTTCGAGGTCGGGCACGAGGACGAATCGGTCAGAATACGAGAAGGCTGGAGGTTGGGGGCGGCGAACACCGCGGAGCCGACGAGGGCGTTCGTGCGGTAGTTGTTGAAGGGGCTCTCGGGCGGAGTGGACCAGTTGTTCTGCTCGTGCGCCGGGATGGTCCCGTCGTCGTTGACGTTGGTGATGTGGTAGCTGTGCTGGTTCCAGATCTTGCGGGTGTTGACCCACTGATCCTTGGAGTCGCCGTAGACGAAGACGCCGCGCTGCGGGCCGAAGCCGCAGTTGTTGTTCGCGACGGACACGATCTCCGCGTTCCCGTCGGCGTCCACGTCGGCGACGAGCACGTATTCATGCCACGTGCAGGAGCTCTGGGGCGTCTCGAAGAGCACCAGGCCGTCAGTCCCGCGGTAGACGCGGAGCTTCAGCTCGTCGCGATAGACCACCTCGGCGACGCCGTCTCCCTCGAAGTCGAACACCGAGGATCCTGTGCGGTTGGAGCTCGAGTCCTGCACGACGGCGGCCCACTTCTGGACGCCTGTGTGCTCGAGCACCGTGTAGCGCGTGGCCGCCGCGACGCCGATCTCCGGGAGACCGTCATTGTCGTAGTCCGCCACTGTCGGGGGGCCGCCGCTGCCGCCGCCGATGAGCGTGACAGGGCCCCACACGCTCGTGCCGTCGTGGTTCAAGAGGCGCACTTGCCCGCCCGACACGTGCACGATCTCGGGGAAGGGATCGCCGTCAAACTCGCCGATCGCGTCGAGCCCGTCGGGCAGGTCGTTGCGATACCAGAGGATCGCGCCTGTCGCCCCGTCATAGGCCGTGTTGCCGGCGACCACCTCCGGCTTGCCGTCCAGGTTGATGTCGGCCACGAGCGAGATCGGGCCTGTTCCATTGGGGTTGCCGGCGCCCGCCGTGCCCGTCCACTTGAGCGTGCCGTTGGCGTTCAGGACCTGCCTGCCAATGACGATCTCCGGCGTCCCGTTGCCGTCGAGATCCGCGAGCGACGCGGCGCCCCAGTTGATGGCCTCCAGGGTGGGGCTCGTCCACTTGGGCGTCCCGTCGTGCTCGAAGGCGACGAGCTGGTTGCCTGTCGACCGACAGGCGATGATCTCCGGCTTGCCGTCGCCGTCGATGTCACCGACAGCCACCGAAGAGGCCGTGTTGACCTGGTAGCTGGCGTTCGTGACGGTGAACACCTCGGCCCCTGTCGCGCCGTTCAAGGCGCGCAGACTGCCGACCTCGACGAGCGCGCCGCCTGTCGAGGGCGTCGACCCGAAGATGACCTCCGGCACGCCGTCCCCCGTGAGGTCGATCACGGAAGGCGTATTCATGACGTTGAGCGACGTCGGGTTGGTCGTCGACGAGGTCCACGACCACTCAAGCACGGGCGCGAACGTCCCTCCCCCGCCCGCGACAGGCTGGTAGATGCACGAGGCCCCCGAGTCCGCCACGTTGTTGGACTCGCTGCTCTCCGGGACGGCGAGCGCGCTGTCGGCGAAGGCGCGCACGACGTCGCCCGCGAAGGGCATCTTCCCGCTCACGAACGTCGACGCCGTCGTCTGCGCGCCCGCGAGCAGAGGGCCTGTCGTCGCGGTGCCGAGGAGCGTGTCCGTGGCCGCGTCGAAGGCGCCGTTGTTGTTGACGTCCGCGAAGAACGCCACGGAGAAGCCTGTCGCCGTCGCCGCGTCGCCCGCGTTCTTGATCGTGGCCACCACCATGCCGCCCACGTCGAGCGACTGAGGATCGGTCACCATGCCTGTCGCGTCGACCGACGCCACCGTCAGATCCGGCGCGGGGGCGGCGAGGGCGGGCGTCGCGACGGCCGCGAGGATGAGCGCGGCGAAGGGGGTCAGTCTCGAGATCTTCACGGCTGGCCTCCGTTCGCGCAGAGCCAGGCGTTCGCGCCTGTCTGTCCTTCGGGGGTGCTACAGAAATCCTGGGAGCATGGCTGTCCCGGCGGACACTGGATCATGTGCTGGCAGTTGCCCCCTCCGCAGCTATCGTACGTGCAGGCGAGCGCGTCGTCGCACGACACAGGCGACGTCTGACAGCCCACCGCCGGGTCGCACGAGTCCTCGGTGCAGGCGTCCCCGTCGTTGCACGTCATCGCCGTGTATACACACCCTGTCCCGAGCACGCAAGCGTCCGTGGTGCACAGATCACTGTCATTGCAGACCACGCCTGTGTGGAAGCACCCTGTCTGGGCGTCGCACCCGTCGGTCGTGCACACCTCGCCGTCATCGCACGAGACAGGCGAGATCCCGCACCCCGTGGCCGGATCGCACGTGTCCGCCGTGCACGCGTCGCCGTCGTCGCAGATCACCGTTTCGTGAATGCACCCTGTTCCAGCATCGCACCCGTCCGCCGTGCACGCGTTCCCGTCGTCGCAGCTCACCGTGGACGTCACACACCCCACCTGCGGATCGCACACCTCGTTCGTGCAGGCGCTCCCGTCAAAGCAGGACACTGGCGTGCTCCCCACGCACATCCCTGACTGGCACATGTCGCCCGCCGTGCACAGATCTGCGTCGTTGCAAGGCGCCCCGTCGAGCTTCTCCGGCGTCGTGCACTGCCCTGTCGCGGGATCACACACCCCCGCTTCGTGACACTGGTCCACCGCTGTGCACCCGACAGGCGCCCCGCCCGAGCACTGCCCGAGCTGGCACGTCTCTCCTGTGGTGCAGAGGTTCCCGTCATTGCAGCCGGCGCCCTCCGGGAGCCCCGCGCAGGGCCCTCCCGCGACGAAGCACACATAGAGGCTCGGCCGCAGGTTCACGGTGCCCGACTCGCTCGCGAAATACGCGTGCAGCTTCACCGGATCCTCTTCCATCAACAGGCCATGATTCGGCGCCGCCCCCACGTACCACGCCTGCACCAGAGGGGTCACGTCGACTGTCTTGTGCCCCACCCCGCTCCCGTCAAACGACGCAACGACCGCCGGATCCCAGCTCGCGTTGCCCCCAAAGTTTTGCCACGTGACCTGCGACTCTTCCCACGGCGCCGTGATGCGGTGAATCCGCACGAGCGAGCTCTGGTCGTTCCACGACACGTAGGTCGAAAAGGCCGCCAGGACCACCTGCGAGCCGGCAGGCACCACGCTCAGATCAAACTTGTAGAGGCTCCAGTGATCGAACGGGCTCGGCCCTGTCCACGTGTACGGATAGGCCCCTGTCGCCCAGTTGCCGTTCCCGAGCGACACGTCCGCGTCGGCCACGGCGCCCACGTTCCCTCGCCGGATCAGCACGCACGTCGCGCCCGCGGGAGGATCGGGCAGCGTCGGCGGAGGTGGCCAGTCGGCCCTCGCCTCCGCCGCGAGCGAGAGGCCCGCGAGGGAGAGCCCGATCGCCCCGAGGAGCGCTGTCCGCCGCCTCCTTCGCCGAGCTGGAGCTTGTGAGAAGAGGGGCGGGGGGAGGGAACTGCGAGAGGGCACCATGAAGTCGCCTCTTGATTGTCGGGGAGAGCGAGAGAGAGAGCGAGAGAGACCGTCAGTACGCGACGAAGACGCGCACCTGCGAGCCCAGGTTGACCTTGCTGAACCCCGCCGTCGGCAGGACATTGTTGTAGCAGACGTCCGGGCACCACCCGCCCGCGAGGAAGCACGTGTGACGGCACCCACCGTACCAGCTCCCGCTGGTGCTGATGTGAAGGGTCGTCTCCGGATCGGACTCGCTGAGCTCCCACATCGGGTCGTGCTGTCCGGCCGCCAGCTTCGTCACCTTGTACGAGGAGATCGAGCCGCTGCCCGTGGCCACGATCACCCAGTCCGCAGCGGCCGATCCCGCCACGGCGACGGCCTCTCCGATCACGTTGTTGTCGAGGGGCATGTTGTACGTCCAGTGCCTCGGACCACCGACGCCGCCGCCGTCGTAGACAGGCGCGCTCGTGTCGGCGAGGCGGAGCGTCCCGCCGCTCGGGAGAGGCGTGGAGAGCGAGGCCGCGAAAGCGATCGGCCAGCCGCTGTCGTTCACGCCGAGCTCGACGCCTGCGAACGTGGCATACGCGAGCCGCTTGCTGTCCCGCAGCCACGCGACGGACTTGGGGAACCGACCGGGCCGCGTCGGGAGGCTCGCGAAGTTGCCGAATTGCTTCCAGGTGCGGCTCGGCACGTCGAGGACGAAGATGCGATCGCAGCCGACCTGCACGTCGATCTGATCGCTCCACTCGTTGCGGACCTGATCGAGGCACGTGCCCGAGAAGCGCCCTCCGACGGCGAGCATCGTCCCGTCGGGGGAGAGCGCCATGGGACCGAGGCCGGCACCGGAGCCGTTCGTGTCAATCCATCCCACGTTGACAGCCACGTTGTTGTCGCACCGCGCGAGGGCCGGGAGATCCACGTACGCGAGCTCGCCGTCGACAGGGAAGGTGGCCTTTCGCAAGGACACCCACGCCAGCGTGGAGTCCGGGCTCACGACGACGTCATAGGCCCCTTCGCCTGCGATGTGCGCCACGTTCACCGTGCGACACAGCTTGTCGTTGGTGAGGTCCCACGAGACGAGCGTGCCGTTGTCGCTGGCGGCGAGGACGAGCTCCTTGCCCGCGACGGTGGCCGCCGTCATCCCTTCGAGGTTGGAGATCCCCGGGAAAATGAGGCGGTTTTGCCCATTGTTCGGGTCGCCGTCCAGGTCGACCTCGACGCTCCCCTTCACGCCCGCGATCTGCCCTGTCGCGTGACTGACGAGGATCCGCCCCTGGCTCACGGAGACCGCGTCGCGCGGGAGGCTGCCCACAGCGACAGGCCCGTTGCCCACCGTGGAGATCGGGTTGAACCCCGGGAGGGCGTCCACGTCGAAGGCGAGCTTCTGAACGCCCGCGTTCGTGACCGCCACGTAGCCACCGCAGCCGCAGTGTCGCCGCGCGAGGGCCATCACGTCGCCGGAGCCGATGCCAGGCTCGTATTGATAGGGCACCCCCGCCTGCGCCGTGCTCGTGTAGTAGCAGAGGGGCTCCGCCGTCTTGTCGTACTTGTTCACGTCCTGGCCAAAGCGCAGGAAGGGCGCTGTCCACTCCGCGCATGCGTCGCAGACGGCGGCCTTCTCCGTCACCTCGGCGGGCGTGTCTTCGGGCAGGCTCATCACGAGCGACCTCATCGCCGCGAAGTCGTCGTCGCTCATCGTGTTGCAGAGGAGCGGCGCGCGGGACATGTGGAAGGCCAGCCTGATCGCGCGGTCGTTGTCCTCGGGATCGAGCGGCGAAGCCGGGAAAACCGGCTCTTGCAGCGTCCCCTGGTAGGGAGTCGCGGGCGCCCGAGGATCGATGTACGGCGCGAACGCCGTGGGGTTCTGGAAGGGCTCGTCGTTGGCCGGGGCCGTCTCGTTCGGAGAATACGACGAGTTTGGATTCACCTCCAGCATCTTGAGCTTGGAGGGGTTGATCGTGAAGGTCCTCGGCGAGCACGTCGGGATGAGTCCATCCCAGGTGCAAGCCTGATCCGTGTACGTCTGATTGACCTGCAGCGCGGCCGCGTCCACGCCCGTGGCGTTCGCCTTCTTCAGGATCTCGACCGCGACGCGCACTCTGTCGTAGTCCATGTTGATCCGGTTCTCGATGGAGTCCGGGAAATCGTACGAGAGTCCTTTCAGGACCTGGAGGATCTTCGCTTTGGTCGGGATCGGATCGATGCCCGCGAAGAGCGTCTCGTTCGTGACCGAGGGCGCAGAGCACGCCTCGTAGGAGAACCCGCCCGCGACCGAATTGAGCGTATTCTGATTCTCCGCCGCCCCGAGCGCGGGCTCGAAGCGCACGCCCAACGGATCCTGGAGGGCCTTGAACACGGTCGCCACGGAGCCGGACGCGCAGCCCATGAGCCTCTGGCTCTGATGCCCGAGCTGGAGGTTCCCGGGGATGGGGTTCGTCGAATAGAAAGCGTGTGTTTGCTGCTGGAAATACGGCGCGAACTGGAGGTTTCCAGGGACCAGATCGTGCGCGTGCACGTCGCCGACGACGCCCGGCAACAGGACCCCTTGCGCAACGGCCGCCGACTGCGCGGCCGGGAAGCACATCTGATCCTGGAGCCCGTTCGGGACGCACGAGAGCCCCGGAAACAGGCTGTAGCGCACCTCGATCTCGCCGACGTCCGCGCCGTGGATCGGCCCCGCGAAGCCCGCGACGAGCTGCCCGATGAAGAGCTGCCGCGCGCGCGCCGACGTCCCGTTCCATGCCGCCACCGCGATCGAGTCGAGGGGGTTCACGAACGGCACCAGGCCGCCTTGGTTATAGACGACGTCCTCGGCGAGCACGTCGGGGAACTTGCCGAGATCCGCCGAGCCCCAGCGTTGCCACATGTGGCCGGCGCTCCACGAGTCCTGGAGGAAGTGCTGCGCCACCGCCTCGTAGGTGAGCGCCTCGACCTCACACGCCTGGAAATACGAGGCGAAGCTGGCGTCACGCGCCCTGCGACGCTGATCGTCGAACACGGCGCTCGTGCCCGGTAGGGGCTTGTTCCAGACATCGATCCTGGTCTGCGTGCACTGCTTGGCGCGCGTCATCGCGAGGCGGTGGTAGTAGCTGAACCACTTGTCGCTCTGCGGCGGGAAGTGATTGGCGTTCACCCCGCCCATGTGCTTCGCGAGCTGGTGGCACTTCACCGGACCATCGTAGTCGCCGATGATCCCGGGGATCGGCCCGAGCGGACAGACCTCGTTTCCACGTGCCCAGTCCCAGACGCTGTAGGACATGTCGGGGAGCTGGGCCAGCTCGTCGAGCGAGAAAGCCCGTGTGACGGCGCCGCTGGCGGTCTGCGGCGCTCGCACGTCGAACTTGCGAGTCCCGTCGATCGTATCGGACGGCGTGTCCGTGAGGACGTGGAGGAGCTGCGTCTCGAAGAATGCCTTGGGGAGGCCGGCCTTCTTCGCGGCGGCGGCCAGCACGCCGCGGTGCTCATCGAGGAACAGCTCGGGATCGCGCCACCTGCCGCGCGAGGACTGGACCCCTTCGCAGCCGCGACTGCCGGGTACGAACTGAAGGCGAGCGACCTTCGCGTTGGGATCCTGGTATTGGTAGCAGAGCGAGTCCCAGGCGTCGGCGCGACCAGGGTAGACGGCCAGCCCGACGACGCCCGAGAGGAGGGTCAGTTTCAGGGATCGCTTCACGGGGCACCTCCGAGCATGACGTCGACGCCGGGCATGCAGTTCGGCGTGTCGAAGAGCACTTTGAGATAGGCAGACAGCGGGTCGACTCCGCTTGTGCGCAGCGCCGCGTACGAGATCGAGCAGTCGGCGGCGCAGCACGCGATCGCCTCGTCCCACGGCTCGGCCGTCGAGCAGACAGGGGCGGAGAGCATGCACGCGTCGAGCGAGCGGACACCCGGCTGGAAGCAGTTGCTCACGAGGTGGGCGCACGCCGCGCGGGCCGTCATCGGGCTCGGCGTGGTGTCGAGCACCATGGCGTAGTCCGATGTCTCGACGAGGATCGGCTTCCCGTCCGCGTCTGTCCTGTAATTGGCCAGGTTGGGTGTCGGTGGCAATGGAGGCACCGTGACTGGTGGGGGCGCGGCCCATGGATCCGCATTGCCGCCGTTTCCACCGTTGCCGCCGCCGGCACCACCCCCGCCGTTTCCGCCGCCGCCACCACCCCCCCCGCCGCCGCCGCCACCGCCGCCGCCGCCGCCACCGCCGTTCGATCCGGTGGTGCAGAGCGTCGGGCCGGCGAGCCGCGCCAACGTCGAGGCGCACTGATTGAACACCGCGCCGTACGAGGGCGGCCGGAGCTCCAGCGTGCCGGCGTCGTCGATCGAGGCCGAGACGCCGGGCGGCGTGAGCGAGGGCTCGTTGCGACTCTCGGCCTTCCGGACGAAGTCGGCCGTGTCAAACACCCCATCGGACAGGGACGGGAGGAGGTTCGGGACAGCGCGGGGGGCGGGCTCCGCCGGACAATCCAGCTCACGCGCGCTCGACACTGTCTTGCTCCAGACGCTCTTCGCGGGCCCGGACCTTCGGTAGGTCGCGCGCCGCGCAGGGGTCTTGTCGCCGAGGTCGAGGAGGATGGACTCGATGGTCTTCCGCGGCCTCGCCGGGGTGGCGCTCGTGGCCCAGATCGCGATCGCGTCGATCTGCGCCATCAGCTCGCCGAGCCCGAAGTGACCGCTCGGGTCCGTCACGTTCGCCGGGTTGTTGTTGGCGAACGAATACGCATTGAATGTGGTCGGCTCCGCCGGGTCGACGGGGATGGTGTCGCGGCTCAGGAAGCGCGCCGTCCCGGGGTCGTAGTACCGAGCGCGCAGGTAGTAGAGCCCCGTCTCCGGGTCGCGCTGCTCGCCCTGGAACTGGTACGGGTTGGGCCCTTGCGGGGCCCCGGAGGGCGCGCCGAAGGCTCCGTAGGCATAGGTCGTGGTGACGGCGCCCGAGGCGTCGGTGAGGGCCCTCACGGTGCCCTGCGCGTCGGCGTGGTAGTACGACGCCGCGCCGACCCCGTCCACGCGGGCGATGCGCCCGGGTCCGTACGTGTAGCTCGCGACGACGCTGCCGTTCTCGCGCTCCTCGAGGACATCGGTGAACGGCCTCTCCGGGTCGAGCACGTAGCTCGTCGTGGAGCCCGCCACGGTGCGCGCGACGCGCGTCCCGTCGATGTCATAGGTATAACTGGCGGTCTCGCCGCCGGGGCCGGTGACGCCCGCGAGACGGCACATCCCGTCATAAGCGAGCTGCGTTGTGCCGACGGCGCTCGTGATCGACGTCACGTTGCCCGCCGCGTCGTAGCCGAACGTCCTGTCGCCGTCCTGCACGAGCCGATCCGAGCTGTCGTACGTGGATGTCACGGTGACGACCCCGTCGCTCCGCGACGTGCGGTTTCCGGCGCCGTCATAGCCATACGTGAGCACCGTCGTGCCGCCGTTCTGGACCTCTTCGATCTCCTGAACGAGCCTGTCCGCGCCGTCGTACGTGTAGCTCTGCGTTCGCCCGCCGCCCGGCGTCGTCTCGACGACCTTCGTGCGCTGCCCGGCGCCGTCGAGCTCGTAGTCGATCGCGGCGATGAGATCGCCGTTGTTGTTCACGTGGCCGATGTGAAGGACGCGATCGAGGGCGTCATAGCCAGTCTCGATCACCGCGCCGTTCGGGAGCGCCTGTGTGGTCACCTTGCCTGTCGGGCCGTATTCAAACAGGGTGGTGCCGCCGCCCGGATCCGTCACGCTCGCCACGTGGCCCGCGGCGTCGAACGTGTACGAGGTCTGGCCCGCGGGCGTCGCGATCTGGGTGATGCGATCGGCCGAGTCGCGCCCGTACTGGACCGTCACGAAGTCCGGCCTCGTGATCGACGCGACCTTTCCTGCCGAGTCATAGGCGTAGCTCGTCGTCCCTTCGGGCCCGCTCGTCGAGGCCCTCCGGCCCGCGGCCGTGTACGTGAGCGACTCCACAGTCCCGTCGGGCGTGGTGCGGTGAACCAGCCTGTTCCACGCGTCGTAGGCCATCGTCGTGGAGAGCCCGTTCTCGTCCAGAAGCGCCGTCAAACGGCCCGCGGAATCGTATTCCATCGTGGATGTCCCGCCGCCCGGCCGCGTGGCCGCGACGAGCCGGCCCATCGCGTCGTAGTCCCAGGATCGCATGTGGCCGTTCGGATCCACCATCGTGACGAGGTGGCCTGTCTCGTCATAGAACATCTCTGTCATCGCGCCCGAGCCGTCGATCGAGCGCGTGATGTTGCCGGCCGCGTCGTAGGAGAGCTGCGTGGCGTGCCCGTTCGGCCCGATCGCCATCGTCTGTCGATCCAGCGGATCGAGCGTGAACGTGGAGGTCGCTCCGTCGGGCCCGACCTGCTTGGTGAGGCGCCCGGCCACGTCGTACTCCATCGTCGTCGTGCGGCCCGCGGGATCCGTCGTGCTCGTCACCCGAGATCCGGAGTCGTACGTCGTCGTCGTCACGCCGCCCGCCGCATCCGTCGTCTTCGTCAGT
>Ga0268298_10004687_pt1 | contig 13199 bp, 13 predicted proteins | sample WWTPWeurt_MetaG_FD_194462 | JGI IMG/M metagenome (GOLD analysis project Ga0268298, IMG submission 194462) | Activated sludge microbial communities from WWTP in Nijmegen, Gelderland, Netherland - WWTP Weurt | ecosystem: Engineered > WWTP > Aerobic digester > Activated sludge | place... | reverse complement strand
TTTCAAAAAAGTTTTATCCTCTGAACTGATATCTGCATTTTTTAGCTCAAGTAAAATCTCGCGTGTAGTTTTTTCAAGCGCAAAAATATTGAAACGTTCTTCCAGATATTTTCTTACGGTGTCCGTCATCCTGGAATAGTATTCCTTTTTATCCTCGTTCTTCCATTGTTCACGCATCAGTAATTCATTCAACGCGGCAAGAGCAGTAATGTGTGCCGGAATTTTTGGAGCCTCAGGTTCCGGTATTGGTTTGCGGTATTTTTTAAATAATCTGAACAAAAGAAACAAGGCGGCCAAAACGGCCACACCAGCAAAAATGTACCAGTACGTTTTAAAAAAATCAAGCGTCATTTCAGTGAAAGTATATTCCACTTCATAAATTGGTTTAATGTCAACAATGCCCTTGGATGTGTCAACCGGAACAGTTTCTACCAGAATTTCAAGCTCATTGGTTTGTATAATCGTTTCGTTGAATTCAATTTCCACTGCAGGAATTTTAAACACGCCCGGTTCAAACACGGAAATAGTAAGTTGCTGCTCGCGCAGATATGTTTTTGAAATGCTGTCCAGCACCGATTCATAATCAACGGTCTTGTCAATGATTTCAATTTTATCTGTAATGGTTTCATCAAACTGAGGCCAGCCAATCAAGGCATCTTCACTGGGGTTAGTATATTCAAATGAAATACGCAGTACAGTTTGTTCACCAATCCTGATCCGATTAGTATCCAGCGTCATTTCAGCTTTCTGACCATAAGCAAAAAGCGAAACCAAAAATGCTATGACCATTAAAAACTTCATGTACGCGTATTGAATAAATTCATCAGCGGTTTTATATAACCTTCATCCGTAAATATTTCTGCAAAATCGGTTTTGGTTTTTCTGAATAATTTTCTCAGTCGCTCATCTCTCAGTTTTGATTTTGCAGCAAAACCCTCACGTACTTTTTTAGAAGAGGTATTTACCCATTTGCCTTCACCTGTTTCCAGATCAAACAAATGCGCCACGCCAATGTCAGGTAAGGTATTATCAGATTTGTCCAGCACCTTCAGCGCAACCACATCATGTTTTCTGCTGGCTATTTTCAATGCTTCTGAAACATCTGATTTTTTTTCATCATCAATTGGCACAAGAAAATCACTCAGCACAAAAGCGATACTTTTTTTCTTTACCATTTTGCTGAAATACTTCAACCCTTCACCAATATTCGTTGATTTTCCAACCGGTTCAAAATTGATCAGTTCACGAATTATTCTGAGTATATGTGATTTTCCTTTTTTAGGCGGAATAAATTTTTCAATCCGATCTGAAAATAAAACCAGCCCGATTCTGTCATTGTTACTCACCGCTGAAAACGCAAGAACCGCGCATAGTTCCGTAATGGTTTCACGCTTAAGCTGATTGCGGGTACCAAACATACCGGATGCAGAAACATCCACCAGCAACATCACGGTGAGCTCTCTTTCTTCTTCAAATACTTTTACAAACGGCTCATTGAAACGTGCAGTCACGTTCCAGTCAATTACTCTGATTTCATCTCCAACCGCATACTCTCTGACCTCACTGAAGGCCATTCCTCTTCCTTTGAAAGCAGAGTGATACTCGCCAGAAAAAATCTGATTGGAGAGACCTTTTGTTTTGATCTCAATCTTGCGTACTTTCTTTATGAGTTCCTTGGTCTCCACAATTTTATTCAGCTATTTTCCAGTTGTAAAGCACAGATCTTCCGTCATCATCTCTTGCCAGTACACCTTGCACTGTAATTTTTTGATCAAGCTCTTTCTCACTCCAGGCTGATTTCCCGTAGAGATAATACAATTCAGAATCTGCAAATTCCCAGGCAATGCCAGCCCCCATCTCCGTATTTACCGGATATCCGGAATATGTCAATGTACTTTTGATTTCTGTCTGAATTGGTTTAATCACCATTCTGTAATGCACTTTGTTTGTATCTGTAAACATGCCCTGCGGTCCATCCGGTGTTGAATAATATTCCCGCGGAAATTTCTCTTTGGTAATTATTCCGGTCATCCTTACAAACTCATTTTGCATTCCCGTTTGCGGCAGCGTATAAATTCCGTCAATGGTTTCGCCTCCTTTACTTTGAACTATCAGACCTGAAATAGAAGTGGTATCACTTGTTTTAAAGAAGGGACGTTCATAGACTTTATCAATTCTTATATGCTGAAGAATTCTTGCCATGCTGGAAAATTCAGTTACAAAAATCCGGTTGTCATAAATTCGTATTCCGCCTGTTTTAAATTTCAGATAGGCCAGACCGTCATTTTTTTGGAATGATGAATTCTGATAAGTCATCGAGGTATCAAAATAGTCTCCGTCATTGTTGTAAAATTCTGTTCTCACCAATGAATCATTGATTTTTGTCAGATGAATTTCGCCGTATTCGTTGGTATAAACATCTGTAGGAAAAGGAGAAGTTTTTTGTTCTGCAGAACCCGTTTTATGATTTACGCTCATGGCAAAACAAACCAGTCCCAAAACCAGCAAAAAGAAAAAAGCTATGACATTTTTAGAAAACATTTACTTCAAAAATTCTTAAGGCACTTCAACAAAATCCATGATTTTTTTCACCAGATCAGCTTGAGTAATATCTTCAGCCTCTGCTTCGTAAGTGAGACCAATTCTGTGTCTGAGTACATCCGGGCAAACCGCTCTTACATCTTCCGGTATTACAAAACCGCGGTGATTGATGAAAGCATATGCCTTGGCCGCCAAAGCCATGTTTATAGAAGCACGCGGAGAAGCACCAAACGCAATCAAATGTGTGAGATCATTCAATCCATAATCAGCAGGACGACGGGTTGCAAACACCAGATCAACGATGTATTTTTCAATTTTTTCGTCCAGATAAACTTCTTTAACCAGATCTTTTGCGCGCAGAATCTGCTCAATGGATACAACGGTATTTGCTTTTGGAAATCCTTGCGGGGAAATATTCTGACGAACAATTAATTTTTCTTCTTCTTTGGTTGGATATCCCATATACACTTTGAGCATAAAGCGGTCTACCTGTGCTTCAGGCAACGGATAAGTCCCTTCTTGCTCAATTGGATTTTGTGTTGCAAGTACCAGAAACGGTTGTGGTAATTTGTAGGTAGTTTCACTGATGGTCACTTGTCTTTCCTGCATGGCCTCCAGCAAGGCGCTTTGCACTTTTGCCGGGGCACGGTTAATCTCATCTGCCAGAATAAAATTGGCAAATACCGGACCTTGTTTCACCGTGAATTCTTCTTTTTTCTGATTGTAAATCATGGTACCCACAACGTCAGCCGGCAACAAGTCAGGTGTAAACTGAATACGGTTGAATTTTCCGCCAATGGTATCAGACAAAGTTTTAATGGCCAATGTTTTTGCAAGTCCCGGAACTCCCTCCAGCAGCACGTGTCCATTGGCAAGCAAACCGATCATGAGTCGTTCAATCATGTACTGCTGACCAACAATTACTTTGTTGATTTCAGTCTGCATCTGATCCAGAAAAGCACTTTCCTGTTGAATTTTAGCGTTGATTACCTCAATGCTCTGAGGTGAATTTGATATTGAATTTTCTTCCATAACGTAGGTGGATTACACTCCTAAACAAAATTACAAAGTGTGTACGCCTGAACCGGACAGCCGGCTGTTAAATATTGTTAAGCCCTGAAACATGCATAAAATCTGGTTGTCCGGCACGATTTTATCATTCATTTTTTTACTTTTTTTAACAGTGAAAAAGGCAACATTTTATTTTGAGGTTGGATGAGTTTTTTTTTAGTTGATGAGTTGAGAGTTGATGGGTTGATGGGTTGAGAGTTGATGGGTTGAGCGTTGATGGGTTGAGCGTTGATGGGTTGAGCGTTGATGGGTTGAGGGTTGATGGGTTGATGGGTTGAAAGTTGATGAGTTGAGAGTTGATGGGTTGATGGGTTAAGTGTTGATGGGTTTATGAGTTGATCTGTTGATAGTTGATGGGTTTATGCGTTGATGGGTTTGTTTTTTGTACTTAAATGGCTTTGAACTCAAATTAATAACTTATCAACTTTTCAACTATAAACTTAAACCTGCACGGTTACAGTTGATGGAGGCATCATTTAAACTCAATCTTTGCGAGAAATAATTTGTCACGCTAAGGCGCAGAGGCGCTAAGAAAAATATGGATTTGAACTTGAAACAAATCCTTTGCGACTTTGCGAGAAATAATTTGTCACGCTAAGGCGCAGAGGCCCTAAGAAAAATATGGATTTGGACTTGAAACAAATGCTTTGCGACTTTGCGTCTTTGCGAGAATAATTTGTCACGTTCAGGCGCAAAGCAATCAATTTTTCATCTTCACCATGCCATGCTGTGAAGCAATCAAAACATCTCTCCATGCCTGATGGGACAGCGTGTTTTCATCAGACAAACCAATGCCGGTTTTATAATAAATATCATTCACAGCATCAAAAAGAGAACGGCTCATTAACGCAACACCATTTTGCAAATTCAAAAAATGCTGTTCAGGAAAAGCTGAATGCGTTTGTGCAATAGACTGATATCGCTGTGCAAGCTGAATGACTGATGATTTATCATTTTCCAGTTTTTGTTTCAGATTTTCAAAATCTTTCTCTACGTTTTGTACTCTGGCAGAAAATTCCTTTTCAAAATGATTGCAGAAACAATACACCGTTCCGATTAATGTCGAAATCATACAAAATCGTGCAAATAATTCAAACGGAATTGTTGAGTTGGTATAATTTTCTTCCGCTTTAATTACGCCAATATCAAAAACAAAATCATCGGGTACAAAAACATTTTCAGCAGTAAAACTGAAAGACGACGTGGCTTTCATGGCAAAGAGATTCCAGCTGTCAGCAAGCTTAACCTGATTTCGTTCAAAAATGACTGAATGCATTTTTCCATCTTCGAAAACAACGTTGGCCGAAAAATGAGTTGCATGCGCCGCACCACTGCATTTATCCCAAATTCCATGAATGAAATAACCACCCTCTGTTCTCACCGCTTTGCCGGTTGACTGACCACTTCCTGCAATTACAGTTTTAGAATCTGAGAAAATTCTGGCGGCAGTTTCAGCGCCAAAAAACTGATAAAAATATCCGGCACCGCTTCCAAGATTTACACACCAACCCAAACTTCCGTGAATCGCAGCAGCTTCCATCAATTCAATTACGCCTTCTGACAAAGACATTTCCAGCCCGCCAAGGTGTCGAGGAATAAAAATTTTAAACCAGTTACGATTGTAAATTTCTTTCAACCAGTTTTCAGGAAGGTCTTTTCGCAGATAATGCTCTAATGTAACCGGCTGAAATTTTTCTGAATTCATAACTCTTTAGTTGATGGTAATTTCTCCTGCAGGATCCGTTTCTCTTCCAAACCAGACACAGGCAAATCCTTTGTAAATTCCAACACCAATGGCATTCCAGGTTTGATCCGCCCATGCTTCCTTATTCAATATTACATTGTTGTGACCGGTACTTTCTTTCCAAGCGTGCAAAGCATACTCCGCCGTCATCACAAAAGATTTATACAATTCATCAGAGGATCCGCAGGCAATTTCAAAACCATATCCCTGGTAGGGTGTCATTTCACCGGGTTTACTCCACATGCAATTTGACATTTTGTGATCAGGCGTATAGCAGCAACCAGTCCATTTTTCACTTTCTGACCAACTGTGCGCGTTGCAGGTATTTTTATCTGGCGCATTATTTTCAAGATCACGGCAATGAGATTGTGCTACAAAAGTGAGGGACCGTGAAAGCGGAATTTTTTCCAGCTCATTCATTTGCCGGTATCCGCTGATTAAAACGTATAGTTTTTTTTCTTCTTCAGACAAGATCACGTTATCAATGGTATAATCGTCTTCCTTTGTATTGCCATTGATGATCGTGTTTGTGTTTACGGAATCACGCACAGCCGTGTTCTGATTTTCAGTAACATTAAACCGGGTGGATGAATCATCTTTCGGACTGGTTGCGCATGCGCTAAAGAGTATCACAGCTAACCCGAGCGCGGAATAATTTTTCATAGCGTAAATTTAGTCTAACCGTTTTAAATTATGTGTCTTTGCTGCTTCTTCAATAGAATGTGATTGATGAATATTTTTATCTTTCTTACTCTTACTGACCAATTCAGCAAAATATTTTTCAAGTGTTTGTAGTTCTTCTTCTGTCATATTTTCAATATCAATCAAACGATTACTTGCCCGCTGACTGGAAGCTATCAATTCATTTAACTTAATCTGGATAGCAAGAGATTCTTTGTTCTGACTGCGTTGAATCAAGAATACCATCAGGAAAGTAATGACTGTTGTTCCAGTATTAATCACAAGTTGCCATGTATCAGAATAATCAAAAACCGGACCGGTTAATAACCAGATAATAATGATAGATAGAGCTAGAATGAACGCTCCGGTTGTTCCTGATTTTCTGGACACTGCAGAAGAAAGCCGTTCAAAAATTTTTTGATTTGATTTTTCCATAGATTTTGATCTTTACAAATTGAAGCCGTTCAGAATTATTTTCCAAAACGCTTTATTTTTTCTTCTTCCAGTTTAGCACGATGAATTGGATGTGCAATTTGAATCAACGCTTCAGCCCGTTGTTTGAGATTTTTACCAAATAAAAAAGCGATACCAAATTCAGTTACCACATAATGCACATGCGCACGCGTGGTTACAACTCCTGCACCCGGTTTAAGAAACGGAACAATTTTGGAGTCCCCATTTTTTGAAATTGAATTCATGGCAATGATAGGTTTACCACCTTCAGAAAGTGCAGCACCACGCATAAAATCCATTTGTCCACCAACGCCTGAAAACTGATACATACCAATGGAATCAGCGCATACCTGTCCGGTTAAATCAATTTCAATGGCACTGTTGATGGCAACGGTTTTAGTATTGTGACGAATGTTGTGCGGATCATTTACATAAGCTATATCCAAAAAACGAACCGCCGGATTATCATGCACAAAATCATATAATTTTCTGGTACCAGCTACAAAACCGGTGACCAGTTCACCCGGATGATTTTTTTTCATGGAATTTGTAATCACACCTTTTTCAACCAACGAAATCACCCCATCAGAAAACATCTCTGTATGAATTCCCAGATTTTTATGATTTCCCAGTGATTGCAAAACCGCATCCGGAATAGCTCCTATGCCCAACTGCAGACAAGATCCGTCTTCAATAATGGAAGCACAATTTTTTCCAATCAATAAAGAATCTTCATTTACTTTTTCACGGTATGAAATTTCAGGCAGCTCATCATCTGTTTCAACAAAAGCATGAATCTGATCAACATGAATGACACCATCACCGTGCGTCCGTGGCATTTTTTCATTAACCTGAGCAATGATCCATTTGGCGTTTTTAACGGCTGAACGTGTAATATCTACCGACGTTCCAAGTGAACAATACCCGTGTACATCAGGCGGAGAAACATGAATCAATGCCACATCCAGCGGCAAAATATTTCTTTCAAAAAGTAAATGAATCTCACTTAAAAAAACTGGCACATATTCACCCGGATCACTGTTGACAATTGCACGTACATTTTCTGAAACAAAAAGTGAATTCAGAAAAAATGTCCTGCCGAAATCAGGTACATCAAACAGATTTTTGCCAAGCGTAGTGATACTGACAAGTTCAATATTTTTGAGTACTCCAGCCTGCTGCATCAGGGATTTTACAAGGTGCAGCGGAGTTGCCGCACTGCCCTGAATGAACACACGGTTTCCATTTTTTATTTTAGAAACAGCGTCACTGGCAGATACAAAATTTAATTTCATTCACGCGTTTTTAATTTCTGTTGCAAAGGCAATCATGTGTCCGTCGGGATCCTGGAGATATACTACGCGATGTCCCCAATCCCGGTTTTCAGGCGGTGAAATTACTGGAATCATTTGCTGCAAAGCGTAATCATAAAAATCATCGGGATTGTTGACTGAAAAATAAAGTTCACATCTTGGAATTCCGTTTGCTGTAGAAGGGTGTTTTGTTTTTGGTGTAATAATTTTTGCAATTCCGTCATTAGGCATCAGACCCAGTTTACAGGTATCAGACAATTGGAATTCTGTCATTCCGGGCACATTCAACGAAGGATTTTTGTTCAGCAGTTTCTGATAAAATGCTGCACTCACCTGCTGATCTTCAACAAATAGAATGATTTCAGTATGATGAATTTCAGCATTCATTTTTTCTTTTTTGCCATTTTTTTCAACGCAGCCTTTTCAAGATTTTCCTTCACCCTGAATTTTACAATTTTTGCAATAAGCTTCAACGGCAGCTCCTGATCCAGAGGAAACTGAATAGCTCCTTTAGAAGTAACGAATTTTTTCAAATCGTTTTCAAAAGTTGATACGCCACTGGCACCGGGATAAAATCCCAAATGCTTTTTATATGCCGCAAAATGAACCAAATTACCCTCCAATTTAAAGGTTGGCATTCCGTAATTGATACATTCTTCTGCGTTTGGTGCGTTTTCGGTAATTGTGAAGCGGATTGTCTCCAGCATTTCTCTCACGTCTGCCGGAAACTCAGCGATATATTCATCAATGGAGTTGAATTGTGTTCTCATGGATATCAAATGTATGAAAGAAATAGCAAAAAATTAAAATCAATACATTTGTCAATCTCCCTGAAATCCACTACCTTCCGCTAAAATTGAACCTTTTTTATCTTCAGGTGTATATATGACCAAACAAGCATACATGCGCAGATTTTTTTGTTTTATCATTCTGTTAACCGGACTGGTTCAGCCGTTTGCACAAACGGATGAAATGTCCTTGTCTGATCTGAAGGATAAATATTTTACCACCCGAAGCGGTTTTCTCAGCTCATCTACCAAAAAAATAAAACCTGAAAATCAACAGGAACTGGATGCAATTCTTCTTCAGTTAAAAGAAAAAGACGAAACTTCTTTTGAATATAATCTGGTTGCGTGGGTAAACAGCAACTATTCAAAAACAGCCGTTGATTATCTTTTCAAAGCATACGCGCTTAAAAACTCGGATGAAACTGCAGTTCGTGAAATGCTGGCTTATTACATCATTACATTCAATTACGCCAAACAAAAAGAATTTCTGGCCAAAGTTCAAAAGTTTTATACACCAGCAGAAATTGGCTATTACACGGATGCCATGCCCACTGGTAAATCTGTTTTAATCACATCCGGTCAGGAAGACATGTATGGATTTTTATGCGCACAGGCATCTCAGGGTACAGGAACAGATGTACAGATTTTCAATATGGACTTTATGAAAAATTCAGATTACCGTGAGTTTGTTTCCAATAATACCGGAATCAATGATCAGACTTTTTTAGGAAGTGAGAAAGAATATCTGAAAGCGATTCTTACAAATTCAACCAATAAAATTTATGTGTCATCCACCGTTCCGCAAGATTATATGGCGCTTGTGGCAGACAAAATATTTATCACCGGTTTATTTTATCAATATGGAAACGTAGATCAGCTAAGCGCGTTGAACAATTTCTGGAATAAAATAAAAGTCAAAGACATGAGTCAGATTACATTATCCAAATCAGCTGAAAGTAAATTGTACGGCAATTATTTACCGCCCTTACTCACGCTGTTTATGTTTGATAAAAGTGACGCGGTTTTAAAAACTACAATCAAAGCAATAGCGGCAAAAGTGGGCAAGACAGCAGAGGTGGACGAAATTATTACGACCATTGAATCAGGAGAATGAAGCTTTTCAGAAAAGATTATAAATCTATCAGCGACGAAGAGTTGATGCGCCTTTACAGCAAGGGTGACAAGACTGCGTTTGAGCAGATTTATGAACGCTATGAAAAGTTTGTGGTCAATTTTTTTAACCGTAAATTATGGAATGACCGAATCAAGGCAGAAGATTTTGCTCATGATCTTTTTACAAAACTGATTGATTCACCGGATATTTTTGACACGTCAAGAAATTTTAAAGCGTGGTTGTTTTCTGTTGCAAACAACATGTGCAAAAATGAATATAAAAAACAGGAGATCCGCAAAAACACTTCGTATGATGTACCGGAACATTATCAGGGAACAGATGGAGCTGACAGTGCTGACAAAGAAGTAGACAAAGGAAGTTTTAACGAGGTATTGAAAATTGAACTGGACAAACTGGGTGATAAGCACAAAGAAGTTTTTATGATGCGTCACTTTGACGGAATGGCGCTGGAAGAAATTGCTGAAGCACTGGATATTAATACCGGTACGGTGAAGTCGCGTTTGCATCATGCAACCAAAACCGTAGCGGATAAACTTGAGATTTTCAGAAAAACATTATTAAAAGAATGAACCTAAAATTAATCTGGTTGTATTAGTTAAAAAGGCCGGATTGAGCGATTGAAATAAAGTAGTAAAATGAAAACAGCAGAAGAAATAATCATTTCAAAGCGATACTTTGAACTGAATGCTGCCGAAAAAGAAGCGGTGAAGGAGTACGCATCCAATGACGAGGACTATGAGGCAATGCGCTGGTTTTTGATCAGTACCGGAAATGAATTTGCCAAAGAAAAAATTGAACCTTCTTTAGATTTAAGAAGAGGTGTGATGGCTCATCTGAATCAAAAACAAACTGCACCAAAAACAATCTGGCTGAATGGCGTATCTGCCTTTTTATTTCCATCTGACAAGAAATTTTTTCAATATCCAGCTTTTCAAATGGCTGCCGTTGCGGCTGTTGTAGTTGCCATTGTATTAATCTACAATCAAAATCCAATTTCTGATAACCAGGAAATGGCCTTGAATAATCAAACAGAGCAGCAAGAAAATCTCAATCAGCTAACTGCCCCTGAAACTGTATCACCGGATGAAAATTCAAATCAGAACAGAAATGATTTAACCGATGAAGCGAATGATCAAATGCCTGTTGAGACGTCCAGATTATCAACTGTGGAAAAAGAAGTGCCTGCCATGGATGACCTAGAAACTGCACCTGCACTCTATTACCGCGATATGGCTGTAGCCGAAGAAGTAAAATTACTGGAAGAAGATGTGGATGAATATTCACTGTCTTCTAATATAAGTACCGGTGCAAACGCTCAGCAACCTTCACAAACAACAGTAGATAATATTGCTGTGTATGACAAGTCTGATGCGGATGGTCTGAATCTCAAACAAGACGTGAATAAAAAACAAAATGGAGATGGGAAAGATCTGGAGAAGCCAAATAAAAATGCTGACCTGGGTGGTGGAACCACACGCACCGGAAGAGAAGAACTCGACAGCAAAGTAGTAACCGCTCCAGCCGGATATTCAACAACCACAACTGTTGCAACCAATGAATCTCTTGATGAAGACAAAAGCAAAAATGAAGGTGAATACAAAACTGCTACCGCCGGTGGCGTTTTTGGAGATGTTGCTACCGAATCAGAAATTGCAGAAGAGAAAGAAGAAAGTGCGGTAAAATATTCCATTGCTCAGACAAAGATGCTGAAGAAGCTGATTTTTGTGGTGAAGTGAGTTGATTGGTTGATGAGTTTATGAGTTGATTGGTTGATGAGTTTATGAGTTGATTTGTTGATGAGTTGAGTGGTTGATGAGTTGATTAGTTATAATTTTTTGAAAATAAATTTCTTTTGACGTGCCACAATAACTTATCAACTTATCAACTATAAAACTGAAACCTACAAAGTTTGTAGCTAACTGCTTTTTTTGAAAAAATTTAACCACAGAGCACTTCGCTGCGCTGAGCAGGCTCAGAGGTCACAGAGAAAAATCATTTTAAACAACCCTGGGCCTTGAGGCAAATTCGAGCCAGCGATTGTAGTGAGAGACGAAAAAGCTGTCAATTCTGGATAAAATTAAATCTGATCTAAATCGGTTCATCTAAATAATGTGACAATTGTCATTTGTTCAACTGTTCTATCACATTATATCCCTGCAATAAACTACCTAACCTTGTCAAACAAAATTCAAGACAAGACTTATGAAAGATTTAAAACAACTTGGCATATTCATGGATCATACGCATGCCCATTTGATGGAGTATCACAAAGATTCAATTGAATGCAAATCACTGGACAAACATTCCATCAGTCATGGTGATCATCACAGTTCACCTCACGCTGAAGTACGTTTACACACCAAACAGCAAACTGAACAGCATGTGTATTATAAAAAACTTGCTGATGTAATTCAGAAATACGATTCCGTTTTAATATTCGGGCCAACAGAAGCGAAAGTTGAACTTCTTCATTATCTGCGTGCAGATCATCATTTTGCAAATGTGAAAATTGAACTGAAAAATTCTGATAATCTCACAGAAAATCAACAGCACGCGTTAGTAAAGGAGCATTTTTTGAAATAACGCGGTTTTTAGTTGATGCGTTGAAGGTTGAGGAGTTGAAGGTTGAAGAGTTGATTGGTTGAGGAGTTGATTGGTTGAGGAGTTGATTGGTTGAGGAGTTGATTGGTTGAGGAGTTGATGAGTTGAATGGTTGAGGAGTTGAAGGTTGAGTAGTTGAAGAGTTGATTGGTTGAGGAGTTGATTGGTTGAGGAGTTGATGAGTTGAATGATTGAGGAGTTGAGGAGTTGATTGGTTGAGGAGTTGATTGGTTGAGGAGTTGAGGAGTTGATTGGTTGAGGAGCTGATGAGTTGATTAGTTATAATTTTTTGAAAATAAATTTCGTTTGACGTGCCACAATAACTTATAAACTTTTCAACTATAAACTGAAACCTGCAAAGTTATAGCTAACTGCCTTTTCTGAAAAAATTTAACCACGAGCGCTTCGCTGCGCAAAGGAGGCACTGAGGTCACAGAGAAAATTGTAGACCTTAGGAGTTTGTACTTTTATTTTTTTTTACCACAGAGACGCTTCACTGCGCAGAGGAGGCACAGAGTTCACAGAGAAAAACCGTTAAACACGTCGGTAATTATCCGGCAATTTCTAAAAGACCTTCAACCAGTTTATCCAGATCAGATGTGCTGGTATAAACGTGCGGCGTAACTCTGATTCCGTTTACTCCTTCCCAGATAATTGCAACAGTGTGAATGCTTTTTTTCTCAAATAATTTTGATTCAATATCACCTGCCTGCATCCCTTCAATTCCGACAGTGGCAATTGCGCAGGAATCATCACCAAGCGGTGTGTAGAATTTTATTTTTGGATGATCTTTTACTTTATTCACCCAATATTGCTGCAGAAATTTTAACCGCGCCTGTTTGCGGTCAGCACCTATGGAATTGTGAAATGAA
>Ga0268298_10004686_pt1 | contig 13199 bp, 8 predicted proteins | sample WWTPWeurt_MetaG_FD_194462 | JGI IMG/M metagenome (GOLD analysis project Ga0268298, IMG submission 194462) | Activated sludge microbial communities from WWTP in Nijmegen, Gelderland, Netherland - WWTP Weurt | ecosystem: Engineered > WWTP > Aerobic digester > Activated sludge | place: Netherlands... | reverse complement strand
CTTCACCGAGGTGGGCACCGACCTGCAGCTCAAGCTGTATGACGGCTCGGTGCACGCCTTCCGGCAGAGCGACGCGGCGCTGATGCAGGTGACCGACTTCCTCACCAATACCATCCGGGTGCGCGACGTCTCCAACCGGCTCGACCTCGAGGCCAATGACGGGGTGCGCGGAGACCGCGAGATGACCAGCTGCGAGATGATGAAGGTGGTGCAGGGCGCCGACTACGAGGTGCGCCTGGCCCAGGCCCGCCGGCGGGCCACCGCGGAGCGGGATCTCCGCGCCCTGCTGGTGCTGCCGGCGGTGGCGGTCCCGATGCGGGTGGCCCGCCCCGCCCTGCCGGCCTACTGCCGGGCATTCGCCGCCCTCGACCGAAGGCTGGGGACGGACAGCACCGACCTGGCCACACACCCCGAGGCGTTCGAGGACCCCGTCACGGAGAGCTACGGCGATACCCCCGACGTGGTGCCGCTGCAGGCCCTCACCCCGCCGCGCCCCCGCGTCCCGGGGCTCCGGGAACCGTCCTCGCTCACCTCGTGGGCGGAGGTCTCCGCCGCCCGGGACGAGATCAAGACCTCCGGCGGCCGGGCCAACCAGTACCGGGTGGAGGTCCACAAGAAGTGGGCGATCAGCGTGGCCTGCCTGGTGTTCGCGCTGGTGGGCATCCCGATGGCGCTGCGCTTTCCCCGCGGCGGCATGGGCCTGGTGATCGGCGGGGGGCTGTTCGTCTTCGCCATCTACTACGTGGGGCTGATCGCGGGCGAGGGGCTGGGCAACAAGGCCATCGTCGCCCCCTGGCTGGCGATGTGGGCGCCCAACCTGATCTTCGCGGCGCTGGCGGTGGTGGGCATCGTGCGGGTGAGCAAGGAGTCGGGCTCCACCCGCGGCGGCGACCTGGCCGAGCTGTGGGACACCCTCAGCAGCCGGTTCCGCCGGCGGAAGGCGGCCTGAGTGCGCCTGCTCGACCGCTACGTGCTGCGCTCCTGGGTGGTGATCTTCGTGCTCACGGCCATCGGCTTCCCGGTGGTGTCCATCATGATCAACATGACGGACAACCTGGAGCGGCTGCTCGACCGCGGGCTCAAGTTCCCCGAGATCCTGGTGAGCTACGTCTACGCCCTGCCGGAGAACATCTTCCTGGTGATGCCGGCAGCGGTGCTGTTCGCCACGGTGTTCACCATCGGCAACCTGGGGCGGCACTCGGAGCTCACCGCCGCCAAGGCGGGCGGCTGGAGCTTCCACCGGCTGGCCTTCCCGATCTACCTCGCCGCCTGCGGCGCGGCGGTGCTCGCCTTCGTGGTGGGGGAACTGGCGCCGGAGTCGACCAGCCGGCAGCTGGAGCTGCAGAAGGCCAAGCTCGCCAAGCCGCGCACCGCCCGGTACAACTTCGTGTTCCGCGCCGACCAGGGCTGGGTCTACACCATCCGCTCCCTCGACGTGCAGAACCGGATGCTGCGGCAGCTGGTGTTCGAGCGGCAGGGGAACGGGTCCGACTACCCCGACCTCGCCGTCACCGCCGACAGCGCCACCTACGACGACACGCTGCATGCCTGGCACCTGTGGCACGGGACCAGCCGGCGCATCCTGGAGAACGGCACCCAGGTGGCGTTCCGGTACGAGTCGGCGCGGCTGCGCGCGCTGTCGCAGGAGCCGGTGGACCTCCTGGCCGAGCCCAAGGCGCCGGAGGAGATGCGCTACAAGGAGCTCACCCGCTATATCGACGCGCTCAAGCGGTCGGGCAACGACACCAGCAAGATCGAGGTGGACCGGGCGCTCAAGATCGCGCTGCCGGCCACCTGCCTGGTGATCGCGCTGTTCGGCGCGCCGCTCGCCATCACCTCGCCGCGGCAGGGCACCGCCATCGGCATCGCCATCAGCCTGGGCACCACGGTGGTGTTCCTCTCGTTCATCCAGCTCTCCAAGGCGGTGGGGGTCTCCGGCGTGGTGAACCCGGTGGCCGCCGCGTGGGCGCCGAACCTGTTCTTCCTGGGCGCGGCGCTGTGGCTGCTGCGCCGGGTGCGCACCTAGCCCCGCCGCCGCGCGGGCGGCGGTCCGCCGCCACCACCCGTGCGCCGTACCGCCCCACCGCCTTCCGGTCCATATTTCGCCCATGGCTTCCCCCCGCCCCATCATCGTCGGCACCGGCATCGCCGGGCTGTGGACCGCCTGGCGGCTCGCCAACGAGGGGCAGGCCTCGGTGCTGGTCACCAAGGGCGTGCTCGCCGACAGCGCCAGCGCCTGGGCGCAGGGGGGCGTGGCGGTGGCGCTCGGCCCGGGCGACAGCCCGAGCCAGCACGCCGCCGACACCCTCGCCGCCGGCGACGGCCTCTCCGACCCCGAGGCCGTCCGCATCCTCACCAAGGAAGGCCCCGACCGGATCCGCGAGCTGCTCGAGGCCGGCGCCATCTTCGATCGCGGCCCCGACGGCTCGCTCCGCTTCGGGCTGGAGGCGGCGCACACCCAGCCGCGCATCATCCACGCCGGCGGCGACCGCACCGGTGCCGCCATCGTGGCGTTCCTCACCCAGATCCTGCGCCGCCACCCGCTGGTCGAGATCCTGCGCTACACCGAGGTCGCGGCGCTGGGCCACGACGGATCCCGGCTCACCGGCGTGATCGCGCTCCGCAACGGGCAGCCGGTCGAGCTGCTGGCCCGCGACGTGGTGCTGGCCACCGGGGGCGTGGGCCAGCTGTACGGGGTCACCACCAACCCGCTGGTGGCCAGCGGCGACGGGTGGGCGCTGGCGTGGCGGGTGGGCGCCGAGCTCCGGGACATCGAGTTCCTGCAGTTCCACCCCACGGCGCTCAAGCTGCCGGGGGTGAACCCGGCGCCGCTCATCACCGAGGCGGTGCGTGGAGCCGGCGGGATCCTGGTGGACCGGGACGGCCGCCGCTTCGCCTTCGACGCCGACCCCCGCGGCGAGCTGGCCCCGCGCGACGTCGTGGCGCGCGCGGTGGCGGCCGCCGACGCCACCGGGGGCGCCTGGCTCGACGCCCGGGAGATCCGCGACTTCCCCGTCCGCTTCCCGGGCGTGACCCAGATCCTCGCCACCCACGGGCTCGATCCCGCCCGCGACCTGATCCCGGTGGCCCCGGCGCTGCACTACGCCATGGGCGGCATCCGGACCGACTTCGACGGGCGCAGCACCCGCGAGGGGTTGTGGGCGGTCGGCGAGGTCGCGTGCACCGGCGTGCACGGCGCCAACCGGCTGGCCTCCAATTCGCTGCTCGAAGGCATGGTCTTTGCCGACCGCGTGGCCCGCGCGCTGGTGGCGCGTCGCGGGCCCGGCGACTGGGGCGAGTGGGCCCCGGCGCACCCGGTGCCCGCCCTCCGGGCCGAGGCGTTCGCCGCGCGGTGGCGGCCGGCGGCGCACCGCGCCGCCAAGGTGCCGGCCTTCCCGCCGGCCGCCCCCCGCGCCCGCGACGCCGACGAGTCGGCCGCCCCCGTGCGGGACGAGATCCGCGCCATCATGACCACCGACGTGGGCATGGTGCGCACCGAGTCGGGCCTGCGCCGGGCCCGGCGCGCGCTCACCGCCCTCACCGCGCGGCTCCCCGCCGATGCCTGGCGCACCCACAACATGCTGCTGGTGGCGCGGCTGATCACCCACGCGGCGCTGCGCCGGCGGGAGAGTCGCGGCGGCCACCGCCGCCTCGACTATCCCCCGGCGGCCCGGCCCGCCACGCCTCCGAGCCGGAGTCCCGCATGAGCCTGGCCCTGCCCGTCATCGAGCCCACCCGCCTCGCCGCCGCCGAGATCCGCGCGCTGCAGGCGGAGATCCGGGCCCTCGCCGCGCAACGCCGTGCCGTGGTCCTGGCCCACAACTACCAGCGGGCCGAGGTCCAGGACGTGGCCGACTACGTGGGCGACTCCCTCGGCCTCTCCCGCACCGCCGCGGCCACCGATGCCGAGGTGATCGTGTTCTGCGGGGTGCACTTCATGGCGGAGACCGCGGCCATCCTGGCGCCGGCCAAGCGGGTGCTGCTCCCCGACCTGCGCGCCGGCTGCTCGCTGGCCGACACCATCACCGCCGCCGACCTCCGTGCCTGGAAGGCCCGCTTCCCGGGCTACATCGCGGTGGGCTACGTGAACACCACCGCGGAGGCCAAGGCGGAGCTCGACTACTGCTGCACCAGCGGCAACGTGCTCGAGGTGATCGACGCCATTCCCGAGGACCGGGGCATCCTCTTCTGCCCCGACTTCTTCCTCGGCGCCCACGTGCGGCGGATGCGGCCCCACCGGCGGGTCGAGGTGTGGCTCGGCGAGTGCCACGTGCACAAGGACATCAACCCCCACACCCTCGACCGCATGCGGCAGGAGCACCCGAAGGCGGAGGTGCTGGTGCACCCGGAGTGCGGCTGCGCGGGGCAGCTGATCTACGCCATGGGCCAGGGCGACATCCCGCCCGACGGCGTCCACATCGCCTCGACGGAGCGGATGATCCAGCTGGTGAAGGAACGGCCGGTGGACGAGTTCATCATCGCCACCGAGACGGGGATCATGCACCGCATGGAGCTGCTGGCGCCCGGGAAGCACTTCTACGCCGCGGACCGCGCGGCGGTCTGCGCCTTCATGAAGACCATCACGCTCGAGGCCACCCGGGACGCGCTCGCGCTCGACCGGCACCACGTGACCGTGCCCGCCGACATCGCCGGCCGGGCGCGGCTCGCGCTCGACCGCATGGTGGCCCTCGGGCCGGGCATCGCGACGCAGCCGGGCGACTAGGCCGCGGCCCCGGAGCGAGAATGCGCCACCGCACCTGGAGCGTCTCCGCCATCATCCTGGGCCTGGTGGGCACCTGTGCCGCCACCGGGGTGTCGCTGGTGCCCGCCAGCCTCATGCTGGGCCCCTGCCTGCGCGACTGGACCAGCCCGTCCTCCTACGGCGCGCGCGGCAGCCCCCTCGCCACCGTCGACGCGCCCCTCGGCGACGGCGCGCTCCGGCTCTGCTACGGCCGCCCGTCCATGCGCGGCCGCGCCATCTACGGCGCGCTGGTGCCCTGGGACTCGCTGTGGCGGATGGGGGCGAACGAGCCCACCCGGCTCTACCTCAGCCGGCCAGCCACCGTGGCGGGGATCCCGCTCGAGGCGGGCCGCTACGCCCTCTACCTGCGGCCCGGGCGGGGGCAGTGGATGCTGTTCGTGAACCGGTCGGTGCGGCACTGGGGAAACGACCTGTCGCTCGATGTCCGGGCGCACGAGGTCGGGTCGGCCCCGGTCCCGGTGCTGGCGCTGCCGGAACCGGTGGAGACGCTCACCGTCCGGCGGGTGGCGGCCGATAGTGGCAGGATGAACCTGGCCTTCGACTGGGAACGCACCCGGGTGGTGCTGCGAGTGAGTCCACGATGATGATCGAACGCGACCTGCGCTCCCTGATCGGCGCCGACGCGCGGCGGGTGGCCCAGGAGGCCCTGGCCGAGGATGGCGACCGCGACATCACCACCGAGGTGACCGTCGAAGCCAGCCAGGTGGGCACGGGGGTGCTCGAATTCCGCAGCGGCGGCACCGTGGCCGGGATGCCCTATGCCGATGCCGTGGCCACGGCGTGCGGCCTGCCGCCCGTCACCTGGTACCACGCCTCGGGCGCGACCGTCCCGGCCGGCACCACGCTCGGGCTGCTGCGCGGCGACCTCGCGCGCATCCTGCGGGCGGAGCGGCCGCTGCTCAACCTGCTGCAGCGCGCCGTGGGCATCGCCAACCTGACCCGGCGCTACGTCGACGCGGTGGCCGGCACCGGCGCCCGGATCCTCCACACCCGCAAGACCGCGCCCGGCCTGCGCCTCCTCGACGTGACGGCGGTGGTGGCCGGCGGCGGGCACGTGCACCGGCTGGGCCTCGCCACCACGGTCATGGTGAAGGACAACCACTGGCAGGCGCTCACGCGCAGCGGGCGCACCCTGCGCGAGGCGCTGGAACAGGCGCGCGCCGGCGGCATCATCGAGTGTTTCGTGGAAGTCGAGACGGGGGGCCAGCTGGAACAGGCCTGCGCCGCCGGCGCCACCCGCCTGCTGGTGGACAACCAGGACCCGGCCACCGTGCGCGCCTGGACGGTGCGCGCCCGCACCCTTGCGCCCGGCATCGAACTCGAGGCCACCGGCGGCATCACCCTCGAGAACATCCGGGCCTTCGCGGAGACCGGCGTCGACTACATCTCCATCGGCGCGCTGACCCACAGCGTGCAGGCGGCGGACCTGGCCCTGGAGATTGCCGAGGCGGGATGAGGACTTGGCGGGAAGCGGGAAGCGGGATCCCGAAGTCACCGCAACTCCCGCGGGTCCGCCGAGCCGCCGAGCCGCCCGGCCGCCGTACCGCCCTACCGCCGTACCGCCGTAACGCCTTACCGCCTTACCGCCCACCGCTTCCAGCCGTAGTACACCGGCACGCCCGAGAGAATCACCACGACGTCGACCACGAACGCCTTCGGTTCCGACACCAGGTAGTTGCCGAGCAGGAAGAGCGACCCCGCCAGGAAGAGCAGCGGCACCACCGGATAGCCCGCCGTGCGGTACGGCCGCGGCAGGTCCGGCCGGGTACGCCGCAGCACGAAGACCGCCGCCACCGCCAGGGCATAGAATGGCCAGATGCCGATGACGAACTGGTCCGCCAGTTCGGTGAAGGTCTTGATCAGCACGAAGATCACGCCGAGGACCGCGGCCAGGAGAATCGCGGCGGTGGGTGCGCCGGTGCGCTCGTCCACCCGGGCGATCGCCTTGGGGAAGAGTCCGTCCTCCGCCATCGCGAAGAAGATCCGCGGCGCCGTCATCATGGAACCGTTGAGGGTACCGAAGGTGCTCACCGCCACCGCGGCCGAGATGGCCACGATGCCGGCCGGCCCGATCAGCAGGCTGGCCACGTCGGCGGCGACCAGCTCCGCCTGCTGCATCTCCGTGATCGGGATGAGGTAGAGGTACACCAGGTTGGCGCCGAGGTAGAGCACCACCACGATCGACGTGCCGATGACCAGCGCCCGCGGCAGGGTGCGCTGCGGGTCCTTCACCTCGCCACCCACGAACGCCAGGTCGGCCCAGCCATCGTAGGCCCAGAGGATCGAGACCATCGCCAGCAGGAAGGGCGAGGCGGCCACCGCCGCCCGCTGGTCCAGCATCGGGCCGGCGCCCAGCCCATCGCCCAGCAGGAAGCCGAGGACGATGAGCGCGGCGAGCGCGCCCACCTTGAAGGCCGTACTCAGGTTCTGGATCACCGCGCCGCGCTTGATGCCGAAGTAGTTGACCGCGGCCACCAGGATGATGAAGCCGGCGCCGAGGGCCTGGTCCCCCCGCACCGGCAGGCCCAGCACCGGGGCGGCGGGGTCGAGTCCCACGGTGCGCAGCGAATAGGCCGAGGCGGTGATCCCGATGGCGCCGTAGGCGCCGGGGCGGATGATGAGCAGCTCGGCCCAGCCGAACAGGAAGGCGGTCAGCGGCCCGAACGCCTCGCGCAGGAAGACGTACATCCCCCCGCTGCGCGGGAAGGCGGCCGCCAGCTCCGCGTAGGTGAGCGCCCCGCACACCGCCACCACGCCGCCCACCACCCAGGCCAGCAGGAAGAGCGGGACGTCGTCGATCCGCTGGGCCACCGAGGCCGGGGTGCGGAAGATGCCGCTGCCGATGGTGGAGCCCACCAGCACCGCCACGGCGCTCCACAGGCCGAGGCGGCGGGACAACCGTTCGCCCCAGGGATCGCGGGGGGATTCTGTCATGACAGACCGAGGGTCGGGAGGGGAGTGCCCTGCGCTGGAATCGACTGGCTAAAGCATGAACTTGCCTTGAGTTGCCGCGCTTGACAACCCGTGTCCCAAGCCCGTTCTTTCCCCCCCGCAGCCGGGGGGACCGGCGGCACCCGGCAGCACCGAAATCTCCGGAGTCACAGGCATGAATGAGCAGGCCGCTGGCGGCGCCCAAGGGTACCGCCGTGTAGCCCTGATGGCGGCCGGCCTCGCGGTCGGACTGATCACGCTGGGCGGGATCACCCGCATCGCCGGGGCCGGGATGGGGTGCGGGCCGGACTGGCCGCTCTGCAACGGCCGGCTGTTCCCGAACCTCGCCGACCCGCTCGAGCTGATCGAGTGGAGCCACCGCTGGGTGGCGGCGATGCTCTCCGCCATGGTGGTGTGCCTCGCCGCGCTGAGCTGGAAGCGGCACCGCACCGACGCCTTCCTCCGCGGCCCCGCGTACGCCTCCCTCCTCGTGCTCGCGCTGCAGGTGATCCTCGGCGCCGTCACGGTCAAGTACTTCAACGCCGCCCCGACGGTGGTCATCCACCTGACCAACGCGATGGTGCTCCTGGCCATCCTGGTGGTGGCGGTGCTCCGCGGCGGGGAACGGCTCCGTGGCGAACCGGTGGTGCCCGGGCGCCCACTGACCGGGGCCGCCATCGGCACCGGCTTCGCGTTCGTGGTGCTCACCTTCGGGGCCTTCGTCGCCAACTACGACGCCGGGCACTACTGCCTCGGGTTCCCGCTCTGCGGCGGCGGCTACACCCCGCCCGCGGAGGCGCTGGGCCGGGTGCACTACGTGCACCGGGTGCTCGCCTTCCTGTTCGTGGGGCACGCGCTCGGCATGGCCTTCGGCGCCGGGAAGCTGCGGGGTGAGGGCGCGGCTCCCTACCGCCGCGCCGCCTGGTGGCTCGCGGGCCTGGCCGTCCTGCAGGTGACCGTCGGGGCGGCCATGATGCTCCAGATGATGCCCACCTGGCTGCGCGCCGGACACCTGCTGGTGGGCTCGCTGGTGTGGGTGGCGTCGGTGGTGCTGGTGTTCCGCTCCCGGCGGGTGCTCGACACCCGGGGCGCGGTCCAGCGCGACCCGGCCAACGACCCGGGCGGCATCATCGGGGCCGCCTCGGTGGCCATGGACGCGCCCGCCCCCGCGCCGGTGGCGGTGTGGAAGGACCTGGTGACGCTCACCAAGCCGCGGATCATCTCGCTGCTGCTGCTGACGACCATCGCCCCGATGTTCATCACGGGGCGCGGCATGCCGTCGCTGGCCCTGGTGCTCTGGGTGCTGCTCGGCGGCTACCTGATGGCGGGTGGGGCCAACACCGTCAACATGTGGTTCGACCGGGACATCGACAACCTCATGTCGCGCACCCGGCTGCGGCCCATTCCGTCGGGGCGGATCCCGGCCTGGGCGGCGCTCGCCTTCGGGCTGGGCCAGGGCGCGGTGGCGTTCTGGATCTTCTGGCGCCAGGTCAATCCGCTCTCCGCCTGGCTCGCCTTCGGCGGCTACCTCTTCTACGTGGTGATCTACACCGCCTGGCTCAAGCGGCTCACCACCCAGAACATCGTGATCGGCGGCGCGGCCGGCGCCTTCCCGCCCCTGGTGGGGTGGACGGCCATGACCGGGTCGCTCGACCTGCCCGCCATCTACCTCTTTGCCATCATCTTCTTCTGGACCCCGCCCCACTTCTGGGCGCTGGCCCTGATCAAGCGGCAGGAGTACGCCAAGGCGGGCGTACCCATGATGCCGGTGGTCTCGGGCGAGCACTGGACCAAGGTCCAGATGCTGGCCTACACGCTGATGCTGATCCCGCTCACCGTGATGCCCACGGTGTTCGGGGCGCTGGGCCTGTTCTACGCGGCGGCCGCGCTGGCGCTGGGCGGCAGGCTGCTGTGGCTCAGCATCCGGGTGCTGCGGGAGCAGGGCGTCTCCCCGACGACGTGGAAGATGTACAAGTTCTCCCTGCTCTACCTGGCCCTGCTGTTCGTGGCCATGGGCGTGGACCGCGCCCTGCCCTTCGGGCACCGGTTCGAGCGTGGGGACGTGCTGATCCTTGACCGGCCTGAGGACGGCTGGCCCACCCCCCGCTGGACGCCCTGACCCCGGTCTCCGCGCCAGGCATCGCCAAGGGGGGAGCGGGGTCGCGGCGACCCGGCTTCCCCCTTCCCCGTTTCGCCCCTCCCGTTTCCCGGTAGTTTTCGGCCATGACGACGCCCACCGCCCCGCCCCGCCGCCGGCTGCGTTCACCCACGGCCCTCAAGCGGCTGCTGCCGCTCATCCGGCCGCACCGCGCCGCGCTGGGCCTGGCGGTGTTCTGCCTGGTCACCAGCACGGCGGCGAGCCTGGCGTTCCCGCGGCTCACCGGGTGGCTCCTCGACGCCGCCTTCCTGCAGGGCGGCCGCGACCAGCTGGACCGGAAGGCGCTGCAGCTGATGGCGGTGGTGCTGGCCCAGGCGGCGCTCAACTACGGGCAGGCGTACCTGCTGGCGGCCACCGGCGAGCGGGCCATCGCCGGCCTGCGCACCGCACTCTACAACCGGCTGCTCGAGTTCCCGGTGGGCTTCTTCGCCGAGCGCCGCACCGGGGAGCTGGTGAGCCGGCTGACCACCGACATCGGCCTGCTGCAGGGCACGGTGAGCCACCAGGTGGCGGAGTTCAGCCGCCAGCTGCTCACGCTGGTCGGCGGCGTCACGATGCTCATCATCGTGCAGCCGCGGCTCACCCTCACCGCCCTGGCGGCGGTGCCCATCGCGGTGGGAGCCATCATCTTCTTCGGGCGGCGGCTGCGGCGGATGAGCACCGGCGTGCAGGACCGCGTGGCCGACGCCACGGCGGTGGCGGAGGAGGCGCTGGGCCAGATTCGCACCGTCCAGAGCTTCGTGCAGGAGGATCACGAGCGCCGCCGCTACGCCGCCCGCATCGACGAGGCGGTGACCGCGGCCCTGGTCCGGGCCAAGGTCCGGGGGGTGTTCTTCGGGGTGATCACCCTGGCCACCTTCACCGCCATCGTGGTGGTGCTGTGGCAGGGGGGCCGGTTGGTCCTCGACGGCAAGCTCACCCCCGGCACCCTGTTCACGTTCATGATCTACACCATCATGATCGCCGGCGCGGTCGCCTCGCTGGTGTCGTTCTTCAGCAACTACCAGGAGTCGATCGGGGCGGCCGAACGGGTGTTCGAGCTGCTGGAGCAGCCCAGCGCGATCGCGGACCCCGTGGGCGCGGCGCCGCTCGCCCAGCCGGCGGCCGGCCGGGTGGCACTCGAGGGGGTGGGATTCCAGTACCGCCCCGGGGCCGACGAGCGCTGGGCGCTTCGGGGGGTGTCGCTCTCCGTGGCCCCCGGTGAAGTGGTCGCCTTGGTAGGCCCCTCAGGCGCCGGGAAGACCACCCTGGTGTCGCTGCTGCCGCGCTTCTGGGATGTCACCGAGGGCCGGGTGACGCTCGACGGCCGGGACGTGCGGGAGATTCCCCTTGCCGACCTGCGCCAGAGCATCGGCCTGGTGCCCCAGGAGCCGGCCCTGTTCAGCGGCAGCATCCGGGAGAACATCGCGTACGCCCGGCCCGGGGCCGCCCTGGCGGAGATCGAGGCGGCGGCCCGGGCCGCCCATGCGCATGAATTTGTCGAGCGCCTGCCCCAGGGCTATGACACCCTGGTGGGGGAGCGCGGCGTGAAGCTCTCCGGCGGGCAGCGGCAGCGGATCGCCATCGCGCGGGCCATCCTCAAGGACCCGCGCGTGCTGGTCCTGGACGAGGCCACCAGCAGCCTCGACACTGAGAGCGAGCGACTGATCGAGGATGCGCTGGAACGGCTGCTGGTGGGCCGTTCCACCCTGATCATCGCCCATCGGCTGAGCACCGTGCGCCGCGCCGACCGGCTGGTGGTCCTGGAGCAGGGGCGCATCGTGGAACAGGGCAACCACGCGGAGCTGCTGGCCCAGGGCGGCCTGTACGCCCGGCTGTACCAGCACCAGTTCCGCGAGGACGACCCCGAGGCGGTGCTCCGGTAGCCCGTTTTGCTACAGCGGCCCACTGGGAATGGCCGCCGGATGGGCGCGTCGGCTCTGCGGTCATCCGCCCTGGCCGTGGTGGTGCTGCCTCTGGAAACCAGCCCCTCCACGTGATAGGCTTATCGGTTACTCGGGTACCCCCTTTCGCTTCCCAGCCCAGACGGTTCCATGCGCCTGTTGTTGCCTCGCCTTGCATCGGTGGCGGCCCTGATGGTGGCTGCCTCGCTCGGATGCGATTCCGAGGATTCCACGAATCCCTCGCCGCCGGCCCGGTTCGTCGGTGCCAGCGTCAACCCGAACGCGAACAACCTGATCAGCGCCTCGGTGACCATCACCGCCGTCGGGTACGACAGCGCCTATGTCCGCTTCTGGCACGACAGTGCCACCCCGGGGCGCACCCCTTCCTATCCGTTCCTGGCCGACTCGGTGCTGACGCTGCCGGTGCTCGGCCTGGACACCGCGTCCACCTATGCCTTCGAGGTGGTGCTCGAGCGGAAGGGAAGGAAGGCCCGGCCGGCCGATACCCTCGGGTTTACCAGCGGTTCACTCCCCGCCTGGGTCCCGATCGTCGGCACCATCGGCACCGACACCCTCCCCGGATACCTGCTGCTGAGCCTGCCCAACGGGCCGGTGATCATCGACAATTCCGGAAAGGTGGTCTGGTACCGGTTCCGGCCCGGTGGGGTGCTGGGCTCGTGGACCGGGCAGCCGGATGGTTCCTACACCTGGCTGAGCGCGGCGGATTCCTCCGGGTACTACATCCATGATGTGCTGGGGGAGGAAACCGGCCGGCTGGCCTGCGTGGGCTACAAGACCCGGTTCCACGACGTCCTGGTGCAGGCCAGCGGGGACGTCTGGATCATGTGCGATGAGGAGACCGTCGAGGACCTGACCGCCTACGGGGGCACCGACACGGCGCGGGTGACCAGCACCGTCGTGCAGCACCTCGACCCGTCGGGCCAGGTGACGTTCCAGTGGCGCTCGATCGACCACCTTTCGTTTGCCGAGAGCGATCCTTCCCTGCTCACCGGCGCGGCGGTCAACTTCACCCACGGCAACGCCATCGAGATGGACGCGGACGGACTGCCGCTGGTGTCGTTCCGCAGCCTCGACGAGATCGTGAAGATCGACACCACGACCGGCAACATCGTGTGGCGCTTCGGGGGCCTGGCCAGCGACTTCACCATCCAGGGCGACATCAAGGGCGCCTTCCAGCGCCAGCACGGGCTGCGGGTGGTGGGACAGGATCACCTGCAGTTCCTCGACAACGGCACCCAGATCCCGAGCCGTCTGGTGCGCTACACGCTGGACACCCTCGCCATGACCGCCACGCTGGACTGGGAGTTCATCGATTCTCCCACGACCTTTGCCGCCGTGGGCGGCGCCACCCAGGTCCTCTCCAGCGGCGGCGCCCTCGTAACCTTCGGGCCCGCCGGCCGGGTGATCGAGGTCGATCCCGATGGCAATCGGACCTGGGAGCTGA